>Ga0307508_10006985_pt1 | contig 10524 bp, 7 predicted proteins | sample 9_EM_MG_FD_203089 | JGI IMG/M metagenome (GOLD analysis project Ga0307508, IMG submission 203089) | Populus trichocarpa ectomycorrhiza microbial communities from riparian zone in the Pacific Northwest, United States - 9_EM | ecosystem: Host-associated > Plants > Roots > Unclassified | place...
CGACTGCTCCCAGCGACCCCGCAACGCGTTCGCAGATCTTCTGTCTCGACGCACGGTCTGCCGGCCTTGGCGGCGACGCGCAACGACCACGGACGCACACGCTGGATGATGAATCCATCGGCCGAGTCCGGATCACGGCATGGAGCTCTCCGGCTACCGGCAGCCCGACACGTCCGCGGCACGCACGTCGGCGAGCGTGACGAAAGGGCGATCGAGCGCATGCGCCGAAGGTTAAAGCCTGCTGATGTGAGCTGCAATGCCGGAGGCGCACGCAATCGACAGCCCTCGATTGGCATAGGGGGAATGCGCGCCCAATGCGCGCGCGCCGTAACGGCGAGACGCTTGGTTTCAATCACCACGTTTTGAGCTTCATGCAATTGCATTTCGTCGCTTCGCGATTGACCTCGAATGGGCCTCGACGACACGGGCATGTTCCTTGCTCTTCGGGTGCGCCGCGAGGTGGCACATGAGGACGCGTCGGCTCTTCCTGGTCATTGCATTCCTCCTCCCCTGCGTGGTCTATGCAGATCCAGCACGCCTCAAATCGAATGTCGTCATTGTGATTCCGCAATATCATCAAAAGACCCGTGACGTATTTAGAGGCTGGTCGAAGCGTTTCGATAGGCTGGCCGACGAGGTCGTGCGAATCGATTCGCGTCGCGTACCGCTCGCAAGCGAGCTGCGCAAGCTGGCCGCCTACTACGAGACCCAGGCCACCTCGCCGGGCCACGGCTCGGGTTGGATCTGGATGCCCCAACCAGGAGCTGACCTCGCCTACGTCATCACCAACCGGCACGTCGCCGGCGAAGCCGAGGCCGTCACCATCGAGTTCGACAAGGGACGCTTTCCCCAGATTCCCAACTGCCCGGTCGTCTACGTGGATCCGCTTCATGATGTCGCCGTGATCGAGGTCTCGCGGCGGGCGCTGCCGGCGGACGCGGGCGGCTTCCAGCTGGCGAGGTCGCCGCTCAGCGACGGCAGTCCCGTCTGGGCGTCCGGCTTCCCGGGGACCGAGACGGCTTCGGGGCGGGCCAAGGTCTATTCATTGACGAACGGCATCGTCAGCAACGCCGATTTCCCCGGGCCGGAGGGCTCGGCAATCGCGCACACGGCGACCATCGACTTCGGCAACAGCGGTGGGCCGCTCCTCATCGAGGATCCCACCGCCGCCCTCGGCTACCGGGTGGCCGGCATGAACACCTGGAAGGCCAACAACCGCACCAACGTCAACATCGCCGTGCCGTCGATTGCCCTCGAGGATGCGCTGCGGTCGGCCATGGACTCCAGGCTCGTCGCCCGTGATCGCGCGCTCTTGACCCGCGCGCTGCGCGAGCGCGCCAGGCGGCTCGGCGATGAGCTCGGCAGCACGCAACCGGACTTCGTGCTCCTGAAGAGCCTCATCTCGTACAGCTTCGTGGCGCAGCGGCCGCGGATCTTCGACGTCCTGTTCGAGAGCTGGCTCGCGGGCAAGCTCGACGAAGAGCAGGTCAACGACTTCGTGAGCTCGCCCGTCGAGTTCGCGCGGACCACGCTCGGAGTGCTGTTCGTGAAGACCTTCTCGACCGGCGAATCCAACGTCGGCGCGGTCCGACTGGAGAGTATCACCGACGAGGAGCGGATCTCGAGCGACCGGCCGGTCCGCACCATCTACGGCATCGCCGGCAAGAAGCAGGAGATCGTGTGGAGCTGGGAGCACGGCGCGTGGCGGATCTCGAATGCCAGCTTCGAGCAGGCCTTGAGCACGGCCACCGTCGGCCCGCGGACGCCAGCCGACGCCACGACCACCACCCCATCCGCGAGTGACACCGGCGTCGGCGCGTCGGCACCCGCCGAAGCGACCGGCGTGAGCGCCGCCCGCGAGACGACCGCCGGGGGCGCGACCGGAGGTGGAGTCTTCGCGGAGCGCCAGCGCGGCATCTCGGTCGCGATCGGCGTCGGGTTCGGCACGCACGGCGCCAGCGGCGATGGCATGAAGAGCGATCTCTCCTCCAGCTCGTCGATGACCTTCGCCCTCGAGCTCGGCATCCCGTTGAGCAAGTACTTCTGGCTGACCGGCGGCCTGGCCTACGCGCCGCTCGGCGTTGGGTATCCCGTAGCGACCTCCAGCGGGCAGGTCGACATCAAGGAGGAAGTGGCCTACCTCCGCGTCCCGGCGATGCTGCGGCTCGAGTATCCAATCGCTCGGCCGACGATGACGGCGCGGATCTACGGCAAGGCGGGGGCGGCGCTGGACATTGCCGTCAGCAAGGGTGGCACCGCCAGCGTCGGGTCCGCCTCCATGCCGCTCGACTCGTCCGAGCTCGGATGGTACGACGGCTTCAATTCGGCGAACGTCGCCGCGCTCGTGGGCGCCGGCGTCGAGGTGGGGTTCGGCCCGGCGCCGTCCATCTATTTCGGCGTCGACTTCACGTACCAACGACACTTGCTGAGTGAGTGGAGCGACTCGCCTTTCACCGCCGGCGGCAACTACCAGTACACGGCCGCCCAGGCCGGCCTGTACTTCAAGTACCAAGCCCTCCGCTAGGCGTCCAGATGCTGGGACGCACCATAGGCAGTTACCGGATCGTCGGAAAGCTGGGCGAAGGGGGCATGGGGGCCGTCTACGCCGCCGAGCATGCGCTCATCGGCAAGCGGGTCGCGGTGAAGGTGCTCCTGCCCGAGTACTCGAAGAACACCGAGATCGTGCAGCGGTTCTTCAACGAGGCCAAGGCGGCGACGCGCATCAATCACCCGGGAATCACGGCCGTCTTCGACTTCGGTTTCGATGCCGATGGGGCCGCCTACCTCGTCATGGAGCTCCTCGACGGCGAGGCGCTCTCGGCCCGCCTGCACCGCCGTGGAGCGATGCCGCCGCTCCAGGCGATCCGGCTCCTCCGGGAGCTCTCCGGTGCGCTCGCGGCCGCGCACGCCCAGGGAATCATTCACCGCGATCTCAAGCCCGACAACGTCTTCATCGTCCCCGATCCCGACGTCGCGGGCGGCGAGCGGGCGAAGATCCTCGACTTCGGCATCGCCAAGCTCGTGGACGAGGCGGCCGCCGGCGCGGTGAAGACGCGCACCGGCGCCGTGCTGGGCACACCGGTCTACATGTCGCCCGAGCAATGCCACGGCGCGAGCGTCGATCGCCGGACCGATCTGTACTCGCTCGGGGTCATCTTCTTCGAGATGCTCACCGGGCGGCCGCCCTTCGTGGCCGAGGGGATCGGCGATCTGATGGCGATGCACATGTTCAGCGAGCCGCCGCTGGTGCGCGACCTCGTCCTGTCGCTGCCGTCGGCCCTCGACGACCTCTTGGGTCGGCTGCTGGCCAAGCGGCCGGACGAGCGCTTCGCCTCGGCGAGTGAGCTCATCGAGGCGATCGATCGAATCCTCGCCGCGATCCCGATGGAATCGGTCGAGCCGCGCGCCGCCGTGCCGCCGTCGGCCAGGTCGCCACGATCGGCGCGGCACACGACGCTCGGTGGCGCGGCGGCACAGCAGATCGCGACCGTGCTGCCGCCGCGACGCCGCTGGATCCTCGGCGCCATCTGTGTTCTGTGCGCGGGCGCGGCGGCCGTCCTGGCGACCATCAACCGCGGGCCGAAGGAGGAGGAGCACGCGGCCGCGGCGACCGCGCAGCCGTACGCGCCGCCGCCACATCCGCCTGCGGCCACGCCGGATGCGCGCGCGTCTGGGCCGCCAGCCACGCCGCCCTCGGTCGCGCTCGCGCCCGAAACGGCGGCCACCAGCGTCCCGACCGTGAAGCCGCCCGACGCCGGCACTCGGGCGGCCGTTTCGCCGGAGACGACCAAGGCCGCTCCGCCGACGACGCCGCGTTCGCACCGACCGATGCCACCTGCGGAGCCGCCCGAGTCGTTAACCCAGATCCTCGCAGCGGAAGCCGCTCAGGCCCGCGGCGACACGAGCAACGCGATCGCGATTGCGCGCGGCTTGATGCACGATCCGGAATTCCAGGTCCGCGCCTATCGCGTGATGGTGCTGGCCTTCTGTCAGATTCACAACGCCGAAGCCTCGCGATCGCTCTACCGCGGCCTGACTGCCCGCGATCGCGGCGGCTTGCACGCCCACTGCGAGCCATACGGCGTCATTTTGGATCCATAGAGAGGAGGGCTTCCATGGGTTGGAGAAATCGTTTCCGGATGCTAGGCACGTTCATCGTCGCCGGGCTGGTCGCCTGCGGCGGCAGCCGCCAGCACGAGCCCGCCGACGCCGGTGTGATGACCATGGGCTCGGTCTCGGTCACCAACAACACGTCGCTGGCGATCAACGAGTTCTACATGTGCCGGTCGAGCGAGACGAAGTGGGGACCGAACCAATTCGCCTCTCCGGTTCCGCCCGGCCAATCTCGGATGCTCACCGGAGTTCCCCCCGGCAGCTATGACGCCCGGGCCTTGCTCGCCGACGGGTACGCCATGACCTTGTCGGGGTTCGCGGTGAACGCGGGATCAACGACGTCGCTCACGGTCAACCCGCCCACGCCCACGACCGGCGCATTGACACTCGTGAACCTGTCGAGCACCTCGATCACCGAGGTCTTCCTCTCGCCGCACGACAGCTCGAGCTGGGGCGCCAAGCAGAACCCGTCGCCCATCGCCGGCAGTCTGACGCTCGACGAAGTGCCACCTGGCTCGTACGACATCCTGGCGATCTATCCCGACACGTACGGCCGCGGGCGCGGAAAGGTCATGAGCTCCTTGGTCGTTGCGGCTGGAGAGACCCTGACCGTCATGCTCGACGTGCCGACCAGAGTCACGGTGGTGCTGCAGAACGCGCTCTATGTCGCGATCAGCGAATTCTATGCGCGCCCATCGGGCGGCACGTGGACGAAGATCAAGATGTCGGCGCTCCCGGCACAGACCGCGCGCACGTTCTACGAGCTCGCGACGCCGGGGAACTTCGACTTCAGGGCGATCGCCAGCGACGGTCGCGCCTTCGAGGCGAGCGCAGTCCTTCTCAGCGCATCGTACGTCAAGGTGATCACCGTGGGGGTGTCGGCAGCGTATGCTCCAGAAGCCTCGCTTCCAGCCGGGGAGCCGCCCGCGGACGAGACCGAGCCCTTCGACGCGAGCGGTGGCGGCGACGACAGAGAAGCCTCGCCGGCGCGCTCGTCCGAGCCGTCTGTCCAATGGCTCGCCTCACCACCGGGGCTCGGCGAGGAGAAGTGACATGCATCACTCGCTTCGAGGGCCGCCGAGCAAGGCGCGGATCACGTCGGCCGCGGCATAGGACGTCGCGCCCGGCGGTACGAACCGCGTGATGCCCGGCAGATCGTCGCCGGCGGTGAGGAGGGGCGGCTCGACGGAGCCATCGCGCCGCGTCTGCGCCAGCCCGACGGTGGCCAGGAGGCAGTTGCACAAACAGGTGCGACCGGCCGTGTTGCCGGGCAGGCCGCGCTTGCGGACGAAGGTTGCCTCGGGCTCGGAGGGGCACCGGTAACCGACGCGGCCGAGCTCGTCCACGAAGGGCACGCGCAAGAGGCCGACATCGCAGATGCGTTGCCGCTGCTGGTAGACGCGCGGGTCGGCGATGCTGCCCGCGATCGGCACGACCTTGAACGGGAACCCCGTCGGTGACGCGCGCGGGTCGGTGCGCACCGTGAGGTGGCCGTCGATCGCCGCGCGCAGCACCTGGTCGCGCAGCGCCGGGGCCAGCCCCGACTCGCGGCTGAACGCGAAGGCGGTGCCCACCTGGATTCCCTGCGCGCCGTCGGCGAGCGCCGCGCGCAACGCCTCGGGACGACCGTACGACCCGCCCATCCAGAACGGCAAGCCCAGGCGGGCCATGGCCGCGCGATCGACCTCGTCGAGGCTGCCGTAGATGGGCTGGCCCTGCTCGTCGAGGCGGAGCGGGCCCCGCGGCGGCGCGTTGTGGCCGCCGGCGGTGGGGAGCTCGACCACGAAGCCATCGGGCGGCTCCACCGGGTCGGCTGCCAGCGCGGCGGCGAGGTCGGTGGAGGCGACGATGGCCAGGAACTTGGGCCGACGCAGCGGGACCGCCATGCCGCGCATGATGGTGAGCGGGCTGAACTGCGTCTCGTGGCACTCTCCCGCCGCGGCGTAGAGCACCTTGATGTCCTGGCTGCAGTCGGCGTGCCGCGAAAGGAGGGTGAGGAGCGGCGGGATCTTCGCGGGGTTGCCCGCGCCCATCAAGACGAAGTCGACGCCGGCGAGCATGGCGCCGTACATCGATTCGAGGAGCGGCAGCTGGATCTTGTGCAGGTAGTTGATCCCGATCAGGCCGCCGCGACCCCGCTCCTTTGCCAGGTGGACCTCGGCGAAGTTGGCCACCAGGGTCAGCTCCTTCAAAGAGGGGGAGGCGCGGAGCGAGTACATGGGAACCGCCCTGAAGGGCGAGCCTGCAGCCTTGCCGCCCGCGATGAAATAGGCGCCGAGGACACGGTCGGCGATCTCGCGCACGGGAAAGCACGCGATCGCGCGCCGCGCGTGCCCGCCCGTATCGCCGAGCTGCAGGCGCCGCGCGAAGACGAGCTCGAGCGCCGTGCCCGAGACCACGCCGAGCTGCCCTTCGCGAGCGACCGCTCCGGCGAGCTCCCAGCTCGAGACGGCGACGCCCATCCCGCCCTGGATGATTCGCGGCAGCGCGGCCAGGCTCCCATCACCCGCGGCCCAATCGCCGCCGATCGGTTGGGGTACCGCTCCGGGAGTCATCATTTCCGCCGCCCTTCCGCGCTGCTGGCTGGGATCGATCTCAAGTTACCACTGAGTAAGTTACGCTTCGGTAGGTTATTTGTCAAGCCGCCGACGGAAGATCGTTCCTGTATGTGCCGATATCGTAGCTTTTTCAGGGATCAGCGAGCGAGGCACATGCCCCGATCGCACGACGTCCCCGAATAGCATTCGTGTCCACAACCCCCGCAGTTGATGTTGCTGTTGTAGGTGTTGACGCAGCGGCCACCGCAGGTCATGCCCCAGGAGCCATAGCCGCTGCAGAGGCCGCCGCTGGCGGGCTTGGGCGGCTTCAGCCGATCGCAAGCCAGCTGCTCTCCGTCCTTGCACGCCCTCTGGTAGAGGAGCTTCGCCTGGGCGGCGTCGACGCCAACGCCGCTGCCTGCCTTGTAGGCATCGCCGAGGGCGACGCAGGCCCTCCCGTAAGCGTAGTCGCAGCCGGTCTGGAACAGCTGGGCGGCGCGCCGCGGGTCCTTTACCGCACCGTCTCCATCGAAGTAGCGATAGCCGAGCATCATGCAGCCCTCGCCGTACTTGCCGTCGCAGCCGAGCTGGAAGAGCGAGGCGGCCTTGACGCTGTCCTTGGCGACCCCGTTGCCCTTGAGGTAAGCCCATCCCTCGTACGTGCAGCCCGCGGGGCTCCCCAGCTCGCAGCCCTTGTGGTGCGAGCCAGCCGATGCCACTGCGTCGACCGGGACACCTTCGCCCGACTGCTGCAGGGTTCCGAGGACGAAGCAGGCCACGGCGAAGCGGAGATCGCAGCTCTTGGTGACCAGCGCGGCGCCGGCGATCGCGTCCTTGAGCACCCCCGTGCCGTCGAGCAGATCGAGGCCGGCCTCGTGGCAGCCGACTGGATGTCCCTTCTCACAAGCCTTCGCGAAGAGCTCGTGGGCCCTCCGCGCATCCTTGGGGACTCCCAGGCCGCGCGCGAGATATTTGCCGAGCCCGACACACCCGTCTTCGTCGCCTGCTTCGCAGGAGGCTCGACAGCTCTCGGCATCGCCGCACGCCTTTGCGGGTGCATTCGGCGGGGCGCCGGGCTTGGGCGCCGGTTCCTCGGGTGGCGACGCGGGCGTCGGGGCCGGAGGAGACGGCGCGGGAGACGGCGCGGGAGACGCCCGCAGGACGAGGATGACTCCAGCGACGATGGCCGCGGTCCCGAGGGCCGCAGCGACGGCGGTCCAGCGGCGGCGAGGCGGGGCCGCGGTCGTTCGAGCGGGAACCGGCATCGCAGGCATGGCGGCGGTCGCCCGGCCGGTGAGCGGACGCCATTCGTCAGCGCTGCGGATGTGCTCGAGCGTGCTCGAGAGCGCGTTCCGCATTTCGTCGGCCGACGCGAACCGCTCTTCCGGACGCTTGGCCAGCGCCCGCAGGATCACCGCCTCGAGCGAAGGGGGCAGGCCCGGGCGGAGCGTGGACGGCGGTTGTGGAGCCTTTTGGGCGTGCATCTGAAGGAGCTCGTACAGCGAATCCGACAGGAAGGGCCGTCGCCCGGTCACGGCCTCGTAGAGGACGACGCCCATCGCGTAGAGGTCGGCACGGTGGTCGATCGGTCCGCCGGCGCCTTGTTCGGGCGCCATGTACGCCGGCGTACCGAGGACGCTGCCCTGTCGCGTCATGGTCGCCGCGCCCTCGCCCAGCTTGGCGATGCCGAAATCGAGGACCTCGATGCGCCCGTGGGCCGTGACGAAGATGTTGTCCGGCTTGAGGTCGCGGTGGACGATGCTGACCGCGTGCGCCGCTCCGACCGGATCGAGCACCTCGCACACGAGCTGAACGGCCGTGCCGAGCGGCAGCGGCCCCCGCGCGATGAACTTCGACAACGGCGAGCCGTCGAGGAACTCCATCACGATGTACGGGCGCCCGTCGGTGAGGCAGCCGAGGTCGAGGACGTCGACGATGGACTCGTGGCGAATCCGATTGACGGCGCGCGCCTCGTCGAAGAAGCGCGCGACCGCCTCGCCGTCGCCGGTCTCGCACGTCAGGACCTTGATCGCGACCCTGGCGCCGATCTGCGGTTGAACCCCTTCGTAGACGCGGCCCATCCCGCCTTCGCCAATGAGCCGCTCGAGACGATAGTTTCCTATCGATTGCCCAAGAAGGGCATCCCCCCGATTCATGCCGCGAGTATTACATGAAGCCCGGCTGGTACACCAGGGGTGCACCTTTGGTGCACCGCTCCGACCCGGCAGCTCGTGATTCCGCCATCATGCGCTGGCATACCGAATGCTCTTGTCAGCGAGAGATGCCGGGGGCGGGTCGTCTGGGGGACATAGCCCAAGTGAGCGGGCCGGGAGATGCTCACGGCTGTCCCGCGTGTCCGCATCCCGCCATGGGGCCGGCGATCATCGGCTCACCCAACGTCAACATCAATGACCGCCCGGCCGTGCGCGTCGACGATATCGGCATTCATGCGGTCTGCTGCGGTCCCAACATGTGGACCGCGAAGCAGGGCGCGCCGACCGTGAACATCAACGGCAAGCCGGCTTGGCGAGTGAATGACGTCGGGCAGTCCTGCGGGGGGATGAACAAGCTCATCGAGGGTTCCGCCAATGTCGTGATCGGGGACGCGGCTGGCGGGGGCGGCGGCGGGAGCGGGAGCGGGAGCGGGAGCGGAGGCGGAAGCGGAAGCGGAAGCGGAGGCGGAGGCGGAGGCGGAGGCGGAAGCGGAGGCGGAGGCGGAGGCGGAGGCGGAGGCGGAGGCGGAAGCGGAAACGGAAGCGGTGGGGCGGGGACGGGAGCACCCGCAGCCTCGGGCGGCGGCGCTGCACGCCCTCGCGCCGTCACCGAAGAGACCACCGACGAAAAGGAGATCGTCGTCCTCCTCGTCAATGCCCGAGGCGATCCCCAGCCCAACGTCCGCTTCGAGATCACGCTCCCCGACGGAACCGTGAAATCGGGGACGAGCGGGTCGGATGGCCATATCCGGCTGTCCGCCATCCGGCAAAGCGGCGAAGCCAAGCTGACCCTTCCGGCGATCCGGGGCGACGATGGCTGACCGTTACCGGGGCAAGCCCATGTCGCTCCAGATCGGTCGACCCGCGACCATCGAGCTTCCGCCGCGCTCCTTCCTGGGGCGACTCGTCGGCATGCTCTTCGATCACGATCGGACCTTCCTCCTTCCCGGATCCCACGGGAAGATCTTCGAGGTGACCAAGGACGGCACGGGGAGCTTCACGGTCGTCGGCGCAGAGATCTGACGATCCTACCCGCGATCAGGGATCGATCGCGGGGGCGGAGTGCTCCTTGACGCCCGGCGGCGTGCGCGCCGACAAGGTGATCAGCTCCGTGCCGATCATGTCCGCCGACCAGAGCGACGTCTCGGCGGGATCGACGCCTCCGACGACCGACTGGGTGCCGGCGGCCGGACTCCACAGGGCGATGTGCGTTCGGCTCACGATTACGATGCCGTCTCCGCCGGCGCGGAAGCAGGCGCGCCCGAACCCATCCGGGAGCGGCCGCGACCCCTCGGCCGTCACGATCCCGCCGCCGGAGTAGGTCGACCAGAGCCACGCCGACCCGTCGGGGGAAAACGCCAAGGTGACAACGTCCTCGGCCGCCACGACGCTGCGCGCCGGGTCGGTTCCTTCGCGAAGATAGATATGGCCGCCGGCGCGCCAGAGGAGATCGCGACCCTTTGGCGAGAGCTCGGCGTCGAGCACATCCGCCCGATCCGCGAGGCGCGTTCGCTCCACGTGCGCGATGTCCGCGAGATCGATGCTGACCATGATGCCATCGGCGAAATAGACCGCCCGAGAGCCGGCGGCCGCCAAGGCCGTCATTCGCGAGGTCCTGGCGAGGATGCGGACCGTCCCGCTCTCCTCGATGAGCCCCAGCT
>Ga0307508_10006986_pt1 | contig 10523 bp, 11 predicted proteins | sample 9_EM_MG_FD_203089 | JGI IMG/M metagenome (GOLD analysis project Ga0307508, IMG submission 203089) | Populus trichocarpa ectomycorrhiza microbial communities from riparian zone in the Pacific Northwest, United States - 9_EM | ecosystem: Host-associated > Plants > Roots > Unclassified | place...
CATTTGGTTTCGCTTCTCTCACTCCAGCCAGTGATTGCAGGTCTAAATACATTGCAACGGTTGTGCCATGTTTCTCTGATTCGGACTACGATGACAATGCAACCTAGACCGGTCCAGGTCTTTGTGCTATTTTTGCGCTGTACCAATCACGCCGGAATCCGACACACTCCGCCATGAATTAATTACAAAGCTCAATCGCTGCAGAATCTATGTCACAATTGCGCGATCTAGCAGCGCACACTCACGGTGTCAACATTGCCCCATCATGAACTTTTGAAGCATCCGAACGAATGAAATCATCGACCGCTTCGACGATTGGCGTAAAACTGCAACGATCGCGAATATTTTCGTAGAGCAGGCTCTCGAAGAAAGCCGCCAGACCGCATCACGGAATTGAGAAACCTGAGAACAAAACACTGGGGCCTGAGCGTCGAAAACATGCTGTTGGTCTGACCAAGCAACACTCGAATACCGAGGTAAACTCTCCTGATCTACATTTTCTCCGAAAAATAATCATACAACTCAGACCTAACTCTATGTAATTCATCTACGATAGTCCCCGCTATGCGCGAGTCGCAAGAGTTGCCTGTGAGGCCAGGATTGCCTGCGAGAGTGGCATCTATCTTCCCAACAACATCATACCATGCAACACCTCTCTGTGCTTGGATTCTGAGCGAAGCATCGAGTGCGTCACGCTTTGGGGCGCATTTCAAGTGGCAACCGAACCCGTCCGCCGCCCACTTGGTTTGAATGTCGTGCCACTCCTTGGAGCAGCGCATCATCCCCTCCGTGAGTCTGCACCTGTCGACGAGGTCGATTTCATGGTGAGAGGTCCACCACTCCCGCCCCTTACACATAATGGCATAGTATGCGGCGCCCATAATCTCCTTGTCATGCGCCTTCTTCCCGAAAGCGAGTGCTTTGGCGGGATTCCAGACTGCAGTTGCGTCGCAAGCATCTGGTGTATGGGTCCACATCGATCGGAGGAGCGAGGCACGACAAGGTCTACTAAGGTCTTCCGAACCCACTAGCACAGCTGTTTCGAGAACGCGCAGGCGAGTATTTGTGTCGAGGTTCGCTACTCTCTCCACGCTGGTCAAGTTGATAAGTTTCTCAAGGGCGCGAGCCTTTATCAGCCTGGCACAATATTTATGGGATATCGCAAGGAGATCGACCAGGTCGCGGATGTGGGTCGGGTCCTCCCTGTTGATAGATAAACATGATTCAAAGGGCCTAAATTGCTAGAAAGTTTAGTTTGTTGGATCACATTTTGGACAACTAGAAATAGTTAAAAGAATCGAACTGACGTGAAAAGGACTTTTCGAAACTGCCGAAAGGCATTAATAGAGTCGCTTAGTACTATAGCTTGCTCTTCCGAACCAGACTGCATGTCAACCATAGCCGAAAGGTCCTTACTGTGTTGTTGAAGAAGCGCTCTGGGAATCTGTATGAACGTTAGTACCACGTCCGGAAACATACATATCCGTGTCATGCATACCTTGAAACGCACCCCACTTATTGTAAAAACGACGCTCCCAGAGGCGAGGTTCATTGTAAGGTCATCTGTTTCGACAGTGTTTTCCATTTCGTGAAAGTCCGCGAAGGAGGACGATGCGTCATCGCTTCCGCAGTCACACTTTGTCCCGTGAGTCGACGTTGACATTAATACTAGCGGTCGATTGAGAACACTGCTGATTACCGCGCGGTTGTTGGACGACTTGGTGAGTGTCACACTGACAGTCACAGGCACTCAAAGGCAATCGCCAACTCTGAACCCCTGCCAGTGGCGCAAAGCTGCACGGACAATTAATCTGTGAATCATAGCATTGTTCTAAGTCCCAACGTGAGCTCAAGGGGGAATCCAATTCAAGCATCTGCATCTCGCGAATGTACTTACATCCGAATCATGTTGGTTCCGCCTTCCATTGCTATCGCGCCTGTTGCCCTTCTTCATTGGGATGATTCCTTCAATTACTCGGTTGCAAACCTGGGGTCGCTGTCGGATGCAGTCTGAGAAGTGAATCAGAGACAAGGCTCTCCCAGCGATATCATGCGCCCGGATTTGGACCCGGGAGTAATACTTCGCAGCCAAAGTATGTCTGGCATATTCCATATTCATGCACTACAGCTACACCGTGCTTACAGAATGCGAAAAGCTTCTTCGCCCCTACTCTTCTTCATGTCTAGAGGTGCACCGCCAACTTTCTTGCCAAACAAGGCTAATCCGCTCAACAGGCGAAGACAAACCCTCTCAGTGCTGCGAAGAGCTTCGAACAGTGCGTATAGCCGTCGTTCTGAATCGCCCGGCACTTCATTGAATTTGATTCAACCAATCACAAGCCTTTTTTGTTTTCCAGATGCAGCCAATCTAGCATATCATATTAGCACGGGGCCAACGCTCGATGTCCATCGTCGGTTCCATAAACATTCTTCAATCCAGCAACTGCGGTGTCCGAAACGACAATGGAAGTATGGTCTGGCTTGCCTAGCGTCACTGTAACGTAAGACTGTCCCAAGGGGCCCGGGTTGATTGTCGCTGTGAGCGAGCCATTGCACGACGTCTCCGCGACGAATAGCATTTTCGCCTCCATGCCATGTCCCCGGGTTAGTGGTAAGTATCAAGTGGCCGTGTGCACGGCGGGGGTCTGGGGCCGCCAGGTTGTTCCCCGACGGAGCTGGGAGCTTCATTCGCCCAACATTCTCTACAACCTATCTATTGTCGAGACCGTTCCGCCTCAGTGAACTCGGTTAGCAAGTCGCCATACATCAAACTGGCGGGATAGAGGTCTCATGCTCCATGGGGTATGTAGACTGCTCCGATGTGCTGCTCGTTTCACAGTACGAGGGTCGGTCCAAGTGAGATGATCCATGTCATTGGTGGATCTTCGAAAAGAGCGATTCCATCAACGATCTTCTGAGCTCCGTGACGCGATCAGGGACTCGAGCGTATGACATCGCGATTCGCAAGTGGCGGAAGCGTTGAAAGCGAACCACTCGGGATTCGACGACCAGGAAGTGCTCGGTAAGGAGAACTAGACTGATTTATAAGCTTCTGAATCATCGCCGGATCCAGATGCGGATAGCTGCAGTGAAGAGTCGGGGACTCGGACGAGTGGCACCCCTAATTGGGGGCATCGCTTACGGCACTGACACGGTGGATGTTATATGAGGTAGATCCCTAATACCTCTGTGAATGAAATAGGGCAGCTGGATCAGCACAAGTTCGGCTTGTCTCCTCCAGACGGTAACGGCATTGACACGGGCGACTCGGAGGCCTCTCCAGTATTGTGCTTTCGATACGCCGTTTGGGCTGATGTACTAACGCCGTCTGTGCAGGCCGAAAGGGTCTTTCTCGATTCTCGAGACACAGCTTACGCGAGTCTCGCAACATATGACTGTGTTTATAGTTATTTGGCTCGGTGTTGAGCTCAGTCCCGCTCTGATTGAACGAGGCTTCTCAGCGACTTCCTGGGTGATTCATCACTTTCGCCACTGAAGTTTCAATGCGCTTCTCGAGCGACTCGCAGTAAGGGCTTGGTCCATGGAAGTGAAACTAGGCAATGGAGGAATACAACACAGAGCCGAGTATACCGAAAACATCTCCCCGAGCACGAGCAGTTTCTCATTCTCATCGCCATGTCTAGCCACCCTCGTTCAGCTTTTTGGCCTCTCGCGTTCATCTGGATCGTTGTGATCGAGCCATCGAGCCATTGAACGTGACGACCATGAGATCTGACATGCGCCGTCTTTGTCCTTCTTCGATATTTCGCTCTTGATTTAGTCAGCGTCCCGGGCGTGGAAAGGGCAAGGGGGCAGGGCCAATGAAATGACTCACGATGTATGTGCGCGAACACTGACTACGTGAAGGCTCATTGTGTTCTTTAATGATCACGACGCCAGCGCCGGCCAAAGATCTGTCAGAGTCGTTTCTGTGACAACATGGCTTTACTTCCCGCTTTCTCTTGAACGCTCTTCAGGGCGTTGAGTCAATCATCATCCATTGGTGATATAACACTTCACCTCTTCCAACAGCGCGGTCACTTCGATGCCAAGGTCGCAAATGGCTTCGCAGCCACGCCACTGATCTATATTCTCTCAGTAAAATACTCGTAAAACTCGGACCTAACTCTATGTAATACATCAGCAACCGTCTCGGCTATCCGGTATTCACAGCTACTGTTGCTTGCGAGGCTGGAATTGGCCGAGAGCGTAGCGTTGATCTTCCCGACAACATCATACCATGCAATGCCTCTCTGCGCTTGGAGCCTCAACGATGCGTCAAGGACATTGCACTTTTGAACACATTGCAAATGGCAACCAAACCCATCCGCCGCCCATCTGGTCTGAATGTCGTGCCACTCCACGGCGCAGCGCATCATTCCTTCCGTGAGCCTACACCTGTCGGCCTGGTCAACCCCATTATCATCAGAGGACCACCACTCTCGCCCATTGCACATAATGGCGTAATATGCGGCACCCATGATCTCCCTGTCATTCGCTCCTTTCCCGAAAGCGAGGAGTTTGACAAGGTCGCAATCTGTAGTGCTGGCAAGGGGATTAGACATGTGAGGCCGTATGAGCCAGAGTAGCGAGGCGCGAGCAGGCCTGGCCAATTCATTGGAATCCACCAGGAAAGCCGTTTCGAGGATGCGCACGCAGATGTCAGCGTCAAGGTACCCTACTTTATCCGCTCTGGTCAAGACGACGAGTTTCTCCAACGTTCGGGCTTCTATCGCGCTAGCACAGTATTTGTGGGATATCGCAAGGAGATCAAGGAGATCACAGATGTGGGCTGAGCCCTCCCTATCACTGAATAAACATGATTCGAGTGGCCTAAGTTTCCATAAAGATTCGTTCATTTTGGACAACCAGGAATGGTTACAAGCGAACTAACGTGAACAGAACTTTCCGAAACTGACGGAAAGCATTAATAGAGTCGCTTAGCACTATGGCTTGCTCTTCCGAACCAGAACTCATATCAAGCATGGCGGAGAGGACCTGACTATGTTGCTGAAGGAGCGCTTTGGGAATCTCTATGATCGTTAGTACCACGTCCTCGAATATACATGTTCGTGTCATACATACCTTGAAAAGTACACCACCTATAGAAAAAACGACGCTCCCGGAGGCAAAGTTCATTGTCGGGTCAGCTGTCTCAATTATGTTGTCCAATTCCTGAAAGTCCGCGAAAGAGGACGCATCGTCGTCACTTTCATAGTCAAGCTTCGTTTCGTGAGTTGACGTTGACATTGGTGATCGATTGGGGAGACTATGCTTATCACCGCGTGGCTGTGGGCGAACTGAGCGAGTGAATCAGCTAAGCTCGGTCTCTGGTGCCGGATATTGCTGGGCTTGGGGAAGGCAAGCGGACTGAAAGGAGAGCCTGAGGTGAGCAATCAGCCGTCGAAGAGTGCGTGTGCTTTCTGCTTCGTCGATCGATGAGCGTGACGGTGACTGAGTCACACGTCTCCCAGTGTCTAGCCTGAGGGACGAGGGCTGGTCTGCTGCAGTCAGCTAAGCTCGGTTCTAGATGATCGCTATGGTTTTGGAGAGGCTGCTACCTAGGGCAAGCGAATTAAGGTCGCGTTCCGATGCCGTTCACCCCAAACCGCCAACCGTGACCACTCCCACAAGGGGCACACAAACAATTTCAGTTACTATTGCTAAGCTGTATGATGGGCATAGGTAAATAGAATAATGAAGGATTAAAGCAACGCGTATTCGGACTCTGCGCTAAGCCCAACTGCTTGAATTGTACTAGAAAGCATATACCGATAGCGCTTAAATCCACACGCCTGGGCTGCAAGTGGTCAAGTGAGATGCCACGCTTGAGGAGCTCCGTCGCTCCACCAATGCGGAAACTATGGCCCTACATGACTGCCAAACCGCTCGGCTGAATCTACCCACGTTTCCATGAACGCAGTGCGAATATGTGTTGATCTCGAACAATTTCGTGTTGGTTTCCCGCTCCCATACTCGCACCTATTATCCTGCTTCAGATTCATTCAATTACTCGGTTGGAATCGCCGTCTGATAAAGCATGAGAAGTGGATCGGAGTTCTGAATTGCTTGATGGCCATATTTCGCTGGATTTGATGTAATCAATTCCAACGAATTACGGACCTACACTGGCAAGTCCAAAATGAGCGATCGATCTAGCATGATAAGGCTTCGCTGGCGCTACGTCATGCAGTTGCCTGCGCAAACAAAACTAAGCAACTACACGTGACTCCAACTCAGCCTCAACATTTCCACCATCATTACGCCGCCTCCTCCTAAATTTCTAGGCGAGTGTATCATTCCTGTTTGAAGTGCTTGCACATTGCATCCTGGCCTGCTGTGATGCACCTATCTAGTAAAAGGGTCGACCACCGTGCACCTGGCTCTTTCGCGTGTCCCTCTTCGAGGTCTCTATGAACGCTCTTGGAGCCCGTTCTATATTCTCGTCGCCTCGCCCGAGTCCAGCGCCTGGCGTCGTAAGGCGGAACGCACAACGATGGCACTCATTCGACCGACTGTCCAACCGCGCTTGCATGCGTGTGTTTATGAGATCAATACTCAGTCGGTAAAGGACTGTGCCTATATTATTCCATTCACCGTCTTTAAGCTGTCCTGGCCATTGGTTCTGTTGCTCTTTCGAGCTGCGGTCCTTTGGAAAGTTTTGGCTCTTGCGGTACTTCCATGTGATAGCCAAGCTTCTTCTGCGGAGACTCACTCTGAAGGAGCGGTCATCCGCTGTGGTTGCACTCTTATTGGAGACATCTGAGCGTTTGCGCTCGTGCCACTTTGCTGCCAAGAAGCTGTAGAATGCAATGCATCTTGGCGTGGTTAGCGGCATACAAAAATTTCCGGCATTATTTGCACTCCAGGATGCCTAACGGGAACCTGGACTGCGGGACATGCCGAATAAAGCCGGTGCACGGTTGGGAAGAGAATACCTCTCAATGTGCACGCTTTGCGTGTCCTGAGCAGTGTCTTGAATTCTTCTGAAATTCTTCTGAAAGGTCCTTCGGTGCACTAACATGTAACATCCCTGTTTAGATTCTGCAATGATTCTTATCCAATTTGCGTAACAATATTTTTTGACAGAAGAACGCATCATTCCGGGTATTCATTATGTTCTCTTCGTCAACCTCAGCCGTTTTTCGCTTCATTGGATGGTCTTTCCTGCCTTCCGCGCTCGCTAATGGCGCCATAAATGCCTATCATCGCATCCTCAAGCCTGGTACTCCCCCTCCCCGACGAGGCAGCCCAGCGTACACCTCGCAGTATCGAATAGCTTTCACGGCGCTCGCCGCCGCTTATCTTATTTACACTCTCGTTGCCGCGGTGACATCATTACAACCTAACTATTATCGCATCCTCGGCGTCGATCGAAACGCGGACGAGCAAGGTCTGAAGACAGCCTTCCGCCAGTTTGCGCGGAAAAATCACCCCGACCGACCCGGTATTGGCGCTGGTGGTGCGGAGCGGTTCCGTGAGGTCCGAAATGCCTACGAAATGCTCAAGAATCCGGTGAAGAGGTTTGCGTATGAGCGTTTTGGGCCCGAGATCATCTCATGGAAGAATTGTACCACTCATGGGGAGTATATGATGCGAGGCATCTCTGCATCTTCAGGCTTTCCAATTGGCACGGCCGTCGTTCTGGGTCTCATGTCCATACTGGGCCAGTCCTCTTCATCTTCATTTGTAGGTATCCGATATCGGGATTCTTGAACGTTGCTGACCTCACCATGTTGCTGCAGTGGCGATATGTCATCCTCGCAACTTTCCTTTTTGCTGAGGCTTATTTGATCTTCTCACCAACGGTGCCCCTCTCATCCGGAGAAGTTTCATACGCGCACAGTCTCCCATTATTGTCATCGCTCCTCCCGTATCAACAAATCATCGTCCTTCATCAAGCTTTTGTTTCACTTTCTGTGTGCATCGCGCAACTCGGCCCCGTTCTTTTCCCGAATTTCCCTCAAAATGACAAGGAAGTCCTTAGAGCAGTTTCTGAGGTAGCACAGCGGATTGCTGAAATAGGTGGCGCGGCAGAGCATGAAGGTAAGCATTTTGTGAATACCTTTATCAATCAACCCCCTCACCAGGTCCTCTTCCAGTGAACCGAATGATTCAGTCGGACCTCCATGCCCTACGGGGAGTTCGCTCCACCGGTCTATCACCTGCACCTTTCACTCAGGCATCAGCCGAAGATGATGCCATGATTGACACCCTTGCCGCGGAGATGGAGTCCGTCCTGATAGATGCCCGGCTACGCGCGCATCCTGTTATTGGGACGATGTGGGAGCGAGTTGCTGATGAAGCCCGAGATCGAGTGACGAGTGCCGCGTCGCCGATCAATCAAGGGTTTGCAAGCGCTTTGCCGCAGAGCTTCCGGGTTGACAAGGGGATCTTCACAAGTCCGCCAGCAAGCCCCGCCAAAATGGCAAGCCAGAATATGAACCGGACGTATCATTCTCGTGCAACATCACCTATCACGCCTACGTCACCGACGTTGTCGCTCCCAAGCCATATTGATCACCGTCCTTTCGATGCGGAATCAATCTACGTTTCCGAGTCTGAGCAATCGGAAACTGGATCTGCCGCAACGTTGCTCGAGTTGGATCGTCGCAGTCGGAGCGAATCGCCTTTCACCTATGTGGGCCCGGTGCGTCAGCGAACAGTGAGCCGCACCACATGTGTGGCCTCCAATCCAGTAGAAGCCAAATCGGCTGGACAGGGGCCAGGCAGTGGAGGTCCCATGACAGGGGATGGACAGATGCCACTATCATCCATTTTGACTCTCCGTTCACCCCCGCATTCTTTGGGCAAATCCTCTGGTAACGGTGCCAACCAAGCACTGGCGCAAGGCAATTGCAGTCCTGTAACCAGCGGGGCAAAGTTCTTCACATCTTCATTCTCAAAAACGGCCGACACGTGATCAGAATCGCGGGATGTTTCCCCTTATACCACGTTCCTGACCCTGATTGGTACTGTAATCGCATTGGACCTGTAATTTCTTTCGGTTACTGGTAGAACACAACTCTTTGTTATACTTCCAACACCGAAGTTGAGCGATTGCTGACAAATCAGCAGTTTCACACGCTGCACCAAACCAAATGTTGCCTCTCGCAGACATTCTCCACCGCTCGGTAGTGTTGGGTCTCGTTGGTATAACGGGATGGGGCGTGTACACTGGGACTCGCGCGCACTTTCACATATTAGAGGCTGGGAGGCGTATGTTAAGCTTTTACATCGTCGGCCGTACCGCTGACCCGACGGCCTGTGCATAGAGGCCTTAGCCGAGCGAGAGGCACAAGGCGTGAGTAAATTTACGAAGTTCGCCACGATGTATTAATCCTTCAACCCCAGTTGGGACCCATGAGCGATGAGCAACAAGAAAAAGAATTGGCATTGGTGGAGCAGGCAACGAAGAACGTGAAACCTACGTAGTGTTCCACTGAGGCTTGCACGCGTACTCCTACATACACACGTACGTTGAATGCCTTTGTGTTTTTAGGTGTATGTTTCTGAATGCGCATAGTTTGCTATCTAGTGCGAGTCTGTTCCGCCATTCGTTGCTGTATTTCTTATTCTACGTAATGTGATTTCCCTAAACCCCCCGCATCTCTCACTGGCAATGATCGGCACAATTTTGCGACATCATGAGCCAATCAAATCCATCCCGCCACTCGTGTCACGGCATCATCTGTGTATTGTTAGGTGAGTTTTTTAGGCCACTGAAAGAGAATGCACAGGCAGCTAATATTTCAGAGAGCTAGTTACGACATACCTAATTATCTGAAGAATATAATCCCTGTCATTTAACGTCGGGTTCATACAGACTCAAAATCGCCCATCGAGCATCCTTGCCACTCTCCCAAGCCTTGGGACCAATTGAGTCCGGCCCTCCGAACTCCACCATTATACCATGACGGGTCCAGTCACACCAGATCGCAATCGATCCACCGGATGGACCGCCACCCCCACCTTTCCGTGAGGGTTCACCAAGTGCTGATACCAGATCCTTCCCCGTGGTAGAGGTTTCGAAAAGAAATGTGGTCGATATCACGAATGGTTTCGACGTTTCAGAATTATTATTGGCAGACGGTGAGGTTGGTGAGAGGTGAATTTCAATGGGTAAGTGGGGAAATGGCTGATATGCCTTGTTCGCCGTCTTGTGTGGATTTGGATTGGTATCATCAACAATAGCATTGAAGATGTCGATGCCATCTAATATGAGCTGGTCAAGATTCAAAGAGGCTTCGCCGGCGTTTGCAGACAGTTTGTAGCCAGATGTCGGCTTAAACATCAAGCTCATTCCCAGACGATGATAGTTGTAATAAACACAGTCCGAGTAGACCTTGACGGTCCGAGCACGATCATCAATCTGCTCACTCGTTGCATTCACTGTGTCCCACAACTGCTTAGACGTTGCCTTCAGCCCAATAAGTTGTTGCATGATGTCAACGAGTCCAAGTCGACACATACAAGTGCAAACAAAGTACCGAACAGGGACGCCTCGCCTCTCTAAAGTCTAC
>Ga0307508_10006987_pt1 | contig 10523 bp, 11 predicted proteins | sample 9_EM_MG_FD_203089 | JGI IMG/M metagenome (GOLD analysis project Ga0307508, IMG submission 203089) | Populus trichocarpa ectomycorrhiza microbial communities from riparian zone in the Pacific Northwest, United States - 9_EM | ecosystem: Host-associated > Plants > Roots > Unclassified | place...
GGCTTTCGACATTCTTGCACCCATTATTGACAAAGTAAACAAAAGGAGTACCCTTCTCCTTCAAAAGGAGATGAACGACCTTGGCTTGAAGCTGAAACAGACCACAGCTGGTAGGACACTGTACTCTGAACTCGGAGAGCTCGTCGCACGTCACCAGAAAATTGCGCAAATGATTCGAAGCGAGATGATGAACCCCGCGCTTGACCCAGAACGGCTTGAGACATTGATGAACGACTACAAGATAATATACACGCAATTGCAACGTACCAATAAAGATTTAAAGAAGATGAAAATTTCGGTAGGGGAGCAGATAGAGAGACTGTTCAAGAGTATCGATTGGAACCGTATTTTTGGGTGAGTTGATGGAATGCTGTGCTTTCTACGCTAATTATCGGTGGTTCTTGTGCAGCATATTTTTGTTCAATTTGGAACGATCATCAGCAAAAGAAGAATTCCAAGATTCAGAAGGAGAGGAAGTGACAGAGGAATCGTTGGATGATCATCCACATGAAGACCGGGAGGAAGCTGAATTGGAGGCGACGAATGAGGATGAGCGCCACGCACAGGATAATCACCGATCCAAAGAGAAATCCAGACATGAGGGACACAGCGGTCAAGGGAAAGAGCCGTGTCAGCATGGGCAGACTGAGGTGTCGAAAAGCGCGATCCAAGGGACCAGAACCCTGATAATCAAGAACTCAAATATCACGATGATGTGAACAATTAGCCTCCTAGCTGCTGATTTGTTAGATAAGTGTAAATTAGATACTTGAATGCATTCTGGGTGCTGCGAGTGCTCAACTATACCGTATACAAGTTGTTTTTATGTAACAGAATTACTTCTTCAAGTTCTCGTCACAATCAAAATTGACCTAGGCACAAAGTCCTTCTTGAGCCCATCACAATAAGATCCTCGCTTCACATCGCCTCATTTCTGCCACTCGTCCGTCGCGTGTTACTATTCAATATGCTGTCACTACTCTATAGCAGACGTGAGGGGCAGACAGTCCTTATCAATTCTCTTCCTCCCTCCAACTTTGGTCTGCCGAAGTGTTCAAAGAGCAGCAAGCGAATGACCGTGGAAGGCACACCAAAGTATGTGCTGGATTCCGAATTTCTGGCTTTTGATTAGTCACAAAGACGCTATCGGAAAACAAATGAGCCTCCATCCTCTCAAGAGGATTCACACTACGGATCACTCTCTGAAGAGATTGAAAAGGACGTGGGTTCGGGAGAACGTCGCGAAACCCATGATCAAACGCGAGTCGTCTGTTCGACATTTTTGCGGTACACAAAAGTCAGCTTTCTACTTCATCCTTGCTCCAACGTGCTAGTGAGGGCCATCGCAAAGCGTGGCAGGTACGAGTTCCTTCAGATGGGTTTTGACCCAGTCCAACCCATACGGGTGACCCTAAGTTTTTCTGAGCAACCCACAGAAACGATGGGTATGGGTTTGAGGTTAAAATATAAATATGCATTTAATATATTATATAATTGTATACAAAATCCTCCTTGGGTGTCGACATCTGCGAAGATAGATTCCACGTGGGCAGAACGGCCCCAGACATGGAAACACACCCAACCTGGGTGGTTTTGGTGCTCAGCATGTGCAGAATGGCGCCAAAGATGAAAACGCGCCCAAATTGGGTTGGGCATGTGCGGAGGACGATGGAACACAAAAACCACTGCCCAGGTTGGGTGGTTTTCATGCTCGGGTGTGGCATGGCGCCGAACACGAAAGCGCTGGCATTGCAAAACGGCGCCAGGCACTCACTCAAGGCGGGTGGTTTTTGCACTTGCCGTATGGCCTGTAGGTAGTAGTCAAATAAAAAGTGTAATTAGTACAAATAGGAATGTTATATTGGATCACGTACCTTGGGTGAATCACACCCATCCCTAAAACCTCTTGTCCTGCCCTATCCATCATATTCGGGGCTATGTCGGCACGAAAATGAGTGGGATCCTTCATTTTTCGAGTGTTGTGGTGGTTGGAGGGAGCAGTAGCGGCGACAATGGTGGTGTTGGATCACGACCATCTTGGCAAAAAACGACACATCACAAGACATCCGGATTCCCGCAACCCATGGTACGGGTAAGGGTTGTGGGATGTACCCCTCCTCGCCGTGCCTCTGTCAACGGGCCTGCAGTTAGAAAAAGCAAAAAAAGTTAAACAGCAATGGGCACACCTTTTACACCCGCTTCGCATTGTCGTTTGCTTTCCCTCTTGCTGGACAACCGGCAATCTGGGGTTCGTGTGGTGGTTTCAGGTGGAAAGACGTGCACCTATGTGAACCCAAGTCTCCCTTCCCGTATCCGTACCCGCGTTTGCAAAATCCAAGGGTGGAGGGGTGGCGAGGGCTGACAACCAAGGAAGGTGGAAATGAGGGCAGTGACGGTGAAACTGAGCAACCGAACTGGGAGACGGACCCCAGATACACAGTTCGGGCTTTGCCGGCTATGGCACCATTACAGGACCCCGCGTTTGGACGGGTTATAAGAACGATTTCCATAAATGGAACTCGTAATTATCGACGAGGTAAACTCAAGGAACGCGCTTCTTCTCCGAAAGGAGATGAGCGAGCTTGGCTTGCGGCTTAACCGAACTAAGGCTGGTAGGACACTATACTCGGAGGGTCACATATCAGCAAGAGCTTCTGAAAGCGAGTTGAATAAACCGACGTTTGACCCGAAAAAACTTGAAATATTAATTAATGAATACAGCAAAATATCCGAGACTTTGAAATGTTAATGAGGACGTGGGGAAGAGGAGAACCACGAGATGGGTGGGAGAGCAGATGGAGAGAGTGGCAAGAACCATTTATTGGTCCGTTTCTGTGTTATTTATCGAACCGTCATTTGCAGCATCTCGGAGGGGTGGGAGGACCGCAGACGGAAAGAGAAAGATGGTTTAGACGGGAGCAACAACACCGATCGGGGAATCAATGTAGGTCCTAGGGTGGAGGAGAAACAGCAACGTAAGGAAGTGCAAGGGCAAACTGAACAGCAAAGGCGGGCCGAGGAAGAAAAGGAACATTGTAGTGTGGAGGCAGAGAAACGGAGAGAAGCAGAACAACAGCAAAAATGAAAAGGAAAAGCATAGGCGGGCTCTTCGATGGTTGGGAGAAGAGAGGCGCATACGGGTTGCATACCTCCCGGCAGAAGGGAGCATACGATGCCAATTCAGAAGGATGGGGATGGGGAGCATAGGATCAATTGGGAACGCAGATTCCTATCTCCTAAGGGGTTGGAAATGTGACGATTGAGCAAGCGCCTTTCACGATGGTCATGATTCATCTGGATGGAGCCCTCCCCCACCGGCGACCGCGGCGGTATCGGCCGACGACTAGCCTGAGTACTATTGTAAGGACCGTTTTTAGAAACCTTCTCAGAACAAGAATAATTGCTACGACGGTGAAAACCACTAGTAGTGGTATTTGCTGACAATACCGTGACCGTGACGTAACAATCTCTGAGCCTCGTTTCTGCCACACCTCCGTCGCGTGTTACTCGTATCCGATATGTTCTTACTACAATCCCTATCAATTCCCTTCCCCCCCCAACTTACTCATACCTTGCCAGTGACCTGCTGAAATGTTTAAGCGTCGAGCTAACAGTGGAGAAGCCTCCAAAGTATATGCTGAAATCCAAATTTCTGGCTTTCGATTACTTACGATGAAATTTCCAGCCTCGGGCAAGCAAATTAGCCCCCATTTTCAAGAATCTCTCGAGAGCTAAAGTCGCAGAGATTCGGATTGGGGATCTCTCTTCGAAGGATATCGTTATTGCGTACGTTTACCATAACAAATCTCTCTACCCTCAGTCCTAAATGGACCAACCACTGGCAGCGTCATGGGACCTACGGGATCTGGGAAAAGTACTGTACGTTTAAGAAGAATCTAGGGTTGTTAAACTTATTCTTAACTCCCCAAGCAGTTCATCGAAGTGGCTACCGGAGTGGAAGGAAAGGCTGGACATACCTTCGAGTCGTGCACAAGCGAAATCTCAGTTGTCAAACTCTCATTTCCTGGTGTTGTTGATTCAGACATCTGTTTCGTCGATACGCCAGGGTTTGATGATACGAGGACGTCCAGCACCGAAATCTTGAAGACGATAGCTGATTGGCTAAATTACACGTCGGTTAAATCATTGGTTCTGCCAAAGGCACGCATTCACAAATGATTAGGTATAACCGACAAATCCAATTGACCGGACTGCTCTACTTCCATCGGATAAGTGACAATCGCATGGCTGGAACACCGGAGAAGAATTTACGTATGTTCGAGAAACTATGCGGAGAGGATTTCAGGACGATTGTTATAGTCACCACTATGTGGGATGAGGTTGAAAAGGACGTGGGTGAACTACGCGAAACCCAGTTGAAATACGGACTCGCCAAACCCTTGATCGATCGCGGGTCGTCCATTCGGCGCTTTTACCAGGACAAGAAGTCGGCTTTCGACATTCTTGCACCCATTATCGACAATGTAAACAAAAGGGGTGCCCTTCTCCTTCAAAAGGAGATGAATGTCCTCGGCTTGAAGCTAAAACAAACCACGGCTGGAAGGACGCTGTACTTGGAACTCGGGGAGCTCGTCGCACGTCACGAGAAAATTACGCTAATGATTCGAAGCGAATTGAAGAATCCGACGCTTGACCCAGAACAGCTTGAGACACTGATGAACGACTACAAGATAACATACACGCAACTGCAACGCACTAATAAGGATTTGGAGAAGATGAAAATTTCGGTAGGAGAACAGGTGCAGAGACTGGTCAAGAGTATCGATTGGACCCGTATTTCTGGGTGAGTGAATGGATTGATATACTTTTTAGACTAATTATCAGTGGTCCTTTCCAGCTTTTTTTCGTTCAATTTGAAACGAGGGGAAGTGACAGGGGAATTGGAAGATCACCAACTCGAGGGCCAAGAGGACGCTGAATCGGAGGAGATCGACTTCGAAGATGGACAGGATGTTAATCACGAATTCGAAGCGAAACACAGACACGGGGGACACCATCATCAAAGAAACGAGCGTAGGCGTTGGCAAGCTGAGGTGCGCCCATTGGAAGGTCAATCGTCAACAAGCGCGATCCAAGGGGTTACAAATCTGACAATTGAGCATGGGAATTTCACGATCAATGTGAACAGTTAATGATAAGCCTCTGGTTGTCCTCCGTTGGGTGTAATGGTAAATATTCATCGTATGCAGGTTTAATCATTAGGTCGCACAGGTTTCTGAGTCTGTTGAATCAAATGAATGGCGTTGATTGTAAGCAAGTACTGTATACTTGGTCATAAGTAATTGGGTATGTTATGGAGTCTTCTCAACTTTTACGTCAACTCGGCCACACCGAGTGAAGGTTTCCTGCAGGAACGAACCAACGAATTTCAATTGTCATCCTCCTCTTCCCTACTTGACGAGCCCTGCAATCTGAATGGGGAACAGTGATTGACGATGGTTAAGGCACGGCGGATGGAGCAGAACCATCGTCTTCCACTGGTGCAGACGACGCCGGTAATCTGAGTAGTGGTGCCCTTATCGACGACGGCCCGGGCACAGCTGAAGGAACGAAATCATCACCCCCAGTTGATAATGATGCAGACCTGTTGGTGGCTCTGATGTAGCTGAAACCGTCATGTAGACGCGGGCAGTAGGCAACGTTATTGAAGGCTGCGGTGCAGCGGAAGGAACGAAAACATCGTTCTCTGAGGTAGGTTGCAGGTAACCGGTGTAGCGGTATCGTTATCGATGAGGGTTCGGGCGTGGCGAAAGGAATGAAACCATTATCATCTGATGTAGAACGTGACGGTTCGGGCGTGGCAGAAAGAATGAAATCAACATCGTAGAAGTCACTGGCGCTGTGAATACTGGATGCTTTGTTGGCGTTCAGCCCGCGCCTCTCCTCTTCCTCCCTGCTTTGGGCATGCTCAGGCCTGCCACAAATTCCTTGTCCTCTATTCATCATCGGTGAAATAATTTCGATCGCAGAACTACGGATTGTTCATGAAGCGCTGAATGGACGCCCCGCGGGTGAGTAGGACATCCAAATGAACCTCCTTTGGCTCGTCCCCTCGTTGGAACCTTCTCCTCATGTCCATGATGTCTCCACATTGTGGTCGTAGAAATAAGTTTGCCCTATTTGGCTTCACATAGCTTTCGAAAGTCCTTCAAGAGGTTGTAATAGGGTCCCGTTAAGCCGTCAGATATACGGTGGAAGTAAAGCAGGCGCCACCTCTATTGTACCTGAATAAAGAATGATCGAAAGGGTAGAGCGATTTGGAAAGAACGTACAATTGCTGCAACCACTCAGATATTATCCTTATTAGCGGCTCCAAGGGGTCAAAGCCTGAGAAGTTATGGAGATAGGTGATCCACATTTCGTAGATCTCTCTCCTCTGGAGGTAGATATGAGATTTGCAGAAAGACTTTTTGAATAGGTTTGGTTTCGATTCGGTTTCTGGCCCAATAACTTTCCCACGGCCTTTAAATTTCACCCTCACACACTCTTGACTACTGCTTTCCTCTCCTCATCATAGGACCCGGATTATCTCCCGTTTTCGATGCTAAATGAAAAAACTACTCTTCTACTGGAAACTACTGGCCAGTATTCTCCCTGTCACAAAGACTGGTGCCGTTGACGGTTTCCCCCATTTTTCTGTGTAAGTACCCTAAATCTTTACTATCTGTGATGGGTACCGATGTTTCCGGCTAGGACCTTTAGTAGACTGGTAGAATCCAACGCTGTCAATGGTTAGCAAGGTGGAGATCAACTTGCAGGACATTGAATTCGATTCTAAGATTTGGACGGTTCGGGTTTCACTTGAAGTTGGTATGTTCCTAATTGATGACAGGCCAAGCGATCCACATTGACCAGACACACAAGGGATACAACCTGGTCTATCTCGGAGTTCGTTATGAGAGTCAATGAAGGTGAAATAAAGGGAGGATATTACAACTCTTCTAACCCTACCCTCTCGAAGGCATCAGCATAGTCCTTGCGAACATGAACATCACCAGTGAGTATTCAACTCTCTACTATCAGGAGCCAAGGCCTAATATGCTTCAGAAATCTTTCCTCAACACATCCTGAATGATTGCCGAAACCACAAATAACCATCGAGATATGTCAGTCCAATCATTCCGGTTCTTTTCTTATTTGAATACTGCGCGAACTTCGGTCGGTCGGTCAGTCTTATGTTTCGTCTACTGCCGACGAACGACCTACGAGGGAGTGGAGCGTAATTATGCTCTGAATATCACAGCGGTTTCCTCCTCAGGCCTCAGGCCTCGGGCCCGGGCCCAGACGTCTTGGTGCCCACTGCTTCGTGATGTGGACTGGGGGTTCCTAGGTCAGCTCAATGTTGAATATTTATACAACGGAATATGACGAGTAACAAGCAGGGCTTACTACTTTGCATAATGAAAGTCCCTCCAACAATTATTACTGTTCCGACGTTGTGGAACATACCGCGTGACGGAGCTCCTTGTGATAGATGCGAAGTAGGCTGGTCAGCGGCGGATTGTTCCAACTGCAATCCCAGTTGACAACATGTAAGGAAAGCGAGTAACCTTCTGATGAGGCTCAAACAGCGACAGACCCAAGAAACGGGAGGTTGGAAAGCCATGTGTAACAATGGCCGATAATACCCCACCAGCATTTTATACCCTTGTCTACCGATCTGCCGATCGGCATCAGCTTTCTGTGCATTATAATTTGGACTCCATCTGGCCAGGTAGAAATTTTGCATGACGACAAAACCATTTTTGATCTCGGAAAATATAATATAAATATCTTATTTGGGAAGTGCGAAATTTCATTGAATCATAATATTAGCCCGAACAATTCATTTATTTCCATATATGGGTAATGTATTTTTGCAGTTTAAAGAATATTTTCTAATATATTTTAATTATATTTTCCGAGATCAAAGGTCTTTTGCACGCAGTGTAAAGTGGCTATGCCCCTCCAGGCCTCCACATGCTCACCTGGCTGGATTTGGTCGGTAGCGTTAGTTCAATATGGATCGTGATCAGTAATTCTCGTAAGATACTTCTGTCGGGGGAACGACGGTCCGATCAGTCACGAGGCGTGCCATCACCCGCTTGAGGCTCCACAACCGTCGCGCCGCTCGGCATCAAACTGTCGCACCCATTTGCGGCCGTTTGCGTTGTTTGGTTCCAAGGCCCTCCTTGCCGTGTGTCTCGATGATCGCTCACGGCGCTCCTTTTTCCTAGTGAGGTATGTGATCGCGACCTCCCCTGGCGATTCGACGGCGATCGCACGGCGGCATGCCCCTCAAAGGTGATCGGAAACCCCCTGTGGTGGCTCAGCTCACCTCCTTTCTCCATCTGTGTCGTTGTGCTGGCCCTTGGCACCTCTTTTCTGCTCGGTCTAAGGCTCGGAAGAGCGCTCCTCGTTGTTTTCACCAAGATGGATGGGCTGTCGTCGGTTGGTCAGACCGCTGTTGGAATGGGATGGGATGCAGGTGGAGGCACGGTCATCGGCAGTGCCACGCAGCTTGTCGTCAAGGAGCCGAGCAGCCTTCCGTTTCCAGGCAAAGGAGGAGATGGGAAGACGATGGTGCAGTACCTGAATGTGTGAGTCCCTATTTCCAGACATCTCTCTCTGCTCTCCTCGATTGAATGTCACTTTTTAGCGAAGGCGCCGATAAGGCAACCTTGGTGGGCTGGTGCCGATCGTTTGGTTTGCAGGTATCTGGCAACAAGGCCGCCCTCAAGGACCGTCTCCATGGGTTCAGTGCCAATCGAGACCAGTGGAATTCGTAAGTCAGCACACGTTGTTCTATCAAGACATCGAGTAACTGATGATCTATCAACCAGGTTGACAGGTTCTGTGCGCCGCATGCATCGTGGACCACAAATGGGACAAGTCTCGAAATCGGCATCGAAAAGGCAGTCAACTCGGCGGGCGAATGAGATATTTGGCCGCCAGATGGCACCACCACTGCAGCCTCACCTTCCCTTTGCACTTCCGACTGTGACAAAGGTCCAGTCCACTGAGCAGCGTGAATACATTCTTAAGTGGGTACGTATGCTACAATGGAATGACTATTTGCCAAGCTCATCTTCGTTAGGCTGCTGATGTCTGCCGCAACTATCCATATCTCAATAAGGAGGAATGGCTCAAGGCAGCACAGCTGCGGTTGTCACGCCGCAGCTTCAGTTCGGTAAGCCTTTGCCGAACATTTTTCATTGTCCCAGTAGACTGATCTCGGGCGAGCTACAATAGCCGCCGACTCAGGGCCTTCCCCAGCTTGAACACACCAATGCCCGGCTGGATGAAATCGTACAGAATCTGACGAGCCTCACAGCAGGTGGTGGGAGTGCTGGCAGTACTCCGGCAGGTCAGATAGCACATTCCTCCACTGAACCCGAGCCGAGCACATCGCAATCCGAGCAGACTGTGACCGCCGCACCACTCCCAGACCCCAGTCCTTGCAGGTCCATCACATTTGCTAACGGCATAACCCTAGACTTCACCGACGCCGATGTTCCCGCCCCTCCTGCAGTGTCATTTGCAGACAATCTCGCACTTCTCAACCAGATGTGGGACGACACCGCACCTCACTGGCAAGGCCGCTCGGAGCTCATCATCTGCGGTGTTCCGGTGCCAGTCAGGTATTGGAAAGACATCTATTCTCGTTCGAAGTCAAATCCCGGCCAGTGGAAAGGAGTCAAGAGCAATTGGTCCTTGTGGAAGGTGCAGCTCCTTTTGTCATAGTTGTTGCAACCTGTCTCTTATTGTTTCTTATTCAAAGATGATTGTTGTCCGTTGGCGACAAGGCTCTGAGGCCGATTTTTGGAAGGATTTTACCGACAATGATGGGAACCGAATGACATACACGGCCATCGTGAAAAAGCTCACCGCAAACCGGTTGAGATCCGATGCTGAGGTTGCCAAACAGGCCAAGGAGGAATTTGGCAGTCGTTTCAATGAGGTCTTCGTCTACCGGAAAAACGGCATGAATCATGTCAAGATGAAAGCAGCTGACATTGCGAAGCAGTATCGGGTCATCAAGGGCCATATGGATGTAGATGAATAGAGCTGTTGTATTTTCCGTTTCCTTTAATCATACATGTACCGAGTCTCTATATAGTCATTTCTGTGTCATCATAGCTTAATTAATAGCCAATCTATCTATGCACATTCACATGTACGTCCACAATGGTAGCACTTTACGACAGGGGCTCGATCTGGGTTCAAGAAATCGTCTCGGGTCTCAGTAGGGTTGTCATTCCATGAAATGAGATACTTGACAATCGTCAAGCTGCTGAATTCAGCACTCCACCCACCCCAATCGCAAATGCGCCGTAAACTCCACCTCCTGACAGACGAGAAGTATTGACAGCCTCCTCGCCGAAAGGAGTGGGTCCCGTTGTGCGGCGTGAAAAGGAATGTTAAAAGAAGGAAACAAACTTGTCTTCACCTGGGCTTCGCCGGAAGTGACGTTATTCGGGCTATTCCAGTTGTTCAAAGGTGGGGATTTTGCGCCTGTAGAC
>Ga0307508_10006988_pt1 | contig 10522 bp, 5 predicted proteins | sample 9_EM_MG_FD_203089 | JGI IMG/M metagenome (GOLD analysis project Ga0307508, IMG submission 203089) | Populus trichocarpa ectomycorrhiza microbial communities from riparian zone in the Pacific Northwest, United States - 9_EM | ecosystem: Host-associated > Plants > Roots > Unclassified | place...
AGGTTATTCTGGTCTCACGACTAGGTTATAAATTTGGTGTGTTGGTTTAGATAGCCTCATATCAATTTCTTTTTTGTTTTTTTTTTAATTTTTTTTTAATTTCTTTATTTGATATTTTATTTGTTGGAAATTAAGATTCATATTTTTATTTTTATTTTTCTTCTATACAATTATCCTATTCTCATTAATTTTTTTTTTAAAAAAATTTCTATTATTTTTCCTGACCTTTTTTTATGCTGCAAAAAAACCTTCACGAGCCACCCCTCTATTACAAAAAAAACTAAAAGGCCTTAGTGTTTTCATGCGGCATGTGAGGAGTTACATTGTGGATTCAGACAGTGTATTGACCATTTTGTCCTTCACTACACTTAACAATTGCTTTGGCAACAAGGGTAAAATCATCTTTTTCAGGGCATCTAAATGCTATTTGTCAATTGATCGGGAACAATTTAGTCGTTCATTATTTTTTTATGGGCAATAAAAATACTCTGTCGCCCTTAAAAGCTAAAAAAATAGCCTTTCTTCTAGGCGCTTTTGTGTATTTTTCCATTTATTTGCACAGTAAAATAATGTTGGTACCCTTAAAAGGTAAAAAATATTGACCTTGCAAAGAGAGGTTTTGTTGTGTTTACATATTTTTTGTACAATAAAATGACATATTTAATATTTGACTTAAAAAATCTAAGAGTGGCTTAGGAGGACATTTTTATCTTTGTAACATGGGTTTTTTTTTTTTTGTAATATTCATATGCTCTTAGGGCCGGTTTAGTAATTTATATTATTAAAATATTAATAAATCAATGAAAAAGTTTGATGCGTGCACACGTCATTGTCCCCTGTGTTATTCTAGAGGCACATGAGTATTCCAGTGTCCAAAAACTACCAACCACCATCTCATCTGACGTGTAAGGTGGTGGTATAGCTGTTTGAGTGACGCGTTTGGTCAGGCTGACAACGGTTTAGCAACGATAAATTTTTTTTTCTCCCTTTCTTTTCTCTCTCCTTGGCCTTGGTATTCATGCCAAACCTTTAAAAATTCAGTGGTGTCCTTTATTTTGTAATTGTTTTGTATTTGGTTCATTTTCTTTTGATTTCTATTTCTTTTGATTTTTTTTATTTCATCCCTCAATATTTAATTTCATTTAATCTTTGTATCCAATCTAGTATTTATTCTTTTGATTGCTATTTTTTTATCCTTTGTATTTTTTTATTTTATTCTTTAGAATTTTATTTTATTTTATTTTGTTTTCAATTTTGGTCCTTTTTTTATTGCTCATTTTCTAGTGTTGGCTCGTTTTTTTTTATCATTTTTTATTTAATTTCAGTCTTTTTTTTTAGATCCTTTTTCAACAAATTTAACTTTTAAATCCCGATCTCATTTTATATTTAACGGGTTTGTAAAGTTAATTTAACTTGATTTGAGTATTTTTCTTTAATGTATTTTTTTAAATTAATTTTTTTATTTTATCATTTGATATTTAGTTATTAAATTTTAAATTTAATAATTTATTTTTTAATTTTTTATAAAATTATTCTGATCTCATATCCTAATTTACGTGTTAATCAAATTAATCTAAATTAATTTTATTATTGTTTAGATATTTTTATTTATTCTATAAAAAGTTTAACCTTATGCACACCAGCTGTAGTTGTGCACTCCAATAAAAGGACAATCAAACAGATAAAAACTAGCAAGTACTCTAAAACAAAGCCAAGCCAACCACAACAAAAGAAGCGAAAGAAAAACTGTTTCTCAAAGTCTCAGTTTCGTGTTAAGTGAGTGAGTGATGGCAGATCAGAAGCCACAAATCTTTGAACTCAACAATGGGACCATGCAGGTCAAAATCACCAATCTGGGTTGCACCATTACCTCCTTGTCTTTACCTGACAAAAATGGTAACCAATTCTTATGAATGATTGATCGATCAATCTGTTTTGCTTTTTGTTGTTTCTTAAGGTGTTATTGATTGTTGGGCTCTCTTGACTTTCGTAGGTAATTTGGCTGATGTGGTTCTTGGATTTGACTCTGTTGAGCCATATTTGGTAATTCTAGTCACTTGATTTTCTGTCATCTGTTGTGATCTAATGCAAAGTTTGGTTCTTTCTTGTATTCATTTATGATTTGACTGGATGTTTTCTGCATTCCATGTATGTTTTTTTGATAGTTCATCATCTAAATTTTGTATTCTGGAATTATTATTGTTCCTGTCAACTTTGCTTGCAATTCATCACCAAAAAACTTTTTTTTGTTTGCAAACTTATCTGATTTTTTTTATTTGCCATATATGTCATTGGTGTGTCAGTTTGTTGCTCGTGTTGTCAGTTTGGAGGAATGATAGTATTAATAACCTTTACTAATTTTCGCGTGATTAGTTTTCTTTTCCTGTGTTTATATTTGGTGCCTGAATCCTTTTCTGGGTAAATTTATGCTTGATCAGAATCGTGTTGCACCTTATTTTGGTGCCATTGTGGGTCGAGTGGCGAACAGGATCAAAGATGGGAAGTTCACTCTTAATGGGGCAGATTACACCTTACCCGTCAACAGGCCTCCAAACAGTCTTCATGGTATGCTTGTAATTCCAAATTATTGTGAACTTTGATGCTGTTCTGATCAGCCATGTCTGCCAATCAGTCATTTGATTTGTAATTTTATTAGATTAGATTATCTAGTCCTGTATACCATTTTCTTATTTGATTTGGAAAATTTTATTAACATGACAAAATCATTTTTGTTCATGGAAGTTTTATTTGTAACATCCATCAGTAAATGTTACACTAGAAACACTGACTGAATTTGTATGTGAATGGAATTTTAGTAGACATAAGTTTTATGCAAAAATATGATACCGGCACCACAGTTCTTATATCTGTACAGTATTTGGTGGAAAGAAAACATATTTGGCTGTATGAGACGAATGGTGTAATGGGATAACTAATAACCACTGTTAGACACGATGCATAAGATTTGTGATTTCGGATTTTCGTCATGGTTGTCTCGGTGGCTAGTCTTCCCCTTGTTCTCTCTCTAATCTATGAATGAAACTGTTCTAGGTCAATTGCACTAGTTGATGTTTTCTAGATGCTACAACCAACGAAATAAATGAATACTTCTAAGATTAAGTGTACAAAAGAATTCCGTGTTTTCTTTGTTTCATCAACTGAGAGGTCTCAGCATCTCTCTCTTTTTCTTTCTGGATGGAACATTTGAGTTTAAGTTTGTTCTCTATATCTCCTTCTGATTGCATTGCTTTTCTTAAGAGTCAGGAAATCTGCATATAGAAAAAATTACATCAGCAATACAACTTCCTCTTCATATGGATTTTAATGTCTAATAGCTATGGTGGGATCGTTTCTTAAGCTTTGTGTTATTTACTGTTTGATTGTCTGGTATCTATAAAATGCCCATTTAAATTGTCGTCTTGCGTAAAAAATTTCTCCTACATTCTCTGCTTTAGGTGGGAATAAAGGTTTTGATATAGTTGTATGGGAGGTAGCAGAGTATAAGAAAGGCGAAAAACCATCCATTACTTTTAAATACCACAGCCGTGATGGAGAGGAAGGTATCCTCACTCTCTCTCTCTCTGGTAATATATTTTTGTTTCTTGTGTGTGTGATATTGATATTTTCTTTTTCTCCTGTAACAGGTTACCCTGGGGATCTTTCTGTAACTGCAACTTACACACTAACTTCAAGCATGACAATGAGACTTGACATGGAAGCAGTGGCTGAGAATAAGGCCACTCCAGTGAGCTTAGCTCAGCATACTTACTGGAACCTAGCTGGCCACAACTCGGGGAACATACTTGACCAATCAGTTCAGATATGGGGATCTCATGTTACTCCTGTAGACCAGAACATAGTCCCAACAGGTGAAATCATGCCAGTTAAGGGCACTCCTTTTGACTTCACCACCGAAAAGAAGGTCGGTGCTTCAATTCACGAGGTTGGTTTAGGGTATGATCATAACTATGTGCTCGACTGTGGGGAAGGAAAGGAAGGTTTGAAGCATGCTGCAAAAGTCAAGGATCCATCTAGTTCAAGGGTCCTTGATTTGTGGACTAATACTCCCGGGATGCAGTTTTACACTGCAAACTATGTGAATGGAATTGTTGGCAAGGGAGGTGCTGTTTATGGAAAGCACTCAGGACTATGCTTGGAGACACAGGGATTTCCTAATGCCATCAACCAACCAAACTTCCCGTCGGTGGTCATTCAACCCGGCGAGAAGTATAAGCACACTATGTTGTTCGAGTTTTCAATCGAGTGAGAATCAATAGCCCGTTGAAGGGTAGAAGTCAGAATAAGTAATTAATTACGTTTTACAGACTACCAACGAGTGTGAAACCTGGTGTTTTGCCCATCTAATATATCACCCCAGGTAATAAAATGATGAGATTCAAGTCGTCATTTATTTTTTAAACAGGCCTATCAATCATCAATCGCACTTGCTCACAGGCCTTTTATTTTGGCCTCATCAACGTGAAAATAGTTTTACAGGGAAAATCCCGAGCGAGCTTGGCTCACTGCGTCAGGTCTGTGAACTTGTTCTTGCCAAAAGTCATTTGATAGGTTCAATCCCGCCGTTATTCGGGAACCTCTACTGTCTTAGACTTCTAAGTCTATATAGAAACAACTTCGAAAGAATTATCCCTAATGAACTACAACTTCGACATCTCTCCAAACAAATGATTCTACAGTTGTCTGTCAACAATCTGTCCGGTATGGTTCCTGAACAACTCTATAAAATCTCATCGAATATATTTTTTTGTACTCAGTCAATTGATTGGTATCCTCTCACTTGATTTGGGCTTCACCCTTCCCAAAAAGCAATACTATATCCTCAGCAGATGCCTTCGGACTTGTTCAACTTGATATAGGAGCCCATGTTTTGAAAGGACCCGTGCAAAATAATTCTAAGAGAACTACAAAATCTTCAAGATATTGGAAATTCAAGAAGCTTGAAAGTCTTGCTTAGCACAGAAACTTTCGCACAGGGAGTATACGTGATTCTATTTGAGAAATTTCCAATTTAAGAGTTCTATACGGAAATGAAGGAAGTCTCTAGGAGGTTTTCGCACAGAAACTTTTGGAAGCATGAGTCAGTTACAAGATCTCACCTTTGCTGCAGATTTTCTTGGGGGAACCATTCCTATTTCATTGGCTAATTGCACTAAGCTAGAAGTATTGAAGCTTTCAAATAATCACATTGGTGGTGTAATAACCGAAAAGATTGTCGGGCTTCCTTTTCTAACTATGCTTTCTTTAGCTCCAAACCATGTCATTGTATTATCCAATGTTGTGACCAGATTAACTTTCTTTAAAACAAAAAAAAAATATTTAAGTGTTGATAATATGTTTTTTAATAGAAAATTTTTTTGAATCATGTAGAGGTTAACTTTGTGTGATCCAGATGATTATTAAAAATATAATTTAAATAAAACAAATTCAAAATAATTTTTTTTTAAATAATTTGTGAGAGAAACAATAAATCCCACTCCTTAATTGGTTTATATTAATAATTTAATAGGATCATTGCAAGCCCAATGTGATAATTCCTAATAAATCCTGGTAATCAGTTACAAAAAACAACCACTACGTAGTTTTCATTAATATTTGCATTAATACAACTTCGTTTACCAATAACAAAGTTTCTTATTCTTCAATTTCAGGAACATTAACCTTTGACAAAAATACTATTATGTTTAATTAGATATTGTTTGTTTCTGTATTTTAAAAGTATTTTTGAAAAAATTTGAAATTTTTTTCTTTGATTCAAATTAATATTTTTTTGGTGTTTTTAGATCATTTTGATATGCTAATGTCAAAAATAATTTTAAAAAAATAATATAAAAATATATTATTTTGATATTTTCGAGTGAAAAACACTTTGAAAAATAACCACAACCACACTCCTAAATATGCCCTAAAGAAGACTTCTGTTCCACAAAAGCAATAAAAAACTTCACAGCTATGAATATTTCATGTAATCTTTTGCACAAATGTCTAAATTTTTTGTTCAAAATTGGTGGTTGTAGATATGTTTATATGCTAATTACGAGATTTTTTTAATCTAACAATTTGCTTCCTTTTTCTTGGAATGTAAAAAGGTCTTAAGAAGAAATGTTGAAAATTTTGATAAGTTAGGGTAGTTGCAAAGCATATAAAAGAACTATGTAAGAACACCATGCAAAAATGTTATGCATATTCGAATTCATTCCTATTTTTTGTTGATAATTATGATTAATAATCTCCAAGTTAGTTCTCTAATATTTAAGCTCTTATTTTATCTCTACCACTAGCTGTAGAGATATACTAGAATTACTAGAATTCCTGTAAACTACAGGTTTTCATATAGTTAGTCAATCAGTCCTAAACTATAGGATCTAAAAAGGGCTTTGTAAAATGGCTATTTATGTCGTGCTAGTAACATAGAAAAACAACAAATTCTTCTCTTCATAAACTCTGCATTTTTCACCTTTTTGAAGTGAGAAAGCAGGGTTGGCAACCAATTCAATGATCGAATCCTTTCCCATGGATCCAAATAAAATAGACAACCCCCTTCCAAAAGAGCCCAAAAAACTCCCCACAGGCTTGGGCATGCTCCCTGAGCCCAACACTCACCAAAAACTTTTTTTCGACCCTATACAAGTTTCTTATTATTTTATATTGATCCAATACATATTATTTTAAGTAGAATATAACTCAAAATATCACAAAAATAAAATTACATTTCAGCTCATTTCCACAGAAGAACAAGATTTATGAGCAATAAATACACCATGAATCCTTTAAGTCAAAAGTTCACAATTTCTTCATTCTTAACATTTGCAGCATACATATTTTAGAGTCTATCTCTCTAAATTACCATTGCAATTTCTCTCTTTATAAAGTTACTGATTTTATTATCGAAGAGTTTCCATGTACATAAAAAGAGATCTTTTACAGATACTAGTTATCGGTCACGTGGTTGACTAGACACCACCTACTACTACCATAGTTATTAGTCACCTAGTTTACTAGACATCACCTGCAAAGACTTTCCATATCAAGTCACGAGATACATTGACCATGGAGAATGAATCAAATTCCTTGAACTAAGAGATCAACCAATTATCCAATACATCAATTTTATTCCTAAGCTAGAAATAACAACAATCATAATATAATTGGCCCATAAAAAAAACAACTAACAATTGAGGATGTCAACAACTGAAGACTCATTTTATCTGTTTATAATGTTGAGAACTACATCATGCTAAGATTCCTGGTTGATAAAAGTGAAAAAACTAAGCAAATACTATGGAAGGATTATCATTGATGTGTATGTTGTTGAGAAAAAAATAGGTATTGATGAACCCAAATTTAAGGTCCTAAAACCCCCCCATAAAAAAACCTCTCTTGGGCTCAGCTAAGGAATGATCGAGCCTTCCTTGGACACATCTATATTTTAGATCCTACTCTCCCTACACCTATTAGGTGTATAAAATACCTCCAAGTACCGACCATATTTCTATCGATATTAATGTTATACAAGAGGTAACATGTAAAATTCTTTTTAAGGCCTCACCATATTTCCATCCACATTAATACAAATGTCATGAATATTTTTTCTCATTAATACTTATGTCAGAGATATTTCAATCAACATTAATATATATATATATATCATAGATATTTTTTCTCTTTGATACTATCAGGACAATATTACACTTTAACCCTTCATCTCCATAAAAAGACTCATAGATTATAAATAGACTATAAATACTTAAACAAAGGGTTCAAAATCTCTATTATCTACTGCATGTTTATTTTCAGAGTATTTCTCTGTAATATTATTGTATTTTCTCTAAAAAATTCATTGACTTAACCATTAGAGAGTCCCAAAATTCATAAAAAAAAACCTTTTACAGATATCAGTCACCAACCACCAGCCACCTTAGCTAGGGAAAATGGAATATATTTTTAGAACTAAAAGATTAACCAATTATCTAAGATATAAGTCTTGCTTTTAAAGTACTTGGATTTTTTTGGGACATCATCAATTGATGTCATCTATGGGAACTGAGCAAAAAACTAGTTTATTCTTGTTTCTTAAAAGCTCTTTTCATGACTGATGAAATTCCAATACAACATCAAATATGTTAGCGGCTACGTCTACGACTATTCTAGTGACTAGTCAATGGTTAAGCCAACAGTTATACCTAGGCTACGCCTCATGTGGATATGCCAGTGGATATGCCAGCGGTTACGCCCACATGGCTAAGCTAGGGGCTATACACGACAATGCCCATGGTTATGTCTACAGCTACGCCGATGACTACGCTCCATAACTATACCTATAACTATGCGCTAAAGTTATGCGAACAAACTATTTTTATGATGACTTGTATACACAAAAAAATATCATTAAGATTTAGGGGGCTTTAATGAAAAACAAAAGCTCATCAAAACACTTTAGGGTTCTCTCTAGGATGATTGCACAATCTTATTAAAAGGGGTTCTTCCTAGTATGATTGTATAATGTCCTTGAAAGGGGTACTCTTTAGTGTGATAGCTCCACCCTCCATAACAACTTGAGATGACTAACCTCAACAAAGCAACATGAATTGCCAAGTATATACCACCAAGGCTTACTGAAACCTGAAGAACTAACACAACTCTCTAGATAGGCTCTTAGACCTTATGCTATCTCCAGGGATGATCTAGAATCTCTCATTCTCAAGTTTAATTTATTTCTAGTAGGGGCTATTATATCCCATATCATCACCAAGAAGGCCACACTTTAAAAAAAATACAATAACTCTCCAAGGAAGGAACTGACATGGTATTCTTAGTGCAATAACATCATCCTCATTGGGTTCCTAGTGCATGCAAAAGCTAAAGATAACAATTCAACAAAGAAAATAGAATTATTTTATAGGTGAAAAGGGTTGCAAATATGAGCTTTAAATTTGCAAGTTTATAAAAATAGTAAGAAATCAAAAAATGATTCAAAAAATCATAAAAAACTGCCAAAATAAGGACCCTGTTGCAAGATTTTGAATATCAAAGATCTGACGGTTCACATAGCGATGCAGTGACTGCTATAAAAAAAATAACCTTCATAATCTTCTATAAAAATATAAGTGCAATCTAATGATCAAATCAAAGTTATGATCATTTTAAGCTATTTTCTAGTCTGGTGCGACCGGACTCCCTCTTGGATTTAGACCTATCTCAGTGGTTCATATATGCACTTAGAAATTGTCTAAGTATATGCTTCTCTTCCATGGATTTCTTCACCTATTAGAAAAGTTTCTAAAAATGGGTTTTCTCATGGTTTACCTCTATATACTTATAGGTTCCCTTTTCAAGTATGGTGCACACCCCTGCACCCTAATATTTACCCAAGATTTTCACCTCACTTCTCATTAAAAAAAAAATTGACAACCTCATCGTATCGGGTACTTTTATAAGTTTTTGTGTATAAATATAACAAAGACTTAGAAGGCTCCTGATGAACCCAAATTCAAAGGCCAAAACCCCCTCTTAAAAAAACCTCTATTGGGCTTAGTCAAGGGAAAGATTTATCCTCCATTGGGCTCAGCTACATTTTAAATTCTACTCTCCCTACATTTATTATGTATAAAAGTTCTTCAAGGACCCGTTATATTTCCATCGATATTAATGTTGTGTAAGAGATAATGTATAAAAGTTTTTTAAGAGCCCACCATATTTCCATCAATATTAATACATGTATTAACGACATTTTCCCTCATTAATACTCATGTTAGATATATTTCTATCAATATTAATACATATGTTAGAGATATTTTTCCTCTTTGATACTATCATGACAATATTACACTTTAACCTCTCATTTCCATAAAAAGACTCATGAGGTATAAATAGACCATAAATCCTTAAATAAAGGTTTGGAATTTCCGTTATCTATTGTAAATTTATTTTCAGAGTATCCCTATGTAATATCATTATATTTTCCCTTAAAAAATCATTGACTTAACCATAAAAAAAGTCTCCAAAATCATCATAGAGAATGTTTTTGTAGGTATCAGACACCAGCCAACCACCTTGGTCATGAAGAATGTAATAGATTTTTAGAATAAAGAGATTAACCAATTATCGAAGACATAAGCCTTGCTTTCAAGCTACTTAGATTTTTTAAAACATCATCATGTATAATATATAGCTTGTAAGAAAGAAAAACAAAAGATACAAACTGGAGGATTGGGATCATATTACTTTGCCTAGAAATATTTAAGCGGGTAAGGGGATCAGAATATCTTGGGTGAATGGAATGTTGTACTTCAAAATACTTTGCGATTAGTAAGGTATTAAGGAGAGAAAAATGTTTCTTTGTTTATTTTTATATATAAATATATAGCTTGATTGTTATTTAAATGTACTAATATATCTTTTGATTTTGATTTTTAATATTGTGTTGTAGGAAAATCTGGCTTATCAATGTGGAATCGTAATAATTATTATATGACAGATAGGTGATCGTTTCATTTGAATTTAG
>Ga0307508_10006989_pt1 | contig 10521 bp, 3 predicted proteins | sample 9_EM_MG_FD_203089 | JGI IMG/M metagenome (GOLD analysis project Ga0307508, IMG submission 203089) | Populus trichocarpa ectomycorrhiza microbial communities from riparian zone in the Pacific Northwest, United States - 9_EM | ecosystem: Host-associated > Plants > Roots > Unclassified | place...
TTTTTTTTTCTTTAATTAGCCCATGAATTTGATATATTAATGTTGTATTGAATAACAAATGACATGGGAAATATAGTTTTACATGGGAAAATTAATTTTAATTCGATAAATAATATTAAAACTATTTTTTTTGAAAAAAAAAGGTTTTAAAATACCTTGTTTTGGGAAAAAAAAATCTCTTAGGATTTGGATAAGGATTGACTGTTCAAAAACTTCATTCGTATTGGATTTGATTTGACCAGATATATTTAGCAACTAAATCATGGTATTCAACTAAATATAAAGATGCCACTAAACATCAAAGAAAAAGAAAACAAAACAAGAAAAAGAAAAAGAAATATTTGAGAAGTTCGAAATTCATCAAAGTATAGAGAAAACACATCTTCAGTCATGTCTACTGACAAAGCTTCCCCTTTTATTCAAAACTCCATGGGGATTTTATTCGTTGTTTTGCTACTGACATCATGTAAGATTCTCTCAAATTCATTTTCCATCTCAAAACAATTTTTTCCCTTTCACTTTTTTTGATAGTAAGAATATCTTTAAACTAAATTTTTTTTTTATCAATTATAAGATCTTAAATAGGTTATTCACACACATATAAATAGGATCGTTTTTTCTTCCTTTCATCTTGAGCCTAATAATCAAGATTTAATGGTTCAGTGACAGAGCAAGTATCAGCACGAGGAGCAGTAGTACCCTGCCTAGGTCCATGTCCAAAGTTCCCAAACTGCTATAAGTCTTGCGTCGCGAAAGGATACAAGGGAGGTGGTTGTGTTGGATTCTTGGGCAGTCGACCAGCTTGCTGCTGTTTCCAGAGCTGAAATGCCTTCGTTGCCATAAACGAATAAATGAATATGACAAGAACGTCATGAATATTGTCATTTCAAAATAATTGCTTGATAAATCCTATATATATATAAAAAAAAAATAGCACCTACTTGATTTTTGACCTTTACCTGAATATTGCCATAACTTCTCTGCTTTCAGAAACCTTTTGTCACAGTAGATCATGAGTTTTTTCATTGACTATCTGCTTCATAAGAATATTCGACACCCTAGTACCGAACTTCTCTCTCTCTCTCTCTCTCTCTTCTTTTGTTTTTCATTTTTCATAAGAGATGTGATTGATGGATTCTTTCATGATTATCGATCTAAGCATAGCAAATCAAGTACATCAAGAATTCTCAGTTGACTTATAAAATTTTGTAGATTTGAGTTATTTTAGTTTTCTTGTCCCTTTCCTTAGTTCCCTAATCACTCTCACAAAGTCCTTAATATATATCTGAGATTAGTTTGTTTTTTGAATTTATTTATTAAATTTTTGTGATTAATTTTAATATTTATGGTTATTGAAATAAAACTAAATAACAGTTATCTAATTTAATTTAAAATATAATTATTTTATTAATAATTATATAATTTTATTAACCGTCATTATATTAACAATTATAATATTTCAAATCTAATAAAACCTGTAGTAAACAAAGAGCACATATAAAAAAATATATATATGTATTTTATTTACTTTGTCTTCTCTTCTCGTAATATTAACGAACATAAGTTTTTTTTTTCAAACCTAGACACTGCGTTATGGCGAGGTCGGTCAGGTCGTTTTTAGTTATTTGCTAACCCAATGGGCCATTGTGAAAAGTAAAAATAATCACAGTTATCGAGAGAATGGAGAAAAAATCATCAAAGCATATAATATGGATCTGCGGACTTAAAAAACAATACATAACGGGCCAGACAATGCATTACATAATAATACTTTTATATCTTTCAGGAATCTGTTTCTTTCCAAGATTGGAGAAAATTAAATCGTTTTCATACATCAAGATTAAATCCAATGTTTAAACCAAGACTTTAATTTTTTATATCTTTCAGCAACCTTATAAATTAGCTAGTCATCTATTGATCTCAACCTAATTACTTTATTATGCTACTTTCTTTCATTTTTTGAATTCAAATCTTAGAATTAATATTTTAAGAATGAATTATTAAGTTCTTTAAAATATATCAAATTAATTTAAGGATATATTCTTGACATCAACTAAAAAAAATTAATTTAATTGACGTACAAACTCGTTGAAAAAGACCTTTATTATCAAACAATAATAATAATATGCAAATCAGACACGGTGCTCCACCTGCCGAAGACTTTCTTGATTGTTTTAGCGGGATGTCTCCATTCTCCAAGAGAAGAAAAGTCTGAAGCTACGTGTCTTGATGCTGATTGATTTTAGAATTGTCACCCTTCACATCATGAGTTTGTTCATTGATTTTAGAATGGATATGGCGTAGAACTTTTCTTCTGGTGATCTCTCTGTTTTTTTATTTTATTTTTTGATTTCATTTGTGTTTTATTTTTTACAAGAGATGTGATTTGATGAATTCTTTCAGGATTATCTTAGCATAGAAAATCTGGGTGAAGCTGAATCGAGCTTCAAATAATATATGTAACTACCATTGAAATTATTATATTTAGAAGGCTGAAAGAGGAGAGTAATAATAAGACATAGGGGTTATTTTGCAAAACAAAACTAAGGGGAGATGAAAAAACTAAACAATTAAAGGTAATTTTGGTGCAAAAAGCCATGTTTAGGTCACCCATTCGAGAAACTAAAAGGCAGTAATGAAAGTGGAGTCGGTGATTTTTGTTGTTTTTGTTCTTTGTTTCCCTGTTCCATTTTCAAACACCTGTGCTCCTTTCTTCCACACGGTTTAGCCCACACGAAAGTAGAATTCCTAGAGCCATTCCCTTTTTGTTTCTCCTGTTAGGATTGTCATGTGATCGGACTCTTAAGTTAGTGCTCAGAGCCTACTAACAGTTCTCTTCATATTAATCCAGTTTTTATACAATTAAATCATGCAATTATCATTGTATTAAAACTAGATTAATAGTAGTCAGACAGGTTGATCTAGAACTGTATTGTCCAGATTGAAAAAACAAATAAAAAGAAAATTAATTTAAATAAAAACACGGGTTGATTAATGATTTGGCGGATTCTACTATTAGCTTATTGATTTTTAATGTTTATGTTAAAATGATATTATTTTTTTGATCGACTCTCCCGTTAGAATTTTAAATGTTTAATATTATTTTAGTTATTGTTTATTAGTCAAGAAATCAAAGCTGGCTACAGCCTTGTTGGAAGGAGCCCAGCCTTGCACGTTTTGAAATCTTTCATTGTTAGCAGCTTTTTGTTGCAACAATCTATATCTAAATTGTTTTTCAAAGGAAGAAAATATTATCGTTCTCTACAATTTGTTTTTTTTTTTAATCTAGACAGTACCTGACCCACAATGAGTGGAAAATTAGGGTTCATAGAGAGGAAATCAATTCGGGTGAGCATTGTATAAAAAAAATAGCCAGCAAATTTGAAGATGAGTGGATTGTTTTGACTAATTTGTTTTGATTTTTCAACATTCAAGTTATTCTTTCTTTATGGTAAAAAAAACTGAAACTGGAAAGGAATTGGTCAATTGCAATGAAACCAGCTAAGAAAAGGAGGGCAGCCATCCATTTGGGAATTAGAGATAAGGAGATGGAGAATACATTTTAACTCAAATAAAAGGAAGTGATTTTTAAATAAATGGTAGCTTGTATTTTTTTAGAATATTTCAAGAAAATTCAATACTTTGAAGGGATTTTTTTTTAGAAAAGGCTGAATAGCTATACTTTTATCCTTACAAATTTGGAAAACTTTCACTTTGCTCCTATAGTTTTAGATTTCTTAATGTCACCCTATACTTTCCAAAAGTTTCAGTATTACCCCATCTACTAACAAGCTAACAAATTCTAATAACGATCTCACTTTTTGGAGTTTTTTTTTGTTCTGCTTTTGTTTCTATATATTTTTCAAAGTATTTCATAAGATATTGATTGGTCGTATATATGAGAATTTAAGAAAAACTACAAAAAAAAATTAACAAAAAATGTAAAAGAAAAGAGTGAAAGCATGATTCCTTTAATAGTTAAACGTTTTCGGAAACAATAGGAGAATATTGAATATTTTTAAAAGTATAAGTATAGGACTGGAACATTAGTAATTAAGACTACAGTGGCAGTTTTATACTTTACCCAAAAGGTTTATGTTTGCTTAGTTGACTTGTAAAATCTTGTAGATTTATGTTTTCTTGCCCTCTCCTTGATTCCCTGATCACTCTCACAAAGTCATAATAACTAGCACCGGGAAGGAGACTATTCCTGCATCATTTTTATTTTATTTTTTTACCATTTGCACTGAGCTATCACTGATCCCTTCTTTGTTTGTTTTTTTTTTAAAAAAAAAAATCTACATTTCTTCATACTAGATTGACTTGGTATTATAGCTAGAAAATGTTAAGAAATATGTTTGAACCACATTTTAACTCTGTTCAAGGGCTGATATATACCAACTTGATTGGGTTTAGTTAGCTCAAAACCCCAAAAGAAAAATGAAAATGAGATCCATATTTCGAATCAGCCTCTTACTATTGCCAATATTATTTCAGTTAGCAACAGCTGCACCACCCGTGACAAAGCCTGGATGTCAAAACCGTTGTGGAAACATCAGCATTCCTTACCCCTTTGGAACTGCACAAGATTGCTATGCAAATGAAATGTTCAAGATTGTATGCAGGGAAACTGCCAATGAGTCAGCTCCAAGAGCTTTTATTAGCATGATCAATATGGAGGTTCTGAATATTACAGATGGTGCAGCAATTGTCAACGGTCCAATAATGTCCTCCAATTGCTCTGACAGGCAATCCAATCTACCTGCTCTGAATTTGACGGGAAGTCCCTTCTTTTTCTCCTTTGGTAATGTGTTCACTGCAGTGGGTTGCAACGTCCGCGCGTTGTTGACAGGGATAGGCCGCCAAGTTGTCGGGTGCGACTCGACTTGCAGTGCTGACTCTAATCAGAAAACTCTTCTTTACGGGCAAGAAATTAACAGTCTATGTGCTGATGGAAACTGCTGTGTGGCAAGAGCACCTTACCGGATGCAGGTTTTTCAGCCAAGTTTGGATACAAAAAATGGCAGTGAAGACAGCAGTGGATGCAAGTTAGCTTTCCTAACAGACGAAACAAATTTTTCGTTTCTCAATATAACCAATCCGCAAGCGCTGCAGGGTTGGAGATCTGTTCCACTGGTGCTTGCCTGGATGATGGATTACAGCATTTGGAGATATGATAAAAGTACCATGGATTGCAAGTACTTCCTTTATGAGTCATCTGTGAGTAACGTTTCAGGATATGAATGTTCTTGCAGTAACGGCTATGAAGGCAACCCTTACCTTGGATGCACAGGTAACTTTGCTAAAAAGATGACTAATCACATCAGTCATAATTCCATCCTTTTTGTTTTTTTGATCATTTCACCGCATATAAAAATTTCTTTTTCCTTTTCTTTGTCTTGATTCAAAATTGCTTTTGGCATTAGGAAATCTTGTTTCAAGGTCATCAACAGGCCTTCCCCGATATCCTTTTCAAATGTCTGAATCAATTTGAGCGACCGTACCAAAAGTGAATTTGATTCCTAAAAGAAGTCCAATTTTTTTTTCCTTTTTTTTTTAATGGCAAAGGTAGATTTAGAGTACTCTAGTGGCTTCATATAACACATTCTTTATGCTGGTGTACATATATTTTCCTTTTTCTAAAAAAAAAATGTCATTAAATCTACGGCTTCATTTCTTGATTTTGGCATTTCTTCCTTAGATATTAATGAATGCAAAGACCCAAATCGACATTCGTGCCTGGGGATAACAAAATGTGTGAATACACTGGGATCATACAAATGCGAGGTCAATAAGTATTGGATCGTCCCAATACGTAAGTTTCTCTCTACCCTGTTCTTTTTTTAGCTGCTACAATTTGATTTTGCTTTGAAATTTGTATTTACTTCGCCCCTTTGAACTTCGAAATTGACAGCCAAAATTTGATACTGTGAAAGAGTTCTAATTTTGTACATGGTTCATTATGTCACTATTGACCTGATCTATAGATTTCTGTTGCCAGATTGGAATTTCATCTTACATTTTCCTTCTTGTTAATAATGCAGTTGTAGTTGTTATCGCTGGAATATTGTCATTGCTTGCTGGCATATCGTGGTTATACAAACTAGCGAAGAAAAGAAAAAACATAGAACTTAAAAGGAAATTCTTCAAACGAAATGGTGGTTTATTGTTACAGCAGCAGTTATCCTCAAATCATGGCAGTGTTCAAAAAACAAAGATATTTACTTCAAAAGAGTTGGAGACAGCCACTGATCGTTTTAATGAAAATAGAATACTTGGTCAAGGTGGACAAGGCACGGTTTACAAGGGGATGTTAGAAGATGGAAGAATCGTTGCTGTTAAAAGGTCCACAATAGTGGGTGAAGAAAAGCTCGAGGAGTTTATTAATGAGGTTGTCATTCTTTCACAAATTAATCATAGGAATGTGGTTAAGTTATTCGGATGTTGCTTGGAGACTGAAGTTCCTCTCCTGGTCTATGAATTCATTTCCAATGGAAATCTTTTCCAGTATCTGCATAATTTTTACCAGAACGAGGACTTCATATTATCATGGGAAATGCGATTACAGATTGCCATTGAAGTTGCTGGAGCACTTTCCTATTTACATTCGGCAGCATCCATTCCAATTTATCACCGTGACATTAAGTCTGCAAATATACTTTTGGATGACAAATATAGAGCAAAGGTTTCAGATTTTGGATCTTCAAGATCAATGGCTATTGATCAAACTCATTTGACCACTAATGTGCAGGGCACTTTTGGTTATTTAGACCCGGAATACTTCCAATCTAGTCAATTTACGGACAAGAGTGATGTTTATAGCTTTGGTGTAGTCCTCGTCGAGCTCTTAAGTGGGAAAAAACCAATTATATCATCAACTTCACAAGAAACGAGAAGTTTGGCCACACATTTTATTGTTCTGATGGAAGAGAACAGACTCTTTGATATTCTTGATGTCCAAGTTAAGGAGGATTGCCTTGAGGAGGAAATAATGGCTGTAGCAAATCTTGCAAAAAGATGCTTGAATGTGAGCAGAAAACATCGACCAACAATGAAAGAGGTCTCAGCCGAGTTGGAGAGGATTGGGTTGTTGCATAGAAAGTCAATTGTTCAGCAAAATGAAGAAGACACTAATGAGAAAAGTACCATGGTTGAACGTCTCTGCAACTGGGATGCAGTTCCTATCTCAGCTACCTGTGATTTTGACAATGCTAGATCAGTTCAATCAACAGTTGCCGAACCATTGATTACTTACAACACCTTATGAACAAGAAGTATGTCAAGGCTTGGGATTGCCAGGCAAGATGATCTTATTGCTCGGTTGTAGCTTTTCCTCTGCTTTTGTAGACCTGCAACCTAACAGGGTCGCTTTGGATGATCACTGTGTCAGGCTATCCAGGCATGAAGGATTTATTTTGGCTTGACCAGCTACACTTCCCCTCCTCCCTCCTTGGTGGTGTGGGTTTTGTTTCTGTTCAGGAATGTTTTTCGTTTCCAGGAAACTATTTGTTAGTCTAATGTTTCTTTAGCTTGTAGCCTTGGCCTGTTTTTCATACAGGCCGAATGTTTGTGGTTGTATGCCTTGTATTTTGCTTATTATCAATAAGTCCTCACTGTTACATAAAAGTTTCTCGTCAAGATATGGTGTTCTACAATATTTAATCTCTGCAATATGCTAACATCTCCATGGTCGTTCTAAGCTAGCATTTCAATTTCTTCGATAGAGTGGCTGTATTTAGGAGCTTTGGTTTTGGTGCCTGCTGGTTTTCCTTCGTTCTGCACCTCGTTGGGATTTTACAATTGCACTTCATCACATACCTTACCTTTCTGATTACGTTTCTTGTTTAATTATTAGAGAAACGTCTCATTATGCTAAGACTTGGGCTGAATTGTTCAAACATTTCATCAACTTAAAATCATTGACAATTAGTTCCTTTACTCTCAATTTAATTTTGAAGTCTATATATTTTAAAATATTTGAAATAAAATCCCTATAATACTTTTTTAAAAAAAAAGATTTCCGCCATGTCTTATATATAAAACTAATGAAATAACTTAAATTTTTTTTTTTGATAATACGAAATAACTTGATTATGTAAGTAGTTAATTTAAATTTCTTTATATAGATATTAAATTTTTAAAATAAAATTTAATAACATAACTTTAATTAATTCTCCTGGAAATGTCTTTTGAATTTTTTTTAAAAACAAAAGATTTTAAGGCTATGGGTTTTTTTTTTAGACAAATAAAAAGGGATTTTTAGGCTACTAGTTTTATTTAAATTTAAAACCAAAAATCTTGGATGGAGAATATAAATTATAAATTTTAATTTAAAGTTATTTATTTTATTTTTAATATTTGAAATTTATTCTATATAAAAAAATAAAAATAATCAACTAGGTTGAAGAATTTTGAAGTTAATGATATTTAAGTCATTTTATTAGTTTTATATGCGAAAAAATGGAACAAATACTGAAAAAAGTGACAAAAGTTATGTTCTTTTTCTTTATTTTATGCAAATTGTGGACTGAAGCCCCTTTACTCTAAGCTTAGTCAAATCAACCATTATATTTCAAATTAAACTATGGGTTTTTTTTTTTTTGGTTTGGGACTAAGAAAAAAGGATTTCTAGACTGCTAGTTTTTTTTAAAATGTAAATATTTCCTCCTTGCACTCTGTGACTTAGCATATGAATCATCTTGCCGCGATGGCTGCGTGGGAAAGCCCTACCTTGGATGCGTAGGTGAAAGTGTTCAAGAAAAGACTACGATGTTGATATTGCACGGGGGGCTGTACACTTGGTTCTTGCTTAGAGGAATTATTGTTCAGAAAACCTCCAAAATATCAATATATCTTTTAAAAAATTGACCTGGTCATAAATTTTGCTTTCGCATAGCATGCATGTTCCTTTTCACACGAGGTCCGTAACATATTTTCATAATAACTGAAACATTTGTTTGTCTTTTTGAATTTAGAACTGGTCAATCTACGAGGTGGGAAGAAACATCCATAAATCTTAATTTTACAAATACTTGAATTACGAAAATTAATACGAGGGCATGGCTACAAAAGGCCACCTTATATAGAATTTCTTGTTGAATTTTCGTACAATAATTTGGACACTCAGTTTGTTGTGCACTCGGCCTCAACATGGCAGCGATCTTTTTTTAATGGTATTTTAGAATGGTTTTTGGTTTAATAGGAAGTTATCATCTAATATTATTATAATTACTAGAAATTTTAATTGGTTTTTCAGATATTCTAAATAAAAGATTGGTTGCTGGAAAAAAAAAATTAACAGTACACTTTAAATGAGATAAGATACATTGTTATTTTTTTTTTGTTATGGTGTGATGATGTTTCTATTTCTATTAATCTATTATGACGGGTTTGTTCCGATGAAACTAGTGAAATAACTTAATTACATATCAATAACTCTTAACCTAACTAATTAATTTACAACTCTTTTTATAGATATTAAATTTTGAAAATAAAATTTAATAACATAACTTTAATTCTCCATCTAGAATTCTTGTTAAAAACAGAACAGAACAAATACTGAAAAAAGGAAAAAAGGACTTACTTCCAAATTTACCCAATATAAGGAGTTCAAATTAAAATAAGAATGCAAGGGATAATTCTCAAATAACTTTAAATTCTAAAGAAACTTTACTAGTTTAACCTAAAAGTTACGTTTGATTTCTTTATTTTGTGCAAATTGTGGACTGAAGCCCTGTACTTTAAGGTTAGTCAAATCAACACTAATATTTTCAAATTAAAAGCAATTCGAGAGCTCTATTCATCTACCAGAAACTCTTTTCTGGTAGATCTTCTCCTATATCCATTCATTAAACAACATATGTTTCAAAATTTATATAAGAAAATCATTAAAATTTTGTTACAAATCAACCTATATACTTATATTAGAATAATCATTGGTGTTTTTTTTGTTCTTATTTCATTCATTAAAAATCAACCTATACTTGTATAATAATCTTTTTTACAGGAAATTGAAGACTTTCTAACGTGCTTTCCCCGGCATGAACAATCCGCAGGTGTTTCAGGCTGCGTGGGAAAGCCGTGCATTGGATGCGTAGGTGAAGGTGTTCAAGGAAAGACTACGATGTTGTTATTACACGGGGGGGGTGAAAGTGTTCAAGAAAAGTACACTTGATTCTTGCTTAGAGGAATTATTGTTCAGAAAACCTCCAAAATGCCTGTATCTTTTAAAAAATTGACCTGGTAATAAATTTTGCTTTCGCACAGCATGTTCCTTTTCACACGAGGTACGGAACATATTTTCATAATGACTGAAACATTTGTTTTAGTCTTGTTGAATTTAGAACTGGTCAAGCTACGAGGTACAAATACTCTATCTAGAATTTCTCGTTGAATTATCGTAAAATGATTTGTGCATTCAGTTTCTTGTGCCCTCCTAGCTAGCGGGGGCTTGAAGTCTCGACAAACCTTCTAGAATGATTTTTGGTTTGATAAAAAATCATTACTTAATATTATTAAAAA
>Ga0307508_10006990_pt1 | contig 10521 bp, 11 predicted proteins | sample 9_EM_MG_FD_203089 | JGI IMG/M metagenome (GOLD analysis project Ga0307508, IMG submission 203089) | Populus trichocarpa ectomycorrhiza microbial communities from riparian zone in the Pacific Northwest, United States - 9_EM | ecosystem: Host-associated > Plants > Roots > Unclassified | place...
TGCCAAGGCCGATCCCGCGGCCCTCCTGCACCAGGTACACCACCACGCCGCGGCCCTCGCGGCCGATCCGATCGAGCGCCGCGTCGAGCTGGGCGCGGCAGTCGCATCGCAGGCTGCCGAGCACCTCGCCGGTGAAGCACGAGCTGTGGACGCGGGTCAGGACGCCGCCGCCGCGAACATCCCCGAGCACCATGGCGATGTGCTCCTCGCTGCCCATGCCGACCGCCGTGGCTCCGGGCCCGGCCGGTTCGCCGGTTCGGTACACCACCACCCGAAACTCGCCTTGGGGGATGGGCAGCCGGGCTTCGGAGTACCGCAGAATCATGGGATTGGGCGTGTATGGCTTCCTCGGGGGGGCTTGTCAATCCGACCGGCGGCTCCTATGGTGGCGCCATGGCGGTGCGCCCCGTTGTGATCTGGCCGGATGAGCGGCTCAGGCAGCCCTCCATAGCGGTCACCACCGTCGATGCGTCGATCCGCGAGCTCTACCAGGACCTAGTGGATTCGATGTACGCCGAGAACGGCCTCGGCATCGCCGCGCTCCAGCTCGGCGATCCGCGACGGATGTTCATCGTCGAGCCGCGGCTCGCCGGCCGGCCGGAGACCGATCCGCCGGTCGCGTTCATCAACCCGGAGGTGATCGAGACCTCCGACGAGCAGCAGGACAGCGAGGAAGGCTGCCTGTCGTTCCCCGAGGTCTACATCAAGGTGAAGCGGCCGATGCGCTGCAGGATCCGCGCGACCGGGCTCGACGGCGCGCTGTTCGAGGTCGAGGGCGCGGCGCTGTTCGCCCGCTGCCTGCTGCACGAGAACGATCACCTGACCGGCAAGCTCCTCGTCGACTTCGTCGGCCCGCTCAAGCGCCAGATGATCAAGAAGAAGCTGCAGAAGCAAAAGGCCGCCGACAGCGAAGAAGCCGAGGCGTAGCGCCCGGTTGCGTGGCGGCGGCTTCCGGCCGCGGTGCCGCCGGCGGCGGATCATCGGTCGGCGTGGCGCGCGGCGGCTCGGTCAAGCGGTCGTGCCCGGAGCGCGCGCTGCCGCAGGCCGTTGCGGTGGGCCCGGTAGCGCCAGCCGAGGTCGCCCATGACGCGATACACGGCGTCGGGGATCGCCGACTTCATCATCAGGGCCAGCGCCGCGGGCGGCACACCTTCGCCGCGGGCGAGCGGCGGCGCGGCGGCGTCGAGCGCGCGCTTGACGTGCTGCACGGGCCCGTGCTGCGCGTCGAGCGCGATCTCCGGGTTCACCGTGCCGCCACCGCCCAGCGGCAGGCCGCCCGCCCAGCGGTAGCCGGCGCGCGCGCAGAAGTGCCGGGCGATCCGCAGCGCGGTGCGGTTCTGCTCGGGTTCGGGGAACCCGCAGTTCATCACGGCCATGAACTGCCCGGACACCACGCCCGGTGGTCTGAGCTTCGCCACCAGCTCGAGCGCGTGCGTGGCCAGCGCCGGCAGCGAGTCGACGTAGAGCGGCGCGGCCAGGACCACCAGATCGGCGTCCGCGATCGCGCGAGCCGCGATCAGCGCGCTACCGCCGTCGTGCACGAACTCGGTCGCGAAGTGCAGCTCGGTCGCGACGCCTTGCCGCGCGAGCCGGGCCGCGAGCGCGCGCGCGAGGTTCTCCGAGGTGCTCGTGCCCCTGGGCTTGGCGCTGCCGACGAGGAGCGCCGCGGTCCGGACCCGCGCCGGCGGCGTCGCTCCCAGGTCGGGCCGCGCGGCCTCGAGCAGCGCACCACGCAGCACGCGCCGCGCGCCGATGTTGCGGCCGGGCCGCCGGTTGGACGACAGCATTGCGCGGATCGCCCCCGGCCAGGCCTCGCGCCGGGCGTCGTCGACGACCACGGCGCCCACGCGCGGCGCGACCAGGTTGATCGCGTTCGCGTCGGCGAGCGCGAGCCAGGTCTGTGCCTGCGCGGCGTCGGGCTCCGCGAGCCAGCCCAGCGCGAACAGGTTGGCCGGCGTGGCGTAGCGGTGGCCGTGATGCGTGAGCGCCGAGCGGGTCTCGAAGAACGGCGTGAGCAAGCAGATCAGGCGGTCCTGTGCGCGCTTCAGCGTGAAGCTGTGTCCGCCAAAGGTCACGGCATCCAGGAGGATCAGGTTGTCGGCGTCGTGAATCGCGGCGACGATGTCGTGCTCGGCGTCCGCGGCGCGACAGATTCCGGGGGTCTTGACCCAGCAGTCGAACTCGCCCTGGCAGTACGCGAGCTTCATGGTCGACAGCTCGAACCTCCGCACCTCCGTCTCGCCCTCCAGCGCCAGCTCGGTGGACAGCACGGCGGCGAGCGCTTGCAGCGACGGCAGCTCGGGACTTGCGGCGGACAGGATGACGGTGGACACATCCGATCGACGAGCAACAACCGTACCTCCGGGCCGCGGCTCGCCCGGCGGTACATGCGCAATCCACACGTCACCGCGCAAACCGCGCGCGGCCACGGGATCATCGAGATCACGCCCGGCCCGGTGCGAAACCGCGTGGCGAGCCCGGGGCCTCCCCGTGTAGCCTGCCCGGGTGACCGACTGCGTCTTCGTCCGCGGCCTCGAGTTCGAGGGCAACCACGGCTACACCGCCGCCGAGCGCCGCGGCACGCGGCGGTTTCGCGTCAACCTGACGATCGAGCTGCCGCTCGCCGCCGCCGCGGCGTCCGACCGCATCGCCGACACCGTCGACTACTGGAAGGTCAGCGAGGTGGTGGTCGGGCTCGGGACCGGTTCGACGTTCAAGCTGCTCGAGGCGCTTGCCGGCGCGATCGGCCACAAGATCCAGGAGCTCTACCCGCGCGCGCGCGTCGCGATCGAGATCGAGAAGCTCGCGCCACCGTGCCCCGGCGTGCCGGCCGCGTGCGGCGTGCGGCTGGTGCTGCCGGCGATCGACCCCTGAATGCCCCCCCACGACGGTCCTCGCGCTGCGGGCGCGACCGGCTTCGGGATCCGGGCAACCGGGCGTCAACGCACGCGGTACCGCGGACCGCTTGCCACCTGCCGTGGTCCGCCTGGCGCGATTCGTTGCAGCCGGGGGCCGACGTGATCGCCGCCTCGAAGTTCTCGCAGCCGCCGCGTGAGGTGCCCCACGCGGGGCCGGCGGTGGTGAAAAAACCGCATCACGATCAGCGGCGGGGCTTTACCCTTACCCGACTGTCGTACTAAGTCCCAGACGTCATGCTCGAGCGCGACCCCAAGACCCTGGCCCGACTTCAGGCGGTGGTGACCGCGCTCATCGAGCATCGCGTGTCGACCTCGCTCGTCGACGTCGAGCGCGCGCTGGTCCGCTGGCGCAACGGCGGCCACAGCGCCCTCGCGGCCCACGGCGCCGTGCTCCGCCATGCCGCGCGCTGCGAGCGCACCGTCGAGCGGGTCACCGCCGCGGCCGGCGACCGCCCGGAAGGCATCCTGCGCGATGCCGTCGACGCCGGCCTCATGCCCGAGGACGAGTTCGTCCAGCTGGTCGGCAAGCCGTCGCGCGACGTCGCGTCGATCGACGCCCTGACCGACGAGGACGACGCGAGCGCCCCGGACAAGAAGCGCACGCTCGAGTCGCTGCTCGCGCGCGGCCCGGTCCTGGTCCACGTCGACGCGCGGCGCGCCGAGGTCGCCGTCCCGCCGCGGTTCCGGGCCGACGCCAGCCTGGTGCTGCGGTTCGGCTACAACCTGACGCCCGCGATCGGTGACCTCACGGTCGACGACGAGGCCATCGCCGGCACGCTGACGTTCGGCGGCCAGCCGTTCCGGTGCATCCTGCCGTGGACCGCGGTGTACGCGGCGATGGTCGAGGGCGAGCAGCGCGGGACGGTGTGGCCAGAGGACGTACCCGAGGACGTGCTGACCGGCGGCGGCGACGCGCAGCCCGCGCAACCCGCCTCCCCGGGCCTCGCCTCGGCCCCGGGCCCGGCGGCGGCCAAGGCCGAGGACGAACCGCGCAAGCGGGGCCACCTGAAGCTCGTCGAGTAGGTGGCCCACGAGGCAGCCGACCACGATCTGAAACACTTCCGGCGACATGGCCGCCGCAGCACAGATGACGCCACAACGCAACAATCTTCGAATGCCGATCACGGTCGGCTTTCGCGCATAATGCGCTATCCTGCTCCATGGCTAGAACGTTTGTTCGTGTGGAGTTGGTCGAGCCCAATCGTGAGCTCGATGAACGATTCTCGACCGCAATGGGCGAGCGTGGTTTCGTCCAGACCGTCAAGGGACGCACGACGCGGAAGGCGCTCCGGCTGCCGAACGGCATGTACCTGATCGAGCGCAAGACCGCGGTCCAGGCGCTCGGGCTGACGCGACAGGCGGCCCGCGCCGCGAACGTCGAGGCCCGGATCTTCTGCGTGGCGGCCGGCAACGGTGTCCGGTTCGGCAACCTCGCCGAGGACAGCGCGGCGCCCGCCAGCCCGGCCTGACCTGCGATCGGCCTGACCTGCGATCACCTGCGAGCGAACACCTCGCATCGCCGGCACTCGGACTCCTGCTTCAGGTCGGCGCGACCGCGCAGGTCACACGCACGGTGGTGCTGGACGGCGGCGCCGCGGTCCGCTCGACCCGGAGCTCGAGCTGGGTCTCCGTGGCGCACGCCGGGTTCGACCTGACCCACCAGCACGCCCGCCCACCCGCCAGGTCCGGCTGATCGTCGGCGACCATGTGGCAGCGCGGGATCTCCTCCTCGACCTGGGCGTCGCTATCGGCACCCTGAAGGTCGGACACCGCGCAGTCCAGCTGCAGCCCCGGGCTGGCGGGGTCGATGTCGCGCGTGTCGAGCGTGCCTTCGAGGCACGGGCTGAGCGCGGAGGTCACCAGCGCGCCGATCGCGGCCACCGCCTGGCTGTAGTCGCTCTGACACACCGACTCGAACAGCCCGCGGTCGCCGAAGCTCGCGCGGAACTCGTCGATCCGGATCGCCGGGCGGCCGATCGCGTACGCACCGTTGATCGTCGCGTGGCAGCTCGGCTCGAGCGCCAGCGGCTGGGTGAACGGCATGTCGATCGGACCGGTCCGGATGTCCGCCACCGGGTCACCCGCGATCACCGCGACCGCGACCCGCGACGGCCCCTGCAGCCCGGACAAGAACTGCGCGTAGCTCCGAGGATCGATCAGGAGGCCGTCGTGGCGCACCGTGCAGCCGGTGTACGCCCCCGGGGCGGTCGGCGAGATCGGCTGGTCGCAGCGGTAGGCCTCGCGCGCGCACCGGAAGTCCAACTCGTTGGGGAGGGCGGGCGCCAGGCGGAACAGCTGCGGATCGGCGGAGCAGTCGTCCTCGTCGGTCAAGATCACCACGGCGAGGAACGCACCGGGGCGCAGGAAGCCGGCGTTGTCCGGCCGCGAGCCGTCGAGCGCGCGCTTCATCGCCTCCAGCGGCGCCTCGAAGCCGCAGCCGTTGTCGCCGACGTGCGCGATGCAGGTCAGCGCCTGATCGAGCGGTTCGGTGTAGTTGATCATCCGGCTGCCGTCGGGCCGGGCGACGTCGACGAGGTAGCGGTCGCCCGTCGCCATGCACGGTTGCGCCGGATCGCGCGACGCGTTCTGGAGCACGCCGTCCGCTCCGCGGGTCGGGTGACAGGCCTGGTCGATGCCGACGCCGAGATCGACACTCGAGGTCACCACGCCGATGTGCAGGTTCGGCCGCGGCGACAGCGCCTGCAACGTGGCGACGAAGTTGTGGAAGTTCTGCGCGAACAGCTCCTGCTTGTCCTTGGTCGACGCCGAGTCATCGATCACGAACAGCAGATCGAGTTCGGCGCTGACCGCGATATTCTTGGTCGTGGCCCCGGCCTGGGCCGGCGCGAGCGCGGACAGCGAGCGATCGGGACAGCCGGCGCCGAGCGCGATCGCGAGGCAAGCGAGGACGTATCGCATGCCCGTTGGTGTCCAGCGCCGCGCGCTTCCGTCATGATTCCGGACCGAACCCGACCGCTCGAGCTGGCCCGGCCGGCCCGGTCGGAGTCGGGGTCGACAGCAGCCGGAGGCTGAGCTCCAGCCGGGAATGGACCAGGCGCAGGAGGCTGTCGAGCTCCTCGACGCCGACCCGGAGCCGGGCTTGCAGCGCGCGGCGCACGCCCTCGACCAGTGCGTCGCGCGCGTGCGCGACCCAGCGCGCCGCGGTCGCCCGGTGCACGCCGTAGATCGCCGCGATCCGATCGATCCCGAGCCGATCGATCACCTGGTAGCGCAGCAGCGTCCGCTCGCGCGGCGCCAGCGCGCAGAACGCGCTGCGGAAGGTCTCGAGGAACTCGGCGCCGAACTGGCGGCGCAGCAGGTCGAGCTCCGGGCCGCGCTCCGCCGCGACGAGCTCGACCTCGTCGGCCACCTCGCGCTGGTACCTGCGCCGCGCGCTGATCGCGATCCGCGTGGCGGCGACGTGGAGCCAGGTGGCCAGAGACCCCCGACCATCGTACTCCGAGATCCGGGGTGCGCGGCCGGCCTCACCCACGAGGAACCGCACGCGCACCGTCTGGACGGCATCGGCGGCCGTCGCGGCGTCGTGCCCGCGCCGGACCAGCACCGCGACGAGCCCGGACAGGTAGTGCGTATCGAGATCGGCAATCGCCCGATCGACTCCCGCGGTGCACGCGGTCGCGAGATACAGCTCGCCGGCGCGGACATCGTCGAATGGACCATTGCCTAGCTGCCGGGCAGCGAGCATCGAGAATTGTGTAATGTCGAGCTCTATTTCCGGCCACGCTGTGCGGCCGCGCGCATGCAGTGACCGCAGCGCCACCTGGACATCATCCGTCATGGAAGCCACCTGTGCCCCGAACCTGCACAAACCTAACATGCATCGCGCGCTCTGCCAGTCTGGACTGCGCGCGATGCCGGCGACGGCGAGCCCCGCACATCGTCCTCGGCCGCGACCAGGATCCGAGCTTCGCTGATCCACCCGCGAGGCGATCATCCGGAGATCGGAACCTCGCCGTTCTCGACGTTCCCGAACCTGGTGCCCAGTGCCCAGTGCCCAGTGGATAGACAGCGTTGTCGAGGCCGCGCGCCAACAGCTGGCCCGATGAGCTGACCTTCACTCCGCGCCACACACCATCGCTCCCGGTGACGGGATCTGGCTGAGATGAGCGCGCTGCCCTCGCGGGTCGCGGTGCGTGACCTGCGCGGCGTCCGCCGAGCTCAGATCTCGAAGCGGTCGCGCAGGTAGTAGGCCAGCGCGTTGGTCAGGATCTCGCGCGCGATCGCCGGTGAATAGCCGAGCGCGTCGAGGGTCTCCGCGCTGGTGCGCATGACCTGGCTCAGCAGACCGCCGACCGCGGTGTCGGCGTTGCTCGGATCGGGCTCGTAGGTCCGGATCGCGCCGAGCTTGCGCTCGAGCGGCAGGTAGAGCGCGCAGTCGTGATCGTAGAGGCAGCGCAGCAGCACCGCGGTGAACTGGGCCGTCCCGCAGCGGCGCTCGATCGCGTCGAGCCTGGCCCGCAGATCGAACCCGAACCGCGCCGCCTCGTTGGCCTCGTCGCGCGCGGCGACGCGGTGCTCGAGCAGCCAGTCCTCGAGCACCGGATCCCACGGGATCACCGGATCCGGCGGCACCGCCGGCTCGGCGCCGGGGTAGCTGACCACGATCCGCGCCGACCCCCACGCGGCACCCTCGCGGCGCCGCACGAAGGTGCACCTCGGCTTCACGCCGCGCTGCAGGAAGAACTCCCAGCGCTGCGCCTCGGGCGGTGCTCCGTCGAACGCTTCAGGTCCGTACATCTCGACGACGAGACCCATACCCTCGTCGTACACCCGAAGCGCGGCGATGACACGCGCGAAATCTGCGCAGGTACGGGCGCGATCGGACGCTTGGCCACCGCTTGACTCTTGTCCGTTATAGCGGATATTTGGCCAGACGGCCACACGGCCGCGGGAGCTGCCAATGACCAAGGTCCACGACGAGGTTCTCCACGCAAACCGGCGCTACGCCGAGGCGTTCGGCGACAAGGCCAGGCTCGCGCTGCCGCCCGCGCGCGGCTTCGCGATCCTCACGTGCATGGACGCCCGCATCGATCCGGCGAAGCTCGCCGGCCTCGCCGAGGGCGACGCGCACGTGATCCGCAACGCGGGCGGCCGGGCCAGCGACGACGCGATCCGCTCGCTGGTGATCTCGCACAAGCTGCTCGGGACCAACGAGTGGTTCGTCATCCACCACACCAACTGCGGCATGGAGCTGTTCAGCGACGACGTGATCCGCGATCTGCTCGCCCAGAGCCTCGCCACGGCGACGTTCGACGGCGCGCGCTGGACCGACCCGGGCGGCGGCGGCGGCTCGCGCGCGGGTGACTTCATCGACTGGTTGACGATCAAGGATCTCGCCGACAGCGTCGTGGTCGACGTCGATCGGATCCGCCAGCACCCGCTGGTCCCGCGGTCGATCCCGATCCACGGCTACATCTACGAGGTCACCAGCGGCAGGCTCGTCGAGGTCCCGCCGGCGACCGAGCGAGGCCGCGCCGTGCAGGGCTGACGGGCGCGGTGCCCGCGGCTGCACCGGTGGCCCGGCCGGCTGTCTGTGCTCGACAGCCCGTCGGGTGCGTCGCATCGTGGTGGCGATGATCGACCTCGATCGCTACTTCGCGCGGATTGGCCATCACGGCCCGCGAACCGCCACGCTCGCCACGTTGAACGCGATCGTGCGCGCCCACGTCGAGACGATCCCGTTCGAGAACCTCGACGTCCTGCTCGGCCGGCCGATCGCGCTCGATCCGGCCGCGCTCGAGCGCAAGCTGGTCCACGACCGGCGCGGCGGCTACTGCTTCGAGCACAACGGCCTGCTCCTGGCCGTGCTCGCCGAGCTCGGCTTCGAGGTCCGCCCGCTGAGCGGCCGCGTCCGCTACCAGCGCCCGCGCGACTACACCCCGCCGCGCAGTCACCTGTTCGTGCGCGTCGAGCTCGACACCTCGTGGATCGTCGACGTCGGCGTCGGCGCGATGTCGCTGACCTCGGCGCTGCGGCTCGACACCCCCGAGCCGCAGCCCACGCCCCACGAGACCCGGCGGCTGGTTCGCGAGGCTGGCGTGATGTACCACCAGGTGCTGTTCGACGGCGCGTGGTGCGATATCTGCGAGTTCACGCTCGAGGAGATGCCGCCGATCGATCGCGAGGTCGCCAACTGGTTCACCAGCGCCCACCCGGCGTCGAGCTTCAAGCAGCGCCTGGTCGTCGCGCGCGCGCTGCCCGATGGCGGCCGGCTCGGCGTGCTCAATCGCGAGCTCACGATCCGCGGCCGCGACGGTCGCGCCGATCGCCGCGCGCTCGAGTCACCCGACGAGCTCCTGGCCGTGCTCGCGGAGCACTTCGGGCTGGCGTTCGCGCCGGGGACCCGGTTTGTGTGCGACGCGCTCGACTGGCCGGCGCCGCGGTGAGCCGCGCGCCCACGCACTACGACGTTCCCGCAGCCGACCTCCGGGCCGTCCGCCGCTCGCGCGGTCGCCGATCCCATGGAACACCTCTCGCATGGCTACGCGGCTCCACGAGACCCTGGCGGCGCACCGCGATCACGTCATCCAGCGGTGGGTGGCGCTCGTCCAGGGCACGATCACGCCGGAGTCGATGCCGATCATCGAGCTGGTCGACCATCTCCCGAAGTTCCTCGACGAGGTGATCGCCGCCTTGCGAGCAGCGACCGACCCCCAGGGCGCCGTGGACGCCGCCGAGCCGAGCGCGACCGCGCGCGGCCACGGCGAGCAGCGCCTGCGGCTCGGGTTCAGCCTGGACGCCGTCGTGCGCGAGTACGGCGCGCTCCGCGATGCGATCGTCGGCACCGCGCTCGAGGTGGGCGCGGAGATCACGTTCGACGACCTGGAGTGTGTGTTCAGGTCGACGATCTCCGGCATCGCCCGCGCGGTCTCCGAGTACGCGCGCCAGCGCGACGCCGAGCAGCAGCGGCTGCACAACGAGCACATCGCGTTCATCGCGCACGAGCTCCGCAACCCGCTCGCCTCGGCGATGACCGCGCACGAGGTCCTCAAGGCGCAGGGCCACATCCCGCCCGAGCTCCGGCCCGGCCGTGCGCTCGCGCGCGGCCTGCAGAGCATGCAGGAGCTGATCGACCACGCCCTGAACGTCGCGCGCGTTGCCTCGGGCATCGAGCTGCGCCGCGAGCGGGTCCGGATCAGCGAGCTGCTCGCCGAGGCCGAGCTGGTCGCCGCCGGCGAGGCCGACGGCCGCGACATCCGGATCCACGTCGACATCGTGGACGACGTCGCGATGGACATCGACCGCCGCCTGATGCGCTCGGCGCTCAACAACATCGTGCGCAACGCCGTGAAGTACACCGCGCAGGCGACCGAGGTCGCGATCCGCAGCCACGTCGACGGCGGCCACGTGGTGATCGAGGTCGAGGACGGCTGCGGCGGCCTGCCCCCCGGCAAGGTCGAGGCCGCGTTCGCGCCGTTCGTCCGGCTCACCAGCCGCGAGCCGGGCTTCGGGCTCGGGCTCGCGATCGCGAAGCAATCGATCGACGCGCACTCCGGCACGATCCGTGTCCAGAACCTGCCCGGCAAGGGCTGCATCTTCGTGCTCGAGGTCCCGATCGCGGCGCCGCAGGGCTGATCTCGAT
>Ga0307508_10006991_pt1 | contig 10520 bp, 9 predicted proteins | sample 9_EM_MG_FD_203089 | JGI IMG/M metagenome (GOLD analysis project Ga0307508, IMG submission 203089) | Populus trichocarpa ectomycorrhiza microbial communities from riparian zone in the Pacific Northwest, United States - 9_EM | ecosystem: Host-associated > Plants > Roots > Unclassified | place...
TGAGCCTCTGCAAGGGCCCTCTCATTGGGTCCGGTCGGTTGCAGACAGCACTCGCATTGTCTCAGGCTCTTTGGACAAAACAGTTCGAATTTGGGATGCCGTGTCAGGTGCACCAATCGGTGAGCCTCTGCAAGGGCACTCTGATTTGGTCGAGTCGGTTGCATTATCTCCCGACGGCACTCGCATTGTCTCAGGCTCTTTGGACAAAACAGTTTGAATTTGGGATGCCGTGTCAGGTGCACCAATTGGCAAGCCTCTGCAAGGGCACTCTGATTTGGTCGAGTCGGTTGCATTTTCTCCCGACGGCACTCGCATTGTCTCAGGCTCTTCGGACAAAACAGTTTGAATTTGGGATGCCGTGTCAGGTGCACCAATCGGCGAGCGTCTGCAAGGGCACTTTCGCTCAGTCCAGTCGGTTGCATTTTCTCCCGACGGCACTCGCATTGTCTCAGGCTCTTTGGACAAAACAGTTCGAATTTGGGATGCCGTGTCAGGTGCACCAATCAGCAAGCCTCTGCAAGGGCACTCTCGCTCAGTCCAGTCGGTTGCATTTTCTCCTGACGGCACTCGCATTGTCTCAGGCTCTGACAACGAAACAGTTCGAATTTGGGATGCCGTGTCAGGTGCACCAATCGGCGAGCCTCTGCAAGGGCACTCTCATTGGGTCGAGTCGGTTGCATTTTCTCCCGACGGCACTCGCATTGTCTCAGGCTCTTCGGACAAAACAGTTCGAATTTGGGATGCCGTGTCAGGTGCACCAATCGGCGAGCCTCTGCAAGGGCACTCTTCCTCAGTCCAGTCGGTTGCATTTTCTCCCGACGGCACTCACATTGTCTCAGGCTCTTCAGACCAAACAGTTCGAATTTGGGATGCCGTGTCAGGTGCATCAATCGGGGAGCCTCTGCAAGGGCACTCTGATTTGGTCCAGTCGGTTGCATATTCTCCCGACGGCACTCGCATTGTCTCAGGCTCTGTGGACAACATAGTTCAAATTTGGGATGCCTTACCACATTTACCGGTTGGCAAGCACACCAGAGCACTCCGCCACAGCCCCTTCTCTTGTCGCTTCTCCTAACAGCACCAGCACCTCACCCCCAATTCACAAGACAATTCAACCATCGACCAGCCCAGCAGCAGCAGTGTCTACAGTTCAAGGTGTAATCTTTTCCGACGGATCTGTTCTCTATGATGATGGCTGGGTGACAACAGCAGGTGGATTGCTTCTCTTCTGGGTTCCACCCGAGCATCGCTCGGGCCTGTTCTGGCCACGCACCCTCAAAGTCATTGGAGCTCAACCAACTCGACTCAACATGCAGTGCTTTGTTCATGGCCCACAATGGACACGATGTAAAACAGGGGATTGCTGAACCTGTGATGCAGTCAATGTGTTGCTTCATGACTTGTGACATTCAACGGGTACAGTTATGTCAAGTATGTGTACATACTCAATTTATCCCTCAATTCAGCCGAAATAGGATTTTATTTTATTTTCACGGGGTCTACTGAAGGCCGTCATTAAGGGCCGACATTCATGGAACGTACAATCACAGTATAGAAATCATAGCTCAAAGTCTTAGAACGAAGTTGTAACGTGCCAGTGGGGACAAAGACGTGACATAAACATGCCCGAACTGATTGTAAACAACTCACAAAAACTCAAAACTTGGGCACGTAAACAACTCTGTTTACGGGGCTGTTTGCCATTTTGTTTATAGGCTGTTTACAAGTTGTTTTGGTCATCATGAATGAAGTCGTAATAGCGTGAGGTCTTAACAGAGCCACAACACAATGACATAACATGAAGCCATCCACCATGCACGAAATTGTCCTAGCACAAAGGCCACAAACTCGTAGAAACGCAGTTGAATGAACCAAGCATGAATGAGCAAGATTATACAGCCGCCCCGACGAGACGGCCTGCACAAGGGAAGCGTCCAAGACGTCACCGACAAGCTGGGCAATGGCAATAGGACATCAGCGGGCAAAAGGTGGGAAAGAAAAGAAGCGAGGCAAACACAATCACCGAGTCAACTAGCCAGAGCCCCTCCGCCTCCGCCTCCGCCTCCACCAACAACCAGCCTAACGATAAAGGAGAGCGTAGTAGAAGAGCAAGGCAAGAAGAAAAGGAAGCGAAAGGCTCCAGCCTATCAATCAGGCAAGCTATATTATCACTCGGAAATGACGAAGAGGCCTTTTAATTGCTTTGGCAAAGCACGGCCCACGTCGCAGATGTTGCATTCCACGCGTGGTATGTGAAGTTGTACTAAAATGCTACTCTGACCCGAGTTGACATCTTCGAGTGGTTTGGCAGTGCGGAGAGCGAATCTCGATAAGTGACACATACATATATGGCAGAGGTCATGTTAAAGCCGACAGCAAGCCCTGTTGTGTTTGTTTTGACAAACTGTGCTTGACCATGCACAGTCATAAATTCCCGCCGCGTGTACTTAGTTCCTATGTTGACGGTGTTGCCGCGGTAATTGTTGTCTCGATGTTTAAATTAATTACACGTGTCTAATCGGGGAGGGAGCCCGGGCACACCCGTCAATAGCATGACGCTCATGCCTACAGACACTATAACACGCTAGCTAACTGAGTTATGCTTGATGGTCCAGATATGCGGGCACCGTGCGTGCAGTTCCGTATTTTCTGGAAGCTCCATTGAGTGTAGTGAGCTTGTGTTTGCTACATAATCCAATCGGGTTTTGACGGCAATCACACGCAGCAGCTTATCTAACCCTGCAGGGTTTCGGGGGATCGCTTTCCCCCTACTCGCGCATACGGTCGCACTTCGCATAGTGAGTTGCCAACCGCCGACCATCGCGCATTTCCTGACCGACGCTCGGTCACACGCTTGCAGCGTGCCTCATCCACAGCTTTAGTTTACCCGCCACCTTCCCCTTTGCGCCTCCTTCTGTACTTGTACCTTAAACGTTTTTTGTTCCCTTGTCAGTCTGTACAACTAGGGGGATCAGGTCGCATAAATTCATAGGCCGGCTGACCGTTATCCGCCACACGTTGCTCTCGTTTCGACCGACTGCCGATTAGACCAACTTGAAGCACGCATGCGTCAATCTTGATGACGGCAAGGTCCTGAGTGTACTGTCTGGGTTCGGTGGAGAGAACGATGGGAGACCAGATGAGCTCCCCGAAGACACACTTCTCCTTCATATCCCAGTAAGTGGCAATCTCCTGGCGCAAGGCCCTGAGCGCCTTCAGCACCGCCCCCGCCTCTTGCAAAGCCGGCCCTGCCTTCTGGCGCTCTCTGACCGACTCGGCACCGTCCTCATCCTTATCCGAGTCGATCCTCACCTTGGCATCGGTCATCGCGGACTCTTACCCCTTAATCTCGTAGTTGATGGCGTCGAGATGCCAAGGACAACGACGTCTTCACGTGCCTTGCTGTTGTTCTTGCGGACGTATTCCTCGTTGCGGTCCTTGTCAATGGGGAGGACAACATGGCGGGCAGTGACGTGTTCTTGTCGTTGCCGCCGGCCCTGTAGAATCCACCTGTGCCCTCGGTCCAGGGGCTATCCTTGGCTGAGATCGGAATGCTGAGGGCCGCAGTGTATGGGCCGCGAGCTGTGAAGGTTCGACGGACAAAGGGACAGGATCCAAGAACCTATTGTTCACCTGTCTCGTGGCGGGGGGGGGGCGCGGATTTCAACATGGTAGCCATGAATACCGTATGTGTTGATGAAGGTGCGGCACTTGACGGCAACGCTTCTGCCCTCTTCAAAGCTAAGCACCCCATGCTCGACGCCGATCCAGACGATGGCCGGGCCAGAGGTCTCTCCGACTTCGACGATGCGGACTGCGTCGATACTCGACCAGTTCACTCGTGTCTTGTTCAGGGTCACGGCGAAGCGTATCGGCTAAGCCGCGGTTCCAAACGTTAGCAGGGGGGTGGTTCCGGAAGCACTTTGAAGACAGAGTAGGCCTTGGGGCCAGTTGGACCTTGGAAGGGGCCGGGTTTGGCGGTAGCGATGAGGTGCAGTTGGGAGGGCAAGCCCTTGTAGTAGACCTGGGACAGAGCCTCGGTCACCACAAACGGGGTGCAGGGGATATGGGATATGGTAAGACGTTCTGTCCCCGCCGGACGAAGTGGTGACTGGGAGAGAGCGGGACTGCCGCGCCTCATCCTGGCCCGTGTCCTGGAAGACAGTGGCGAGCTTGGAGGGGTCCACTGAAAAAAAAGGGCAAACGAACGTTCGTAAGGGTAAGCAGTGAGAGCGAAAAGGAAGCGCACTGGTTATAGATGTAGGTAACAATGGGAAATGTTAATGACACGCCAATTCCTTAGCCCCCCCCAATCCTCAAGTGGTTGAGCCCGTCAATAGCCTCAGTTACGCTTAAATATCATTCCTGCAGAATCTTGAAGCCTTCGGAGCACGTGGGCCCGTCCCCCACTGTACCACTGACAACATCCACATAATGCAATGACTCAGCATACGGTCTGGACAAGTTTGCTTGCTAGCAGCCGATGAAATAGACGTAGTACCATGTTGTTAGCTTCGAGCCACGTGAACTTGCCCAGCACGCCATTCTGTTGATGAGCCTAGTGTATGTAGGTGCTGACGAATCTCCATCAGACCACGTAAGAGTGCTTCAGGGTCGTCTAATGAGGTGGGATTCGCGCAGTTGGAAGCCGCTCAAGTCCAGCCTTCAGATGTTGAAGACGTGCAGGGGAGGGAGCTTGCGCCTCGTATTTCCATTGGGAGACGGTGACCGGGATGTGCTGCCATCGGATGGAGGATACGATTACAGCTCCTTAAATCTCCCTGCAAGTATATGAGTGTGGGTAATTCTGGCTTGGCAAATATAAGACGAGGAATAGGTACCTCTCCTTGTCGGAATTTAGCTCCTACTTCATTGCAGTCTGGAAGACCACTTCTGGCCAAGGTCCTCTCTCGCCGATTCCTCAAGATCGCGAGCCCCAGAGCGAGTGTTCAGCGCCTCGCCGTCAGATAATTCGTCAAACCCATGTCATTAGGACTCCTGTGTGAGCGATGCTCGCGATACACCCTCTGTCTTGCTCTGACGCGACTTGAAACGTGCTTTCATCGTCTTCTCTCCCTCACGTCGACGCAACGATGATGATGCAATTTCATTTCCAACCTATGGGTCCAGGCCGAATGAGCGAACAAGGAAAATCTCTGACAAAACCATCAAAGCAAAGGTGAATTGCTGTGACATCGCATATTAAAAAATCCTGGTAACTTGCCGACCAGAGCGTCCACGATCGACAGCAATTTGGCAACCTAGAAGGAACCCGACAGTCTAACGTTGCAACGCGTCATAGTGTCATAGAACAACAAACTTGGGGAGTAAGTCACATGACCGTCTATTGTTCCCGCCCGAATCGATTCATGTCTTTCTTCCTGTCCAACTTTAGCTTCCAGTATCGACGAGAAATGAACTCCCATGGATGTCGTTATCAAACAATCTGTTGTTCGTGCGTGCTGCGTGCAATGATGCATACTGAGCCGAATGGATTTTCCCACCTCTTCCCTCATCGCTCTGCTTTTTCTGATACTACCCCTTGTCCGGGTGCTCCTAGTACTTTATTTCTGACGTCACATCCTACGATTCCTGATTTGATCCTTTGAAAGAGTCCAAATTCTGCTCTTCAACCGGTGGAAATATGAACGGCATGTTTGATTGGGTTACATGTAATGGCTGTGCTGCATCCCTGCTTGGATCCGCGTGTTTCGGCGGCTGATTCCCACCGCCACTGCTCTGGGCAACCGTCAGACGCTGAGCGACTCTAATAATGCGTGCGAGCATTTCTGATTTTGGATGCTTTCTAATTTGGACATGTTACTCAAGTGTGCTGCCGTCCCCGCGCTGTCACTGCACTGGTAAGCCACGCTTCGACTGTCAAGCCGTGTCCCAGCGGCGTGTTTGCGCACGTGCCTTGCGCTAGGAATAGGAACATTAATCAATCATGTTCTTGCCTGATTTGATGCAGACTTGCTGGTACGACTGGGTTCTAGATCTAGACTTGGTAACAATTGGCCAGTTTGTTAATCGGCGAGTTAAACTGGAAAACTTCATGGAAATTTTAGGATGCCGATGATGATCTGAGTGGGATCGGTATGTTAGTTGCCGACGAAGGCCGAAGGCGATTGCTGACAATATGAATAGCGGCCAGCAAGACGTTGACGTCATACCTGTCCATGCGCTATGCATGCATTACGCTTGCTCGGATCCGAGAACGCAAACGTCGCAATCCTCATCGCCTTTTGGTACCGAACGCTTGTTGACGCCCCTTACCGTTGCCTTAGGTGCGTTGTGCACACTTGCATGCATACTCTCACTGCCAGGCAGTCTGAGCCGAGCGATCTCTCGACCCCGCCTTGCCGTTTAACGGTCCAGGGAGGGCTACGCGACGTATACAGACCATGGGTAGGAGAGAACTTCGTGCATAGTGCCCACGCGAACATGTCCTAATAGCACACCACCGTGCTCCCTGGCGGATCAGCCATGTTGGTCAATGTGCACATTCCACTCCTTGGTTGTCGAATATATGCTATTTGCGACGATTTGTTTTCCACCCGTCATCCAACTCGCTCATACGCTAACAATACCGGACTGGCTTGTTATAACAATATTCATCTGAAGCAGCAACAAGCGTCGCCGCCGTCATCCAATAAAAGAAGACTTGTACTCTTGTGGCTTTCTACTGGATTTCGGATTCGTCGGGCTCTTGACTAGCACCCTAAGCCATCTCACATGAATCTCATTCATCAATCACTGACACTCGGCGACGACATCAAGAAAAGGAGTCTATGTTGCGTGCAAACATGTGTTCCCCATGCAACATGACCACGCACATACGTGGCGTTAATGTTTATTGGTCAGCGATGCGCTATATGAATATCTGTGCGAGGTGGCACATCTAAACTCTATCTTGTGATCGATTCAGATTTAATAAATAATAAAACAGCAAAGATACTTAGTCGCTTTCGGGCATCAGCAGCATACATGTATATTGTATCATGCGAGCAGTCTCCAAAATACCCTCAATATTGGTGGAGGCATTGGAACTTTGGCACTGACTCGGCGAGGCCCGAAACTCCCCGATCAGAGCACATCAACCTAGATATACAAGGAAGAAAGCAAAATTCCCGGCGCTCCAACTAACGCGAACTAACACGACGTCTGCCATATATGCTATGCCTGGGTCACTTATCGAGATTCACTCTCCACAGTGCCAAACCACTCGAAGACGTCAGCTCAGGTCAAAGTAGCATTTCAGTACAACTTCGGTCTGGGGCAACATAACACTGGCACGATTTCAGCGACGCGGAATCGACGTGGAATGCAACACCTGCTGCGTGGGCCATGCTCTGCCGAAGCAATGAAAGGAAGGTCTCTTCGTCAATCAGTTTTTCCGAGCGGTAAGATAACTTGTCTAGTTGAAAGCTTGGTGATACCGTGCCTGGTAGGCGGCAAGTCCTGTGGTATTTGTTTTGACAAATTGTGCTTCGAGAACACCTTTCTTGACCGTGCGCTGTATTGTGAAGGGAATCACATTAACAATACTACATACCATCTGACTCCAAAGTAAAATGGCAAGGCGCCCACTACACCACTGTAATACTACAATATCGTTGGGTTGGGTCTAGACGGACTCGGAGGCAGAATAATAAGAGGGGGGTCCCTTGAGGCGTTGGGGGACTGAACGCGTTAACGTGTGTGTATCAGAAAGTGATCAAGAAATGAACCAAGCGAGCGTATCGAATCCCTTGTCGCATCGCTCGTAAATTCTGAGCTCAGCGCTATAGCGAGGTAGGGGATACTAGTATGTGATCATGTACGCAACAAAGAATGGTATATCGCGCTCTTGATGTTGTTTGGGTTCCTTCCAATAATGTTCATTCCATCGATTGATCTCGCGAGTGCCACTCAAAATTTCTGTCGACAGAGACACGTCGCTAGTTCGGAATCCAAGATTGACGTTGGCTTGCAGGAAAGTACGAGAAAGTTGGAGGCTGAGGGAAGCTACTAGCAAGTACCAGAGTACCAGTGTTCGGTAAGCGTGAAGCTCCTTCGAGTCCTTGGTGTCGTGCTCCGGGATTCTCCGGCGCGAGGCCAGTGCGCACCGCCACCTGCCTCGAGGCATTTGTCTGAGTACTCATGGCCGAGTCTCAACGGACCCCCGCGACTACGAGCCGTGGCTCTAAGCGCGACTACAATCTAACAAGTATGTTCAACTTACACTCCAGTGGCTACACCGTGTCCTCATTGTGAAGCAGTCATCAAAGTTGAACATATCAAGGCAATCCCTCAGAGCCCAAGGCTTTATGTCAGGCCGAACTTGTCGGGGACTGTACTTCCTAAAACCGAGGTAATTCAAAATCTGACCTTAGCTTGGGACCACACTTGTACTATGTGAGATTTCCTCCCGCGATTGACCCAATGAGCACGGACTGTTATCTGATCCCGCGCTTTCAGAACAGCGGATTTGTCTTCCATCTTGTCCCTTCACCTCAAGCATTTCAGAGGATGGCGCACACCCGCTGTGGTCGGTTCCGTGGACATCAAGATCGGGGAGTTGCTGGATCGATGTAAGAATAACCAACCCCAGCCGATTGCCTCAGAACCGGCCTCGTCGTCCGGTCCTACTATGCGTCGCCACGGAACTACCTTGACGCTTTGCGATGCTCGTGGTCAAGAGGCAGGCTCGCTTGTTGTCGAGATACGGGACCCCGCCGCGTCAGTTGATGAACCTGTCATCAATAGCGCTGGCGATGACTATGAACGGGTTCTGCCTACTTCGCCTCCAATTGCTGACCCGGTTCAAGAGCCCGTTGAGGATTCCGACGGCGGCATTCTTGACTACTTCAGGCGAGCAGTTGAAAAGACAAAGATGGCGGCGGATCTGCTTAATGAGACAGCCGAGGTACGCCCTGGCTTCATAGCGTAGGCTGTATCAATTGGGTTCACACCAGATTCTTTGAACAGTCTCGGCCCTACGCAAATATTGCTTGGCGGCTCATGGAATCAGCGTTCACAGTACGGTTTTTCCTAAAATCATTGGCGTAAAGATTTTGATTGCGCGTGATAGGCCGCTCAAGGGCAAGTTGCCCGAGCTGAGGCGCTTGAGGAGCTTGTCAAGTCGGTGGCCAATGTTTACTCATTCGTCGATGAAGGCGATGCCGGAGACACGATTCAGCGCCTTGAAGACATTGTCATCCGGATCGCATTGCAAACGATTGAGTGTAGTATTTTCATTCTGTGTCATACCTCCAATGCGGGTAAGCGGCCCATCTTATCGCGCTCTTGATGATTTGTTTACGTCTCATGACCCATCACTAATCCCAACCAGCCCCGCAACCAATCAAGGACACGAAGAATATCGCATCACATCTCTCGAAAACGCTTATTCAGCTCAAGGAGGAACTTGGAACCGGAAAGGCGTCACAAACTCCTTTCTTGTCGGCTCGACCATCGGGGCGTGTGGAATTGCCTGGTATGTTTTCTCTCGTTTTATATGCCCCAAACTGCGCCTGACTCGTAGATAGGACCAATGGAGGCATTGAAGGATCTTAAACCTCTAGAGATGATGGCAACCGAACGAGAAAGGTGTCTCCCTGGAACTCGAGTGGACATCCTACAAACTCTCTTTACTTCGCTCACGGATCATACTGCCGACAAGAATATTGTTTGGCTTCGCGGACCGGCTGGGTCTGGGAAGAGCACAATTCTCAACACACTCGCCCATTACACATTCCAGCTGCGTCGACGAGGTGCTTTCCTGTTCTGGGAGCGAAGTAAGACGGACAATGGTGAACCCCGCCGCGTGATCCATACACTCGCCCACCAGCTGGCCCGCTTTGATCCCATCTTTGCTCAGGAACTTGAAACGCAAATAAAAACCTGGCCCCATGTTATGGAGTCCTCGTTGGATTCACAGTTCCAGCATCTTTTGGTGGAACCACTCGCTGCGCTCACAGTAAAACGTGATTGTGGCCCTGTCATTGTTATCCTTGACGCTCTCGATGAGTGCGGCACATCGGAATCAAGGAAGCAGCTGCTGAACGCCCTCTTGCCTGGTCTTGCAAAGCTTCCGAAGGTTGTCCGAGTATTGATAGCAAGTCGAGATGAACCTGACATTCGCGCTGCCCTATCACGCCTGAATCCCGACACATATGACGCCCCGATGGGCGATCAGTCGACATCTCTCGACATCAAGCTGTTTTTTGAAAAGTGGCTCGCCAGCAACACTAATGCGTCCACAAGTGGCCACCCACCGCCCGAGTGGCTGGGTGCGGAAGTAATAGAGCGACTCGTTGCCCTGTCCGGAGGCCTTTTCATCTGGGCATCTACAACCATTCGCTTCATTGAATCCGGCCCCCGCGAAGACAGGTTGAACAAGATCCTGAACGCATCAGCGCACCAGCGATCGCATGCCAGGCTAGACGACTTGTATATGATCGCTCTTACACATTCATTCGCCTCATATGCCGACGACGAACTCGAATATGTACATTCTATCCTTGGTGCGATAATAG
>Ga0307508_10006993_pt1 | contig 10520 bp, 4 predicted proteins | sample 9_EM_MG_FD_203089 | JGI IMG/M metagenome (GOLD analysis project Ga0307508, IMG submission 203089) | Populus trichocarpa ectomycorrhiza microbial communities from riparian zone in the Pacific Northwest, United States - 9_EM | ecosystem: Host-associated > Plants > Roots > Unclassified | place...
CCGTCAAATCGACCAAAACAACTCATATATATTTTAATTTAAAACTCGAGTCAGATAAGAAGTATAGTTAAAATATTTTAATTTTAATTTGTCGAGCTGAGTTTAATAACACTGTCAAATAATTTTTTATGAAATGAGCATTAGTTATTTACATGTTAAAAAATTTTGGTTCCGTTGTAGCATATCACGGGGAATTATCTAACAAGAGAGGAATAAAATTAACATTAAAGGTTAATTCAATTGAAATTATTATAGACAGACTTTGATATTTCACAATAACAATGAATAATTAAATGTCAATATCTTTTTTTCACCTTGGTCCTCAAAATCTTTCATGATTTTTTTTTTTTCTAAATTTATTTATTTTTCACTTTTATCTTCCAACATTGATATTATTGGGTATTGGACTATGTATTTTATTTCAATTTACTTTTTATGAAGTTATCTCAATCTTATGACTTGAGAAACGAGTTTTGCAAGTTGACCATGTTGAGCAAGGTATTTTTTTGTTATTTGTAATTAATTTTTTATCAACTTCATTGCTTAACATTGGTTTGACTGTAAATTAAACTTTATAATTGTCTTTTTATTTACTTTTCAAAGGATTATCACGGCCTTATGACCCATACCACGTGTTTTACGGATTAGTCAGATTGACTTGTTTTCTTGTCCTTTTTTTAATTGAGTATTTTTTTTTTCAATTTCATCATCCAACATTGTGTTGATTATGAATTGAACTTTGTATTTTTTCTCGATTTGCTTTATATGTAGTCATCCCATTCTCCTACCCCGGGTCTAGCAGGTCAACTCGGGGTGACTTGGGTCATTTTTTTTCTTTCCAATTTAATCCTTGAACATTGAGTTGATTGGAGTATGCATTTCATGATTTTTTTTATTTGCTTTATATGAAATTATCACAGTATTATGATTCGGGTTGCAAGTTAGGTCGCTTAACTCGGGCTTTTATTGCTGTTTTTTTAGTTGAATTTTGTTTCAATCTCATACTTTAATATTAAATTGATTGAGAATTAGGCTTTGTAAATTGTTTTAGTTTGTGTTTTGTAAGGTTATCATAGTCTCATGACTTGAGTTATAAGTTTTGTCGGTTGAATTTAGTGTTTTTTTGTGTCTTTTTTTTAATAGATTTTTTTTTTAAAAAAAAATCGTTCATCATTAAGTTGATTGAAAATTAAGTTTCATGATTTGTATCGGTTTGCTTTTTACGGGATAATCTTGGTCTCATTATCTTGGTCTGTTAGTTTAACCCGGGTTGACTTAACTCAATTTTTTAGTTGAATTTTATTTTCAATTTCATTCTTCAACATCAGATTGATTAAGAGTTGATTGGGTTATTAAAGTCTTGTGACCTGGGTAACGGATTTAGTAGGTTATCCCGGGTTAATTTGAGTCAATATAACATGTTTTCATTTAAATATTCTTTAAAAGGTGTTGTCTAAATTTTTTAAGTCAAATTATATTTTTATCGGCTATCTGAGGTTTTTTTAGACCTGTAAAATCAACTAGATAACACAAGGTCGATCCCCATGAAATATAATTTTTTATGCTAGAAAACACATTAACAATACCTAAATATCTGTATATATAAAAAAAACACCATACTCTAGCATAACATGAACAATGATCCAATACAACATTAGAGGTTTTAAGATCATCAACTAACTATTAATATTAAAGGTTAATTTAACAAGGGATGATTACTAATTAACATTTAATAAGATCGTTAAACGAGGGAAGAATGAAATTAGCATTAAAGGTTAATTTAGCTAACATGAATGGCTAATAAGTTGAATCATTTAAATTAAATTTAATTAAGAAGTTTTAATAAAATCTTGTATTTTGAACTATTTTAAGTGTATAAATAAATTTCAAATGAAATTTAAACTTTGCAAAGAAATAAATAAGATATAAACTACTGTGATTTACTACATTAAACACGAGAAATTAATGTTAAAATTAATTTTAAAATATTCATCTATTTATATTTTTTAGAATCATTTGAAGGAAAAAATGAGAATGAAAAAAATAATATATGAAATAAGATGAATTGAATTATATTATTTTTAAATATATAATTAAATTTATTTATTAATTAAATTTAAATTAAATATTATAATTAAATTTAAACATGGCAGAGAATTACTTCCAAATCGAATAAAAAAAAGTTTCGGGATCACTGAATAATAATGAAAGGTACGAAGAGATCAAAGCTTGCTTGGACTCTTGGGTAAAAGGGTAAGATGAATTGATTTTTTTTTTTTGTCGAGTAAAAATAACACACGTAAGTAAAAAAAAAAGAAGAAGAAGAAGGAAAGGAGAGAAGCTTTGAGATATGCCTTCGGATGCATGATCCACCATCCCAGGTTTTGTATCCTCGCTACCAAAATCACATCAAACGGGACCCACTACCTGCAAATCGCATCGGGTCTGATGAGATAAAAAAGGCACGTAAAGAATAATAATAATAAAAATAAAATAAAATTTAATATAATCATTTTGATTATTTTTTAAATTATTTTTCACTTAAAAATATATTAAAATAATATTTTTTTATTTTTTAAAAATCATTTTTTATTGCGGTTGTTTTTCAAAATGCTTTTCACTTAGAAATGTATTAAAATAATATTTTTTTATTTTTTAAAAATTATTTTTGACATCAGCGTATTAAAATAATCTAAAAACACTAAAAAATATTAATTTAAAACAATGAAAAAAATAAAATAAACTTTAATTTTTTTAAAAACACTTTTAAAACGCAAAAACAAATAGTGCTATTAATACTTTACAATATAGTTTTAAAATCCGACTCGGTAAATCAACTCGGTACTCAACCAACTCGGGGTTCGATCCTATAAAGCTAAGGTCGGTGAATGATATAATGAAACATAAAAAATTTTCATGCAAAAAAATTTCGAGGTTAGTTTTAAAAGTATATTTAATTTTAAAAAATATAAATTGATAACTTTTTAAATATTTTTTTAATGATTTTGATGTATTAAAGTAAAAAATAAAAAATTATTTTAATATATTTCTAAATATATTTTTTTAAATATTATATATTATAATATCAAACACGTGATTGTTAAAAAAATATATTTAATAAAACATATTAAAATATCTCATCTTAAATAAGTTTAAGAAGTTTTTGGAATTTTACCAGATAAGTTTAGCTACATATTTTCAAGTTTTTTTAGCTGCTACAAGCCTTTTTTTTTATATATAAAAAAACTAGAATCATCCTAAATACCTTTGCTACCAGAGAAAAAAAAACTAAAAAGCTTATGCTATATATTTTATTAAATTAAATGCACAGAATTTTTTTTTTCATGTCATTGGTGTTCTAATCATCTATTCAAACAAAACAAGCTTCGAGTGAAGTATAATTTAGTATCTATATTTAAAAAACTAACAAGTGAGTCTTTCATCTGTTATATATTTTTTTCAATATTTATATCTAAATTATTTTTCTATACTTCAACACATCTTATTTTTGTATTTTAAAAATACTTTTAAATATATATATTTTTTTTTATTTCAAATTTTTTTTTAATGTTTTTATATTGTTTTGATGTACTAATATTATAAATAATTTTTTTTTAATTTTTTTATTTCAATGCACTTCATAAAATAATTGTTATTATAATATTAAACAGATTTAAATAAACTAGCAGTTGAATTAAAATGTATTAATTTTTTCCGGAGAATGTTTAAAAGTGTGATAAAAGTTGTTTTTTAAAGTATTTTTCTTTTAAAAATATATTAAAATAATTTTTTTAAAAAAATATTTTTAATATCAGCATATTAAAACAATTAAAAAATTAAAAAAATTAATTTAAAATAAAAAAATTAAATTTTAATAAAAAACAGGTTTATTCAATATTGAATGTTTGATCAAATTTTTTATACTCAAGGGATTAATTTAATATTTTCTGAAAAAAGGACTAGGTCTAATTTACTCAAGAGTGCCCAGGGCCCGCGGCGTCCATATTTTTACTGGTCCATCAGAGACGGAGCGTCACTGTCGAAAGCCCCTCTTCGTAACGGAGAAATACGTTCATTTTCCAACCGATTAAAATCGATTTTCAAGCCGCCTCCTCCTACTCATAACAATACACACAGCGATTTTGAGCTCCTGCTCCGTCCTCTCGCCTAAAACAACGATGGCAACAAGGCCGGTAGCCGATTCGCATAGCAACAGAGCAGCAGTTCAAGCCACAAACGATGACGCTTCCGCCAGTAAACTGTACGCATCAATCTTACTCTTCTATCTTAGTTATATTTCTCGCTGTTTGGTTGCCGAGAAAACGAAAAAACTAAAAATCAAGGAAAACATTACTCGTCACTTATCATCACTTTTTTCATCACAGGTCTTGTGTTAAGAAGGGATACATGAAAGACGATTATATCCATTTATTTGCTAGAAGACCTGTGAGGCGATCTCCTATAATCAACCGCGGTAATTGCTAATTTTTTTCTTAAAAAAATTTCTATATAATACTAATTGTATTTAATTGATTTCTGCGTGTTGTTTCTGTTAAGGCTATTTTGCGCGCTGGGCTGCTCTTCGAAAGCTTCTCTTCCAGTTTCTTGATTGTGAATCGAATATTGATGGAAAATGCGATTCAAAAAAGCAGATATTATCATTCGGAGCAGGATTTGATACCATGTATTTTCAACTACAGGTGCCTGGTAGTTTGTTTGGGTGTTATGATTAATTTTTTTTTGGCATGTTCTGTTTCAATGTAACCATATAACCATATAACCTTATGATCTGACATAATTTGCGTAGAGGCACATCCTTTGTTTTAATAGGTTTTTTAATATATGCTTAAAATGAAGCAATTTTTATGTTTTTTACTATCAATTTATTAACTTTTTGCTGCGGCAGTTCATTCATTAATTGTGTTAATAAGAACCTGATACCACTATAGGTTTGATTGCAATATTTGTGTTTTTGATGGCAGGATGAAGGAAAAGCGCCATTTTTATATGTAGAGCTGGATTTTAAGGAGGTGAGAGTTTGAAGTTGAGTGTTGCCATAGAAGTTTAGTTTAGTTATCAATGCGCTTATGATATAAAAGTAATGATGATAGAAGTTACCAATGTACTAAATTATTTTCTGTTTCACTAGATTTCGGCTTACCGAGCTAGGTTAATTATTCATCTATACATGCTTGCTGGACCAATGATTGACTATTGATTTCCAAGTTAGATGAAATTAATGCTTTTAAATTTTAGGTAACTAGTAAAAAGGCAGCAATTATTGAAACCAGCAGTCAGTTGAGAGAAAAGCTTGGTGCTACGGCTTCAATCTTACCAGGTAAGTGACTTTGGTTGCAAGGCCATGAACTCTGGAGGTATTCTTACAAAAAAAAAAAAAAAAAAACGAGTAGCATCTGTTTCCATTCCTGACAGATTTCTTTTATGGGGTGTGCATGAATTGCAATATTGATATGATTTCAAAAGCTTGGCTTCATTTCTGGTTTGCACTATTTGGCTTCCTTGACCTGCAGAGAAGGGAGAAGTGCTCAGTGATCATTACAAGCTGCTCTCGGTTGATTTGCGTGATATACAAAAACTAGATGATATCATAGCATTGGCTGGTATGAATCCCAGGTATACGTGCAGTCCCAATCCTCTTTTTCTTTAACCAAATTAATCTCATTAACTTACCTGGTTTGGAACTTGTAATTGGGTCTTGTCTGCTTCTAAGTTTGTTTAGAACCCTATTATTCTAAGTAGTCATTATGATGGTTTTAGCTATTTTATGCACCTGAACTTTTTAAGGGCATTATGTTCATATCTCTAGGCATGTGGCTTTTGAGGTTCCTTCTGCTTTTCTCAAAGCATTTTGCTTTGGATTTTTGTCAATTATGTATTTTGTTGCACGCATGATGTTCTGGAAACTTGGCAAGTTTACATCATCAAATAGCTTCTTGAGAAAAAAATTTATCCTCATACTCAGTTTTTTCCTATCATTTTTCTTATGGATTTTTGTTCTTTGTCTTCATTCTGATACTGGCATCAGCTTGCCAACGTTTATAATTGCAGAATGCGTTTTAATATACTTGGATCCTGAGTCAACTCGTGGTATAGTCGGTTGGGCTTCAAAAACGTTTTCAACAGCAGCATTTTTCTTATATGAGCAGGTTTTAAACTTTCTCAAGGCTAATTGACTTATTTTTTCCCCTACATGTTAGTCACTTTTTCTTTATTCATATTCATGTCCTGGCTTGTCTGGTCTGTTTGCTTACAATTTGTTATATTTACATTTTATGGTGGTTGTTCAATAGATACATCCGGATGATGCTTTTGGGCAGCAAATGATCAGAAACTTGGAGGTTGAGTTTTCCTTTTTAATGTATATGTTGATGAATTGGCTTAATTCATTTTATCCTTGACATCTTTTAATGGTTGAAGTGCACAAATAGAACCAAGTAAATTGTCCTTCAGTCAAAATTCCTACCTTCAAATCCAGGAAATTGACTTCCATCACTACCAACTGAAATACACATCTTTTATTTCTTAATGACCATCCCTAACCTAGGTGCAAGGGAAAGGTAGGAGTTTCATGAGTTAACTTATTGAATCCCTAAAGAAGTTCAGTTATTAAGTCCGGGAACACTTTGTTATATGCTAGGTAATGTGTCCTCCTTTCCAGGCACCAGGCAATTTAGAGTTCTTAATGCTGAATGAGCAATACATGAACCACAGAACTCTCTGGTCCCTTGAGCAATTAAAAATTTATTGCTCTAGTACTGGGTACACCAGGTTGTGCACAGGGCACCGGTTACATAAATAATTCCCTAAATGTCTTGACTACACAACGAACAATACCAGACCTATCTGTTTGTGTTGTAAATGTATTTGTTAAACTAAAGTGTCCTTTTGTTATGTTTGCTTTCAGAGTCGAGGTTGTGCACTATTGGGTATCTATGACACACCAACTTTACTTGCGAAGGAAAAACTTTTTCTTGATCAAGGATGGCAGGTATGTCTTCTGATGAGTTCCTCTTGAGAATCAAACTTGAGATTCTTACAAATAAAGAAAATACAGTGTTGATTCAATCAATCTTGTTCAACAATGTGTTATCTGAGGGCAATGGATTTTCTAGATGTGGCAGTCACTTGATAAGTGGATCCAATTTATGAGAATAGTTCAATAACTAATAATATATATCTAATCATAGTACATTTTGAAGCAGAGGCAGTGCAGTTACCAATTATTTTCTCAGGTGTTCCAATTAATTGACTTTTGGTGCATGGATTTTTGTCTGGAAGAGCATCTTACATGGTCAATTAAATATCAGTTCTATTTAGTGCTGGAACCAAAAACTTCAAATTTGTATGGTTTTAGACATTGGCATTGAAGTCGATATTTGGGGGTTTTCTCTTGAAGTTGGTTTAGAATGTGTCTGGCAAGCCTTTATTACCTTCATTTTCTGTTGTTTCTTTTCTCATATTTTAAAATATTTTCTTGTTACAAAATATGTGAGGTATCAGAGAGCTGTTGCCTGGGACATGCTGAAAGTTTATACTGATTTTATTGAAGCTAAAGAAAGGCGCAGGTATTTGCTTTATAATCCTTGGACATTTCACAAATACTTCATTGCTTTCATCTTTTCTGTTATATTGCCGATGTGCCCAGTGGCCTATTATTGATATACTAGATAGGTGCTGGGAATTATTTCTTATACTTTATCAGAACTTTCTAATCAGTTTCCTAATTATATAGGAGTAATGGGTTCTGTATATGTGCTATGCTCTACTTCTGTGTATTTTTTGGCTGAGTGTAATATGTGTACATACTTTGGGATGACATAGTAAATTAGTGGGTAATTATGCTTTTCTAGAGCTCATGGTTTTGGAAACAGGATCAGTCATCATCTGATTACCATGATTAAAAACATGCAAACATATAAGGACACGAGGGCACATTTGCAGAATGCATTTTGGGAGAGGTCAGCAGACCCATTGGTTGTGAAACTAATTGTGGTTAGATGCCTGCTTTTGCAATTTAAGAAATTTGGAAAAAGGGCAGCGTCTTTCTTATAACTCTCCTTGGAATATGCAATTTTGAACGGTGGCAAAATGATATCTTTCTGGCTGTTTGAGAGCATGTCTGGGAGTAGAAACCTCAAAATGTTGTTCGCCTATTAGCCAACAAAAAATAAAAATAGAGAAAAGGAAATATATCAGGAGTGGTTAAAGAGACCACGAGTACCTGGTTGTAGGTGAGTCTTTCAGATTTTTTCCTTTGCAAAAGAATAAATACTGTTGTCTTTTTTGTGAAGATTTTGGTTCGGTTGCAGTTGTGAAAAAAACCAGCCGATTTAATTCTTTCATTGTCTTGTAAATGATGCTTCTAGGATGATACAAAGGGAATCTCTTTTCCTGTTTGGCTTTTCATCCTTCACGTCTCCTTTTTTGTTTAACTAGTTTGTTTTCTGATTTGCTTAACTGTACAACCTTTGTTTTCTTTCCCTTTTTTACCCTGGCATGCTCCTGAGAAGTTTCTCATCCACTATATTCTGGTGATCAGGATTGAACGATTGGAATTGTTCGATGAGTTTGAAGAGTGGTACATGATGCAGGCAAGTCAAATCATTCCTGTTGAAAAAGAAAGTGGAAAGTGCCACAGATTCTTAATAAATGACAATGCGTGGTATTCTATGTGCATGGGGTTCAACCTAATTAGAACTAAGCTGTGTCTGCTTGAGAGTATCTGGGGAGTTGTGATTTATGTTCTGTTTGTCATAAATTCTGGTCTGGTTCTCTGTCATCATTGTTGATTTTGTCTGTCCTAATTTTTCTCCCTAACTCCTTTTTCTCAGGAGCACTACTGTGTGGCTTATGCAATCAACGATGCCATGGTATGTCTATACATGAAACTATTCCCAAACCCTCTTATCCCCAATCTGTTCTTCTATCCCTTGCAATGCCATTTTCCCTCATAACTCCAGATTTCGTTTTTCATGTTTTAAAATCTGAACGTGAAATGCTAGTGTATTTTAGTAGTAAAAGTTAACAATACATTCACTATTCCTTGGCATTCCAAATGAGTGGTATTGGTAAATCCGAGTAAATTTGAACCATGTTTCTTTTTCATGTGAAGTTAAGGCTTCTTTTCTTTTCCTTCTTTGAATTTGGAACACACACTGCTGCTCAAAACTTAAGTGATTTTGGACATGAAAAGGTTCAGTGTAAGAACAACCAATTAAGTGGAAAAGTATAGTCACACAGTAATCTCCTCCTCTCATTTGAATATGCCTGGATATGGATATTAAAACTCAATTCGCTTTTTCTGGTGATGCATATGCTTGGTGTTTGATGCCCTGGGAAGGATAAGTCTTGATATTCACATGATGGCTTACATTTGATGATGCAGGGATTCTTTGGGGATTTTGGTTTTACTAAGACCCAGCCGCACGTGATCAACTCTCCCTCAACAGTAGCATTGCCATGAACACACGAGGCCACAAGCCGGTAATTAGTGTCTAGATAAAAAGTCTCATAAGGTATCTGATGGCCTTTTGAGAATATGCCTCTATGCATATTATTTGTTTGGATTCCACAAGACAGATCCTTTTTTTTATTTGTGCTAGCTGTTTGGCAAAAAGAAATTGTGGTGGGACCTCACCTTACAGCACCAAAATGTGTCATATCAATCTATGGTGGGGTCTGTATCATGTGGAAAAATATATGCCCAGTTGTGTATGGTTGGTTGCTTTTTAATGTATTTTTCCTCGACTTCCCCTTTTCTTTTCCCTTCTCCTTATCCACTTGCTTGCCTTTATGTGTTTTATGTTTCTTTGGTGGATGATCAAGATAATAGTGGGTGCATCATCTTTTGAGAAAAAGAATGGACGACTTATAGATTGGTGGCGAGAAGCATAGAGGCTGAGTAGGTTTGAGGTAGAGATAATAATTAAAGTTATAGCACTTTTATTTATGGGAATTTGCCTCCCTTCTTGGTTTGGAGTTCCTTCACTACGAATGAATGGTGATGTTAGTTTTCTTGCACTAGGGAACAAAGGATGCCTAGTGATAAAATCAAACATGGTGATACAAGGATATATTATATCAAATCTGATTTTATACAAAGTGTTGCAATCTAAACATTGAACACCTGGTTGTAAGACTTGATCTGGCTTTACAGGTTATCTCGAGTTGAATTGATGGAAAATAAAATAGTTTTGTTAATGATGGAAAATAAAATAGTTTTGTTAATTTAGATCAACTTATTTAACTCGTGATTTAGGTTTAGGAATCCATTGGGATTTTCACGAGTAATGGGGGATCAAGCATTTATAGAAATGGGGAGGGCTGGAGGCCTTGGAGACATACCTCAAGACTTATTTGAGCCTCCCAATTGAGAAACACTTCAAAAACTCTATATAACGCCTCTCTCTTTTTTTATTGGTTAACAAACTCGATTTTGCTAGGTGATGGAAAAGAAGATTAACTAAAAAAAAGACTGTAGGATTTATTATATAGATTGC
>Ga0307508_10006994_pt1 | contig 10520 bp, 6 predicted proteins | sample 9_EM_MG_FD_203089 | JGI IMG/M metagenome (GOLD analysis project Ga0307508, IMG submission 203089) | Populus trichocarpa ectomycorrhiza microbial communities from riparian zone in the Pacific Northwest, United States - 9_EM | ecosystem: Host-associated > Plants > Roots > Unclassified | place...
CTCGTCCCTGCGCAAGACCAGGCAAGAGCAGGTCCTTGAGCCCCGAGCTTCCGTGCTTCGCTATCGGCTCGACGCCGAGCGAATGATGCAGCCCCACGAACAACGCCAACGCGAAGTCGATCGCCGCCAGCTGCTCGAGCACCCTCAGTGCATCCGCGTGGCCGAGGCCGAGGCCGCCGTACCGCGGCTGGACCTGCATCCCCAAGATTCCCTGCTTGGCCAAGTCGTGCAGCAAGGAGAGCGGGCTGGCTTTGGGGTCCGCGGCGGCGTGTGCGTTGATCAGGTCAGCGCCGTAGCGCCGCAGCCACTCGATCAAGTGATCGGCGCGCGCCGAGAGCTCGCGTTGCGCGCGGTCCGGCTCGGCATCGGTATTCGGCAGGGGCGCTAGCGGGGACACCCACGCCCCGAGCGCAGGCAGCGTGCGCGCCAAGAACGCTTCTCGACAAGCGCGCCGACGCACCTTACCACTGGTCGTGCGCGGCAGCGTCGACGGCTTGATCAGCACCGTCGCGTGCGTCTGGAGCGCATGCCGCGCCGAAATGGCGCCGCGGATGGCGCGCACGACGCTCGGCGCGTCGAGCGTGCGGACGGCGCTGCGCTCGACCTCCGCGACCACCACCAGCTCCTCGCCTTGCTCGGTCTCCACCGAAAACGCGGCGCAGGCGCCGGGCACGAGCGCGCGATGAGCCGACAAAACGCTATCCTCGATATCTTGCGGGTAGTGGTTGCGTCCGCGCACGATGATCAGATCTTTGCGGCGGCCCGTTACGAATAGCTCGCCGTCGGTCAGGAAGCCTAGGTCTCCGGTGCGCAGGAAGTCACCTTCACCGGACGCGGCGCGCACGCCAAAGGTCTCGAGCGTCTCGCGCTCGTTCCTCCAATAGCCGGCCGCAACGCTGGCGCCCCGCACCCAGATCTCACCCACTTGCCCGGCGCCGCATTCTTCCCGGGAGCTCGGATCCATGATCGCGATCCGAGTGCCAGGCGCCGGCGCTCCGCAGCCCACGCGGAGCTGGCCGCCAGAAACTGCCTCGCCGCTAGATTCAGGGAAGCGGCGCACGAGCGGCCCGAGCTCGCGTCGCCCGCTGGTAACGAGCAGCGTCGCTTCAGCCAACCCATATACTGGCAAAAACGCGGTTTTCTTAAAGCCGCAGCTGCCGAACGCCTCCACGAAGCGCTCGAGCGTCGCTGCCCGCACCGGCTCGCTACCATTGTACGCTGCCGTCCAAGAGGAAAGATCCAGTCCTGCGCGCTGCTCCGCAGTGACACGGCGTGTGCACAGGTCGTAGGCGAAGTCCGGCCCGCCGCTGCAGCTGCCGCCATAGCGCGTGATGCTCTCGAGCCATCGCGCTGGCTTCTGCAGAAATGCCTGAGGCGACATCAAGATGCAGTGGCACCCCCCCCAGGCTGCGCCGAGCACCGTCCCGAGCCCCATATCGTGGAACATTGGCAGCCAAGAGACCGCAACCGTCGCCTCATCGTGCCCGAAGCTCAGCGCAATTTGGCGTTGATTTGCCACGAGATTCAGGTGGGTGACGACCACCCCGCGCGGAGAGCCAGATGAACCCGACGTGTACTGAAGGAGCGCGACGTCATCGGTCGCGGCCGGCAGCGGCAGGAAGTCTGCGTCCGAATCGCGCAAAGCCGTGGTGTCGACGTAGTTCATACCGGGCAGGGCCGCATCTGACGCCAGCTCGGCGGCAAGCTGCTCCAGCACGTCGCTCGTCGAGAGAATCCAGTGCGCGTCCGCGTCCTTGGCCACGCGCCGCAGCGCCTCCAAACCGTGCTTGCGGCTGGGGATACTGGCTGGCACGGCGATCACACCCGCATACAGGCAAGCGAAGAAAGCGACAATGAATTCAAGACCCTGCGGATAAAGCAAGATCGCACGTTCACCGCGCGCGGCCCGCCAGCTGAGGTGGGCTGCCACGGCTCGCGCGCGCCGGCGCAGCTCGGCAAATGTGAGCGAATCTGCCTCATTTTCACCGTTGGCGAGAAAGGTGTACGCCCGCCTTTCACCCGCGAGGTTGACGCGCCGCTCTAAGACGTCCGTCAGCGGCACGAACGCTCCATCACCAGGAAGGGTTAGCAAGCTCCCCGACTATACGCAGCGTCGAAGTCCTAGCAACCGTTTCGATCCGAGTCGTAGGTCGCAGCAGCCGCATCTGACCGTCAGTTTTGTTCTGACAGCGAGCGTCCGATTTCATCGCGCGCACAATCCGCCCCGGTCATGATCGCCACGCTGGGATTCGCGCCATGACCTGTTGCGGCCGCCTAGAAAATACGTCATTGAGATTTGCGATGTGGTTGCGTTAGAAACCGAAAGGTAAACGCATGGAGGTGGGTTTCTTGCGCGTGCTTCAGTCGCACATTCGGTGGAAAATCTCTCGAAACGAACGCATGGTATTTGAAGCCAAGCGGTCGCGGAGTGGCGTCATTTGAAACAAGAACCCCCCTCCCCCAACGCAACTGGAAACGATTCGCTCGACATCGACGTCGACCTCTTGACAGCCCCGGAGAAAGCGTCGACCCCGCAGAGTCACGGAGCCCCGCACGCCAACGGCCAGGGTGTAGGCCGAAGGACCTTCATGGGCACGGGGCCGGTTCAAGCTGTCTCCTCGAGTCCACCCACGAGCGGCGTAGAGCGCGCGAACGGCGCACAGCCCGCGAGCGAACCGCCGCCAGGTTTCGCTGCGACGTGGGACAGCGCGGTTCCTCCAGGCGGCCCGCGTACCCCCGTCCCGCGCGGTATCTTCGCCGCCGGCGAACAATTTGGAGTGTACCGCATCGGGCCCTGCATCGGCGAGGGCGGCATGGCGCGAGTCTACGAAGCCGAGCACTCCGGACTGCGCCGCAAGGTGGCGCTGAAGGTGCTGTTGGACGCTTCAACGCGGGCGCCCGAAGGGCGTGAGCGCTTCGTGCGTGAGGCACGCATGGCCGCGGCAATCAAGCACCCCAACGTCGTCAACATCTTCGACGTCGGCGTGCAAGACGATACGCCCTACTTGGTGATGGAGCTGCTCACGGGCACCGATCTCGAGCAGCTGCTGCAGTCCCGAGGAGCGCTGGACGAGTCCACCATCGTCGACATCATGGTGCCGGTGATCGCCGGGCTCACGGCGGTGCACGACGCAGGGGTCGTGCATCGAGATCTCAAGCCAGGCAACATCTTCTTGGCGCAGGGCCGCTTCGACGAAGTGGATCCGAAGCTGCTGGACTTCGGTATCTGCGCGGCGCCGGGCGTCGAGCAGCTCCGTCTAACCGCCAATGGCATGCTCATCGGAACGCCCTTTTACATGTCGCCGGAGGGCCTGCGCGGCGACGTCATGACGCCAAGCTCCGATCAGTATTCGCTCGGCGTCGTGATGTACGAATGCGTGACGGGCGTGAACCCGTTCGGCGCCAGCACTTTCGCGGAGATCTTCAAGCTGATCGGCGCGGGCGAATCCCCACCCCCGAGTGCTGCCCGTCCGCAGCTCTCCAAGCGCCTCGAGCGCATCATCATGCGTGCCATGAGCGTGGAGCCCGCTCATCGTTTCAAAGATCTACGAGAGATGGGTCGGGAGCTGCTGCTCCTGGCTGGCCAGCGCACTCGGATCACCTGGGCCCTCAGCTTCGGTGAGCTCGAGCGTGGCAGCAAGCCCGCCGCTGGCAGTAGCCCTTTCGATTCGCGCCCGTCCTCGGCGTCGAGCACGCCCCCCCACGGCCGACGGCGCTGGCTGCTTGCAGCTCCGTTGTTGCTCGTAGTGCTGGCGCTAGCGTTGGGCAGGTGGGCCGTCACTCCACAACCGTCTCCGGGTGCGCCGGCGCTCGGTAGCGGCAGCACGGGGCCACTCGCACCAGCAGCGCGTGATGCTGAGCGGCAGCAGCCCGCCACAGCCGAGGCAGCTCCGAGCGACGCGCCCGCCGGGGCGCCCAGCGCAGGCGTCATGCCAGGGCCCACCTCGCGTGCCGCGCAGGGGCCGCAAGGGCCGCAGCACAGGCTCGCGCACCAGCATCCAGCCGCCCCTACTATCGCAGGGCCTCTCCCGCAGAAGCCAGAAGACTCTGGGCCGGACTGGGCGGTTCCCATCAACGCCGCCAGCGCACCCCGCCCCGAGCCTGCGCGTCCGCAAACAGGTGTGGGTGCCAACGGCGCGCCCATCTTCGACTGACTATGACTGCAATCACCAGACTCTCGAGGAACCCCGGTCCCCCACAACCCCAAGACAGCGGCCGAAGCCTGCGCTTCGTCGGCGGTGCAATGCTGGCCCCCGCGGCAACCAGGCGGCTCGTGACTTGGGTGCTCGCGCTCTCTGTATTCGCGCTGTCGCTCGCTCGAGCTGCGGCAGCCGCCGAGCCGGACGAATCGCAGCTAGAGGCAGGGATTCAGCAAGGTATCGCGCTCCGCAGAGGCGGCAATGACGAGGGCGCGCTCACGCTCTTCCTCGACTTGGAAAAGAGCAACCCGGGCTCGATCCGCCTGCTTTTGCACATCACGACCGCTGCGCAAGCTAGCGGCCGCTGGCTCATGGCCCACGCGTATTTCCGCAAGGCGGCCGCTCACAAGGGCGACCCCTATTTCGTGCGCTACCGCACGTCGATCAAGGCGATCGAAGACGCTATCGACCAACACGTCGGCCTGTTTCGCGCCGTCGGCGCGCCGGAAGGCGCGGAGGTGCGGCTCAATGGCGAGCTGGTCGGCACGCTCCCGATGGCGGAAGCCAAGCCGATCGACGTCGGCCAGTACATTTTGGACGTAACGCGGCCGGGGTTCTACCCACTGCGTCGCTCGGTCTCCGTCGGCCCCGGCAGCACGCTGACCCAAGAGGCAGTAGACCTCAACGAGAACACAGGGGCACGCCCTGCCGGTCAGGACAGTGCGCACAATGAGCGGGGATCGCTGGCCCAGCCGCCGTGGTACCGCGCACACTGGGTAACCTGGACGCTGGGGGGCGCGACCGTCGTGGCCGGCGCCACGAGCGGCGTCGCGCTGCTGATGCGCAATCGAAGCGCCGATCACTGGAATGACGACTCGCGTTGCCTCGACAACACTTCGCGGACTCGCGACGAGGTGTGCGGCAGCGTCCGCAAGGACATCAGCTTCGCGCAAAACGTGGCCGTCGGCGCAGGTATCGCTGCAGGCGTGCTGGCTACCGCCACGTTGACGCATCTCCTCATAGCGACCGATCGCCCAGCGACCACCGATGCCAGGGCTCGACGCTTCGACTGCAGCCCGGGCCTAGGCGCCGTTCTGTGCTCCGGCAACTTCTGATCGCCGCGTCGCTCAGAGACTCTGACCTTTCATCGCGCCAGGCTTGGCGGGTGGGATGCCTGAAAGACGTGGCTAAAGATGAGCAGAGTCTGGGCCTAACCCGGGCTCACTGCTCGTCGCGACGGGGGCGACGGTTTTGATCCAAGATCTGCTTGCGAGCGCGGACGGCGTCGGGCGTTACCTCGAGCAGCTCGTCTTTGTCGATCCACTCCATGGCGGTGTCGATGGTGTGCAGGTGCGGCGGGGGCAAGGTCACGTTTTCGTCGCGGCCGGCGGCGCGAATGTTGGTGAGCTTCTTCTCGCGCGTGCAGTTCACGTCGAGGTCGTTAGGACGGTTGTGCTCGCCGATGATCATGCCCTCGTACACGGGCATGCCCGGCTCGATGTGCAAGACGCCGCGCGGTAACAGGTGAAACAGCGCGTACGGGGTGGTCACGCCCGAGCGATCCGAGACCATGGCGCCGTTGGGGCGGCGCAGCATCGGGCCGGCATACGGCATCCAGCCGCCAAATAGCGAGTTGAGCAGGCCAAGCCCGCGGGTTTCGGTCAAGAACGCCGAGCGGAAGCCGATCAGGCCGCGCGACGGCACCTTGAACTCCATGCGCGTGCGCCCGAAGCCCAGGTTTTGCATCTTCATCATCTGGCCGCGGCGCTCGCCGAGCCGCGTCGTGACGGCGCCCACGTAAGCGTCCGGCACGTCGACGATCACGAGCTCGAGCGGCTCGCTCTTCACGCCGTCGACGTCTTTGACGACGACCTCCGGCATACCGAGCGCGAACTCGAAGCCTTCCCGGCGCATGGTCTCGGCCAAGATCGCCAGCATCAGCTCACCGCGACCGAACACCAGGAACGTATCCGGCTCGGCCGTCTCTTCGACGCGTAGCGCCAGGTTGCGCTTCGCTTCCTTGAACAGACGCTCCCGCAAGTGACGCGAGGTCACCCATTTGCCGACCTTACCGGCCAGCGGCGAGGCGTTGACGACGAAGCGAACCTTGATCGTCGGCTCTTCGACGGAGATGCGCGGCAGCGCCTCTTGGCGGCTCGGGTCCGTCAACGTGTCGCCGATTTGCACGTCTTCCAAGCCCGCGACCGCGACGATGTCACAGCAGTCGGCCGACTCGACCTTGACGCGCTTGTTGCCTTCGAAGCAGTAAACGGCCGAGAGGCGCACGTTGACCGCCGCGCCTTCGCCCAGCAAAGCCACGGTTTGACCGACCTTCACCGTACCGCGCTTGATGCGGCCGATGGCCAAGCGACCGACGTACTCGTCGTGCTCGATGTTGTGCACGAGCAGCTGCAGCGGGCCCTCTTCCATGATCGGCGGCTTGACGCGCTCGATGATGGTGTCGAACAGCGGCGTGAGGTCTTTGCCCTCGTCTTCGAGGTTGTGCTTCGCCATGCCCTGCTTGCCAATGGCGTACACGGTCGGAAAGTTCGTCTGCTCGTCCGACGCTTCGAGCTCGCAGAACAGGTCGAACACCTCGTTGAGCACGTCGTCCGGGCGCGCGTCGTGGCGATCGATCTTGTTGATGCACAAGATGATATTCAGACCGAGCTGAATCGCCTTACCGAGCACGAAGCGCGTCTGCGGCAGCGGGCCTTCGGCCGCGTCGACGAGCAGCACGACGCCGTCGGCCATCTTCAGCGTGCGCTCTACCTCGCCGCCGAAGTCGGCGTGGCCGGGCGTGTCGATGATGTTGATCAGCGTGCCTTTGTATTTGACGCTGCAATGCTTGGCTAAAATCGTGATGCCGCGCTCACGCTCGAGATCGTTCGAGTCCATCACGCGCTCGGCGACGGCTTCGTTGTCGCGAAACACGCCCGTCTGTCGCAGCATGGCGTCGACCAAAGTGGTCTTGCCATGATCGACGTGGGCAATGATGGCGATGTTACGGATGTTCTCGCGACGTACTTCGGACATTGGGGGCGCGCGCTAGTAGCCTGAGAAGCCCCGGCCCGCAACTCGGCCGGGTTAGCCTGTCCGGCCCGGCGTGCCAGATCCTCATCCGCACGCGGAATAAACGATCGAAACGCCCCGCCCGCGGCTTTCGAAAGCCGGCCGGGCCCCGGCGTCGATGACGGCAACGTCACCCGTCCGCAGCCGATGCTCGGCCTGGCCGACCGTGATCGAGAGCTCCCCCGCCTCGCACACCACGATGCGCCGCTCGCCATTGCGCCCGGCGCCGCGCTCGAGCCGCGCCCCGCGCTGAAGCTCCCAGCGCTCGAAGCCGATACCCAGGTCCATACCGAGCGAACGCAGCTCGACCCCTCCCCGCGCCTCGCTCGGCAGCTCGCTGCGCGAGACGACCCGCACCTTGGGCCTGGTCGCCGAAACCAACGCTTCGATGCCGGTACCGAGCGCGGCCGCCACTTTGATGAGAACGGAAAGCGTCGGGTTGCCTTGCCCCGATTCCAGGTGCGCCAAGGTCGGGCGCGGCACGCCGGAGCGGTCGGACAGCTCTTGCTGGGTGAGCCCGCGCGCTTCGCGTTGGTCCTTCAAGTTCAAGGCCAGCCTTGTTCTCTCGTCGTCAGGCATGTCGATAGATTATCACGCAACCCGCGCGCCGGGTGACCGAAACGAAAGCATGCGGCTCCGTCTCGTCGGCCTATCGGTCCTGATTTTTGGGTGCGCGTCCCCGCTTACGGAAGCTCGCACGAGCTTCGACGAAGCGCGTTATCCGGATGCGGTCGCTCAGTTCCGTGCGCTCCGTCGGAATGGGCTCAGCCGTTCGGAGCTGTTCGAATACGCGCTCTACCGTGGCCTCACTCACTTGGCCCTGGGCGACGCTCGTCCCGCCGAAGATTGGCTGCTCGTCGCCAAAAGACTGTCGGAAGCGTCGCCCGGTTCGGCAAGCGCCGACCAGCAAGGGCGCTTGCTGTCAGCGTTGCGCAGCATGGGACACATGCCTGGCGACTGATTCCGATTCGAGCCAGCGGGCTTCCGAGCCCTGCCCTGGTGACTTGGCTCGTCCACGATTGAGGCACAGGGCAATGGCCGCAGGTGAACAGATCTACGTCGTAGGCGCATTCGTTCGAGCGGACGCTACTGGTGAACTGACTTCGCCTGGAATAGTTGTGTAAAGAACGCCAACTCGCTCTGAGCCATCGTATCCGTGAGCTCGGAAGCCACCAAACACGCAGTGCCTACCGACGAGCTGAGCACGTACCCGTCCGCGGCCGCGCCGCAAGCGTCCTGGTTTTGGCTGCGATGCTCGCACAGGGCACTCAGCCGAGGCTCGCTAACGTGAGCCTGCACGCCAGCAAGCTCATCCGATGTTAGCGTGCCCTTGGTTTCCGTCCTCGCATTCGAATCGAACGTCGGCGCCCTGATGCGCGTCGGCTTCGCAGGTTGCTCAGCTCCGCGTCGCTCAATTGCTTGAACTTGTTGGGGAGCGCCGACATATCCGTATCTTTACGGGGGCGCCGGGCAGTCGAGCGTGTGCAAAAACGCGATCAGATCAGCCACGTCGTCGTCGTCGACGTTTACGCCATCGAGTCGAGAGTCGAGCACGCCCACGGTGGCGTCCCGATCGCCGCGACGCCCACGGCCGCGACGATAGATGTCGAGGATGAAGCCGCGCAGAGTTTGCTCATGAGCGGCGTGACCGAAGAACGTGCGCTGGCCGACGCCGCGTAGGCTCGCCGTGCGGAACGCGCCCTCCTGGGCGGTTTCCGTCGACACGCTCAGAAGCTTGCTTTCGCCGGCTGCTACGTCGTCCGAGTACACGCCGGCTCCGTTGAACGTGTCGGCCAGCAGCAGCGGCGCCCCGAGCGCGCGCCCGCGGTCGGGCGACGGCACGCCGATGTCGTGGAATTTGCCGTCGGAGAAGCTCGGACCGGAGTGACAGCGCTGGCAATGTGCGCGATCGAAGACGCCTGCGCCTGCGCGCTCGGAGTCGGACAGTTGCAGCTCGCCGCGCAGCCACCGGTCGAAACGAGTGTCCGTGCAAAGCAGCAGGCGTTCGTAGGCTTCGATGGCCTTGCCGACATTCGAGAAGACGCGCTGCACGTCGTCTTGGAGTGGCGCGGACATTTCGTCCCACGCGGGGTCACCCGGCAGGGCTCGGAGCGGCGCCGCCGAAAGCTCGGGCAGCGGTCCGAACACCGCTGCGTAGTCGCTGCGATAGTTGTCGGCCGTGTAGCGCGCCACCTCGACGCGCGTGAAGTCCATTTCCTTTGGGTTCTCGAGGGCCTTGAGCGGCTGAGACCAGGCCGAGTCGGCTCGCCCGTCCCAAAGCAAGAACGGGTGGAGCACGGCAGCCGTGACTGGCATCGAATGGCGGCCGCCGAGTTGCCCGCGCACGCCCTCCGAGCGCGCTTTTGGATCCGAGAAGCCTTGCGCCGGATCGTGGCAATTGACGCAGGCCACGCTGCCGTCGGAGCTGAGCCCGCGATCGAAGAACAGCCGCTGGCCGAGCGCGGCAGCGGCAGGATCATCCGCGACGGCATTGGTCGGCGATACCGTGAGCTGGAGCGCCGTGAGCTGCATGCCAGCGAAGTCGGCAGGGTCGCCGTCGCGGCCGTCGCAGGCCGCCGTCGTGGTGGCGAGTGACAAGGCGAGCAAGAGTTTCAAAACCGCTTTGTGAGTCATGTGCGGTCTTCTCCGTCCGCGCAGCGCCCCTTCGCGATTTCTCGCGCATCCTGTCAGTTGCCCGCGATGCGGCGAGCTTGAGACCGATGCGCGCCCTCGGGATAGCTCGCAAGGTAGCGTCGTGCAGCTGCCTGAGCATCGGCGAGCCGCCCGGCTCGCTCGAGCGCGATGGCTTCGAGATAGGCGGCATCTTCGACACGCGGGTCGCGCGGGTGTGCCACGGCGAAGCCGCGCAGTCTGCTCGCGCCCGCGCTGAAGTCACCACGCGACAGCGTCTGCATCGCCGCGGCGAAGTCTCGCGACGCCTGCGACGGCCTCCGGCGCTCGGCGTTGGGCGACGAAACAATGGCGGGCGGCACGGAAACGCGCGGCGAAGCTGAGGGCGAGCTGAGAAGCGATCTTGCCGTTTCGGGGGCTGCGGGGCTGTCGGCCGGCGGCAGCCTCGGGGCGTGCTTCGACTCGGCCGCAGGCGTGCGCCGGGTGGGGCGAGTCAGCGTCGCTTCGGACGTGGACCACGAGCGCAGCCGCGGAAACGACGAAGCGGCGGCCCACACCGCGAGCGGTAGCGTCAAAGTCAGCATCACGGCGAGCAAGAGCGCGGGTCGGCGCGGTTTGGCGGAGGTCCCGGCGGCGTGATGCAGCAGCGCGAGCCGAGCTCGCTGATGCTCGAGAGGC
>Ga0307508_10006995_pt1 | contig 10520 bp, 11 predicted proteins | sample 9_EM_MG_FD_203089 | JGI IMG/M metagenome (GOLD analysis project Ga0307508, IMG submission 203089) | Populus trichocarpa ectomycorrhiza microbial communities from riparian zone in the Pacific Northwest, United States - 9_EM | ecosystem: Host-associated > Plants > Roots > Unclassified | place...
CGGACGAGGGCCGTGGAGGTCGTTATGAAAATACGAACAAACGTGCGCTGCGAAAATAACTTGTGCGTCGCAGGCCGGAGCACAGCAAATAGCCGACGACAACACACGGCTTGCATCGGGGCGGACCGGAGAGCGAGTCAAAGAATAGACTACACAGGCTACAAACGACGTCTATAAATCGAGACCGTAGCCTTGGTCTTCACGTTCCTCAGGCTGTTAACATTCCCTAGATATACTAAGCGGCGTGTCTCGCCGTGGGGTCGGCATCGCGATGAATTGACATCTGAGTGCAAGCACGGGATCCTCCCGGGGTAGATATCTTCCGATTGACATCGTCATCATCTTGACTAGGTGTCGCAATTACTAATGCAGCACGCCAGGGTGATGGACACCGCTTCACCTGACTAGCGTGCCTGCAGAGGAGAAGTCTACAAAACAACTTGACAATAATATATCGGGGTATCCCCGAGGAGTAAATATGCGTCGTGTGGTACGACTTGAAGACAGTGTCCGAACCTAGCTGTCCCTTGGAGTCCATGTGGCATCTCGCGTAGGCTGACGTGAATAACCATCTTCACCTGTTCCCCATCGCCCTGATCCTCTCCAATTCTCCGTACTGCGCTTCGATCACCTCTGGGGGTAGCCTCTCACCGATATCAGGATCTTCTTCGATTGGGATATATGTCGAGGCGAGAAGGAGCTTGATGATATTCTGCGCGTTGAGAAGCCCTCTTCCTCGGTGAAAACTGACGACATTGAGAATGCGCTATCAACGTCGAACATCAATGCCTGCAAACAACACAACAAGGAACGACCTACCCTGTCACGGTCCCGTTGGTTTACTTGATCTCGGAAAGTATTCAGTGGCTGGACGGCTTTCCTGTCGTCACCTATCTGCAGTATGTGAATGCGGAACATGTGCGGGGGGATGCATTCCCCGTTGAGCCTCTGGCAAAAGTGAACCATAGCGTCAAAAAGGTCTTGGACATCAGCTAGTTGGTCCCATTGGTCAAGTCAGTCCGTCTTGATCCCAAGGATAGATTACTCACTCGCAATATCGTCCGTGACGATTAGGAAGACAACAGGAAGAGACGTTTCATGGATCCGTCGAAGACCTTCTTCAAACACCTGGGCCACCTTTGCGGCCATCACCTTTTCGCCTAGACGTTATGTCAACGTTGTAAACAACGACGGTGTCAGCTGAGCTCGGACTGACCTCTCCACATTGTGACGGAATTGAAGATGGACTCGAATTCCTCTCTAGTCTGAGATTGACGATTCAAACAGTCATCAAGTCACAAATGCAATCAGGACCTTACCTTGATACAGGGACGAGCTTGTGCATGTTGTAAGAATCTGACATCCAACCCGCCCCAATTGGCGTCTGAAGACAGTATATCGACAATCCCTGTGAGAGCCGCTCGTGTTTGTGACCACAAGTATCGCATCTAAAGGAATTCCGCAGCCAGTGAGCTCCAGCAACACACCAAAACGAACGCAACTCACGGAAGGGGTGTCGTCAATCAAGGTGAAGCATTTAGACTGACTAAAGTATAACGTGAATGCGTACTCGCCGAACGATTCGCAACGAAAACATACGTCAGGTGCTTGAACTGGACGCTTTCACGGCGACTCAGGGCAATGGGACCTGAGTGTTTAGGCGCCTCAACCCAGCCGCCCCTTGGGCTCGTGTATGGCGGCGGGTCGTTCTGGTACTTTTTCTCTCTCGTCTGGTGGGGAATGATTCTGTTGGAGAGGAATGACAAAATGCCCATGTTGGCAGTAACGGAAAGAGAAGCTTACGAAGGCTGACCACGCGAAGGACTGAGCCATGGAAGTGGCGCATGTTGTCCATGCGTCTTCTGCGGTGGAGGACTAACAGGGCGTGGGGCTGTTCTTGTTGTGACTGCCGCTGCCGTGAGCGGCTGTGGAGACTCCAGCTGGAATCGCAAGCTCGAGGGACACGTCAGCACCTCGTACTCGAACACCTGTGACGATACACCGGTCGGATCATCCGTATCACCCGGCGATCTCGAGAGATGGATACGTACGCTGTAGCTTCGGCCATACCTGTCCTGAAGTTGTGCGCCTTCGCTGTACGAGTAGCTCGTCGTGCCGATATCTGCATGGCACGATCGTTTGAAGCGCGCGCGGATACTCTAGAAACTACTCACGTATTTCGTCCTACAGAGCTCGATACATCAGTATCTCGTCGATATCGTCATCAACGAACGAATTACCCGTAATAAACCTCGGGCGATGTACAACTGGCCATTGGGCCCTTCGTGAAGCGGGACTGCGTGCGGAGGGATGTTGTTACCTCTTGTTGGGGTCTGGGAACGGGTTCTTCGAGTTGCAGGTGGACACGGAAAAGATCAGAATCAGGGCTTACCCAGGTCACTGGCAGCACCGCGTCGTGAGCGACTTCGGAGTGGTGCATGTGTGGCTACAGGAAAGAGTCCAGCAGTCAATGTCGGAGCACTTGCTAGTAGAGGCTGGGTCAAGGGGAACGATATACACACTAGGGATCGAGGTCAAGTCGCTTTAGTATGGTGCTCCCGGCGCAGGTCTGGACTTGCCCGCAGGTGTTGCCACAACCCTCGGAATGATTAGGACAATCTCAGCGAGTGGAGCGACTCTTTTCTTCGATGTTGGGTTCGCTAGCTTGTTGATCTGAGTTGGAGGTCCATTCTACGAGGGCGCACCACTGACAACCTAGATCGTTCGAGTGTTCCGTGACCCTCGACCCTTCTGGCACCGGACTCACCAGGAAATGCAGGAGATGATCGTGGTGAAAGTGATCACGTGATGGGTTCCCCTTGGAACCCGATCCTCGTGTACAAGGCATGTCCCGCCAAGCGGCAACGAGGCTGAAGAAGTGGAATGGATCAGAAGGCGTGTTGCGAAGTGGGCCCCCTTCTCGCCGCTCGCGTTCCTTGGTGTTGATGGATCGGTGAGTCCCCCTCAACCCTGGCGTTCGCGACCTCCATTCTCTAAATAGCACCCCTGCGACCCGCTACCTCACCCCTTGTTCGCTTCGTCCTCCTACACTGTCGACGCCTCTTTCAGATCACAGCGCGGCGACACGGACCCCCGTGAGCTATGGAGGTAAGTGACCTGGTTAGCAGCCAGTCTGTTGAAACTCACGCGCCTGGCACACCAGTCAGACAATCGCGATTTCGCGGCCGACGTCGAAAATCACATCAATGACTTTCTCTTCCCCAAGTACACCAAGGGGATGCCGTTCAGGGTCGTAGACACATACACCGGACACATCCTCGAGCAATCAGAAATCGTCTCGCTCCTCAAAATGAGAAAGGATTACCGCGCAAAGCTCAACGAGGTCATCCAGGAAGCTGAACTTCTTCGTGCCCCAATCGATCCGGAATCCCCATCTCCGTCCCTGCGCCCGAAACTTGATCATCTCGATGCCTTCATCGCCGAATACTTGGCGTTCGCCATGTTCTCCCACCGTTGGCGAGGTCGAGAGCCCTCCCTCGACGATGTCAGAAAGGCGACCCATGGCATCTATTCTATGGAGAATAAAGATTTAGTGGAGGAAAACGTAAATGTTCTTCGCTTTCCCAAAAGCAAGCTTGGCGAGGCCTCATCCGGCGTAGAGAAGCTTCAGGAATTCTGCTGCTTGGCAGCGAAATGCGGATTTCGTTGGGCGTGGTCCGACACCTGTTGTATCAACAAGAAGGACTATGCAGAAACGTCGGAATCCATCAACTGCATGTTCCTCTGGTATCGCAGCAGTGATCTCACGATTGTCTACCTCGATGATGTGGACGACGTTAAAGAGGGTCGTTTACCGGCCACGGACGAAGAAGATGGTACTCGGTGGTTTGAAGATGCCGAGATCAGGAATCCCCTTCCCCCTTCCGATCCGTCGGTACCGCAAACCTCCTCCGGCACCTACATCACAACTCTACAGACTGAACCATACCTTTCCCTCTATGACCGCCTTCGGGATAGATCATTTTCTCAACTTCAATCCATGCAGCCGGACTCTCAAGTCGAGCGGCCGAACCTGGAGGCACACCTTCACGATGTCTTCCCCAGTCTCCAGGATTGCAAACGCAAGGGTAAATACCGCAAGCTACCAGTTTGGGTCAAAAGAGGCTGGACATTGCAGGAGATGATCGCGTCCAAAAAACTTCGATTTTACAGCAAACGGTGGACCCTGCTAGAGGAAGCCGACGATCCCGACACTGACGAAGCAGAGGACAGAATTTCCATTTCTTCATTCAGATATAGAGCTCGGCTCGTAGACCATCGCGCTAGTGACGTCTGGGGTAATGTGCTAGTGGGGTCTACCGGGGTTCCCCTGGAGGATTTAAGGAGGTTCAGGGTTGGAATAAGGGATGTTAGGTCAAGATTGCTCTGGGCGGCGAAAAGGTCGACGACGAAAGTGGAAGACATGGCGTACTGTCTCCTTGGTATCTTCGACATCAGCTTGCCAGCTATGTATGGGGAAGGACCCCGTGCATTCTTCCGTCTGCAAGAGGAACTCATGAAACGCACTGGTGATGCGTCGCTCTTCGACTGGTGTGGACGTAGCTCTTCCGTCAACTCTTGCCTCGCGTATAATCCAGAATGCTTCATCGAACCCAATTTCCCTGATCCCTCCTTTGACGACTCGACCGACTCGACATTCTGGATGATCGTGAACCTCTTCCGCGCGATACTTGGAACCGCGTGGAGTGGTGTCAAGGCTGCGGTCAGCGCAATAAACGATTGGTGCAAGGATATTATGAAGTCGACACCGCCCGGCCACTCCCTCGTCAACGGGGAGCTGAACGTCTCTCTGTTTGAGCACCGAGTCAGATGCACCGAGCGTCCGGAACATCCTACCGCGGGAGACCCAAATCGTTATTACAAACTGGAGGCCGATCACCTGGTACCCACTATCGTCACCCTCGCTTCACATTCGTCTGGTTTGACGAACAACCCGACACAATACTACCTGTGCCGCATATGGGATCGGCACACCCATAACGTGTTCCAAATCCTTATCGACCTCATAGGGTATCTTCTCAAGGACAAGTGGCAGAAGGTCTGGAGTAACAACGATGGCGATTCAGACTCGGGACGAAGTCGTGAGTGACGGTTCTGAAATTATGTGAAAGGAACACTGACGATCGTAACACCGTAGTCGAGGAGGACTCGGACGAGGGAGACGAACCGGAATCGAAGCTGCGAGCCGAGATGCAGATGAAGCGTAATCAAGTGTTGGGGTTCTTCAAACACCCGTTCCCTGTGTTTTTGATCCGCGAAGTAGATGGGCGTCGGGTCAGGGTGAACACGGTGAACCGGGTGGTGTCGGACTATACAAAGTTTGACTTTACGATGCCTGTGGTGACGCGGTTGGTTCTGTAGACAGATCATCATGATAATTGTATGGTTTATGACGCTCAGGATTTGAGGTCGGAGACACGGTGAGAGTCCTCTACGGGCAGTAGCATCGTACTGCAGCGCACTGAGCCTGACGGTCATTGGACATGGCTGGGATGAGATTCACCTCGCCCGAAACCGCGCCGAGCCATTATGAAAGTAACAGCGAGGGGATATCGTGGTCACAGAGAGCGGGATTATGTAAGGTACCTTACGCTGGGTTTGAATTCATTCACTGCCACTCGGTCCTGTGACTCGGATTTGTCCGAATCCGTGATTCGATCAAGTCTCCTTGATCATAGGTTCTGGTGTTCCAGGATATTATAGGAGAAAGCGCGACACCGGTGTCCAGTCAGACACACCTTTCAGCGCCAATCGGTGATGCCCAGCACACTTTTCCCTCCTGCATAGGCTTGTCGAACCAACAAGCACCATCACCGGTCGGCACCCCGCGTGCAACATCTTCCTTGACCAACTCGTACAGTGGCTTTTCAGGGGGCCCGCATCCGAGATCGTGCATCGTTTCCTGCGCTCGCATTGAAAGGCTGTGATCTGTGCTTCACGTGGGGGCACTGATCGCAGCCTTGCAATGTGAACCCACTGGATCATCCGTGTACCCACAAATTGTTGGGGCCTGCTACGGTTCAGGCCTGCGTCGTACGTGTTACCTTTGTATTCTATTCGTAAATATGCGAGGTGGACGGTTGACCAACTCAATTCTTGTTGCAGTGCAATGGCCATGCCCCCAGTGGGAATCCTCTCACAACTTGATCTTGGGTTGTCGTATGTAGATACATTCGACGCCGATGTGCCACAGTCCCGTTCAGCATTCCTACTTGTTTCTTTCCGCTGCCACGGTGCATTCCATTCCATCCCTACGTCATCCACCACGCCGCAGTGGATCATTGGTGATACCTTCTTAGTAAGTGCTGTGCTACTGTCGTCCCCACAGCTGACCCGAGTGTGGGTGTATTCCGTGTCCCGATGTGACCCTCTGTAGGGTTTGCGGCCCTGTCCCAAACAACACCCACAATGAATGCAGTGATCCCCTGCGCGTCGCTCGGAGGTAGCGTTACCCCCGTCACATGGCTACAGCCAATGCTGTCTTGATGACGGCACGCACCTTCGGTGTTCTTTTCTGTGCTCTGTTGCGATGTTCTCACAAACAGACAATTTCAGGGGATATAAAAAGGAGATTGTTTTGGACGGGCTACCCATTTACATACAAAGTTGCTGCTGCCCAAGGTAGCGTTCTTGCGCTAGAGAGTTTTTCCCTCGAGAGTCGAGACCAAATGTATCTGATTGTTTACGTGCTGCGGACTGGTTCCACCTTCTCATCGTGTTGTGGCAGCTCTGGGCTATCAACTTTGCGCGAGGCTACAAGGTGGCAGGCCAAGCCTTGCATGTGATCAGTGGCGCAGCAGGCTACTTGGCACGATTATCGGGTCATGTCATTTTTGCCTAAGTGAGACCTCGGTTGTTTCATTACAAAGGCACTCAGCACTCAACAATAGCCTGATGCGGTCACAATGGTCAGTTGCCAAGCGGCGGGCGGTGCGGCCCATCGGACATATACACTGCTGCGCGCACTGGCATCCGCAGCCTACCCGTTGGCCGGACCGTAGCCTAAAGCAAAGTATATCAACGGACCAAACCGCTGCGTTGCTCGTTGCTTTGTTCCTGACCCTTGACATTTTTTTTCTTTGCATACCCCTTCCGAACCCCCCACTCGACATCTGAGCTTGGTCTTTGAATTCAAGGATCGTGCGGCCCATACGCTCGTTGGAAATGATACCAAATCTCGTCTCTACCGTATCGACTCTCTTGCTATGGTTCTCCCTCGAGGCATGTGGAGCACCCGTGGACCCACCAACGTCAGCTGGCCTGACGATACCCTTGCGGGTGAGGTCCCCTTCCAGCACTAGCAACCTCACCGAACTTGGCCTCCTGGCCAAAAGCCAGCGTGACTTTGTCATCGCCAAGTACTCGGGACAACCAAATCAGAAACGCGGTAGTGGCTATAACTTGTACGTTGTTCCCCTTGCGCCCGAGTTCGGCGCCGGCGCTTACGGTCTGCTTTGTGATAGGCTCGTCGATCAGGCTTATGATTCGGGGTTCGTGGTTCCACAATGCTGGCTGGATCGTCCTTGCTGACTCGAGGGAATAGATACTATGGCTCGCTGGCTATCGGAACGCCACTGACTGCTTTTGATGTCATTCTCGACACCGGGTCCGCGTGAGTGCTCAAGCGTGTTCCTCCTTGGTCGTTCTCGAGACTCAGTATCCACGTGCAGGGATCTCTGGGTCGTCGATAGCTCATGTGGCTCCGCTTGCAAGGGCATTCCCTTGTTCAACCCCTCCGCGTCGTCCACGTTCAAGAACCTCTCCACGCCGTTCGACATCCAGTACGGGTCCGGTGCAGCCGCTGGTTACGTCGCCCAAGACGTCGTCCAGATGGCAGGTTTCTCGGTCTCGAACCAAGGCTTTGGTACGTCGAGATGCGTTGCGCGGGCGGTGTGATGCGGTTATTGATCGGGTTGCGCGCACAGCCGTGGTGGATTCGGTATCAACGGGCCTCCTCACGGCGCCAGTATCTGGGCTCTTGGGATTGGGTTGGGAGGCAATTTCGAGTTCGGGGGAGATGCCGTTTTGGCAAACACTTGCCAGCAGCGGGGCGATGGATTCGGCATTGTTCGCGGTCCAACTTCGGAGGTAGGATGTGCGCTCGAGGGACGCGTGATCGTTTGAACTGACAACTGGCCTAGATATTCGAATGCGACGAATCCATCCGAGTTGGAACCTGGAGGACAGCTCACGATAGGTGCGTCTTGGGTGATAGACTCTGCGCGAGTGACGTCTGACGGTGTGCGTTACCAGGATACACGAACGATACCTTGTACACGGGTTCGATCGACTACATCAATCTCTCTGGCAATCCGGCTTACTGGCTCCTGCCTTTCACCTGTAAGTTTCTCTCCTCTATCTGAATACGAACGACGATGACTGACGGTGTGTGATGGACGACCGGACAGCTTTGACAGTTCAAGGGTCTTCTATATCGCTCGGAAGTGGAGCAACCGCCGCTATCGACACTGGTACAACCAACATCGCTGGGCCATCGTCCGCCATCCAGGCTATCTATGCTCAGGTACCAGGTTCGTCCCCCGCAACAGGCGAATGGGCCGGATACTACCAATACCGTACGTCCATCCCTCACCACCACGCTCACATCCACTGACATCCACATGTTGCTCCGCGCCCACAGCCTGTTCCACGAAAGTGGCGGTCACGCTATCGTTTGGCGGAAACACGTGGACGATGAGTACGGCAGATTTCCAGTTTGCGCAGATCAGCTCGAGCCAGTGTGTCGGTGCCTTTTTCGAGGTCACCTCGACGACGACCGGGAGTTTGTCGCCTTCGTGGATCATTGGGGATGCGTTCCTGGTAAGTCGCGCGCGTTCCACCTTGGCCGATTTTTCCCCAGTTGTTCACTCACGACGAACCGATAACAGAAAAATGTCTATTCTGTGTTCCGATACAACCCACCGTCTGTTGGTTTTGCCGCCCTCTCTGGAGCTGCTATCGCCCAGAATGGCGTCGACGGGCCCGTCCCCTCCGCAACGATCGGTACTGTCTCTGCCACGGTCACCAACACCAGCGGTGCCGCGCCCCGAGTCCGACTCGGGCATGGCGTGGTTCAGAGCATCGCGGGTCTGTTTGCGATGATGGTGGCGGCGTTGTGGATGCTGTGATGGATACCCCTGGGCTGACGGTTTTGATCTCTTTGGGTTTGATTGTGAACGCTGGCGGACGTGACGACGACGACGACGCAACGTTGATGTGTTGATTCCCGTTTAAACTAACTAGGATCGTGTTTCTGATGGACGAACTGCATATCATACTATCTGGTACATGGCTTAGATTCCCACTGTACACTCGGAACATCATGTAGCGTATTATCATCATCTATATCACTTCCTTTGGCGAGTATTCGTTTCATTTCAACGACGTTTCGATGCGATGACTGTACAATGGGCTGTCATTTGTACTACATACACGTGGGGTAAACGATGTTCGATCCGCATGCTCGTCGTATACAATTCAACGTCCAATCGATCCATACTCCTATCCACACCCTTTCCCAGAAAAAGTAAAAAGTAAAACCAATACCATGGTATACATCCCCTCCAAAATGAGTCGTCCCTCCTAGTAGTCGTCGAAATCCAAGTCAAGACTGACGCTCCCAAGGTCCACTGCCCTCACCGCCATCGCCACGTCGACATCGCTCTCCTCTGCCCGAGCAGCGTGGCGCACGGTCATCCCGCCAACACCACCACCGCGCCGGTCCTCACCCGCCTGCTCCTCCACCTCCTCATCCAAAAAATCCAAACACGTCCCAAGACACCCGCGCCACCGCACCGGCACCGCCCCGCCCACATCCGTCCCCGCGATCCGGCCTTCCCACGAAAACCGCTCCGACGCATGCCGGACAAACACCCTCCCCTTGTGCGCCGGATTCGGGCACGTCGCTGTGCCCGTCGTGCCCGCGGACGCGCGCTGGTCCTCGTGCGCGCTGGCATCCATCGAGAACCGTTTGCGGGGTCGGAGAATCCCGGGGACGACGTCCATGAGGGTGTGGCGGACGTTGGGCGGGATGGTCCATTGGTCGGAGAGGGGAAGGCCGTAATAGTCTGCGAGGACGGTGTGTGAGGGGGTCGTTTCGGATGGGGCGAGTAGGAGGCGGAGACAGAGTTCCGTGAGGGGCGGGACGGGTGTGAGGGTGAACGAGACGGGGGAGAGGACTGGTTTGGTGGGACGCGAGAGGGCTTCTTTGCGCAGGGAGTGAGAATGAACACGCATCATGGAGCGACGCGATGGGTGTGGGAAATGCGATGGATCTGGATCGTGGACGACAAGGGAGCAGGCGGGTTCTGGGAGGAATGGGTTTGGGTGGACCAAGAGTTTGTCGATCTTCATGTCGCGCATTTGCCAGGGTAAGAACTTTAACTTGTTGTTGGATATGTTGAGTTCGTGGAGGTTCGTCAGGCGACAGATATCGGGGGGTATGAAGGTGAGCCTGTTACTCCCTTCAAGAGGTCGTTGGTCAGACGAAGACTATTTAG
>Ga0307508_10006996_pt1 | contig 10518 bp, 8 predicted proteins | sample 9_EM_MG_FD_203089 | JGI IMG/M metagenome (GOLD analysis project Ga0307508, IMG submission 203089) | Populus trichocarpa ectomycorrhiza microbial communities from riparian zone in the Pacific Northwest, United States - 9_EM | ecosystem: Host-associated > Plants > Roots > Unclassified | place...
CCCGAATCGGGCAGGAGGAAGCGCTCGGTGAGCCCGAGCAGCGTCGTCTTTCCCGCCCCGGACGGCCCGACGATGGCGGTGAGCCCTCGTGCGGGGGCCGCGAAGGACGCCTCGTGGATGATGGTGCGCCCGCCGTCCGTGTAGGTGACCGCGTCGAACTCCACCGCGGGCGCGGTCGGTGACGACTCGACCGGAGAGGCGGCCCCGACGCCTTCCGGGGCGATGGTGAGCACGCTGTTGAGACGTTCGCGAGCGGCCAGCCCGCTCTGCATCCGGGCCACGCCCGAGACCAGCAGGGTCAGCGGCGCGACGAGTTGCAGCAGGTAGACGATGAAGGCGGCGAACTCGCCGATGGCCAGGTCCCCGGAGGCGAGCCGGGCACCGCTGGTGACCATCACCGCGATGATCGAGAGCTGCTGGCCGAGCTGCATCGTGGGTCCGACCAGGGCGGTCATCCGCGCGACCGATACGGCGGCCCGGCGCGCGTCCTCGACGCTGTGGCCGAGCGTGGACGCCACCTGGCGTTCGGCGAGGAACGCCTTGACCGTGGGCAGTGACAGCACCGCCGCCGTCATCTGCTGCGACATCGTCCCGATGGCGTGCTGCTGGCGTTCCACACCACCGCGGATCGACCGTACGCACAGGAAGATGCCGACACCGGCGATCGTGAAGGTGGCGAGCACGACGAGCAGCAGGACCCAGTCCAGCGTGCCCATGGCGACCAGGGTGCCGACGGCCAGGAAGAGCGAGGACGGGAGCTGCGCCACGCCGACGTCCACCACGGAACGCAGCTGCGTGCTGTCGGAGTTGGCGCGGGCGACCAGATTCCCGGCTCCTTCACGCCGCACCCGCCGCAGCGGCAGGGTCAGGATGTGCGCGACGATGCGGAACCGTGCCTCGGACACCAGGCCCTCACCGGCCCGGGCCAGCAGGTAGGAGGAGAGCGCCGCCGCCAGCCCGGCGCCCACGGCGAGGCCCGCCATCATGAGCATCGGGCCGACGGGACGTTCGTCCTCGGCGAGAGCCATCACCAGATCGCGGACCTGGAGGGGGAGGACGAGGGTGGCGGCGGCGGAGAGCAGACTCATCACCACCGCGGCGGCCACGGTGGCCTTCCGGCCCTCCAGAAGCTGCGTGAAAACACGCAGTTCTCGGGTGTCGTCAGGGCGTGGCTCTCCGGCCATGGTGAGGGACCTCCTGCAGAGTGCGGTTGAATCCGGTCGGCCAGTCGCTGGAGTCGAGATTCCGGGCGGGGTCGGCGGGATCGACGTTCGCCGCGACGCACGCCGCCGCCAGCTCGGCGGCCGTCGGATGCTCGCGGCGGTGTTCCGCCGCGCTCACGAAGGCCCGCGCGACCACATGTGCCCGGTGTTCGCCGAAACTCAGTCCGCGCATGCCCGTACGGTCGTCCTTCGGCTCCCACGCGGCCGTCACACCGGGCGCGATCACATGGGCGAACGCCGGGGCGGGTCCCTCCGGCAGGCCGGTGGCGAGGGCGGTTTCGGTCACCACGTCGACCACGTGCCAGGAGCGCGAGCCGAGGTAGAGGACCATGCCGTCGTTGCGCGGCAGACTCGCCGGATTCGAGATGATTTTCGCGCGATAGGTCGCGGAGCGGCTCTCCAGAGCGCTCAGCACGGCATGCCACAGCTCCGGTGCCGCGTCGGGGTCGGCCACCCGCAGATAGAGCCGCAGCAGATCGCCACCGCCGGTACGGCCCGCGCCGCTGTCCACGAGGAAGAAGCCGGGAGAGACCAGCGGGCGGGCCGACGGGAGAGGCGTCATCACCACCGGGCGTCCGGGATCGCCCGCCAGCCGCCCGGTTTCCCGCAGCGTCACCGAGTCCGGGACGCCCACGCGCAGGCCGTCGAGCTCCACGACCCGCCGCCCGGCGGCCGACCGCCGCTCGGTGAGGATCGCCGCGGCGACCGTCTCCGGATGCGGTGTCGCCTTGGCCAGCCGTGCCTCGAAGTCCGGCGCGCGCAGCGTCTTGGGCGGCGTGCGGTCCTTGACCCCGCGCCCGGTGTGCAGCGCTTCGTACAGGGTGCGGGCGAGCACGAAGCGCATCGCGGACGCGGACTCGGCGGTCACCTCGTCGTCCCGTACCCAGGCCGTCCTGCCGTCCGGCGCGATCCGTACGTCCTCCAGCGTCCTGCGGAGCCCGGCCGAAAGCGCCGGTACGGGCCCCCCGTTCGCGGCGGGCCGCTCCGGCACGCGACCGGGCGTGGCGATCTCTTCGGCGTGCGTGCTCATGGAGCCTCCCCGAGTCCGACCGTGGAGACGAAGCTCCGCGGATCAAGTAGCGCGGTCCGGCCGATGCCCGCCGCCGCCCGGACGATGGCCGACAGCCTGCCGCTCTCCCTGGTCGAGGCGATCAGCCGATCGATCAGGTGCCATCCGGCGTAGGACGTGGCACGCACCACGAGTCCGTCGTCGTCGGGGCCCCCGCCCTCGCGGTAGCCACGGTGGAACCCGGAGATCAGCGGCAATACGCGGGCCAGCTCCTCGCTGCCGCGCGCCACGACGTCCTCATGGGTGAGCACGGGGGAGAACGCGTCGTCCGTCTCCTGCCCGGGAATCCGCAGCACCGCACGGTGCAGCCACTCGCCGACGTACGCCCCGACGTCGCGGGCCGGGTCACCGAGCCTGAACTCTTCCCAGTCGTTCACGTAGAACGGCGTGTCGGTGAACGCCCTGTCAGTGAGCGCCGTGCCGGTGAAAGCCGTGCCGCTGACCAGGAACTGATCCAGCCGCAGGTCACCGTGGACGGGCACCCGTGCGACTCCGGCCTCGGCCGCCCGCAGCCGCTCCAGCGCTTCAAGCAGCGCGCCATCACGCTGCAACAGCGCCCATGCCTGCACGAAGGCGCCGGTGGCGTTGACGTAGATCTCCAGCGGCAGCGACCGCAGGTCTTCCACCGGTGGGAACGGGTGGGGGTCCGGCCCGGGGAAGTCCTCGGCCCGGAAGGGGAGTCGATGCAGCGCGGCCAGCGCCCGGCCGGCCTCCGCCGACATGGACTCGGTGAACTCCTCGTCCGCGGCCAGCTCACTGCCGGACCTGATGTCGTCCAGCATCCGGAACACCAGCAGCCGCTGCTCCTCGTCGCCCCCCAAGAACTCGGGGCGGGGAACAGCCTGAACGCCGCCCTTCACCAGACGCTCGAACGCCAAGACCCTTTGGTAGCGCTTCAGGGATTCCCCGGGACTCCCCCTGAGCTGTTTCACGAATACCGAATTGCCGGTGTCCGTGATACCGGACCAGTTCTCGTTCCGGCCAGGATAGGAGTAGACCTCCGAGGCGCTCAGTGAACCTAACCCGAGCTGACTCAGAAGCTGTTCGACCGATGCACTCACGGGACTGTCGACAGCCGACGCGGAAGACCGGACCTGCGGGTACTTAATCTTTTCGCCTGCCACAGACGCTTTCTATCCCGGGACGATGCCGCCGGACAACGAATTGACCGGCATCGGCCACCGGCGGCAGGGCGCACGGGGCGCGGTACAGGACGACCGCCGAGCCGCCCGACGTTTCCGCCGACGGCGTGGCCCGTCACAGCGCCCGGGCGCCCACCAGGGGCGCGGACAGCGTGACTCCGGTCAGATGATTCTTCGGCGCACGGCCCACACCACTGCTTCGATCGGGGTTTCCACGTCGACGTGGTCGCATATCGACCGGAGTTTACGCCGGAGGGTGCGGTCGCTCATCTCCATATGACGGGCGACCTGCACCATGGTGCAGCCCTGGGAGACGAGTTGAAGGATTCTCAAGTGATCGTTTCCTAGTTTGACGTGGGGATCTCTCAAGGAAGTACTTGAATTCACCTATCAACCTTACGTTCACCCGGCGGTGAGGCGCCGGATTCCGAGGCACTAAAAGCGCATGAGGAAGATGGGTCGCGATAACCGGTTCTCGGTGAATGGGTGAATCGGCCATGGCGAGCCATGACAGAAATGTGCGAAGTGACCGGCGCGGCCTACGTCTGGAGGCGGCGCTCCGCAGTGAAGTCCTCGGGCGAGGCGTCCTGATCAACTCGTTCAAAATGCATGAAGTTCCCCCTGGATTCAGACCGCATCGCTGCGCCGGACGGACACGCGGCCGCACCCGAAGGGTCGGCGAAGAGGCGTCAGTCCATCCGCGGCACCGAACGTGGCGTCAGTATATGAACCATCCGATCTACTTGAACAAGACTTTACCCATGTGACGGACGTCACACCGTGATCATTTTCGCCGGAAGTCGAGATTCCACATGCGAAAGGAGCGAGGTTCAATTATTCGCCATCAGATATTTCGTTAGGAATAACCCATACCCCACGAGTACGCCTCCATATCCGTTCCGGGCACGGTGGACGCCCTCCCCCACGGCGCGGGGCGCCGCCGGGCGCGGGCGGGGACGGCCCTCCCGGGCGGGGACGGCCCTCCCGGCCCGGCCCGCAGGGGTGAGTGAGTTGTCCACTTGTCCGCTTGTCCGCTTGCCCACAGAGGGAGTTATCCACAGGGCTGCCGGAAATGAGGCAGAAGCGGAACACTTGGGGAGCAACGCGCGATTCACGCGTGGCGCTCGTGCAGGAGGGGGATCACATGCCGGGCTCACTGGCCGTGCTGCGGGACAGCCACCGGACGGAGGTCGAGCGGCTGCTGACGCGGGCCGTCGAGGAGGAGGTGCGGCGCTCCGGCGGCCGCACGAACGGCGGGGTGCTGCTGAGCCGCGCGCGGGGCTCGCTGGACGAGATGGCGGCGACCGCGACCGAGGAGTACGGCGCGTATGTGCGCGCGCTGGACGAGGCGGACGCCGGCAGCAGACCGCTCTCGGCGATGCTGGGGCACGGGCGGCTGTCCACCCCGGCGCTGGCCGCGGGGGTGGCCGCGGTCGCCGCCTTCGGCGCGGATCTCACCTTCGGCACCTCGGTGGGCACGGCGCTGGGCGCGGGCGCGACCGCGGCGGTGGCGGGTTCGGCCGCGGCCGTCGTCAAGCTCACCGCGGCGCACTGGCCAGCCGCCCACCGACAGGCGGCGCTGCGCAACCAGCCGGGCGGGCCAGAGCAGCTGCGGCTGCAGTGGCTGACGGCGGTCGAGGTGCGGGGCATCCGGCCGTTCATCGACCAGCACCGGATGACCTCGGCCGCCACCCGCCAGGGCGGCGGCCCGGCCAAGCGCTCCACCTCCGCCTCCGGCGCGCAGGCGCCGCGGCTGCGGGGCGCGGACCGCAGCCAGGCGGCCCGCAGGCGCACCGTGCTGGAGCAGTCCTTCGGCCATCTCCCCCAGGCGGACGGGCCGTTCGCCGGGCGCCGCGCGCAGACCGCCCAGATCGCCCAGTGGGTGCACCAGGCGCGGGCCAGCACCGAGACCAGGCCGACGGTGGTGCTGCTGGAGGGCCCAGCGGGCTCGGGCCGCACCATGCTGGCCGTACGGGCGGCCCATGAGCTGCGCGACCAGTTCAAGGGCGCGTGCCTGGTGGATCTGCGCGGGGACAGCGCCGAGCAGGCCCCGCTGACGACGCGCGACGCGCTGCTGCATCTGCTGAACCGGCTCGGGGCGCCCCGCGATCAGCTGCTCTTCCGGGAGCGGGCGAGCCAGGACCAGCACCTCAAGCGGCTCATCGAGCTGTATCACCAGCATCTGACCGGGCTGCCCGTCACGATCGTGCTGGACGACGCGAGCGACGCCGAGCAGGTGCGCACCCTGGTCCCGGAGCGGTCCGACAGCCTGATCCTGGTCACCTCGCGCACCCCGCTCACCCTGCCGCCGGACCTGGCGGCGTGGGTGCACCGGCTGGAGGTCGGCCCGCTGGACCAGTCGGGCGCCGAGGAGCTGCTGCGGGTCTCCGCCGAGAATCCGGCCGGGCCCGGCCCGTACGACGGGCAGTCCGTGGAGCGGATCGCCGAGCTGTGCGGGCGGCTGCCGCTGGCGCTGCGGATCGCGGGCTCCGCCCTCGGCCCGCGCACTCCCGCCGCCCTCGCCGCCGACCTGGAGGCGTACGGGCCGGTCGGCCCGGTCGATCGCACCCTGTGGCTGCGCTACACCGACCAGGAGGACGGCGCCCGGCGGCTGCTGCGGCGCCTCGCGCTGGCCGGGCGGGCGAGCATGGGCGCGGCGGCGGCCGCGGCGCTGCTGGGCGCCGATCAGCAGGAGGCGGCCCGCCATCTGGACGCGCTGGGCCGTGCCGGGCTGATCCAGCATGTGCGCGGCAGCCGCTACCGGCTGCACGACGTGGTGCGCTCGTTCGCCGCCGCCCGGCTGGCGGACGAGGAGGAGCCCGGGCAGCGCACCGCCGCCCAGGAGCGGCTGATCCGCAGCTATGCCGAGCTGGCGGACTCGGTGATCCGCCTGGTCGACGGCAAGACGTCCACCCGCGCCGACGTCTTCACCAAGGGCACGGCAGGCGGCCACGGCTTCACCTCGCTGGACGCGGCGCTGGGCTGGCTGGACGAAGAGTCGAGCTTCATCACGGCGGCGCTGCGCCACGCGGAGGGCGTGGACCAGTCCGCGGTGCTGCACCTGCTGGGCGCGCTGTGCGACTACTGCCTGCTGCGCGGCGACCTGTACCGGCTGGGCGAGATCAGCGAGCTGACCCAGGCCGTCGACCAGGGGCTGCTGCTGCGGTCCGTGCAGTGGCGCACCGGGATCGCCGCCCGCCAGCTCGGCGAGCTGGACCAGGCCCGTACGACGCTGTCGTCGGTGGTCGACCTGTATTTCGAGGCCCAGCACGAGGCGGGCGCGGCCCGCGCGCTGTGCAGCCTGGGCATCACCCTGCACCACCAGGGGAATCTGGTGGAGGCCTCGGCGAAGCTGCGCGAGGCGCTGGCCCTGCAGACGCCCGAGGCGCTGCGCGGGGACCGGGGGTGGACGATGCACGCGCTGGCCGCCGTGGAGCGGGACCGCGGACAGCTCGCCGAGGCGCTGGACCTGCTGCGGGAGGCGCTGGAGCTGCACCGGGAGTCCGAGAGCCTGCACGGTCAGGCGTGGGCGCATTTCCAGCTCGGCCAGGCGTGTCTGCGGATGGGCGATGTGCCACGCGCGGAGGCCGAGCTGCGGGACGCGCTGGGCGCGTACCACCGCACCCACGACCAGCGCGGTGAGGCCTGGGCGCTGACCCAGCTGGCCCGTGCCCGGCTGGTGGCCGGGGAGCCGTCGGCGGCCGTGGACCAGCTGCGCCAGGCCCTCTCCCGGCACCGGGAGAACGAGGACGCGCGCGGTGAGGCCTGGACGCTGTACTACCTGGGCCAGTCGCTGGAGGAGCGCGGCGACCGGGACGCGGCGGTGCGCGAGCTGGAGCGGGCCCGCACGATGTTCAGCCGGATGCGCGATGTGTACGGGCTGGCGTGCGCCCGGCATCACTCGGCGCGGGTCACCCGTGATCTGCGGGCGGCGCAGACGGGCTCGCTGCGCAACAGCGGCTTCGCGCGGCAGCTGCTGCAGGACGCGCGGCAGGACTTCGCCCGGGTGGGGGTGGCCCACGGCGAGGCGTGGTCGTGCGTCGAGCTGGCGGTGATCGACGCGGGGAACGGCCGGGCGGTGCAGGCGCTGGAGCTGGTGGACGAGGCGGCCCGGCTGTTCGCGGGGTACGGGGACCGGCGCGGCGGGTCCTGGGCCCGGTTCCTGCGCTGCACGCTGCTGCCGTTCGCCTCGGCGGGCGGCTCGGTCATCGGCACGGCGGTCGCGCAGGAGGAGCTGGCGGAGCTGCTCCGGGAGCTGCGGGAGCCCGGCGGGGCCTCGGCGGGCGGGGACCCCCGGCTGGAGAGTGACGCGGAGGCGTTCGCGCTGGTGCTGGAGCGGGGTGTGGAGCCGGAAACGGGATGGCAGGCCTGGCAGCTCGGCATGGTGCCGAGCCGCCGCTCCCGCGAGGTCATGGCCGTGCTGTCCGACCGGCCCCGCGCCTGAGCCCGGTCCGGAAGGTCAGGTCAGTTCCGGGCCCGGGTCGAGGAGGTCCCTCTAGGCCGTGCGTTCCCCCTTGGTGCCCTTCGGGGAGGCGGTGGTGCCCGTCGGGGAGGCGGAGGCGGTGGTCCGGGCTTTACCGGGCTGCGGCTCCTCCTCGAAGTCCACCTTGTTCATGTGCTTGTTCATGGACTTCATCAGGAGCCACACCGCGCCGCCGATCAGTGCGAAGACGACGAACCCGAGCAGGCCCGGGGTCACCTTGTTCTCGTCCAGATCTTTGGCGAGCGGGACGAGATGCGTCATGGCGAGGGTGCTGGTCGCGCTCATCATGGGGTCAATTGTTGCGGATGCCCGCGAAGAGGTCGTCCTCGGGGAGGGAAGTATCCACGAGCGACTTCGCGAGCTCGTATTCTTCCGTCGGCCAGATCTCCTTCTGGATGTCCATGGGCACCCGGAACCAGCCGCCGTCGGGGTCGATCTGCGTGCGGTGCGCGATCAGCGCCTTGTCGCGGATCTCGAAGTAGTCGGCGCACGGCACATAGGTGGTCAGGGTGCGCTCGCGCCGGGAGAACTCCTTCCAACGCTCCAGCCACTCCGCGTACGGCGAGTCCAGGCCGCGCGCGAGCAGCCCCTCGTGCAGCGCGACGGTGCGCGGCCGGTTGAAGCCCTGGTTGTAGTAGAGCTTCTGCGGCTGCCACGCCGGTCCCGCCTCGGGGTACTTCTCGGGGTCCCCGGCCGCCTCGAAGGCCACCATCGTGATCTTGTGGGTCATGATGTGGTCGGGGTGCGGATAGCCGCCGTTCTCGTCATAGGTGGTGATGACCTGCGGCTTGAAGGAGCGGATCAGCTTGACGAGCGCGCCCGCCGCCTCGTCCACGTCCTGCAGCGCGAAGCAGCCGTCCGGCAGTGGGGGCAGCGGGTCACCCTCGGGCAGCCCGGAGTCCACGAAGCCCAGCCACTCCTGCTTGACCCCGAGGATCTCGCGCGCCTCGTCCATCTCCTTGGCGCGTACCTCGTGAATGTGCTCCTCGATGTACGGATCTCCCTGGAGCTTGGGGTTGAGGATGGAGCCGCGCTCACCGCCTGTGCAGGTCGCGACCAGCACATCCACCCCCTCGGACACGTACTTGGCCATGGTGGCCGCGCCCTTGCTCGACTCGTCATCCGGGTGCGCGTGCACGGCCATCAAACGCAGCTGCTCAGTCAACTTCGATCCTCAGTGATTCGTCGCGGAAGACGGCTTCTATAGTGACCCACAGCGGGCCCGAATAATTCCGGGTCTCCCAAGCAGGAGGAAGCGATCATGTCGGCGGTGCGCGAGGGCCTTCCCGAGGGGCGCTACGGCCGCTCCGCGGATGAGCGGGCCGACCGCAAGCTGAAGATCATCGGTTCGGTGCTCGGCGCCGGTCTGGTCGCGCTGATCGCCTGGTTCGGGTACGCGTACGTCATCGAAGAGGACGTCAGCGGCCAGCTCACCGGTTTCGAGGTGACCGCGGACAACTCCATCGAGGTCCGGCTGGAGATCACCAAGGACAAGAGCTCCACCGCCGTGTGCACGGTGCGCGCGCAGGACGTCTACCACGAAGAGGTCGGCCGCAAGACCTTCACCTTCGGCCAGCGCCAGGACGACATGATCAAGGTCGTGACGATGCGTACCACCGGGCGTGCGACCAGTGCCGAGCTCGTCGGCTGCGAATCCGCCAAGGACAGCTGAGCCGGGCGCCGGGCGAGCCGCCCCTGCACCGCCCCGGCACCGCCCGGAGACCGCCCTGACAGCGGCTTGAGGCACGGCCGGAAGCCCGGTCGGAGGGCTCCGTCAGCCGCATCCGGACTGGCCGAGTTTGACCCGTTTCATACCCATGAAGCTGAGTTCCCTCCTCCCCGTTTCCTGTCGGAATTGTTAGGCTCGTGGTTTCGCCCGGCTTTGAAGGCGCACCCTTCTGAGTAGGGCGTTCATTTGTATTCCCAGCACCGACGAGGAGCACCTGTGACCCAGACCAGCGAGAACGTCACCTGGCTGACCCAGGAGGCGTACGACCAGCTCAAGGCCGAGCTGGAGTACCTGTCGGGTCCGGCACGTATCGAGATCGCGAAGAAGATCGAGGCTGCCCGGGAGGAAGGCGACCTCCGGGAGAACGGCGGTTACCACGCCGCCAAGGAGGAACAGGGCAAGCAGGAGCTCCGAGTGCGTCAGCTGACGCAGCTCCTGGAGCACGCGAAGGTCGGAGAGGCACCCGCGGACACCGGCGTGGTCGCCCCCGGCATGGTCGTCACCATCGCCTTCGACGGCGACCCGGACGACACCATGACCTTCCTCCTCGCCTCCCGCGAGTACGCGAGCTCGGACATCGAGACCTACTCGCCGCAGTCCCCGCTGGGCACGGGCGTGAACGGCAAGAAGGTCGGCCAGGACGCCGCGTACGAACTCCCCAACGGCCGTACGGCATCGGTGCGCATCCTGGAGGCCAAGCCCTATCAGGGCTGAGCCCCGCCCAACGCCCGCACGACGTACGGCGAGCCCCCGGCCCGAGCGGCCGGGGGCTCGCTGTCACGGCACCACCACTCGCGGGGTGACGCCTCAGGCGGTCGCCGAGCGGTACTTCCGGACGGACAGCGTCCGGAACACCAGGATGATCACTACCG
>Ga0307508_10006998_pt1 | contig 10517 bp, 8 predicted proteins | sample 9_EM_MG_FD_203089 | JGI IMG/M metagenome (GOLD analysis project Ga0307508, IMG submission 203089) | Populus trichocarpa ectomycorrhiza microbial communities from riparian zone in the Pacific Northwest, United States - 9_EM | ecosystem: Host-associated > Plants > Roots > Unclassified | place...
TTAGTTTCTGTGGATGAAGATAACAAATTATGATTTTTTGTCTGGATTTTTCGAATTTTTTACACATTTTTAGCCTTCATTTAGTGATAGAAGAGTTTTTCTTTAGAATTTTTTTTGTATATGTGTTTGTTTGGGTCCAGAATATCTACTGCATCCGTTATTTAGAATAGATTTTTTTATCTTTTAATGCATGCTGTAGCTAGTTTCGATATTCAAAATGTAATGCATTGCAATCCAATACCTTTAATAAGAAAATAGAACGAAAAGATATTATAATCTGATATAAAAAAAGGCTTTCTCAATTTCTTTATAGCATACATAAGTTCCAACAAAACCTTTAAGAACCTGATGTTGATAAATGCCCATTTGCATGGGTTTTCTGTTTGTTTCTGTAAATGTGGAACTTCCGAAGTGAAGCTTCCATATTGTTATACCTTTTCTTGTTGGATGGAAAGTCTTCCTTCAAGTAAGGAACCTTAGCTACTTGTCTAGTGCGATATTCTGTATCAACCAACTCGTCTGACTCAATTGTGGTAAATCTGTTCAATATTAACCATTCTTTGATCGTAGATTCAGCAGCAAGATCTGATTGGCTTTTTTTTTTCCCTGTGTTTTTAGTTATCAGTTGCAATTCTAATTCTGAGATTTATCTCTTTTTCCGTCTTTGAATCTGCAGTCGGGCATTTTTTGATAAGAGGATCTCACAGGAGGTCAGTGGCGATGCTCTTGGAGAGGTATGCACATTCTGGTTTTCTAAATACTGTATGCTTATATTTTACATGTATGCTCACCAATTATCCTCTGGGTTTGATAGGAATTCAAGGGCTATGTTTTTGCGATAAAGGGAGGTTGTGACAAGCAAGGATTTCCCATGAAGCAGGGGGTGCTAACCCCTGGCCGTGTTCGTCTTTTGCTCCACAGAGGTGTGACTACTTAAATGTTAGACTCTGTTATATTCTCTAAATTTGTTAAACATTCTTGGTAAATATTGGTCGTTAAAACCTTATTGCACCAGTCTTGTTTGCCTGACGAACATTAAAATGCATTTCTATTTTGCCTCCATAGGAACCCCCTGCTTCCGTGGATATGGAAGACGCAATGGAGAACGCAGGAGAAAATCTGTGCGCGGGTGCATCGTCAGTCAAGACCTTTCTGTTTTGAACTTGGTAATTGTGAAGAAGGGTGAGAATGATCTTCCTGGACTCACCGACACAGAGAAACCAAGAATGAGAGGTCCCAAGAGAGCATCGAAGATCCGCAAGCTCTTTAATCTCTCAAAGGAGGATGATGTTCGCAAGTATGTCAACACTTACAGGAGATCATTCACAACAAAATCTGGTATGACTTCCTTTCTTATAATATACTTGTTTATAGCTTCTTGGCATTTGTTTGTCTTTAGCTTAATATAATGTCTTGTGGTTCTTGTTTGTTGCAGGAAAGAAGGTCAGTAAGGCTCCCAAAATTCAGAGGTTGGTGACGCCACTGACTTTGCAAAGGAAGCGAGCAAGGATTTCAGATAAAAAGAAGAGAATCGCCAAGGCCAAGTCCGAGGCTGCTGAGTACCAGAAACTTCTCGCCACAAGATTGAAGGAGCAGAGAGAACGTCGCAGTGAGAGCTTAGCCAAGAAAAGGTCCAGGCTCTCTGTTGCTTCTAAGCCATCCATTGCTGCTTAGAATTACAAATCTCTCTAGTTGTTGAGTTTTGGTAGCAAGAGAAATGTTGTCTTAGGTTTCTTCAAACTATAATTGTTATATTTTGAGGTGTTACTTGAATAGTTTTGGAAGTGCTTTGACACTTGGTTCATTGGATTCTCCATGATATTATGACTGTTCGCTACAATCAAATGGAATCTTTTTAAAACTTGAACCTCCGCTCCAGTCCTAGTTTAATTTTGTTGGCAAAGTTGAATGTTAGGTGGTTCTTGTGATTTTTGGTCGATTTGAATATTCAGGGTTCAGGCACTGTCAAAATAATATTGTATAGTGCTGGTGTGTTGAGGGCCCTGCCACGGAAAATGCTGTGTGCTAATACTAGTTGCCTGCTTTGAGGATTCGTAAATAAAAGGATGGCTCAAGAGGTATCCAAACTGTGTTCAAAATCAATATTGTTATAAAGAAAACTCTCAAATCGACTGGAGCAGTGGTTTTTTTTTCCTGTCTTTTCATTTTGATCTCCAAAGTTTAAAGGCATGGAAATTAATATTTCTAGTTTAGAGAAATATTAGAAAATAATATCTAGAATGAGATGAACCTGAAATACAATATACACTTTTTGGAAAATCTTTAAAATACATGTTTGCATGTCAAGTTAAAAGAAAATCATAGAACACATGACAATATACATCATGTTCCTCCAATTGAATGGTACTTCCTTTCCTTGCCTTAATTCTGGCAAGAAACTTATTTTCCCCTCCGCAGCCTTCACTTTCTGCACCCAGAAATGGTCGATAATCTGTTAATTTGTCTCTTTAAGTATCCAGGTGATTTCCTTACAGTGTATGTGTTGATATAACTTTTATTTGATTGTGACATCATTGCTAATATTGATTTAATAGAAGTGCTCCAAATTATAGTGTATGTATTAAAATAATTAAAAATATATATAGGAAGTGTCAATTAAAAAAAAATAATTTTATAACATGACATGGTAAAAGGGTGTTAGCTAAAAAACACTTCATCTAAATGACGTAATCCACACACATCTATGTATATAATATTAGTTTATATATTTAAGACAAATTTGTATCGAATTTCGGATGATAATATCTATTATTCATCATATAAAAATTTTAAATATCTATATTTGATTTGAAATAATAACTATCTAAAAAAATTACTCACTCATTTAAAGGTATTCAAACAATTAAAGGTACGGATGCAGACTACAAACTTGTAATTTGTCATTTTCCAAAGGAATATACAAGCAAATTTATTGCACTGGCTTAAAAAATGATATTTCAACAAGCTAAAACTTGAATTGTTAGAGTTATTATTGGAAATCCTTTGGACTTGATCCCGAGGAATGGAACGTGCCCGAGTTAAATGAATTAATAGAGAAGGTATAAGACCAGTGCCGGCCTCAATACGCACAGCTGCGACTCCGAAATAGATGAGGAATGTAGAGGCCTTCAAGAGACGCACTTGTAATTATTCAGTTCACCCCACACAGTCAACTCAACTTCTTCCCATGACTTCGCCATTCTAAGTTCCTTCCAGATACTGAAAATAGCTCCCAAGATGTTCTCTTCATTCAAAATACAGTAGCACCTGCAGACATGCAATGAACAATCCCTTCTTAAACCCTGCTACGTTTATACCATACAGTGAATGAAGAATAAAACGATAGGGAACGTGAGAATACTTTCATGTGACAGAAACTGATAGTTACAAATACATATCAATCTTTTCATACGTCCACAGCTGACAGGACTGCTCTCCTAGGCTAAAGTTCAAAAAGTTTCTTTGAGAGTTATTTGGTAGCAAACTAATGTAAAATAGAAGATTCTATATTAGTTTATCTATAAATTAAAAAATATATTTGGTATTAGTTCTTGATTCATGTCTTATATTCTCCTTTAAAAATAAATCTTGTAAATATTCTTGGAATCTCAACTAAAAGCTTAAGTTTTAGAATCGAGAAGGATAATATAAGGTAGTCACATTGTTTAAAGATTTTTACTAAATGATAGAAAACTAATATCAGACAAGGTGCTTCATTCTGATAATGAAACAGAATAATTTAATGGGTATTTGAGAGAAAAAATTTAAAGAAAAAGAGATTCAACACATGTTGTGACACTCCATAACAAAATGGAATTGCTAAAAGAAAAAAATAAACATTTACTTGAAATGGCTCTTGCCATAATGTTTTTTTATGAATATTCCAAAATGCTAATGTGACAGCACCCTATTTGATCAATAATATGCCTACTTGAGTTTTGAAATTTCTTACACAATTAGATTGTCTAAAAAAATATTTTCTTGATAAACAAATGCAATTTGATTTGCCAATAAAAGTCTTTAGTTGCACAATATTTGTTCACATACCAAGCAAGGATCTAAACTTGACCCTAGAGATGAAAAATATGTTGGCATCGGATATGCACCCAACAAAAAAGCATACAAATCTTACCATCTTCAAACCATGAAGATTCATGTAAGTATGGATGTTTCTTCTATAAAAAATCAACCTTACTTTATCAAAACTCATCTTCAAGTGATCCAAATAATGAGCTTCAAGTTTATATTAGAAGAACTCATATGAAAGATAAAGATTTGCCTATCATCCCAACACAAGATCAACCAAATTCTTCAAGAGATGGTCCTAAGAATATTCCAGGTATTCCTACTTCTATTTCTGTTTCTATTGTTCCTTTTAATAATGAGCCTATAGACTTTGATATTCTTGTAGCTTTTAGAAAAGGAGTCCAATCCTGTAACGACCATCTTATTACTAAATATTCATCTTACCAAAAACTTTCTAATAATTATTGAGCTTTTAACTCTAAGATATCTCAATTGTTTATTCAAAAAAAGGCAATTGGAAAGTAGTTGACTTGCCAAGGGAAAAGAAGAAAGTAGGGTGCAAATGGATGTTTACAATTAAATGCAAATTTGATGGAAGCATAGAAAGGTACAAGCAAAGCTTGTGGCAAAAAGCTTCACATAAACATACAGCATTGACTATCAAAATACATTTGCTCCAATAACCAAAATAAACTCAATTCGGATGTTATTATCTTTAGCAATGAATTTTAATTGGCCCTTATCTCAATTGGATGTTAAAAATGCTTTTCTAAATGGAGACTTGGAAGAGAAAGTCTTCATGAGCATAACACTTAGGTTTCAAGAGGGAACTGACAAACATAAAGCCTGCAAACTAAAAAAGTCTTTATATGACCTTAAACAGTCTCCTAGAGCATGGTTTGAACACTTTGGAAAGGCTATAAGATGTCATGGTTACCATCAAAGTCAAACAGATCATACCATGTTTTATAAACATTTAAGATAAGGTAAAATTGCTATCTTAAATGTTTACGTAGATGACATAATCTTGATAGGTGATGACAATGTCAAGCTGAAATAACTTAACAAAGAAACTTGTTGATGATTTTGAGATCATAAATTTGGGTGCTTTGAAGTATTTCCTGGGAATAGGACTTGCCAGATCCAAGGAAGGTATATATGTCGCTCAACAAAAATATTTACTTGGTGAAATAGGGTTAGTGGGATACAAAGCAGCTGAAACACCAATTCAAGCCAGCTTGAAGCTTCAACCTGATAAAAATGAAGTGGTGAATTGAGAGCAATACCAAAGACTCATGGGCAATTAATTTATTTGGCCATACACACCCAAATATAGCCTTTGCATTAAGTATGATCGGTTAATTCATGCGTTCACCTGGCACAAAACACTTTGATGTTGTTAATAGAATCTTGAGGTACTTGAAAGGACTCTTGGAAGAGATCTGTTGTTTAAGAAACATGGACATTTACAGGTTGAAGTCTACACCAATCAGGTTAGGCTAGAAGTATAACTGATAAAAGATCAATTTCTAGTTATTGTACCTATGTTGGAGGGAATTTAGTTACTTGGCGAAGCAAAAAACAAAGTGTTGTGGAAAAGAGTAGTGAAGAAGCTGAGTTTGTGTGGATCAAAAAGCTTGAAGATTCTTAAGTCCTTGCCCATAAAGATATATTGTGACAATAAAGCAGGTATCTCGATTGCTCATAATCTAGTTCTTCATGATAGAACAAAGCACGTAAAAGTTGATAGACACTTTATTAAAGAAAAGATTGATAGTGGAATGATTTGCATTCCATATGTTCCAACCACCGAGCAAGTTGCTAATGTACTTACAAAGAGACTTCACAAGAAACAATTTGACTACTTGATTGGCAAACTAGTAACAGAAGATATCTTCAAGTCAGCTTGAGGGGGTGTTGTAAAATAGAAGATTATATACTAGGTTGCCTATAAATTAGAAAATAGATTTGGTATTAATCAACTTTTATAAATCAGGGGTCACTCCTAATTAGAATATATGATTTGATTTGGTTACTGATTTCTTGACTTGTATTTTCCTTTAAATAGGAAACTTGTAAAGACTATATTGAATCAAGTCAATAAACTGATTTCATACTCAGTCTTCACAAACTTCTTTTGCTGCTGACAAGACATAATACGGGACTTACTTTCTTCCATCAATTCAAAATAATTCTCTCTTGACATGTCATAGTATGCTTACACATGTATATCTTGTTTCTAGACATTTCTCTACACCTAGTAATCACTCATCCAAATGGTATATAATGGAACAGATGAGGTTAACATCTCAAAATGATATTCTAACATCAACTTACGATTTTTTATAACAAGTTGCGGGACATGCAGTGTGTGAAAGAGGTAAGAATAAATAGAAACCATTTACTTACATGGCATGGTATGACAGTCTTTCAAATTTATCACCACGATCAATTACTTCCTCCTGGTTTCTTGTCAAAAAAGGTAGTCTATAGCTCTCTAAGAATTGCTTAAAGAGACTGGAATCACCTCTAAAGATATCCAAGTATATCGGTATCACATCATAAATGCGGTCACCTGTAAAAGAAACAATCATTTTGATGAGAAAATGTCCTATTTTTAAAGTGAAGTCAACGTTTTGGTTCTTTTAATCAATAAAGATAACCTTTAACACATGGAGTGCAAAAGGACACCAGGCCTAAGTACTCTCGATATTTAATGCTTTGAAGTGCAAATCCTCAGAGTCTGATTGGCATGTGGCATTTATTACTGAAAAGAAAAGGATGAATGCAAAATGGTTTGGGACGACTTCCATTGCGCACTAATTAATATTTTGGTTCCAATTTTTGAAGACACAAAGTTCAGTGTGAAACTATTAAATTTGGCATTGTGCTTTATATATAAAACAGAAACTGTACTAGTGTTAACAACATTGAACAATGAAAGAACCTACATATATGAAAAGGCACTAACCAATAGAAAGATTACTGAAATCAAGAATGTGGCTAGGACACCATGATTTATCAACACCATGATCATTGCCAGCAGCGCAATCATTGTCTGCCAGACAAGCATCTGAAGCATTGCCCCTAGAGCACGAGCTAATCCAATATGGTTCCATGTGAACATTGTCATCCATAATATCAGAGTGTATCCAGGAGCAAGGCTTACAGATTTTGTTTGTGCCATTTTCAGCCTAAAATCAAATAGTAAGATCACATAAATCATCAGACTAGTTATGCATAAGACGAAAGAGGATTACCATTGAATATAAGCAACATGGATAGCAGTAACATGAGCCAAAAAGAAATATATAGCAGGATCAGGAGGAACCTGGAAAGTATTCAACAGCTTTGTAAGATCATCTGGGATGTAATCATCGACTTTTTCTATCAGTGTTCTAGGAATGGGATCCCCCCTATAAAATGAAAATGTCCATCTCAGAAGGGTATCAAGGAAAATCTGTCACGCAGTTACATATGTTCATGATTCAACTATAATAACTAGAAATTTGAGGTCTACCAATTTTCCAAACAGTTTGTGACATTCATCTTTCTCCTGCATAGAGTTCTGATGAAGATATTCCATTCTTCAGGAATTTCAGGTGTGGGAATATCATCCATATAACCATCAGCAAAGGGCAACTTCACTTTTAGTTTGATATCTGAGAAAGTTGATTTCTTTAAAGATGGACAGGGTAAGAGATGAAGGTTGCGCAGCTGCTCTCCCAAAAAGGAAGTCAAGTTTAGCACCTCTTCACATGACAACATATCTCTTCTGCCATTAGGACAATATACATTGATAGCAATGAGAACACATCGAAGATGATTCTGAACTTCTGTAAGTTGCATGACATTAGGACCAAAAGAGGAAACTACTAAAGTTAAGATAACTTACAATTGAGCAAATATCTTTCCTTTGCATCTCCTTGTTATGATAAATGGCCATATGCTTGTGCATCCAGATGAATTTATTGGCTCATTCATTGGCATCCCAGCTTTTCTACATTCAAATTGTTTTTTTCCCCAAACACCAAAAAGGAAATCATCTTCTTTCCAATTTTCTGGAACCAGATTGCAGTTACCAATCACAATAGGCACTCCTTTGCCATCCCAAGGCACAATTTTGAGAGCTCCATTGTCAAGATAAAGAATTCCACTTGCCAAAACATCAGGAACATGATTTTTCAGAGGGGAGTTGACTTTGGACAGCAGACTATAGAACTCAAGCTGCAAAGATGCAATGCAAATTAGAAGATGGATCCACAGAGGGTAGTAGACAAGGAGTAAAAATTGAATTATACCTCAGTGCCTAAAGCATACATTGTAGCTTCCAGCCCTCCTTCAACTAAGATTTTAATTGCACAGTCAGCTAGGAGATAAACCTGATATGGTATAACAGTTACTGACAGCTACATTATAAAAACAACTTTCACTTTACTAGATATGATAATGATTTTGTACGTCCATCACAATTTAACAAAGCACTTAGTACAAGCACAGAGATCATTAGCTAATGATGTTCATTCAGAAGCTGTATTTTCTTAACCCTTTCACCAGGGTTATCTCAGCTCTTCTAAGCATTATAATCATAGAATCTGCTTTTGCGCACATATACAGTAGATTTTCAGTTCTGAGATGACTTGTACAAACAAATTCAACCAATTCATCACATAAGCAATAAGAAATTAATTCTGTCAGTTGAGTGAAAAAAATATAATGCAATAATCTTAATGGTGTGTGACACCATCCCTAGCTAGGTCTATTTTGTCTAGTGGATGCGCAAGATTGCAAGTGTCCTAATCTTTGTCACTCCATTAAATGATATAACAATCCCTGCTGCTGCTGCTGCTATACTGATTCATTAGAGGATCCATGATCATCTGGATTTTATATTAAATAACACATCAAGAGCCCCTTGCATTTACTTCTCAAATGTCACTTTCAGCATTTCAACAAAAACACAGGAAAAACAAGGTTGTAAGCTTAACTTAAAAAAAAAAATGTGCAGGGGAAGAAAAGATAAAAGAAATATTATTTCAGAAATAAAAGCCTTGTCACTTACAGGATTGCTACCCGTGCCAACAGGAAGCTTCTCATCAGCGGTTGGAGAAGGCAAATTGTGGAAGGCACAAATTTCTTGAAGACAATCTAACCACTTATCTGCTTGTATCGCAAGACATGCTCCCTAGGACAATATAGAGCAGAAAAGAAATAGTAAAGCAATGGAAACAAAGTGGCTCCTCAACAAAAGCCATGAAGCAAGGACCACAGAAGAATCTAGCTAAACAACTACACTAGATTGTCAAGAAAAGAATAAATAATGAGTGTCAAACAAATTACTATTTTTTTTATGATTTAACCCGTTAATTATTGATTGGAGCAACCGATTATACATTTGACTTGAGATTTGATCTTTTTTGAACTATTTATTGACTTCACACATCTTAAGTTGGCCCCCAGCATTCATTAGCGCCTGGGATCCTCAGTTTGCATATGATTGCTCAATATGATGGAATAGATTATGCGAGCAAGACTTCATGTTCACCCTTTCCAATGCAATTGTTAAATTCCCAGGGAGAAATGGAACACGTGAAAGATACCACTACTGTTTTTACGATCATGTGGCCCATAAAATGGAAATTTAGATTTTATTTTAATTACCATTTCAGTCCTTGCCTATAGAAAATTACTTCTTCATGTCATAGATAAAACTATTTGTCTGGAGAAGAGAAGAAAAGAAAAGGAAAGAGGAAAACAGCTAAAAGAATGATAGTACCTTCCATACAAGCTCTCTCAGTCCTGGCCTGCCAAGCCAAAGCTTTGACAGCCACTCTCTCATTTCTCGTGGTCCAATGCTGTTGCCTGAGCTCCATGGAGAACTGTAGTGGTTTCTATCTTTATCCAAATACATTGCTAAGAACTTTATGTCATAAGAAAAACCTTGTTTCCACAAATTGTAACTTTTCGAGGCACCATTAGCAGTTGTTTTATATTCGGGATCTTCAATAGGTTCTTGAACTCTGATCCTCTTCTCTTTCCTTGTCAGGTCTGCGTAACTCAGATCATCTTTATCATAATCCATATTCATTTTGACATCCTCAAGACTGCTATCATCAAGAGCCAACAATCCAACTCGGCAAACTCCTTTATGACGATAACCAGGTGCCATATCTAAACATACATATTCAAAGTTTTTGGAGTTCACAAAATTTTGTGTAACAGCAACAGTTGGCTCAAGATTCAGGACGCAGTGCCACCATCCACTTGGAACAAAAATTGTCTCCCCCGGTAGTTGGGTACACTCAATCGGCTTGTCTTCGTCAGGGAGAAGTGGATAAAAATCTAACCACCACTATACAATCAGAAAAAAAGAACCAGTAGGTGCAATCTGAGAAGTGCTTGAGAAAAATACAAGATGAGCTATAAAGGACAGGGATAGCTGCAACAAATACCTGCAATGATGATGGTGTGTCAATATTGACATCACCATC
>Ga0307508_10006999_pt1 | contig 10517 bp, 10 predicted proteins | sample 9_EM_MG_FD_203089 | JGI IMG/M metagenome (GOLD analysis project Ga0307508, IMG submission 203089) | Populus trichocarpa ectomycorrhiza microbial communities from riparian zone in the Pacific Northwest, United States - 9_EM | ecosystem: Host-associated > Plants > Roots > Unclassified | place...
GGGACATTTCTGCACTTCCGCACTTCTGCGTCTCTGCTTCTGTGCCCGCTCCGTCTCGCCTTGCCACGCTACCCCTTCTCGGTGCACTTATGGACCGGCTCCAGTCTGAGTGGCTAGCTCCCTCCATTGCTTAGTGCCAGCGTTGCTTGTTGCGGAAGGAAGCAAAGAAAAGAAAACATCAGAAAAAGAAGAAAAGCCCACGACCATCCGCATGCTTGGGAGCCGACGTTCATTGGATGCACACTGTCCGCCCGGATTGGAATTCCTCCCCTCCCTCGGAGAGAAGGTGAGGAAGGAAGGTAGATACTCGAGAACCGTATATGCATGTGCCACCAAAAGATCCCCTTCGAGCCAGGCACAGCGATGACGACAGCTTCTAACTCGCCGCCACTCGAGAGAAAAGAAAAAGCCACAGAACGAATGGATGTGAATGGAAATGCCAGCGATCGCAATGGTTACTGGTGCTTGGCGTTGGCAGAGCCGCTGCTACTGAAACATCCGCCCCGCCATTCGGCCTGGGCGGAGGAGACGCTTTTCCGCGACGTGTGTCCACCTAGGCATCCACCTACCGTGTGCAGAGTGCATGCTATCTATTGTCTGATTTGCTCCTTGTGTGCCTGCCTCGATCCGACTTGCCTATTCTACAGCCAGCCAGCCAGCCTTGCCGTAGGGCGGGCACCGACGCTGGCCGTCTAGTGTCGAGGGGACCTCTCGATCCGCATCTCCACCGGTGCCGCTCCAGATATCGGAAATGACAGCCGCATTCCCCCCTCCCCCACATGCCACGAACGGACTATCTATCTGCTCTATCTATGCTTGCTTGCACATCCACATCTCCGCTGAGTGTCTGGGCACCTGTGTGCACTGCGGACGGAACACTGCATGTCTTCCCAACGCAAACCGAAGCATGTGGAGAGCTTGTTTCCTCCCGTGAGCCTGCAGTGCCACCTCGAGCCCTCGAAGTCTCCTTCTGGTGCACTATCCCATAGCCGTCATCTGGCCGTTTCTTCTCACTGTCCGCTTCGCTCCGATTCGAACGCTTGCCGAATACGCGATCGTATCCGCGGACCAGAATGCTGATTGGGACATCGAATCGAGGGCGACCGAAGAACCGGACGGGTCCCGAGTGGGTGGAGTTGCGTGGCGGCGGTGACGAATACTCGACCGTCTCCATCCGGTGGCAGTCCCCCAGCTGTTTCCGCTGTCCGTCGGAGCATGGCGAGGCAACTGGCTGACCGATGGCGTACGTCGATAGACGTGCGTTGCTACTCCAGCCCTGCTGATACACATGTAGTAATCGGCCCCAGTCCCCGCTCGGCCAGCTCCGTTCGCGCTCGAGATTCGACAGCATTCACCCCAGCCTCCAGGTCGCCCCCGTCCCCGCATCCCCGTCCCTCCAGCGAGGGAGACATTCGTGGAGGATTCAAATCGCCGTCGAGCATCCCCACGCATGCACACTGGTTGCAGCACTCCGCTGCGCCTGGTGTTGGTTCCGAGACAAGTCGTCGTGGAATTCAGCTGGCTGGCCGGAGAACTGGATCACTTGTGCGAATATCTATCAGACCGCCACTCTTGCCGCCGACGCACATCGACACCAAGTCCAGAGCCCCGCAGCCCCAAGTACTTTAAGCGTCCATTGGCGGTCCGCCACCCTGAGCCCAGGTTCCTGCATGCGTCCTGTCCACCGCCGTCCTTCAATCCTCATCCACTCGCCCGTCGTCGCAGTCCGTATGTAGCAGCGCTCACCTCACCGCGCCGCCTTCACCGCAGCTCAGCTCAACCCAGGGGCCAGCCAACCAAGTGTCAAACACCGACGTGTACTCCACCGCGACGCAAGGGGGAGGGGGCACACCGATCGCCTACCTATAAGCATCCATTCACCCGCGTCCAACCAACCACCGCTCGGAATCGTCGCTCTGGAGACGGACGACAAGTCCGATAGATTGGGTCAGCAGTGCCTAACCATGCACTCACCCACGCATGTTCGCTTGGAGTGGAGTGAACCACGAGAGAGGTAATCAATCGGACCAAACACTCGACACGATTGGACGGGAGACAGTCAGAGACGTTGCGGATCGATGGGTGGATTGTACTCTACGATAGGGTGCAGTTGTCGTGAAGAGTAGATAAGTGTGTGCAATCAAGGGGGTCGTGTGGTCCGCGGCACGTGCACGTGCAAGCCCACCCTCGAATTGTTGTGAACCTTTTTTAATTAGGTTTTTTTTTTTTTTTTAATTTAGTCATAAACTAATTGCATATATAGATTTTTTGTTTCTTCGTTACACGCATGCGACCTATGTATGTAGATCATGGCGACACATACAAACTGTGTATGTATGAACCTCGGCCCAGTGACATTCACTGCCCAGAGTCGGTGTTTACGGCCGACATCCTTGCCCCCACATACGTTTACATACACCGGGATCATCTGTCCCCGAATCCCACTGACTTTTAGTGCGGTCTTTTGTACATGTAGGGTAGCAACAGGGGTAGCTACATACCTATGTAGTTAGCTGGAGGCATCGACGGTGACACAAATCGTCGCCGCAACGTTTAGATATGTATGTGGTTTTTAGTTGTTACATACAGTGCAGGGTAATTATTGATGTGGCGACAGAAAGGGCTTAGCTCACAGGTAGTTAGCGTAGGACAACGAAGGAATAGCTCCCGTGGCTTAGCGCAGTACAAGGGAATACAAGGGGAACATAGCCAACCTGCATTATGTATGTGTAGAAGTGCGTCGGCTGCAAACCCCCATCTTTGCCCTGCACAAGCACAAATACATATGAATATACATACTCCCGCCATTGGCAGCACAACTACAACACCCATCACCGCATCGCATAGACCAGCATACCCAAGCCACACCCCGCCCATCCAACGCATCATGTCATCAACAGCAGCAGCAGCAGCAGCAGCAGCAGCAGCCTCAACTCCACCACCGCCACCGCAGACAGTACAGGCCGGCAACATCCCACTCGCCAGGCTACGCTGCCTGTGGGACACCTCCGACGGCCCCGCGGCACACGCGGTCAACGGCTATCCTCCCGTCAAGAAGCTTAGTCCGCTTCGGAAGAAGAGGATCCTCGTTACAGGTGTTGGTTCTCCCAGCTCCCTCTCCCCACTCCCGCTGCAGAGGAAGGGATGCAGGTGCTAATGACGGAGCGTCACTCTTCCAGGGTGCTGGCTTCGTCGGCTCGCATCTGGTCGATCGACTCATGCTCATGGGCCACGATGTTATCTGCATCGATAACTTCTTTACCGGGACGAAGTCGAACGTCGGCCGGTGGATCAGCCATCCCAATTTCGAGCTGATCCGGTACTCTCCCTCCCCACTTCCCCCTCTCTCCCATCGAGTGAGCACTGACGCCCCCACGAAAGTTACGATATAGTCGACCCGATCCTGCTCGAAGTCGACCAAGTGTACCATCTCGCGTGCCCGGCCTCGCCCGTGCACTACCAATCGAACCCGGTGAAGACTCTCAAGACCGGCTTCTTTGGCACGTACAACATGCTCGGGCTCTCGAAGCGGGTGAAGGCGCGGTTCCTGCTCGCGAGCACGAGCGAGATATATGGTTCCCCGGCAGAGCACCCGCAGCAGGAGTCGTACTGGGGCCATGTGAACCCGATCGGGCCGCGGGCGTGCTACGACGAGGGAAAACGGGTGGCGGAGGCGCTGACCTACAGCTACGCGCGGCAAGAGGGCGTCGACGTCCGGGTCGCGCGCATCTTCAACACCTTCGGTCCGCGCATGAACTGGAACGACGGACGCGTGGTCTCGAATTTCATCCTGCAGGCGCTCAGGAGCGAGGACATCACCGTGTACGGCGACGGCTCCGCGACGAGGTCGTTCATGTACGTCCACGACCTCGTCGACGGACTCATCGGCCTGATGGAGAGCGACTGCACCGAGCCCGTCAACCTCGGCAACCCGGACGAGTTCACGATCGACAACTTCGCCGCCATGATCACAGACCTGGTCAAGGAGGTGGAACCAAACACCAAGAGTAGCATCGTCTATCTCCCCGCCGTCGAGGACGACCCGCAGAGGAGACGCCCCGACATCACGAGGGCACTCGAGAGGTTCGGCTGGAAGCCACAGTTCAACGTCGTCGACGGGCTGAGGGAGACTGGTATGTGGATCCCTTCAAATTGATGGCGGGTGTGTGCCGAACTGATTGTCCACCGCTTTAGTGTTTTACTTCAAACAAACTCTCCAGCAGGATACCGATGTTACCAACTAATGCGGTAGATAGGGATGTGAACATGTCTTAAGTTGCTGTGATTTTGGTACAGCTGTAAATTCATTCTGTTAGAATTGGAATCGCATTGCCTTGTATTGGCTTGTGTTTTTGTTTGCTGTTTGTAAGGGTGTTATATTCCTTTTAAATTTAATTTTTTCCAGCACTTCGCTTGCAATAGAGTACACCACGGCACGAGAACTACTCCAGACTGTCCGATTGTGCTGACGAGAAACTCGCTGCTACGATATGTACTATGCACCAATCCACATAGCGTCGTCGTAGCCAGCCCCAGCCAAAGCGACCGAATCAGTTGACGATCAGAGCACAAGAAGGAACCATGCCAGCCTCCTTCAGGGTCAGGCCAAAGTCGATCCCCTGCTGGAAAACCTTGCGCGGGAATGTCATGGTGAAGGAGATCGGCTCGAATCCTATTTTCCCCCCATCACATCAGCAAGCGTGTCCCGTCCCACATAATCACCCGGCACGAGGGAGTTTGTCGATATACCCCTCTCCTCCTGCACGGCAATGGCGACTTCGAAGAGCGTGGCGTCAGCGCGGAAAGTCTTGATGAGCGGCTGCTGGCCAGTGGGGAGTCTGAGTTGCAGCCGGGATTCCGAGTGATTGGCCGTGATCTTCTTCTGCTGCTCCACCGGTGCGGCGACGGCGACGGCGTCGGGGAGCGGCCTGCCCTCCCTCTGCGCCTTCTCCCTCTCGGCGGCGGCGCGTTTCGCCTCCTGCTGCTCCCGAATCTTCTGCTTGACGCGCTCCTTGGCCTTGGCGTCCTCGAGCTTTTCGCGCTTGTTGGCCTCGACGGCTTTCAGCTGCTCCTTGCGACGCAGCTCTTCCTTCAGCTGCTCCGTCTCCTGCGTCTTCTTGCGGCGGATCGCTTCGTTCCTCTTCGTCTCGGCAAGATCCACGGTGGCCTGTGCCGCGCGCTTCGCAGCGAGTCTATCGTTGTCAGATTTGGGGGGGTGGGCGTGTAGGGGGAAAATACTTCTCGCGCAGCTCCTCAAGCTTCGCTTTCTTCTCCTCCTCCGTCAGCGGCACGATGACCTCCGTCGATTCCTCGAAGTTCTGGTGGTCCCTATCCAGCACACGTCCATGCATCAGCCCGTGCCCGCTCGCCATCGCTATCCATCCGCAGAGAGCGGGGAGACAAACGTCCTGGTAGCATGGAACTGCGCACGCTCGGGCGACGAGAACAGTTTTCCGCAATCGGTGCACTTGAGACTGGCCGCTGTGCCGCTAGCCTCCACGCGATCGCCGTCAGCGTCGAGGTCTCCGGCGGAGGCCGCAGCGGCGCCGCCGAGAGCTTGCGCGGGCGTGGTGCTGGTGAGCTCCTCGAGGGGCTTGGAGGAGTTCTTGTCGAGCCATTCGATGGCGTCCTGGACTGCGAGCGTTGACCGTTCAGCAGGCTGGCAATTAGTGAGGGGGGGGGGGGGCGAAGCTTACGGCCTTTGGTCTTGTCCACGGCCAGACGCGAACGTTCGGGGTCGAAGCCCATCTCGATGAGGAGATCGTAGTCGGATTGTACCATTGCTGCTCTTTTGTTTTCGCTGCCGCTGCTGTGGGGATGGGAGAGGTGGGGGAGTTGGTGGGGGGGTTGGTGTGGATTGACAAGCTTGCAAGAAAGCTCCCCTTGCGTTTTTTGTCTAGATTTTTTTGTCCAGACAGATAAGTAGGTAGGAGCTGATGTATGCAATCTACATACGGCCATTCAGTTTCGATGCCAGCAGCAGTTCCCCGCAGCGTGTGGCTTGAATGCGTTAGGTAGCTAGAGGTACGTCCGGGCCCGTGGGTTTGGTGCACTGCCACGCCGAGACTGAGTCCTACGCACTAGGCACTCCATGTATCTACTTGCTTGTCGACAGATCGTTGTTGTTCCCGGATATTTGGCAACACGACGGAGCACGGGCTAGAAAGCAACCCAAAAAAAAAAAGCACACAACAATCCCCATCCTCGAATTCATCCCTCAGTCGGATATTGGCTCTATTGTCCTTTTCTGTTTGGAGTCGCAATACAGTTATACTCCACGGAAAAAAAAAGAAAAAAAAAAGAGGATGATGCTTCTAGTCCTGTCTCATCCTTGAACACAATCCACTTAAACAGCAACCCAACATATTACATACAGCACAACCCCCCGATCACAACACATCCACCTGTCTGCCACCAAAGCACACACAACCCACTACGCCTCCCAACTTCCAACTTCCCAACTCCCCGCCACCACCACAACCCTCGAATCCACAAACCACACTACCACTCACCGAAGCCATCATGAGTATCGAGTTGGAGCCGTCCGAGCTGACCTTTCAGCGTCAGTATATCCTTCCTCACTTCGTCGCAACAGCAGCGTATCCTTACTCGACTGGCTTCACACAGGTCCGTTCACTAGCGAAGTGACACAGACACTGCGCATCAGGAATCCCAACTTTGAGCCCGTCGTCTTCAAGGTACATACCACTTGCGCATTCCCCCCCTCCTCCCCTCCCCTCCCCCTCGCCACTTCCCCGGACTGTGGGCCTGCGGTGCGATGGAACTCCCGCTGACATGCGACACCCTGAGCACTACAGGTTAAGACGACCGCTCCGAAGCAGTACGACTCCCTCGCCCATTCGCGGACCGAAAGTGACGACGTCTACTGACCGCGCGCCACGAACAGGTACTGTGTCCGTCCCAACTCTGGTCGCATCGAGTCGGGAAAGGAGGTCGAGGTGCAGGGTACGCCTTCAGTGTTGTCGCTCCTGTGATGTGATATGGTTCTGATGACGGCGGAACGACAGTTCTCCTGCAGGCGATGAAGAGTGACCCCCCGGCCGACTACAAGTGTCGCGACAAGTTCTTGGTTCAGTCGATCAGCATCACTGCCGACCGTGAGGCGACCAACGTTCAGGCGATAGTGCGTGTCGCCCCAAACCGTCACCTTTCCACGTGCTTCGAAAGAGCGCGCTAATACCGTCCAATATATAGTGGTCATACGTCGAAAAAACCGAAAAGTCGGCGATCCGCGAACGTAAGATCCGCGTTGTCTACCTGCCGCCGGGCGAGGGCGCTGGAAGCACCCATGATGCCGCTAGCCTCAGCGACAAGGGCAACCGCGAGACCTCGGTATCTGCCAACCCCCATCTCTTTCGGCCGATGATAGGATTACTAATGGCAGCGGTAGGCCATGTCCTCGCCGCCACCCTACGCCTCCCCATCTGGCAACAATGACCGGCCCACCACTGCCAACGATGAGCATAACTCACTGGAGCTAGCGACTGCGCGCGCAACTATCATCCGCCTGGAGCAAGAGCTTAATAGCGCCAACGTCCGGCTGCGTAAGACCGCGAGTGCTGCGTCCGATGGGAAGGGCCGCGTCACGGAGGGTGTTGCTGGAATGGGAGTGACGACGCATCCTCCGGAGGGTATCCCCGTCCAGGTCTGCGCCGCTCTCTGTTTGTTCACGTTCCTGCTTGCGTGGTTCTTCTTCTAAACCTTGTCCCGCTGCGAATGTGTGCGTGTAATGTGGTTGGATGAAAGGGCCAGTAGTGAAAGGGGAAAAGGGGGGTATGATAAAGCTCATGCACGGCGGATGGCCAGGCAGGATGGGGGAAAGGGGACTGTATCAGAATGGATGGGATGGGACTTGATTCGCTTACTCTACCTAGACTGATGTTGGCTTACTGCTAAGTTCGATGGGAACCTGCTTTCTTCCTGTTTCTGTTTTTTTCTCCTGTACTGCTGCTGTAGTTTTTACTATTGCTACTTACTTTACTTTACTTACAACTATCCTCAAACCGTTCGTTTCGTGTGTTTTGGGAGGGGACATGAGTATTTTTCCTTCTCGCTCTATCTGCTTTCTGCCTTTTGCCTTTTGCCTTTTGCTTTTCATCTTTTCTTTTTTTCCGTTTTGTATCGAATTTGATCGATGGAGAGAAAGAAAAATAAGGTTGGAGTTATAAGGGGACAGGAATGGAGGAAGGAAGGGCATTGATTGACACTTATATACCTTACTTGGCCAAACACTATATATCTATGTGTGGGGGAAGGAGGGTAGGAAAGGTACTACTGGACGTGATTTTCGTCGATTGCCTACTACCTATTCTGTACCCGCTCCGTTTTTTTTATATTTGTTCATCGATTCCGTGCGACCTGCTCAGATCATGGCGATGTACACAACCGTCCGGTTCCCCCGCGCCTGCTCCGTGAAGGCTGACGCCGGTGCGGAACGTTGCGAGACGAGCGAGCGGCTGTGAAGGGGTGTAGGTACTATATACCATAGAAAGAGGGGTTTTTTTTCTTCTGTTTGTTCATTAATCGCATACAATATCTAGACTATGGCGATACACCTATACGAGTCTATAGCAGGTGCGCGCGACCGTGGGTGGAAGCGGTTGGTTTCTAGCGAGCGGGTGAGCGGGGGTGAAGTGCACGCACGACGGCTGCGACTCGAAGCTTTTCGCAGACTCCTGTGCCAAGCATGGGATGGAGCAGCGGACGGGGCGGGTCCTGTCTCGAGGCTTCAGCGTGGATCGCCGGTCCGACAGTGCGCGGCACAGTTTCTCACTCGCAGATTACGGACCGCGGCTCGTGGAATGGTCCCAGCGCGTCTAGTTATGGTTAGCGCGGGGCGCAAACGCCGGGATTAGCTAGTTAGAAACTTAATTCCGCTAATAGTTACTACTACTGTATGTAGCACGGACGATTGGCATCAGCAGGTAGATCATAGACAGATAGTCTACTTCCACGCTTGTGCACTCCTGCGGGATACTGCAAGTATGATGCAGTTGGTAATGCTGTTGCCGAGTTAGTGATTCGAGCGTATAGCGGGGCCGTGGGTTTCGTCATATGTAGATGCCCGTACAATGCGCAACAACATTGTCTGGATCTCGAAATCGCTGACTACTACCACCGCCACCACGACTACTGCTGCCGCCCGCAAGCTCAGGATCGCAGCCGTCGCACGGGGTTACTCGCACTCGCACGCACCAAAGAGCCCGACCATGAGCGTCGCGAACGCAACGTACGACGCCGGCGAAGCCGCGGCCGCCCCGACCGCGTTCGCCGAGGGCAACATCAGCCGCAGGTTCGGGCCCGAGGTGATCAACTACTTCTCCGGTGCGCGCATCCAAAGCTAAATGTAAGTGGCGGCGCTGACTCGGCTTCGGCCGCAGGCTCGCCGCTCAACCGTGTGTCGTTCCTGCGGGACTCGACGGCGTTCCTCGCCGCCGCGCTGGCGCACGGCAACTTCCTCCTGCTCAATCCGGAGCTGGACCCGCTGTCGGAGTCGAGCACGCGCCTCGCCTTCGTTCCGTACCGGGTGGTGGAGCCGCTGATCGGCGCGCCGTACGCGCAGAGCGAAGAGGAGCTCGCTGCCGCCTACGACTCGCGCCGCGCCGCGCCGCCGACGCTGCTGTTCCTGGGTCTGGACGAGAGCGACCGCGCGGCCGGGTTCGAATGGGCCAGGCGCGCCGGCGCCAGCGTGTACAAGGGCCGGCCGTACTTCGCCGTCGCCGTGGGCGACTGGACGCCCGAGGGCGTCCGCGGTGAGTGGAAGAAGACCACGGTCGATCTCAAACTCGGCAGGGAACACGCGGCTATGCTCGGACAGGCCAGGGCCGTGATGGACTGGAACAACAGGAACCGAGTGAGTGCCCCTTCCCCGGGAGCGAGCGGCGCCGGAGAGGGGACGGACTGACCTGCGGACGGCGGCAGTTTTGCTCCGCTTGTGGCGCCGCAACCATCGCCATCCATGCCGGGACCAAGAGGCTGTGTCCGGGCTTCGACAAGGCGCTGCAGAGGGACGGCGACGAAACGCCGGTGGAGAGGCCGCCATGCATCAGCAGGAAGGGGGTGCACAACATCGCGGTCCGTCGTCCTCCGGTCCGCCGTGGTGGCTGTGCGTGTTGACGGGACCGCAGTTCCCCCGGACCGACCCAACAGTGATCATGGCGATCGTCAACGTGGCGGGCGACAGAGTCCTCCTCGGACGCCAACGCCGATTCCCCGAGCAGTTTGTGCGCCCCGCTCTTTTCCCTGGTCCCCGTGCTGACGGAGGACAAGCTTGTACTCGTGCCTGGCGGGCTTCGTCGAGCCGGCCGAGAGCGTGGAGGAAGCCGTCCGCCGCGAGACCTGGGAAGAGGCCGGCGTGCGCGTGGGACGCGTGGTGATGCACTCGTCGCAGCCGTGGCCGTACCCGAACTCGCTCATGCTCGGCTGCATCGGCGAAGCGCTGCCCGGCGGCGAGGAGATCCACCTGGAGCACGACCCCGAGCTGCAGCGTATGTCCC
>Ga0307508_10007000_pt1 | contig 10516 bp, 7 predicted proteins | sample 9_EM_MG_FD_203089 | JGI IMG/M metagenome (GOLD analysis project Ga0307508, IMG submission 203089) | Populus trichocarpa ectomycorrhiza microbial communities from riparian zone in the Pacific Northwest, United States - 9_EM | ecosystem: Host-associated > Plants > Roots > Unclassified | place...
AGGTCAAGATACGAATTCTGGACACCCCGTACCGTCAAGTTCAACTTCGATTTCCAGCAGCACTTCCACTCACTGGATGCGGACATTGCGCTTGCACCTTTGACATCTGTACTGAAGTATGAAGATCGGAGAGTTGAATTCTATCACTTGTCGTTTAGCGAGTTCCTCCTCGATCATACTCGGTCAGGTGAATTCTTTGTCGACCCTAAAAAGTGGCAAAAGTGGATTGTATCACTATTTGTGCCATTTTTCTATAACGACCTACCCCACAACCGAGGGTATTTTACTATGGATTCGGTTTTTGATGATGTCAAATATCTCATCAAAGAAGCAAAGCCTGGCACAGATTTACAGCAGGCAATCAGTGATGGCTTCGTGCTTGTCCCCAACCATCCAAAGTGTCTTGGCCTCTTGCCGTTTGTGACATATGCATTCTTTGCGCGACTACAAATTAATATCTCTATTGATGTATGTCTCCATTTTCCTTATCATACCGAGAGTTGATTTGCTTTCTCTTCAGAAAATGGATGATATATTTGTCCAGCGGGGAGAAAATTTTATTTTGCTTGCTGTCCTTATGAAGCTACCTCCATCATTTAAAATCAGTAACTCATTCCTCTTGTTTGAGCTTTGTCGGACATGTGGAGAGCTGCAGAAAGTGGGATATATTTGCTCAGTCCTACCCAAAATGCCCTGGACACATCAGAATCTGCCCCTTTTTATGGGCTACCTGGCTGAGTGCTTGGACAATCAACAATGCTTGGGCCAGGGAGTTCTTTTGCCACAAGACTACCTTTCTGCAACACTCCGCTGTTTGTGGTACCTGCAGTCTTCCAGCAAGCAAGTCTCATTCTTATTGTTCTTCAGCATTTCACTAATCTTTCTGTAGTGATATCCGTTCTTCCCTCAGAGAGCAGTTCCATTCCTTTGAGGGTCTTCCAAAAGCCTTTGGAATATCCAGCTATCTTAAGAACACATCAAGCAACCTTACACGTGGTGCCTTAGGTGTTTTCCCCACACTTCTCAATCAGACTCCACCATCAATCAACCTTTTTGCAGCTCTCAAGCAACCATTTGATGACCAGATCATATCAAGGACTCCTTTATCATTCCACAATACAATGCACAATATACATGACTATCTTTTGGTAGGGACTCAGGTATATGAAAACAACTTCAGCTCACCATCTTTTATCAGCAATATGATACTGAATATCAACAAGGTGAATACTCAGTCTTGGCTGGACTGAGTGAACCTGGAGAGGATGAGCCACTAGTTGATGTTGACATTTAGACTGACCAGGTTTCAGTCCTGGGCCTGTGTCCAGATTCCAGACCCAGCCTTGATCTGAAATTTTAGGGCCAGGTTCAGGTCCACCAAAATGCCTCAGACCTGGCCCAGACTGGCCCTTGGACAGTCTATTGATATTTCACAAATTTTGAAGATATTGTAGCAGTTGTGATTTGCTTGATCAAGTTTTCTATATATGCAATATGGTCCATAAAGTTCTCAGTGCCTATCTCAGTGCCTTTAGCCTAGATTACTGGCATTGTTGCGGTACCTATACATTTTTAAAAAATCCCAGGCTCAGTAAATTTTTTAAAGGCTAGTCTGGCCATACACCCCTCCCCCTCCCTCCCTGTGGGAATAACATACCACACTGAAAGGCTATTTCCAAGAAAAATATATTACAAAAAAGGTAATATTTTAATATTTTAGACATATAGACATCTATACATAGATATATGTACCGATAAATTCTGAAATATTTACTATTACAAAAAAGGGTCCTTGACAATTTCTATGTACTTACCTTTTACTAATCCTACTCTGGTTATATAGCCTCTATATGACAGGGTGGGTGGATTGTAATAAAAGCCTGACCATGGGCCCACCAGCCTAGAATGAGGACATGTCACAGGTTGAAGCCACAGGTGCCTGCAGGTACAAATATGGTTGGAATTTTTGAAACTCTTGCCCAACTTTCTTTGGAAATGTATAATGTTATTATGTTATATGGGATGAACATGTAATCTGGTTGTTTTCTGAGTGACTTTAGTTTAATTCAAGATCCTGGACCACAACTGCACAGATGGCCAAATTGGCACCTGGTGGACAGTGTTGTCGTCCTTGTTAGCTAACATTCAGGATGAAGATATGTGGCCGGGAATTCTAGAGGCACATTGATCAAAGACTGAAGTTACGAGTCCTATTTATAGGACTCGTTCTTATATCCCCACTCTCCAGCCATCAATTGTAACGCTCAAGACGGCGGCAAATGTCGAACATCAGCGGATCACATGGTCTATAAATATTTTTCGCAACAGAATTAATTTAAATTGTTTTTTAAAAAAATCATAATGTTTTTATATAATAAAAAAAAACTCGTATGCATGCCACTTGATGGCTTACAAAACAAGTACTGCTGGGTTAGCCGGCATGATGATGATTGAGATCCAAGCGCTTGATGGCGATACCTATAAATACACCCATAAGGATATCGTCGGACGTCTGACAGGAACGTGGTGCCCAGCTCGATCAAATGAGGGAACAGCATTTGATTCCCCAACAACGGAAGCAAGAAGTCAAAGCTTTGCAGACGCAGTCGGCGAATTGTATCACTCGTGCATCCCGCTGAGATTCAGTTTCACACTTGATTAAAGCTTGATTAATTGACATATATTGCCTCCAGTCATGTTTTGTCCGGAATCCGGATCAAACAAATATCGATGGGTAACACCCTAGATCGTCAGAAGCCCAGATTTGGCTCAACTTTCCTGAAGTTAGTTCAGGCGTCTCATTGTTTGACACTTATGAGCAATGACTTTTGGAGGAAATGCAATCAAACTACTCTACATGGCCCGGGGACCCAGATTGATAAATTTAAATTTTTCCATCATGATGGATTGATTTGTGGTAATTGACGTACTTCTCTCTGATGAGTCTCCCAAGAGCAATCATGCGAGCTTTTCAAATTCAATACATATGCCAGTGGAATATCGCAGCAGGACCCGAGTTTCCTCTTTCCAACACACTTTTGTTCTTTTCCTGCTGAGCTGCCTTACATTGACGAAGTTTTGCCCTGACAAAATTTATGGATAATGCTCTGGGACAAATGGCACTTGTATTGCGACAGTGAGTCGATTAACTATTGTTTCAGTATTGACAAATGACATGGCAAAGGACACGGGATGCTACAATAGGTACGCCGCAACAAATTCATCATGTCAATAGCCTGGTCTAGACTGAAATGCGTGTCTTAGCCAGCTGTATGTCGTCCCCTCGCAAATTCTTGGACTATATTAACATTCCTTTCACCAGACGTCGTTCTGGTATATGAATTTCTGATTATGTGAGTACAGCAAATCTGAGTTAGATCAAATCGACTACATTGTCCACAGGCTAGATCGCGAATACGAGAGCGTGTGTCTCTTCTTTGACGATGTCCGAGTCTTACAGAACCAACCTATCTGATTATCAGATCTACAAATCATGGTGGTCTGCTTCAAAATACCTCTATTTTGCCTGCAGATATGGTGTCCTCCTCGGTTGGCCTATCGTCATGTATTCCTTCATAATCGATCACGAACCGGAATCTTGCAAGCCCTTTATCGTTATCGTCTCAGTCCTCTTCATGCTATTCGTACGTCCTGTGTTGTTTTGGTTGCTCACAACTCACAGCGAAGTTTACTGACCCTACATACCAACTAGTCATGCTTACCTCAATGTCTCTATGTCCTCCGTGCATATGCAATCACAGGCGCAAAGCGCTGGTCGTTGCTTATTTATCTACCTTGCCTCATTGGCTACCTCTTCATCGTCTGTTGGTATTCTGTGAAGCAGATGACACTCTTGGAAGTAGGCTTTCTAATATTGGGCAGAACAGCGTGTTTCCCTATTAGATATAAAGACTTTCCTGTGTGTTCTATGTGCTTTGTTGCATCGCGTCCATGACCTACTAACCACCACACCTAATTCGCAGCACATGCTCGTAAGATACACCTATCTTTGTGTCCTAAGTCGTAACTTATGCGTTGGGTATTTTCTCTGTAGATCGCCGTAGCCGGCCTCGACGGCGTAATTTGCCTTATGTTGGTCATAGTAAGCCCTCCTTCAGCTTCTCATTCTCGATACTCACACAACTTGCATCATCAGCACTTTATCCGGTTACAAGGCCCTCAAACACGTTTAGGAAGACTAGTCATCACTCGAAGTATGCCTACCACTATGTCCATTTGCTGAATCTACTTGTCAAAACTCAAACAACCGATATTATACTCTCAGGCATACTTTACTTCCTAGTCATGGTCCTCCTTTATGCCGGAGCGGCAGTGGTTTCATTCGTTGGGTTCGTTTTCCCCTTGAGAGTATCTATGCTAGTACAGTTTGAATGGCTGAAATTTTTGACGTGCGTTTCACAGTATTTTCCTCACATACCAAGCCCTGGTCTTATATGCTGTCCTCATAATCCCAAACACCATGGTATGTGCAATCCAGCTAATTCGCCGGGTATCTGTACCTACATCTCAACCTTTTTAGGCATGTCGATTGTATTATGCTTCTCTCACAGATGGCCAAAACCGAAACCTAATTTTGTTTTTTCCTCGGCGTAGCATAATACAAATAAAAGAATACGGTTCAAACGACCCTAACTCGCACCAAATGCTTTCAAGGGTCCGAAGAGAGGTTGACCGCGCCCTTCCCAGGGGTACAGGGACCCATCAGCACTAGCAAGACGGCGTTGAAAGTTTAGGCATTTGGATTGGGGACCACTTATTTATGCTGCACCCCTTCTACTATCTTCAGAAATGTGTAATTTAATATGGGATGTCAGTGGACATGTAACTTGTTTTCTGAGTGACAAATATGACTTTATGTATTTCAGCCGACGGCCTGGATTAAATACTCAGAAAATTTCACCTTGAAAGCGATGAAAGCCGCAACCACGGTCCTGTATCTCTTGGAAAGAAGGTAAGTCGTTAGGTCTGGTTTGAAGGTCGAAACTTGACATTGAGTCACTTCTAGCAAAGCCTACCTCTCCTATGCCAACAATACAAATCGTCCACCTGATTTCTCGTCATGCTGATCCCTATCTTTACAACTGGTGTCCGAGTCAGTTAGACCAAAGACTTACCGTGCTCATTCGACCTTCAAGTTGTTGGGGTTCAATGAGATGAGGATCTATTGATCACGCGGATGTCAAGGCTGTCGTAGGCACGTAGGCCTAGGTGCTGCTGGCTTAAGTGGATGGAGCCAATGGTCGAAGGGAGGAGTCGAGATCCATTCAGTTTCTCTTCTCCAAGTGGACAATGGGTACCATCGTCGCAGTTGACTTGCTGCCTATCGTCACGATTCCTGGTGTAACGATCATCCGAGGGGACTTCCTGCTCATAAAAAAGTTGCTGGCGACCGGAGATAATCCATCCGGTAAGGCGGACGTGAGTCCCTCAGATATGGTGGCGAACGTCTGTGGAAATACTGCGTTTTGGGATCAAAGCTGTGTTCGAGTACGCCAAGCGGGATCTTCGTTCTGCAGATAACATTGGGAGGAAGGAAAATGGAGTCCTTTTTTCTGTGAGTTCATTGGTATATGGGGACTTCGTTTCTAAATGTTGTTTTGTGATTTTCTAGAATGAAAATTTTTGCCCATCCTTTGTTGGACAAATTCCTGAAGAAAAGCTGCAACATTATGCTGGAATCGCCATCGCAGGAGGTCCGACGGTTGCACGGTTTTGGAACATCGGCCCTCAGTTTGACCTTTCGACAGGGATATTCAATTTCACTTTTCAAATGAGGAAGGGTAGGATATCGCCTGACCTTGCCGTTTGGTGGATCGAGAGTTCCATCTCGACAGCCGCAGCATAGTATTTAGGAGCGGTTGTCCCGGGACTTTGAACAGTGGCACATTTCCGATTGGTGAAATGTTCATAGCATCAGGCGTGGGACGATTTTGACTCACCGGCCCGGTCCCCCGTGTATTTACCTTCAAAACGGACCGAATAACCGACTTCTTTTTCACTCTGATTTTAGCTTCGGTTAGATCTTTGCAAATTGGTCAAGGTATTTGCGTTACCATCCCACAGCCACGCCACGGACATATGTCCCTCCACTGACATAGGTACAACACGCTGCGTCTTGCCTCTCACAAAAGGCAGGTCAGGATATGCTACGGATTGGGGAATCCTGCTTCGGTATAAGATATAAAATATCACAACACCCAGCATCACGAGAACCACTGTAGCTTTTCTCGTCCCGTTTCCCCGACCACGACGACTACCTGGTTTTTATTATGCTACGGGGCAAATGTTGATATCCAAGTCAATCAGGGATTGTAGTTTGTGTCTGTCACCATGAGCGCGATAGGCAGCTTTTTCTGTGTCCATAGGATGGAGCCGAGTGTGGCCTATTCAGTTTTTTTGCCTTCCTACAGAGAGTGATAAAAAACCAACATGATTTCAGAACCATCACTTTCCTAACAGTAGGTCCATCCGCTTAGACTATGCCAGATGCCCAGCCATAAAATGGGACTCTTTGTTCAGGCAGACGACATACTTAGAGAAATTATATGGCCGGTATCAATTCAATTGCCTCCTAGTTGATCATATCCAGTCATATTGTCGACCCCGGAAGTGAGCGATAGACGCCGGAACTATTATCAAGTCGTTCCTTTATGTTTACTTACTTTGGTACGCTGATCACCTTTTCGCAGTACATGCCGATATTGTGAATATCCAGGGGTGTTTTATAATGACTTACATATACATATATGTATGTAATATATTCCCTGCAGTCGTGTTTCGCCTGTCCAGATCGATGAGTGGCACGACGGACCCTATTTGGAGTTCGACCCTACAGATCCTCAGGAGAAAACCCCAATTCTTTACATATAAAAAATGCGGACATCTCCCCTATATCGTTGGACCCCGATGCACCGACAATGCCTTTTGGAAGGTAAATACATGGCCAGAGCCAGTACATACATACGTAAGTCTAAATAATTGAATTGTATAACTTACATAAGTTACGTAGTCTCCCCTTGCTACATACAATCATGCAAGCTTTTCAAACCAACGCATATCGGAATAAATATCGCAGGAGGTTTTGCTTTCCAACACGCTGTTTTCCTCCTGCTGAGCTGCCCGGCCCCAGCCTACCTTACCTTGACGAAGAAATTTGGCTCTGACAAAAGCTGGGTATGAATCCTCTGGAACAACTGGGAACTGCATTGCGACTGTGAGTCTCCTAATTATTGTTTCGTTCAGTATTGACAAATTATATGGTAAAGGATACGGGATTCTACACTAGGTACGTTGCCACACATCCATCCTATTAAGACTTCGGGACTAGACTGAAATGTCTGTCTAGCAACGTGTCAGTTCTCTCTTCGCAAATGCTTGTACTATATCAACATTTCCTTCACTAGACGTGCTTGTGCTATATGAGTTCTTGATTATGTGAGTCCAGCAGATCCGAGGCAAATCCAACCAACTAAAAATTATCTACAGGATAGATCGCGAATATGAGGCCGTGTGTCCACTCTTTGATGATCCTTACATATCAACCTATCTAATTACCATTATCAGATCTACAAATCACGGTGGTCTCTCTCAAAATGCCTCTATTTGGCCTGCAGATTCGGGATTCTCCTCTGTTGGCCCATAGTCATGTATGCATTCATGTTCGACCACGACGTTGAGTCCTGCAAGCCCTTTCTCGTTATCGTCTCAGTTCTCTTGATGCTATTCGTACGTCTTGCCTTCTTTTTTGTTACCCACAAATTCACAGTTAACTTTACACTACCGACTAGGCATGCCTCCCTCAATGTCTATATGTGCTCCGTGCATATGCAATCACTGGAGCAAAACGCTGGACATTGTTCATTTATTTACCCTGCCTCTTTGCCTACCTCTTTGTTATCCTTTGGTATTCTCTGAACGGAATATCATTTCGGAAAGAAGTCTTTCTAATATCAGGCAGATCAGGGTGTTTCCCTGATAGATCCAATACCTTTTTTGTGCGTTCTATGTGCTTTGTTGCATCGCGTTCATGACCCCTACTAATCACCACATCACTTTCTCTTCAGCGGATGCTCGTAAGATGCACTTTAATCTTTGTGCCCTTAGTTGTAACTAAGCGCTGGGCCTTCCTCTATAGTCTGCCGGAATCGCCCTTGACGGTGTAGTTTGCGTGATGTTGGTCATAGTAAGCACTCCTTCGGCTCCTTGTTCTCTATATTCATGCAGCTTGCATCATCAGCACTTTATCCGGTTACAGGGCCCTCAAACAGGATTAGGAAATCTACTCATCACACAAGGTATGCCTGTTATCACCTCCATTTACTGAATCCACTTATCAAAGATCCTCTCAGGAATGCTTTACTTTCCAGTCATGCTCCTCCTCTACGTTGGATCGGCAGTGGTTTCAGCAGTTGGGTTCGTTTCGACATTTTCATTCTCCGTGACAATATCCGTGCTACAGTTGGAATGGCTAAATCTTTGACGGGTATTCACAGTATATTTCGCACATATGAAGCCCTGGTTTTATGTACCGTTATCACAATCCCAAACATCATGGTATGTTCAATCCATCCAACTCGCCGAGTGTCTGTACCCGCATCTCAACCTTTTTCAGGCATGTCGATTGTATGCTTCTTTCTCAGTTGGCCGATATCGAATACTAACTTCGTGTCTTTCTCTGCCTTAGCATAATCCAAATAAAAGAATACGCTTCAAACAACCCAAACTCACCGGAAATGCTTTCAAGAGTCAGAAGAGAGATTGAACGCGCATTTCCCACTGGGCCCTTGTCTACGTCGTTGGCGTTGTCCCAATAGCAAGATGGAATCGAAACTTGAAGCTCAGGGACTTGGATCTTATTTTAATTCAATAGCATGATGCACTTCGTAATGTAATCTGGTAACCAGGTTGATACATACGACTTAGTTTAATTCAACGCAGCCAAATAAAAACACGTACTATTCCGCTTTCACTTCGCATAACGCCGCTCGAACTGTTAGCCCGAACTCGTTGACGGTAACCTATTCTGGTTACGCATCAAGGGGTATAAGGCAACAATTAGAGCCTACATCAGACAATATAATGCATAAGCGACCCAAAGTAGAAGAGGGATTGGGTTGAAAATGTACAAATTCTTCCAGCCAGCAATGGACCAATCGCTCCATGATACGCCTCTGGAAGTTCCTCAGTCCATAATAATTCGAAGGAGTGAAAATTTCGATTGATTAGTGCCAAGTCCTGTTGTCGAAGTAAGCTGGGGTTTGCAAGTTTGAACCTGGGTCAGGTTAGCCTATTGATTGACGTTGACGTTGAAAAGACCCAGTGATGTATAAAAGTCCAAGTCAGGAGAAGGCAAATGCTGCCTTGGAGGGATGCCGTGGTAGGAGGTTATGCATTCCGGATTTGAGGTGCGGCAACGGTAGGTTGTTGTATCATAACAGACCAACATTGTGTACGCCGGGATTGACCAGATCCTACCAAGATCCTACACGACGGTCAACGTGAGATTGATAAAACCCTCTTGCCGAGCAGGGTTAAATGTGTGCCTTACAACAAGAATCTTCGATTGGAGGCAATGTATTCAGGATAATCCATCTCCATAGTACAAACACTTGGCGTAGATAGTACACAACTACCTACTCAATTTCCGGTATCAAAATGAATACACCCTTCTCCACATATTGTTTCAGTCCACCACAACCAGAAAGTGATGAAAAAATCTCGGAGGGACATAGATATTTGTCCCGCTCATCCTGGATTTTAAACTTTGCACAGACAGAGATCGTGATGGAGAGGGACGAACATTTCTCCACGAGAGGGACAAGTGGGGCCCAGGCGGTGTCGGGGTCGGGAAGGTTCTGGAGCAACAGGGTGAATTCAAGAAATACTTGTTTCAGTGTGGGTGGCGCAGTCGAGATGAGCTCTATGATAGCTGGCGTGGGAGAGTACTGATCCCAACCATCCCCCCGAGGCCACAGGGCGCAAACCGTGAAGATTGTAAGTCGTTCCATGTGGAAAAGGTCAGCAAGTGTGAATGGAAATAGAAGGACCATTCTGCTGCCAGTGTATTGATACTCTACTCCAGACTCCAGAGAGATTCCGTACGAACTTCGGACTGGTCTGGATGGTCAGCTTGGGAAAGTGTGATTCAACGGATGAGAACGTACGAGCTGAACTAATGTCCAGATCCAAGTTTATCAACGTGCTCGAACAAGCGGAAAGGAGCTGTGGAAGGTACTCCCTGAACTCAAATTGGTCTAAGGACACCCTCAGGGAGCGTAAGCTGCGCATTTGTACCCAGGATGTGACCTTTTCCAGGGTCCAGATTTGTTGGATAGAAAGACGCTCGAGAGGCTGAACTTCTATGGACCCTTCGTCATATTGTGCGTTTCGGCAATTATAAAGGGTTACCCGAAGGGTCTTGTCTAACAACGACAAGGGGAAGCAAGACACATATAAGATAGATACGTCTTTCAAGGATTGAACACGGAGGAGGTGC
>Ga0307508_10007001_pt1 | contig 10516 bp, 5 predicted proteins | sample 9_EM_MG_FD_203089 | JGI IMG/M metagenome (GOLD analysis project Ga0307508, IMG submission 203089) | Populus trichocarpa ectomycorrhiza microbial communities from riparian zone in the Pacific Northwest, United States - 9_EM | ecosystem: Host-associated > Plants > Roots > Unclassified | place...
CGGCCGCCGCGGCGACGGCGAGCGCGGCGATCACCGCGAGCCCCCGGGTTCGCACCGTCCCGCGCCGCCGCGCGGTGTGCGCCTGCGGCAACGCGGCCCGCACGCGCCCCCTGCCCCGGCCCACCGTCCCTCGCCGTGCGGCCGGGCGGGGCGCGACGCCGCAGTCGATCGATGCCACAGGCGATCCCACGGGGGCCCTTGCCCCGCGCCCGGCCATGGCGTCCTGGATGCGCGCCTGAAGCTCGGCGCGAACCTCGTGAAATGCCGCCGACATTGCGTCGGCGACCTCGAGCTCGCGGACGAGGTGGCCGGTCCTCCGCAGGTAGCGCTCGATCGCCTGGCGCATCTCGTTCGCCGACTGATAGCGCGCCGCGGCATCCTTCTCGAGCGCGCGCGCGACCAGGTCGTCGAGATCGGGGTCGACGCCGCCCAGCGCGCTCGCCAGCCGCGGGATCGGCTCGTGGGCGAGCCGGTGCAGGATGGCGGCCGCGTCCCCGTCGAACAACCTGCGGCCCGACAGCATCTCCCACAGCACGACGCCCATCGCGAACACATCGCTGCGGCGGTCGGCGTGTCCGAGCGCCTGCTCGGGCGCCATGTATGCGACCTTGCCGGTGACGACCCCGGGCTCGGCCAGGGGAGCGTGGCACGAGGTGGCGATCCCGAAATCGAGCAGCTTGGTCACGCCGTCGTAGCTGACGACGAGGTTGTGCGGAGAGATGTCGCGGTGCACGATGCCGAGCGGCTTGCCGTCGTAGTCGCGGAGGCTGTGCGCGTGCTGCAGGCCGCCCAGCGCGTCAGCGATGACGCGGAGCCAGATCGCCGGCTCGAAGCTGCGCGTCCGGGCGCAGCGAAACAGGTCCTTGAGCGATAGCCCCTCGACGTACTCCATCGACAGGAAGTGCGCGCCGCGCTCCTGGCCGACCTCGTAGGTGTGCACGAGGTTCGGGTGGTTGAGCCGCAGCGTCAGGCGGGCCTCGTCGAGAAACACCTGGAGCAGCGCGGCGTCCGCGGCCAGACCGGGCCGGGCCCGCTTGATCACCACCAGCTTGTCGACGCCGAGCGTGCCGCGCGCGATCGCGAGGAAGACATCGGCCTGGCCGCCACTCCCCAGCTTGGCGAACAGCCGGTAGCGCCCGAACGCGCCATCGGGGACCAGCGGCGGGGCGAGGTTGAGTTCTGCGATGGGATCGGGTGTCGGCATGCCGCGTCCCCCTCCCTGGGCATCGAGGGAAAACGGTATCGCAACGCACCCGTTGCGCCAACGACGCAATCGAGAAACGTGAGACTCGGTGCGTCGAGCGTCAGCCATGACGCAGCGCTCGCCACGGCGGGAGCGTCGCGGATGACGCGCGTGTTGCGCATTGTCGAGTCCTTGCACGTGTCGCGTTGTGGCGCGCACCGTGCATTGCGCTGCGACAGCGCATGACCACCAAGAACGTGCTGTGTCTCGTCTCACTCGTGGGCTGCGTCACCGCGGCGTCGCCGAGGCCGGCGCACGCGGGATGCCGCGAGGTCCTGGTCGCGCTCGGCGCCAGCATCGCCGAGGCGACCTGCGTCGACAGCGCGGATCTGACGACCACCAACGCCGCCACCACGCCGCCGGACAACTCGCTCGCCGGCCTGCCGCCCGGTGCGTTCACGCCCACCACCGATCGCGGCGTGATCTCTCCCGCCCCACCCGACCGCACGCCGATCACGCGCGCGGTGCCGGGCGTCCAGATCCGCGGCCGGTTCGCCGATGACCCGACCGGCCAGGCGCGCTTCGTGCTGCGCCTCCCCGCGGACTGGAACGGCCGGCTGGTCGTGGCCGGCGCGTCGGGCACACGGAGCGAGGACAACGGCGACTTCGCCTGGAGCGACTATGTCGTCCAGCGCGGCTACGCCTACGCGTCGCAGAACAAGGGCGTCTTGAACCTGCGTATCGTCAGCCTGTCGTCGCCGACCCAGCCGGCGGAGGATCCGATGTCGTGCCGGCTCAACCCGGCGTCCCAGGTCTGGGTCCACTTCTTCGATGATGATCCCGGCAAGCCGTTCACCCAGTGGACCCGCACCATGCTCGATGACGCCCGGCTGGCCCGGCGCGCGGTGGAGGCCGAGTACCACCGCCGCCCGCGCTTCACGTACGCCGTCGGGACCTCGAACGGCGGCTACCAGGTGCGCCGCGCCATCGAGGAGGCGCCCGAGCTGTTCGACGGCGGCGTCGACTGGGAGGGCACGTTCATCGACCCGCGCGGGCCCAACGTCCTGATCGACCTGCCACCGGCGATCGCCGGCTTTCCGGCCTACGCCGCCTCGGGGTTCGACCCGCACAGCCTCGCGGCCCGCCAGATCGAGGCGGCGGGATATCCGCCCGATCTGGTGTCCGGCACCACGTCGCTCTGGGGGCTCTACTGGGGTCAGTTCTGGGAGGTCACCCAGTGCCAGTGGCAGAAGCGGTTCGACCCGGCGTTCACGACCTACGACGGCGGCCCGGATCACATCGATGGGACCGGCGGCTACGACTACGCCGGTCGCGTCGCGGCGGATCGCTCGATCGCCCGGAGCCTCGCCGCGGTCGCCACCACCGGCCGGATCCAGCGCCCGCTGCTCACGGTGGCCGGCACGATGGACGCGCTGTTGCCGATCGACCGCCACGCGCGGGCCTACGAGGCGCTGGTCCGCCGTGCCGGGTGCCGCCATGGCGACTGCGACCGCGCGCGCGACGGCGATCGCGACGACGGCCGCCCGCCCTACCGGCTCTACGAGGTCCAGAACGGCAACCACATCGAGACCTACCAGACCACGTTCCCCGAGCTCGAGCTGATCCAGCCCCACGCGCAGCGCGCGTTCGAGCTCCTGGTCGACCATGTCGAGCGTGCCGCGCGGCTGCCACCCAGCCAGTGCGTGCCGCGCGGTGGAGCGATCTCTGCCGGGCCATCGCAGCCCGGCCACTGCGCCCAGCTCCTGGCGCATTAGCCGCCCGCTCGTCCCACCTCGTTCCCCGGAGTGAGCCATGAACCGAGCCTTGCCTCGTCTGCTGTGCATTGCCGTGATGTTCGCGCCCGCGTGCGCGAGCGACGCTCCCGCAGACGTAGCGGTGACCGGCGTGACCCAGGCCGTCACCCTGACCCGGGTGACGAGCTTCGGCAGTAACCCCGGAGCGCTGAAGATGTTCGCGTACGTCCCGGCCGGGCTGCCGGCCGGCGCGCCGCTGGTGGTGGCGCTGCATGGCTGCACCGAGAGCGCGGCCAGCTACTCGACGCAGACCGAGTGGGGCAACCTGGCCGACCGGTTCCAGTTCGCGGTCGTGTTTGCGGAGCAGCAGAGCGCCAACAACTCGCTCAGCTGCTTCAACTGGTTCCAGCCCGGCGACATCGCGCGCGATCAGGGCGAGGCGCTCTCGATCAAGCAGATGGTCGATACCATGACGTCCGCGCACGGCAGCGACCCGGCGCGGATCTTCGTGACCGGGATGTCGGCGGGCGGGCTGATGACCGAGGTCATGATGGCGGCCTACCCGGACGTGTTCGCCGGCGGCGCGGTCAACTCGGGTGGCCCGTACGCGTGCGCGACGAGCTTGATCGCGACGACCGCCTGCCAGCAGGGCAGCGTCAGCCACACGCCGCAGCAGTGGGGCGATCTGGTGCGTGGCGCGTTCCCGGGCTACGCCGGGCGGTTGCCCCGGCTGGTCGCGTTTCACGGCGCGAGCGACACCACCGTGGCGCCGGCCGATCTGCAGCAGTCGGTCGATCAGTGGAGCAACGTGCTCGGGATCGACGAGACCGCCGACGTCAACGAGACCTTCCGCACCGCGACGCACAGGGTGTACCGCGACGCGAGCGGCCGCGCGCAGATCGAGACCTACCTGATCTCCGGGATGGGCCACGCGCTCACCGTCGATGTCGGCAGCAACGTCGACCAGGGCGGCGCGACCGGCGCGTTCTCCGAGGACCACGACATCTACTCCTCGTACTACGCGGCGCAGTTCTGGGGCCTGACCACCGCCGGCCAGGGCGGGGGCGATACCATGCCGCCGACCGCGGCCGTCACGTCGCCGGCCAGCGGCGCCACGGTCAGCGGCGCGCTCGCCGTCACCGCGACCGCCAGCGACAACGTCGGCGTCACCCGCGTCGACGTGCTGGTCGACGGCACGCCCGCGGGCAGCGACGCGACCGCGCCGTACTCGGTCACGGTCGACACCACGGCGCTGGCCAACGGCTCGCACGCGATCTCGGCCCGGGCGTTCGACGCCGCCGGCAACGCCGGGACCTCGACCCCGGTGACGATCACCGTGCAGAACACCGGGGCCGGCGGCGGGGGTCACTTCCTCGAGACGTTCTCCGCCGCCGGCCCCGACAACCCGGGCTGGGCGTTCGGCGGCTGGGCGCTGTCGACGGCCGACGCCACCGGAACGCCCGGATCGCGCTCGCTCGGTGCCACGGCAGCGCCGAGGTTCGGCTCGGTGATCCGGACGGCGACCTGGAGCGGGCTCGCCCTGGGGGCATCGGCCCACCTGAGCTACGTCCGGCGGCTCGCGCTGTCGGACGCCAACCTCTCGGCCAGCGCCGGCCTGAGCGTCATCATCAACGACGGGGCCGACCACGTCATCGACGCCCGATCGATCTCGGGCTTCACGTCGTACCGCGAACCGAGCTTCACGCCGCGTACCAACCTCGACCTGTCCGCGTTCGCCGGCAAGACGGTCACGCTCGCGCTCGTGCTCACCGCCAGCGACCTGGCCTCCACGCTGACCAGCGCCACCGCCACGATCGATCAGATTCAGATTCAGTAATCGTTCCTCGGTTATTCAGACTCCCGCTGTGGCGATTCTGGACTCCTGACGTTTTTGACGCGTCGCGCCAGCGAGATAGACAGCGCGCCGCGTCATTCCCGATCACCGCTCCACCAAGGGATCCTGTCCAGTGCCCATTCCCGCGTCCTCCCCTGTCATCGAGAGCTCGCTGTCGACCGCGGCCCAGCCCGCGACCTCCATCACCAAGGTCGCCCTGGCGAGCTTCGTGGGGACCGCGATCGAGTGGTACGACTTCTTTCTTTACGGCACGTTCGCAGCGCTGGTGTTCAGCAAGCTGTTCTTTCCGAGCCTCGATCCGGTCGCCGGCACGCTCGCGTCCTTCGCCACGTTCGCCGTCGGGTTCGCCGCGCGCCCGGTGGGAGGGATCGTGTTCGGTCACTACGGCGACCGGATCGGCCGCAAGGCGATGCTGAGCCTGACCCTCGCGATCATGGGGCTCGCGACGTTCGCGATCGGCCTGTTGCCGACCTACGCGACCATCGGGGTCGGCGCGCCGGTCCTCCTGGTCGGGCTGCGGCTGCTCCAGGGCTTTGGCCTCGGCGGCGAGTGGGGTGGCGCAGTGCTGATGGCCGTCGAGCATGCGCCCGCGCACCGCCGCGGCTACTACGCCGCGCTGCCCCAGGTCGGGGCCGCCGCCGGGCTCCTGGTCGCCAACGGCGTGTTCACCCTCGTCCGGGGCATGCCCGAGGATCAGTTCCTCCGCTGGGGCTGGCGGATCCCGTTCCTGGTCAGCATCGTGCTGGTCGGCGTCGGCACGTACATCCGGGTCCGGCTCGCCGAGAGCCCGTCGTTCGCCCGGCTCAAGGCCGACCACGCCGAGGTCCGGCTGCCGATCTTTGCCGTGCTGCGCCACCACAAGAAGAGCGTCCTGCTCGCGATGGGCGCGCGGCTGGCCGAGAATGCGTTGTTCTACATCTACACGGTCACGATCCTGACCTACGTGACCGCCCGGGTGTCCGTGCCCAGGCAGACCGCGCTGACGGGAGTGCTCATCGCCGCGGCGATCGACCTGTTCGCGATCCCGCTGTTCGGGGCGCTGTCGGACCGCGTCGGGCGGCGGCCGGTCTACCTGTTCGGCGCGGCGTTCTCGGCGGCGTTCGTGTGGCCGTTCTTCCTGCTCGTCGACACCGGCCAGCCGGTGTTGATCTGGCTCGCGATCGTGATCGGCATTTGCGTCGGCCACGCGGCGATGTACGGCCCTCAGGCGGCGTTCTTCTCCGAGTTATTCGCTGCCAAGGTGCGTTATACTGGCGCCTCGCTCGGCTACCAGCTGGCGTCGATCCTCGGCGGTGGCATGGCGCCATTGATCGCCGCCGGACTGTTCGCATGGGCAGGGGGAGCGTGGTGGGCGGTGGCCGCCTACATGGTCGGGTGTGCAGCCGTCACGTTGACCGCGGTGTTCCTGGCCTCCGAGACTGGCAAACGACAGCTCGACCAGACGTGAGTCATACAGATAGACTGCGCTCGCGGGTAGTTCACTCGCGAGCCTGTGCTCCCTCATCGCGGCGCACCTCTGCCGAAGAGAGAGAGAAGTAATCATGAAGGTCATCGTTCGACTCTCCGTCTGGACGCTGCTGGGTGTGCTGGTCATTTCGCGCGAGACGTCCGCACAGCCGGCGCCGCCGTCGCCGGATCCCGCCGCGCAGCCGCAGCCCACGCCGGCGGACCCCGCCCCCGAGCCGCCGCCACCGGCACCCGACACCACCTCGCCCCCGCCGCCCCCGGTCGCGGCCCCCGCGCCCGCGCCACCTGCGGCACCGGCACCGATGGTACCGCGAGGCCCCGAGTGGACCTCGCTGCGGCTGTTGCACGACAAGGGCGTGATCTCCGACGCCGAGCTCGCGTCGGCGCTGAAGGACATCGGCGTGGTCGGCGCGGGCGACGCCACGACGCTCGTGCTCGCCAAGCTCAAGACCACGATCTACGGCTACGTCGAGGGCAACTTCGTCTACGACTCGACCCAGACCTGCGTGGAGTTCTGTGGCAACTCGCAGATCCAGCGCTCGGGCACCTACAAGGGCGATCACGGACGGACGATCTTCAGCCCACGCGACTCGCGGCTCGGCGTGCGGATCGCGGCGCCCGAGGAGCACGGCATCCGCGTGACCGGGCTCCTCGAGGCCGACTTCCTCGGTCCGACGGCCACCACCGAGCAGGGCACGTGGTCGAACCCGGTGCTCCGCATCCGCAACTCGTTCCTCAAGATGGAGACCCCGGTCCTCGACATCCTCATCGGCCAGACCTGGACGTTGTTCGGCTGGCAGCCCAACTACCTCGCCGCCTCGGCCCAGCTCCCCGGGCTCCCCGGCCAGATGTTCGAGCGCACGTCGCAGCTCAAGCTGTCGAAGACGATCAAGTCCGACCCGGTCACGGCCGAGCTCGCGGTCGCCGCCAACCGTCCCCCGCAAGAAGACTCGGCCACCCCGGAGGGCGTCGCCGGGATCCGGCTGGCCGCCAACCACCGGAGCGGCGCGCACAGCGGCTACATGGTGTCGACCACCGTGGTACCGGCCTCGATCGCGATCTCCGGCGACCTGCGCAAGTTCCGGATCCCGGCGTTCGCCGCGGCCTCCGACCGCGGGCACGTCAAGGTCGGTGGCGGGGTCTCGGCCAGCGTCTATCTCCCGATCGTCCCGGCGACCAAGGAGTCCAAGGACAACGCGCTGTCGATCACCGGCGAGGTCAGCATCGGCGCGGGGACCAGCGACATGTACACGGCGCTCGGCGCCGCAGGGACCGCCAACGCGACGCTGCCGGCCACCGCCGCCGGGGCCCCGCAGACCTACCCCGCGAACTTCGACCCTGGGCTCGCCGCGGTCGACGCCACCGGGCACATCGAGCTGATCAAGTGGACGTCCTACCTCGCGTGCCTCGAGTTCTACCCGGGGGGCACCGGCGGCCGGCTCGGGACGTTTGCTAACTTCGGCCACATGGAGTCGTCGAACGCCAAGAACGTCGGCACCGCCGTGGCCGCCGGGACCTCCGACGCCGCGATCGCCGCGGCCGCCGCGGCCAAGGCCAGGATCCGCGACCACGAGGAGTTCTACGAGGTCGGCCTGCTGTTCGATCCGACCAAGGCGACGCGGGTCGCCGCCAGCGGCTCGCTCTACGACGACACCTACGGCGATGGCAAGGACGCGAAGAACTACGCGCTCATCATGAGCGGGTGGCTGTTCTTCTGAGGAGTCACCCGCGATGATGCCGACGCAGCTCACCTCGTGGCTTCTGTTCCAGAACGCCGAGGCCCACTGCAGCGAGGTCGAGATCGTCAGCAAGGAGGGCGGTGGGGTTCACCGGTACACCTTCGGCGAGTTCGCCCGGCGCGCGCAGCAGCTCATGCACGCGCTCGACGCCCTGGGCATCGCGCCCGGCGAGCGGATCGCGACGCTGGCCTGGAACCACTACCGGCACCTCGAGTGCTACTTCGCGGTGCCGTGCACCGAGCGCGTGCTCCACACCCTCAACATCCGGCTCTCGACCGAGGATCTGTCGTACATCATCGAGCACGCCGACGATCGCGTCATCTTCGTCGATCCCGATCAGGTGGCGACGCTCGAGCGGCTCGCGCCGGTGCTGTCGCGGGTCGCGCACATCGTCGTGCTCGGGTCCGAGGTGCCGCGCTCGACGCTCCCCAACCTGGTCGCGTACGAAGCGCTGATCGCCGGCCGCCCGACGGCGTACCCGCGCCGCGAGTTCCCCGAGGGGACCCCGCTCGGGCTGTGCTACACGTCGGGCACGACCGGCCGGCCCAAGGGGGTCGTGTACACCCACCGCTCGACGTTCCTGCACTCGCTGTCGGTGACCTCGGCGGCGGCGATCGCGCTCGGCCCGGCCGACGCGGTGATGCCGATCGTGCCGATGTTCCACGCCAACGCCTGGGGCCTGGCGCACGCCGCGGTGATGGTCGGCGCCAAGCTCGTGCTCGGCGGGCGAGATCACGATCCGGCGAGCCTGATCGAGCTGTTGCAGCGCGAGCGCATCACGGTCAGCGCGGGCGTGCCGACGGTGTGGTTCAGCATCGCCGACGAGCTCGCCCGGCGCGGCGGCAAGCTGCCCGACCTCCAGCGCGTCCTCGTGGGGGGCAGCCAGCCACCGACCAGCCTGATCGAGCGCTACCGGACCGAGCTCGGCGTGACGCTCCACCAGGCGTGGGGCATGACCGAGACCTCCCCCCTGGCCTCGCTGGCGCGGCCCAAGGAGTACATGCGCGACTGGCCCGACGATCGGCTGACCCGGGTGGTGAGGAACCAGGCCGGGCTGCCGCTGCCGGGCGTCCAGATCACGATCCGCGGGCTCGACGGCGCCACGGTGCCGTATGACGGCAAGACCATGGGCGACCTCCTGGTCCGTGGCCCGTGGGTGATCGATAGCTACTGGCGGGGCGAGGGCAAGGAGCAGTTCACCGAGGATGGCTGGTTCCGCACCGGCGACATCGCGATCGGCTCACCCGAGGGCTACTTCGTGATCGGCGATCGCACCAAGGACCTGATCAAGTCCGGTGGCGAGTGGATCTCGTCGGTCGACATGGAGCGCGTGATCATGGCGATGCCCGAGGTCGCGGAGGCCGCCGTGATCGCGATCCCCGACGACAAGTGGCAGGAGCGCCCGCTCGCGTGCATCGTGCTGCGCGCCGGGAGCCAGCTCGACCTGCCCGGGGTGCGCGCGCACCTCAAGGACCACGGGTTCGCGAACTGGCAGCTGCCCGACCGGATCGAGATCATCGAGGCCGTCCCCAGGACCAGCGTCGGCAAGTTCGACAAGAAGGCGCTGAGAGCACAGTTCCGAGCCCGGTGATATACACCGGTGATCCGCAAGGACGGTCACGCTGGCCACCGACGCTGAACAGGACGTCACTTCGCGCGTGGTGCCCGCGCACACGATGCGGATCTGGTCGGTCGCGCTCGCCGTCGTCGACGGGCCGTCGCGCGGGGCACGCGCCGCGGTCGGCAGCGAGATCGTGCGGATCGGCACCGCCGACGGCAACGACCTGGTGCTGGTCGACCGCACCGTGTCGCGGTTTCACTGCGAGCTCCTGGTCCGCGGCAACACCATCATCATCCGGGACTGCGGCAGCACCAACGGGACGCTGATCGACGGCGTGCGCGTCCGCGAGGCCGAGATCCCGCCCGGCACGCTGGTGCGCATCGGCGGGTCGGCGTTCCGCGTCGAGCTGGGCGACGAGCCGGCGTTCGTCGAGGTCTCGGGCCGGACCGCGTTCGGCGAGCTGGTCGGGGCGAGCGTCGAGATCCGGCGGGTCTATGCGATCCTCGAGCGCCTGGCCCACACCGACGCGACGGTGCTGGTCCAGGGCGAGACCGGGACCGGCAAGGACGTGCTCGCGCGGTCGCTCCACGCCGCGTCGCCTCGCGCGCAGCAGCCGTTCGTCGCGGTCGACTGCGGCGCGATCCCGGAGCACCTGGTCGAGAGCGAGCTGTTCGGCCACGTGCGAGGCGCGTTCACCGGCGCGACCAGCGACCGCAAGGGCGTGTTCGAGGAGGCCGACGGCGGCACGCTGTTCCTCGACGAGATCGGCGAGATGCCGGTGGCGCTCCAGCCCAAGCTGCTCCGCGCCATCGAGTCGCGATCGATCCGCCGGGTCGGCGGCAGCGGCGCGCGCACGGTGAACGTGCGCATCGTGGCGGCCACCAACCGCTCGCTGTCGAGCTCGATCAACGAGGGCAGCTTTCGCGAGGACCTCTACTACCGCCTCGCCGTGGTCGA
>Ga0307508_10007002_pt1 | contig 10515 bp, 9 predicted proteins | sample 9_EM_MG_FD_203089 | JGI IMG/M metagenome (GOLD analysis project Ga0307508, IMG submission 203089) | Populus trichocarpa ectomycorrhiza microbial communities from riparian zone in the Pacific Northwest, United States - 9_EM | ecosystem: Host-associated > Plants > Roots > Unclassified | place...
GCCGCGTCCAGCAGGGACTCCAGCGGTACCCCCTGCCGGGCACGCCGGGTGCCGACCCGTTCGGACACCTCGGCGATGTGCTCGGGCACGGGCAGCTCGGCCACGGTGCGCAGCAGCATCTCCAGCGCGTGTCGTGCTGAGTCCCGGAAGTCCGTGTCCGGTACGCGGTCGGCGTAGGTCCGGCGGACGGGGCCCACCACATCGATCCACAGCTCGATCAGCCCGTCGAGGTCGTCCAGGCACTCCCGGGCGAGCTCGGCGATGCGTGGGTCGGGCGGAGGGAAGGCAACGGCCGCATTGTGCATGTGCACGATTCTGGTCAGCGTATCGGATGCATTTCAACCTTGGCTGGATTCCATCTTCCCGGGATTCTGATTCAACCCCCGGGCGACACGCACCGGGGTCTACCGTCCAGGAGGTCACGGCAGTGCATCTGACCCCTCGCGAGCTGGAACGGGTCCAGCTCTTCACCGTCGCCGAACTGGCCCGCCGCCGCCGTGCGCGTGGCCGGCGGCTGAACGCCCCGGAGGCCATCGCCCTCATCTGCGACGAGGTGCTGGAGGCGGCCTGGGACGGGGCGAGCCTGGACGAGGTGATCGAGGCCGGGCGGTCACTGCTGACCGTGGACGATGTGCTGGAGGGAGTGCCCGCTCTCGTCGGCACCGTCCAGGTCGAAGCGCTGTTCCCGAGCGGAACGTCCCTGGTCGCGGTGGAGAACCCGATCGCGGGTGGCAGCGGGGACCACGCTCCCGGGGCGATCCGCCCGACCGCGGAGCCGGTGCTGATCAACGCCGGGCGCCCCCGGCTGCGGCTGACGATCCGCAACAACGGCGACCGCACCGTCTACCTCTCCTCGCACTACCCGCTCGCGGAGGCCAATGCCGCCCTCGAACTGGACCGCGAAGCCGCCGCCGGGATGCGGCTGGACGTCGCGGCGGGGACTGCCCTGGCCTTCGAACCGGGGGCCGAACGTGAGGTGGACCTGGTGGCCGCCCGCCACGAGGGACATGAACAGGAGGAGTCGGCATGACACGGATCGACCGAGGTACGTACAACGCCCTCTATGGTCCCACCACCGGTGACCGTGTCCGCCTGGGCGACACCTGTCTGTGGGTCGAGGTGGAGGCCGACGACGGCACTCCCGGCGACGAGCTGCTGGGCGGCTGCGGCAAGACCGTCCGCGACGGGCTGCTGGCCTCCCCGCGCTCCGACCGGGCCTCGGCCCTGGACCTGGTGGTCTCCAGTGTGCTGCTGATGGACCCGGTCCTGGGTGTCCGCAAGACCGACATCGGCGTCAAGGACGGCCGGATCGTCGCGGTCGGCGGAGTGGGCAACCCGGATCTGATGCCGGTGGATTTCGCCATCGACTCGCACACCGCGGTGGTCACCGGGGAGGGGCTGATCGCCACCCCGGGCATCGTCGACAGCCATGTGCATCTGTCCTCGCCCGAGGTCGCGCCCGCCGCCCTCGCCTCCGGTGTGACCACGGTGGTGGGCATGGGGCTCGGCGGGGTCTGGGACATCGGCTGCAACCCGGCCCACAATCTGCACACCCTGATGAGCTCCTGGCGCGGTACCCCGCTCAATGTGGCCTTCCTCGGCCGCGGCTCCTCCAGTTCCCGTGCCCTGCTGGACGAGTCGGTGCTCGCCGGGGCCGGCGGATTCAAGATCCATGAGGACTTCGGCGCCACCCCACGCATCATCGACACCTGCCTGGCCACCGCCGAACACGCCGATCTGCCCGTCGCGCTGCACACCGACTCGATGAACGAATCGGGCTATCTGCGCGACACCATCGGCGCCACCCGCGGCCGCACCGTGCACGCGTACCACGTGGAGGGCGGCGGCGGACACCCCGATCTGCTGGAGATCCTCTCCGAGCCGAACATCCTGCCGTCCTCGACCACCCCCACCATCCCGTACACGGCGAACACCGTCGGCGAGCTGTTCCCGATGACGATGACCGTGCACCGGCAGAACCACCACGTCCACAGCGATGTCGAGATCTCCCGCGGCCGCATCCGCGGCCACGCCATCGCCGCCGAGAACGCCCTGCACGACCTCGGCGCCATCAGCATCGTCAACTCCGACTCCATGGGTATGGGCCGCATCGCCGAGACCGTACGGCGCACCTGGCAACTCGCCCACGTCCAGGCGCTGCGCGCGGGGGAGGGCGGAGTGGAGCGGCCCGCCAACGAGCGCGTGCTGCGCTACCTCGCCAAGATCACCCTGAATCCGGCGATCGCCCACGGCCTCGCACACGAGGTGGGCACCGCCCGGCCCGGACGCCTCGCCGATCTCGTGCTGTGGCATCCGGCCTGGTTCGGTACCAAGCCCGAACTCGTCATCAAGGGCGGCTTCGTGGCCTGGGGCAACCGCGGCTCGGGAGCCGGCTCGACCCGGCTCACCCAGCCCCGCACCTACGGCCCCTACTTCGGCGCTCTCGGCGACGCACCGTCCCAGCTGTCGCGGATCTTTGTCGCCCAGGCCGCCCTCGACGACACCAAGGCCCGCGCCGCCCTCCCCGGCGGGCTGCGCTACGCGTCGGTGCGCGGTGCCCGCGGGCTCACCCGCGCCGACATGCTCCACAACACCGCCACCCCGCGCGTCGAAGTGCCCCGCGAACCGGCACCCGTCCTCGTCGACGGCCTGCCCACCACCACCGACGCCGCCACCGAACTGCCGCTCGCCCAGCTCCATCACCTGGCCTGACCCGGGAATCCCGCACGTGCCGCACCGCCCTCGCACCGGGGCTACCGGCCACCCACCGCCCGCCCACACAGTCGGTTCCTCCGTCCCCCAGCCGCCACCGGCTACCGCCGTCCCCATGGAGAATCCGTGAGCACCACCCCGACCGCGCCACCCCGGCCCAGCGCGGGAGACATCAAACGCCTGCTGTCCGCCGCGTTCATCGGCACCGCCCTGGAGTGGTACGACTACTTCCTCTACGGCACCGCCGCCGCCCTCGTCTTCAGCAAGCTCTTCTTCCCCTCCCTCGATCCGGCCACCGCCACCATCGCCTCCTTCGTCACCTTCGCCGTCGGTTTCGTGGCCCGGCCGATCGGCGCCGCCATCTTCGGCCACATCGGCGACCGCTACGGACGCAAGGCGGCGCTCATCATCACCGTCGTCCTGATGGGCGCCTCCACGGGCTGCATCGGACTGCTCCCCGACTACGACGCGGTCGGAGTATGGGCACCCGTCCTGCTCGCCGCGCTCCGCTTTCTGCAGGGCATCTCGGTCGGCGGCGAGTGGAGCGGCGCCATGCTGCTCACCCTGGAACACACCCCCAAGGAGAAGCACGGCAGCTACTCCTCCATCCCCCAACTCGGCTCGCCCGTCGGCACATTGCTCTCCAGCGGCGCCTTCGCCCTGGTGGGGCTGCTGCCCGACGACGCGTTCTACTCCTGGGGCTGGCGCATCCCCTTCCTCGCCGCCTTCGCCCTGCTCGGCTTCGCTCTCTACCTGCGGCTGCGCATCGAGGAGTCGCCGGTCTTCCGCGCCATGCACGCCGAGGCCGAGCGGGAAGGACCCCGGCCCGCGCCGCTGATCGAGGCGTTCCGCAGGACCTGGGGGCGCATGCTCATCGGCGTGGCCACCGCCTTCCTCGGCATCGGCGGCTTCTTCCTGCTGACCACCTACGTGATCTCCTATGGCACCGAGCAGCTCGGCATCGACAAGTCCGTGATGATCAACGCAACCCTGCTGGCCGCCGTCGCCGAGATCGCCGTCATCGTCATCGCCGGGCGGCTTGCCGACCGCGTCGGCCCCTGGAAGGTGTGTGCCGTCGGCGGCGTCGCCTCCGTGATGGTGGCCTTCCCCACCTTCTGGCTCATCGACACCCGGCAGACCGGACTCGTGATGCTCGGCGTCGCCCTCGGCGTAAGCGTCATCTCCATCCCGTACGCGGCCATCGGCGCCGTCATCGCCGGGATGTTCCCCGACACTGTCCGCTACAGCGCGGTCGCCATGTCCTACAACCTCGCCGGTGTCCTGGGCGGCCTCGTACCCCTGGCCGCGGCCTGGCTGACCGGCCTCGCCGACGGCGCCTCCTGGGGCGTGGCGCTGCTCATGATCCTCATCGCGGCCAGCACGGCCACCGGCTCCTACCTCGCCGGACCGCCGCTGCACCGCCGTCTCGGCCCGGACCACCCCGGACACCATGAACATCCCGCAACCGTGAAGGCCACCGCATGACACCGCAGAATCCCGCCCGCACCGGTGGGCAGGTCCTGATCGACCAGCTCGTCCGGCACGGCGTCGACACCGTGTACGGCGTCCCCGGCGAGAGCTACCTCGCCGCGCTCGACGCCCTGCACGACGCCCCCGTCCGGATGGTCGTCTGCCGCCACGAGGGCGGCGCGGCCTACATGGCCGAGGCCCACGGCAAGCTCACCGGCCGCGCGGGCGTGTGCTTCACCACCCGCGGCCCCGGCGCCACCAACGCCCTGGTCGCCCTGCACACCGCACACCAGGACGCCACCCCGCTCGTGCTCTTCATCGGCCTCGTACCGCGCGGCCACACCCACCGCGACTCCTTCCAGGAACTGGACCTGCGCGCCACCTTCGGCACCAATGCCAAGCTGGTCGAGACCATTGACGACGCCGCCCGCATCCCCGAACACGTGGCCCGCGCCTTCGCCGTGGCGGGCAGCGGGCGCCCCGGGCCGGTCGTCCTCGGGCTGCCGGAGGACATGCTCACCGACTCCGTCCAGGTGCCCGACGCCACTCCGCTGCCCGTGCCCGCCGGTGCGGTCTCCGCCGCCGAGCGCGACCGTCTGGCCGCACTGCTGGGCGCCGCCGAGCGCCCGCTGCTGCTGCTCGGCGGCAGCCGCTGGACCGACCGGGCCCGCGCCGACGTACGGGAGTGGGCCGAGGCGTGGTCGCTGCCCGTCACCGTCGACTTCCGCTGCCAGGATCTCGTCGACAACGACAGCGAAAGCTACATCGGGGCGCTGGGCTACGGACGGGCCGACGCCGTCGCCGAGCGGGTACGCGAGGCCGACCTGCTGATCTGCGTCGGCACCGCGCCCGGCGACGTCTGCACCGACGGCTTCACCCTGCTCCCCACCGACGGGACCGGCCCGCGCCTGGTCCAGGCGATACCCGCACCGCAGCCGCCCGCCCCGCTCTACCCGGCCGACCTCGCCCTGCTCGCGGGCCCCGAGGCCTTCGGCGAGGCGGTACGCGGTCTGCGCCCCGACACCGCGGTGCCCTGGGGCCCGCGGACCAAGCAGGACCGCAACGCGCACCTGGAGTTCCGTACCCCGGTGCCGGACGACGACCCGCTGGACCTCGGCGCCGTATTCGCCCACCTGGACGCGCGGCTGCCCCACGACGCCGTGGTCACCTTCGGCGCAGGCAACCACGCCGTCTGGGCGCAGCGCTTCCTCACCTACCGCGACGGATGGCGCCAACTCGCCCCCCGCAACGGCTCGATGGGCTACGGCATCCCCGCCGCCGTCGCCGCCGCGCTCGCCGAACCCGGCCGGCAGGTGGTCTCGGTAGCCGGCGACGGCTGCTTCCTGATGAACGGTCAGGAGCTGGCCACCGCCGTCGCCGAGGGCGCGGCGCCGCTCGTCCTCGTCCTCAACAACTCCACCTACGGCACGATCCGCCAGCACCAGGAGCAGAGCTATCCGGGGCGGGTCAGCGGCACCGGCCTGGTCAACCCGGACTTCGCCGCCCTCGCCCGGGCCTTCGGCGCCCACGGTGAGACGGTCGCCACCTACGACGAATTCCCGGCGGCCCTGGAGCGGTCGCTGGCCTCCGGCACCGCAGCACTGATCGAACTGAAGGTCACCGAAGGTCTCCTGGCTCCCGGTGTCACCGTCGACTCCCTCCGCGAGGAGCACCAGCATGTCTGATCTGGCCCTGCACAACATCATCGACGGCGAACCGGCCACGGTGGCCGCGCGCATGGAACTCACCGACCCTGCCACCGGCGAGATCTACGGCACCGCGCCGCGCTCCTCCGCCACTGACGTGGACACCGCCGTCACCGCCGCCCGCCGGGCCTTCGCGTCGTGGCGCCGTTCCACCCCGAGCCGGCGCCAGGAGGCGCTGCTGCGCCTCGCCGATCTCGTGGCCGAGCACGCGGACCGGCTCCTGGACGCCGAGGTACGCGCCACCGGCAAGCCGCGCGAGACCACCCGCGACCTCGAAATCCTCCGGGGCGCCGACCAGTTGCGCTTCTTCGCCGGGGCCGCCCGTGTCCTGGAGGGCGTGGCGGCGGGCGAGTACGAGGAGGGCTACACCTCCTACGTCCGCCGCGAGCCGGTGGGAGTGGTCGCCCAGATCACCCCCTGGAACTACCCCTTCATGATGGCCGTGTGGAAGCTCGGGCCGGCCCTCGCGGCGGGCAACACGGTCGTGCTGAAGCCCTCCGACACCACCCCGTGGTCCACGGTGCTGCTCGGCGAACTCGCGGCCCAGGTCTTCCCTCCCGGCGTCGTCAACATCGTGTGCGGCGACCGGGACACCGGGCGCGCCCTGGTCGGGCACGGGGGCGTCGACATGGTCGCCATCACCGGCTCGACCCGCGCCGGTTCCGAGGTCATGGCCGCGGCCTCCGCGGACGTCAAGAACGTCCATCTGGAGCTGGGCGGCAAGGCCCCGGCCGTCGTCTTCGCCGACGTCGACCCGGAGCACACGGCCCGCGCCGTCGCCGACGCGGCCTTCTTCAACGCGGGCCAGGACTGCACCGCCGTCACCCGGGTGCTGGTCGAACGCCCGGCCTACGACGCGGTGCTCGCGGCGCTCGTCGAAGCAGCCCGGGCCACCCGTACCGGGCCCCCGTCCGAGGAGGCCTTCTTCGGCCCTCTCAACAGCGCCGCCCAGGCCGACAGGGTGAGCTCCGTCGTGGCCGGGCTGCCGGACCACGCCGTGGTCGAGACCGGCGGCAAGCGACTCGACTCCCCGGGCTGGTTCTTCGAGCCCACCGTCATCTCCGGTGTGCGCCAGGACGACGGGGTGGTCCAGCAGGAGACCTTCGGCCCGGTGGTCACGGTGCAGCCGTTCGACACCGAGACGGAAGCCGTGGAGCTCGCCAACGGCGTCGACTTCGGCCTGGCCTCCAGTGTCTGGACCGCCGACCTCGGCCGTGCGACACGGCTCAGCGCCGAACTGGACTTCGGCTGCGTCTGGCTCAACTGCCACCAGGTCATCCTCGCCGAACTGCCGCACGGCGGTTACAAGCAGTCCGGTATCGGCCGCGATCTGGGCCGCTACGGGTTCGACGACTACACCCGCGTGAAGCACGTCATGGCCGCACACCAGAGCCCGATCGGTCCCCCGGTCGGCACCGAGAACCAGTAGCACACGGAGACGTCATGACACAGACACAAGACCACGACCTGTCGGTCAGAAAAGTAGCCGTCGCGAGTGTCATCGGGACCGCGGTCGAGTGGTACGACCTGTTCGTCTTCGCCACGGCATCGGCGATCGCGTTCAACAAGCTCTTCTTCCCGACGTTCGACCCTCTCGTCGGAACGCTGCTGGCCTTCGGCACGTTCGCCTCCGCCTACGTCGCCCGGCTGATTGGAGCGGCCGTCTTCGGCCACTTCGGAGACCGGCTCGGGCGGAAGTCGATGCTGCTGATCTCGCTCTCGATGATGGGCGCGGCCACCTTCGCCATCGGCCTGCTCCCCACCTACGGGAGTGTCGGAATCTGGGCCCCGATCCTGCTGCTGACCCTGCGGGTCGTCCAGGGGCTCGCCCTGGGCGGCGAGTGGGGCGGAGCGGTGCTGATGACCGTCGAGCACGCCCCGAAGGGCAAGCGCGGATTCTTCGGCTCCTGGGTGCAGACCGGTGTGCCGATCGGCACGCTGCTGGCCAACTCGGCGTTCCTGCTCGTCGCCCTGCTCCCGGAGAAGGACCTGCTGTCCTGGGGCTGGCGGCTTCCCTTCCTGGCCAGCTGTCTGCTGGTCCTGGTCGGGCTGGTCATCCGGTCACGGACCACGGAGACCCCCGCGTTCCAGGAGGTCAAGCAGAGGGATACGCAGGTGCGGCTGCCACTGGCCGAGGTGTTCCGCAGGTACGGGCGGCAGGTCATCCTCGGCGGAGTCGCCACGATGTCCACGGGGGTGGCGTTCAACATCCTCGTCGCGTTCGGCCTGACCTACGGTACGGACACCCTGGGACTGTCCCGCAGCACGATGCTCACGGTCGCCCTGCTGTCCTGCGTGGCCGCGATCGGGCTCATCCCGGCGTTCGGTGCGCTGTCCGACCGCTTCGGACGCAAGCCGGTGATCATCGGCGGCATCGTCGGCGAAGCGGTGGTCGCCTTCCCGATGTTCTGGCTGATGGACACCAAACAGTTCGGGCTGGTGCTGCTGGGCTATCTGCTGCTGATGACGGCGTTCGCCGCCAACTACGGGCCCATCGCCACCTTCCTGGCCGAGCTGTTCGGGACCAAGGTCCGCTACTCGGGTCTGTCGGTGAGTTACATGCTGTCGGGGCTCCTGGGCAGCGCCGCGACGCCCGCCGTGACCACCGCGCTGCTGGACGCGACCGGGAAAGGCTCGTCGGTCGCCTGGTTCATGATCGGCTCCGCCGCGGTGTCGCTGGTCTGCCTGCTGCTGCTCGCCGAGACCCTGCGCAGCGAGATCCACGAGCAGCCCGACGCCCCCGCGGCCGCACCGGTCCAGGGCGCGCCGACCACCATCTGATACGGCGCGACCATATGGGCCGCGTGGAGGAAGAGAGCAGGAATGCAGCACATTCGGGCCGCACAGGGCGGGCCCAAGCCGGTGGGTCCCTATTCGCAGGCCGTCGTGGCGAACGGACTGGTCTTCACCGCGGGACAGATTCCCGCCGTCCCCGGGGGAGACATGCCGGTGGACTTCGCCGGTCAGGTGAGGCAGACGTTCGCCAATCTGGCGGCGCTGCTCGCGGAGGCCGGATCGGATCTGTCCCAGGTGGTGAAGGTCAATGCCTACCTGGCCGAGGAAGACCGCATGGAGGAGTTCAACGAGATCTACCGCGAGATCTTCGGACCCGATCACCTGCCGGCCCGGACCACCGTCGCGGTAGGACTGTGGGGAGTGCGCCTCGAAGTGGACTGCGTCGCGGTATGTCCCTCGGATACACACGCGTAGGAGGGAGAGCGTGATGACAACGAGCGAGCACACACAGACCGCGGCCTCCGACGACCCCCTGACGCGGAATCTCCAAGAGGTCGGATTCCCGACCCTCGGCCACTTCCTCGAAGAGGGGTTCGTCGATCCGCGGGTCCGTGCCCTCGTGCCGGACGTGAAGATCGTCGGCCGGGCGGTGACCGTGCGGATCGTGCCCCCGGACGCCACCCCGATGGCCGAGGCACTGGACCTGCTGGGCCCCGGGGACGTGCTGGTGGTCGACACCGGGCAGAACGCCACCCACGCTCCGATCGGCGCGGTCACCGGCTGTGCCGCGCAGGCCGCGGGCGCGGCGGGCATCGTGGTAGACGGAGTCGTCACCGATCTGCGGGAACTGCGTGAGATGCGGCTGCCGGTGTTCGCCCGGGGCACCAGCCTGCTCACCACCAAGAGGCTCGGGCGGAGGGACGGGGGAGTGGGCCGGACCGTGTCCTGCGGCGGCGCCGTCGTCCGCCCCGGTGACCTCGTCCTGGCCGATGACAACGGTGTACTGGTGGTCAGTCCGCAGATCGCCGCCGATGTGCTCGCCCGCGCGCTCGCCTCGGACCGTGCGGAGCCCGCCCTTCTCGCTCGCCTGCGGGCGGGCGAATCGCCCCTGAACGTGTTGTCGGATTGAGACGACGCCGGGGTTGGCAGGGCTCGTCCCGTCCGGTGACCGGCCGGGACGGGCCCGCGCCTGGGCGGTGGCCCTTCGCGCCGTCGTTGGCGGACAGTTGCTGCCAGGCGCGTCGGGGAAGCTTCTTGGCCAGCGCCATCGGCCCGGAGTTTGCCGGCGACGGTGGTCACTTCGGCGGAGCAGGCCACGGCCAGCACGTAGCCGATGCTCCGGGCCTGAAGCGCCGCCCGCAACTTGGGGCTGGAGCCGCCTCGTCTCCGGCCACCCGGCCGGCCCCGTGCCCGGCGTCCAGGAACCGCTCAATCATCGCGGTGGCCAGCTCCGGCTTGGTCTGGAAGGTGCGCTCGTCGTCGAGGCAACTCCCGCTCCACCGCGGCGTGTCCGCTGGCACCGGCATAGACGAGACAGACGGCGACCTGGGAATTCTCGATCCGCCCGGCGGTGCTGGTGTACTGCCGTTGGACGCCCACCGTATGGCGGCCCTTCTCCACATCGCCGGTCTCGTCGACGACCAGCACCGCCGCCTCGTCGGCCAGGTGCTCAACGACGTAGTCACGGACGTCGTCCCGCACCGCGTCGGCGTCCCAGGAAGCCCGGCACAGCAGGTGCTGCATGCCGTGCGGGGGTGGCTTCCCCGGCCCATTCGGCGATCGTTGAGCAGTTCTCGCGGGGCAGATCAGCGAGGAGCCCGAGAACCAACCGCCAGCCCGCCGCCGTGGTTCGACCCGTGCGAAGCGGCCCGCGATCCGCGCCATCAGGCCC
>Ga0307508_10007003_pt1 | contig 10515 bp, 10 predicted proteins | sample 9_EM_MG_FD_203089 | JGI IMG/M metagenome (GOLD analysis project Ga0307508, IMG submission 203089) | Populus trichocarpa ectomycorrhiza microbial communities from riparian zone in the Pacific Northwest, United States - 9_EM | ecosystem: Host-associated > Plants > Roots > Unclassified | place...
GAACCAGGTCTGTCCGGAAAAGCCCATGGCGATAGTTGCATCGGCCAGGCTTGGCTCGCCGCGATAGATTTGACCCGGCTGCCAGAAGTGATCGAGCACAAAGAATGGACCAGCCCCCCGGTCTCGGATGAATTCGGCGATCGCTTCTTCCAGATCCTTCACGACCCAGGCGATCTGCGCAACCGCCCCCAATGATTGCCCCCATCCCAGTTTGCGCGCCATCCGCCATTCTCCCTTCAAAGCGTGATCACGACCTTGCCAAACAGCACCGGGGACGATTGGTAGGCATAGGCTTCGAGCGCCTGTTCTATCGGGAATGTCCGATCGATCACCGGCTTGATCCCGTGACGGTCGACAAAGGCATAGAGGGCTTCTGCCATGGCCTTGCTGCCGACGAAGATCCCCCGGATTGAGGCCCCCTTGAACATCAAGCCGTGCGGGCTGGTGTCACCCTGGCGGGTCAGCACGCCGATCAGCCCAATTTCCCCCGCGAATCCGACTGCGGCGATGCTCTGGGCAAGCGTGCCTGCCCCGCCGACTTCGACCACATGATCGATGCCGCCAGTGATTTTGGCGGCTTCGAGGCCCCAGTCCGGCGTGGTGCGGTAATTGATGCAGTGATCCGCGCCGAGCCCCCGCACCCGTTCCAGCTTGTCATCGGACGAAGATGTCGCAACCACCGTTGCCCCTGCAGCCTTGGCGATCTGCAGCGCCAGCAAGGAGACGCCGCCGGTCCCCAGCACCAGCACGCTCTCACCGGCCTTGAGCGGTTTTGGCCCTCCCATCAGCGCGTGCCAGGCGGTGACCCCGGCACAGGGCAGGCAGGCGGCCTCCTCGAAGCTCAGAGAATTGGCGATCTTCACCACCCCGTGCGCGGGCAGCACGACATAGTCCTGCAACATGCCCAGCGCCCCGGCCGCGCCCAGTGCAGGCCCGACTGCGGGATTCGGCGGGCCGTCGATCCAGTCGCGGAAAAACGTGCCTGCGACCCGGTCGCCCTCGTTCAGCCCGGTAACACCCGCACCCACGGCGGCGATTTCGCCCGCACCGTCGGAAAGCGGCACGCAATCCTCGCCCACCGGCCCGCCGATATAGACACCCAGCGGAATCGCCTGATCGCGGTAGTTAAGCGAACAGGCGCGCACGCGAACCAGCACTTCGCCCGGTCCGGCATTTGGCACCGGTGCTTCTTTGAGCGTCAGCCCATCGAGCGATGTCGCTCCCTTGGCGATGATCCACTGCCGCATGATTTTATACCTCGTCCCGAGCATTTGGGGTATTGGATTGTTTTGGTGTTGCTCGGCAGGAGGAAAGCCTTTTCGGGTTGCATCGGCAAGCGGTTTTTGTATGTATTGCCTACAAATCTGAATCGAGGGCGGCTTTGCGCTGCCTTGGTTGCGGAACGGGAGATCGAGATGAACGAGATGGCAAGTGTCGGCTTTGCGCAGCTGGCCTATTCGCAAGGCGCCCAGGCCTTCCTCGACCGGCAGCCGGCCTTGTTCATCAATAACGAATGGGTCGCCTCGAGCCATGGGGCGACGATTGCGGTCGAGGATCCCTCGAACGGCAGGATCGTGAGCCAGGTGGTCGATGCCTCGGACAAGGATGTCGACCGGGCGGTGGCGGCGGCGCGCGCGGCGTTCGATGACGGGCGCTGGTCGGGACTGCCGCCGATGGCGCGCGAGCGCACGATGAACCGGCTGGCCGACCTGATCGAGGCCAATGCCGAGCTGTTCGCCGAGCTTGAGGCGATCGACAACGGCAAGCCCAAGGGCATGGCCGGCGCGGTCGATATTCCCGGCGCGATCAGCCAGATCCGGTTCATGGCCGGCTGGGCGAGCAAAGTGAACGGCGAGGTCATCCAGCCCTATACGCTGCCTGCGGGCGCCTTCTTCGGCTATACCCTCAAGGAGCCGGTCGGGGTCTGCGCGCAGATCGTGCCGTGGAACTTCCCGCTGCTGATGGCCTGCCTCAAGATCGCGCCGGCGCTGGCGGCGGGCTGCACGGTGGTGCTGAAACCCGCCGAGCAGACCTCGATCACCGCATTGAAGCTGGCCGACCTGATCGCCGAGGCGGGCTTCCCGGCGGGCGTGGTCAACATTATCACCGGCAATGGCCACACCGCGGGTGACCGCATGGTCAAGCATCCCGATGTCGACAAGATCGCCTTCACCGGCTCGACCGAGATCGGCAAGCTGATCAACAAGAACGCTACCGCGACGATGAAGCGGGTGACGCTTGAGCTGGGCGGCAAGAGCCCGGTGGTGGTCATGCCCGATGTCGATGTTGCCACCGCAGCGCCGGGCGCGGCGGGCGCAATCTTCTTCAACTCAGGGCAGGTCTGCATCGCCGGCAGCCGCCTGTTCGCGCACAAGTCGATCTTCGACGAAGTGATCGAGGGCGTGGCCTCGGCTTCGGCCTTCTGGGCCCCGCGCCCCAGCCTTGATCCCGCCGGCCACACCGGGCCGCTGGTCTCCAAGGAGCAGTTCGACAAGGTGATGGGCTATATCGAGGCAGGCAAGCGCGACGGTGCCAGCGTTGCTTGTGGCGGCGATGCGCCGAGCGCCGATGGCTACTACGTCAACCCGACGATCCTGGTCGACGTCAACCCGCAGATGAGCGTGGTCCGCGAGGAAATCTTCGGCCCCGTCGTGGTCGCCCAGCGCTTCGAGGATCTCGACGAAGTGGCGAAAATGGCCAACGACACCTGCTTCGGTCTTGGCGCCGGGGTGTGGACCAAAGACCTTGCGACGATGCACAAGCTCGCCTCGCGGATCAAGGCCGGCACCGTCTGGGGCAACTGCCACGCCATGATCGACGCCGCGCTCCCGTTCGGCGGATACAAGGAAAGCGGCGTGGGCCGCGAACAGGGCAGGCAAGGCATCGAAGCCTACCTCGAAACCAAATCAGTCATTATCCAGATGTAACTGCACGCGGGGGAGTTTGAAGTGGCCGCCTATGTTCTCGTCCATGGCGCCTGGTGCGGAGCCTGGAGTTATGACCGTCTCGCAGGCGAGCTGCGCGAAGCGGGACACCGCGTGCTGGTGGCCGACCTTTCCGGGCTGGGCAATCGATGTGCTGCGCTGCATCCGGGAATCACACTTTCCACCCATATCGAGGATGTGATCGCGCAGATCGAGGCGGCGGGTTTCGAACGTTTCGTGCTTGCTGGACACAGTTATGGCGGGATGGTGGTCACCGGGGTTGCCGCCCGGCTCGGCGCGCGGATCGATACGATGGTCTATATCGACGGGTTTCTTCCGCTGGACGGACAGGCATTGTGGGATTTGACTTCGGAGTTTGAGCACCAGCTCAATGTCGATCTGCAACGCCGCAGCCCGGGCCTGGTTGCACCGCTACCGTTCTTTGCCGATCCGCGTCTGACGCCGCACCCCTATCTCTGTTTCATTGAGCCGGTGTGGATGAGCGGCGAAGAAGCCAAGGTCGCGCGCCGGGTGTACATCTTCGCTTCGGGCTGGTCGCCTTCGCCCTTCGCCAAGTTCGTCCCGTTGGTTTCGACAAACCCGGCCTGGGAATATCACGATTTCCCCTGCGGACACTTCGTGATGGAAGATATGCCCGATCGGTTGTGCGAGGTGATGCTGGGCTGCGCGGGGTGACTATCCAGTTCAATCCCCCCAGTTCAATCCCCGAAGAAATTGAGCTCCAGCAGCACGCCGTTGGGGTCCATGGTGAAGATCTGCCGCAGCCCGATTGCCGCGACCAGATTGCAGTGGTGTTCAAGCCCGCGCGCGGTGAGCCGGGCGATCATTTCGTCATGACCTTCGCAATTGAGCGCGACATGATGGATCGATCCGGTGGGGCCGGGAGCGACCTCGCGCGGGAAGGTGCGCGGGCAATCCAGGCTATTGATGTGGAGGATCGCCTTGCCCTGGCCATCATGCATCCATTGCGCGTTGTCCACGGTCAGCGGCGGGGGCGCGTCGCGGCGTTCCAGCCCGAACACATCGGCATAGAACCGCGCGGTCCCGTCGAGGTCCGCGGTAATGATGTTGACGTGATCGAGCCAGTTTACTTTCATAGTGCCGTCCTCGCCGCTTCGCGCGCTGCCTTGTAGGACTTGCGGCGGAAGCCCTCCATCTTGATCCGCTCATTGTAGCCCTGGTCCTCGGGGTAGTCACGGTAATCGCCGAGTACTTCCTGGAAATACTCCGCCAGCTCTTCCTTGTGATCGGGCATGGGGAAAATGTACGCCTGGTTCTCGCGCATGCCCTGGAGGATACGCTCGGCGATGACATCGGGCTCCATGCCGACCTCGTGCATGCCGGCAAGGCGCTTGACGGCCTCGTGATCGACCGGACGGGCATCGGCCATGAGCCCATCCGGGCGGACGTCGTCGGACGCATAGATAAGGCTCTTGACCAGCCCGGGGCAGACGCAGGACACGCCGATGCCCTTTGGCGCGAGGCTGCAACGCAGGCTTTCGCTCAATCCGCGCACCGCGAACTTGGTGGTGTTATAGATGCCTGGCGTGCCGCTCGCCAGCCAGCCGGCCATCGAGGCAGTGTTGACGACATAGCCGCCCTTGCCATGCGAGATCATGCGCGGAACGAAGGTCATGCAGCCGTTGATCGGTCCATGCAGGTTGACCCCCATGAGCCAGTCCCAGTCCGACCAGCTCGAATCCTCGATGGTCTGGAACAGATTTACCCCGGCATTGTTGAACAGTAGGGTCACAGAGCCGAACCTGGCCTCGACCTCGTCGGCGGCGCGGGCCATTTCCTCGCGGCTCGAGACGTTGACCTGGACCCCCATGACCATCTGGTTGTCGAGGCTTTTCAGCGCGCGCTCGATATGGTCTTCGCGGATGTCGGCAATGGCGACCTTGCAGCCCTCAGCCAGCAGCGCCCGCACCAGCCCGATGCCGACGCCGTTGGCGCCCCCGGTAACGAAGGCCGTGCGACCGGCAAAATCGATCATGACTGAATCTCCATTGTTCGCACCGGATTGTCCGGCCCGGCCTTGCGGCCTTCGAGGAACTCGTTGACGATCCGCCGCCGCCTGAACAGCCAGCGCCCGTCGATGCGCGCCAGCTCATCCTCGTAATGGCCAAAGGTGCCCATGCGCGGGCTGCCGTCGGGACCATTGTTGTAGGTCTCAAACCAGGCGGCGCGGGTGCTGGCGCGGTCGCCATTCACGCTGATCGCGATATTGGTGACGAAGTGGCGCAGCAAGGTGTCGCTGCCGAAGACCTTGGCCATCGCTGCCTTCATTCCGGCGGCTTCGGCCCGGATCTCCTCGCGTCCGCAAACCTCGCCCATCGCCCAGTCGAGCACACCGTCTTCGGTGAAGGTTTCGGCATAGGCATCGGCATCGAAGAAATCGAGCGCGAACAGATAGCGCGCCATGAGATCCTCGATCTCGGCGCGGTCGTCGGCGTAACTCATGCTTTCAGTTCCTTTTGCCGGGCAATTTCGTCAGCCCAGACCGGTGAGTTGAACAGCATCCCAAAGACCGCCTTGTACTCCTCGTTTTGCGGCAGCCTGGCAGGGACCGAGGCGATCATCGCGTTAGCCCGATCGGTCACGCCGGTCAGGAATTCGCTGTGGGTGAGGATATAGAGTTCGTCGTTCAGCACGCCTTCGAGCACGCGCTCGCCGACCGCTTCCTTGGTCATGTAGAGGTGGAAGAAATTCCCGCCCTCGGCGCGGCGCTTGTCGGCTTCGGCATAGCCTGATTCGGCGAATGCGGCGGGCCGGGTCGCAGCGGCATCGGCGATGTTCGATTGGACCGCGCCGGGGCAGAACGCCGAGCAGATCACCCCGCGCGATTCGAGTTCTGGTCGCATGGTCTCCATCATCGTCAGCACTGCGGCCTTGGCGGCCGAATAGATCGTGGTACCGCCCACCGGCACCATCCCCGACATCGAGCTGGTGTTGACGATGTGCCCGCCCTCGCCATGGCGCAGGATGCGGGGCAGGATCGTGGTCACGCCATTGATCACCCCGCCCAGGTTGACGCCCATGACCCAATCCCAATCGGCGAAGGAGGCAAGTTCGGTCGGGCCGACGACCGCGACGCCGGCATTGTTGCAGAGGAGGTGAATCTTGCCGAACCGTGCTTCGGCGGCATCAGCAGCCCGCGCGAAATCGGCGCGGTCGGTCACATCGAGCCGGAGCGCCAGCACCTTGTCCCCGCCAGACAGCTCGTCCACTGCCGAATCGAGGTGATCCTGGCGAATATCGGCGATCACCACGTTCATGCCCGCGCCGAGCAAGGCCTTGGCGATGCCCAGGCCAATTCCGCTCGCCCCGCCGGTTACCAGCGCCGTCTTCCCCGGTAGGTCCTGCATGATCCGCTCCTGCCGCCGCTATCGATGCGACTTGAACATCGACTATTCACCAGACGCGATTTGTATGCAAGACTAACAATATCGCAAAACAGCTCGCGACCGTTCAGGCGGATCGACGGCGGACATGAGAGGAGAAAGCATGGCGGGACACGCAGCCCCAGCGCCACCGGCGAATGTCGCAAGCTCGACCGCCCAGCGCGCGTGGCCGGGCTCGACTTCGGCCTATTGGGCCTTGACCGTCATTGTCCTCGCGACGTTTATCACCTTCTTCGATCAGGTGGTGTTCGGCATGCTGGCCGAACGCATCAAGCATGATTTCGGGCTGACCGATTCGCAGCTCGGCTTTCTGGCGGGGCCTGCGAGCATCATCTGCTACCTGTTCGTGGGCATTCCGCTCGCGCGTCTCGCTGACATCTTCCCGAGGAAATTTGTTCTCGCTGGCGGCGTCACCGTCATCGGCACGATCATCTCTCTGGGTGGTCTCGCCCAGACCTTCTTTCAATTCGTGATGTGCCGGGTGTTCCTCGCCGCCGGCGGTTCGGCGCATGCGCCTTCGTCCTATTCGCTGCTGGCCGACGCCTTTCCGCCCAAGAAGATCCCCCGCGCCTTTGCGCTGCTCCAGTTCGGTTTCATCGGCGGCACGACCCTGGGGCCATGGATCGGCGGCAAGCTGGTGATGATGACTGCGGGCTGGCCTCCCAGCCATATCGGCGGCCTGCACATGTTCGGCTGGCAGTGGATCCTGGTCTGGACCGGCCTGCCGGCACTGCTGGTCGCGTTGCTGTTCCTGACGGTGCGCGAGCCGCAGCGGCTGATCCCGCCCAGCGATACCGAGCGCCCGCCCGAACACGCAAGTGCGGGACGCCGCATGCTGACCTTCATGGGCTTCGATGCGTTCAAGGCGATTCACGCCAAGCCGCGCGTGTACTACCCGTTGTTCGGAGCACTCGCGCTGAGCGCGGTCGATGTGTTCGGGCTGCAATTCTGGCGCGTGCCGTTCATGATCCGGACCTATGGCTGGAACGAAGCGCAGATCGGGGCGATGCTGGGGATTGTGGCACTGGTGGGCTCGCTCACCGGACTGGTGGTTGGTGCGACCTTCGTCGAATGGCTGGCGAAGCGATACAAGGACGCCAATGTGCGGGCAGCCTGCATTTTCTTTGCCATCGTCACGGTCACCAATATCGTCGCGCCGCTGATGCCGACAGGCGAAAGCGCGCTGGCCGTGCTCGGCTTTGGGCTGGTCTTCGGACTCGCGGGCGCCGTGCCGCAGAATGCCGCTATCCAGCGCGTGGCGCCCAATGCCATGCGCGGCCAGGTCACGGCGATCTACCTGTTCATGTTCACGTTTTTCGGGGCGATGGGTGCGTTCTTCGTCGGCCTGGTCCAGGATTTTGTCGTCGGCGATCCTCACAAGTTGTGGCTGACGCTGTCGCTCAGCGCGGCGGCGCTGCTGATCCCGGCCACGGTCCTGATGTACCGGGCCATCCGTCCCTATCGCGAGGAGATCGAACGCCTCGAAGCACTGGAGAATGTTCCCGTATGACTGCCTATCCTTCGCTCTACCTGATCATCGATGGCGAACGCGTTTCCGGAGGCGGGCGCCGCACGCATAGGGTGGTCAATCCCGCCACCGGGGAGCCCCTCGGCGAATTGCCGCTGGCCGATCCCGCCGACCTCGACCGCGCGCTGGAAACCGCGCAGCGCGGCTTTGCGATCTGGCGCAACACGCCCGCCCCCCAGCGCGCCGCCGTGCTCCAGGGCGCGGCGAGGCTGATGCTGGAGCGGCAGGAGGAGATCGCCCGGATCGCTACGCTGGAGCAGGGCAAGACGCTCGCCGAGAGTCGCATCGAAGTGCTGATGAACGTCGGCCTGTTCAACTTCTATGCCGCCGAATGCCAGCGCGTCTACGGGCGGCAACTGGTTCGTCCGGCGGGGCAGCGGGCGACCGTTGTGCACGAGCCGGTCGGCGTCGTCGCCGCGTTCAGCCCGTGGAATTTCCCGATAGGAAACCCGGGACGAAAGCTCGGTGCGCCGATCGCGGCGGGCTGTTCGGTGATCATGAAATCGGCTGAGGAAACCCCGGCCTCGGGCCTCGCCGTGCTGCAGTGCCTGCTCGATGCAGGATTGCCCAAGGAGGTCGCACAGGCGGTCTATGGCGTGCCCGACGAGGTCAGCCGGCATCTGCTGGCCAGCCCGATCGTGCGCAAGCTGTCGTTCACCGGATCGACCGTGATCGGCAAGCACCTTCTGAAGCTTGCTGCGGACAACATGCTTCGCACCACGATGGAGCTTGGCGGACACGGCCCGGTGCTGGTGTTCGACGACGCCGACTGCGACCGCGTGCTCGATACGGTGGTGCCGCACAAGTACCGCAACGCCGGGCAGGTCTGCGTTTCGCCGACGAGGTTCATCGTCCAGGCGGGCGTGTACGAGCGGTTCCGTGACGGCTTTGCCGAACGGGCCCGCGCGATCAATGTGGGCAATGGCCTCGACGACGGCGTCCAGATGGGCCCGATGGCCAATCCTCGCCGTCCCGAGGCGATGGACCGGCTGATCGGCGACGCCACGGCGAAAGGTGCGAAACTGCTGACCGGCGGGAAACGTCTCGGCAACGCAGGGTACTTCTACGCGCCCACGGTGCTTGCCGACGTGCCGCTCGATGCGACAATCATGAACGAAGAGCCGTTCGGCCCGGTCGCGCTGATCAATTCCTATGCCGATGAAGCGGCGATGGTGGCCGAGGCCAACCGCTTGCCATTCGGCCTGGCGGCCTATGCCTGGACCGCCGATGCCGCGCGCCAGCGCCGCCTGGCGCGCGAGATCGAGGCTGGGATGATCGGGATCAACACGACCATGATCGGGGCTGCCGATGCGCCGTTCGGCGGGGTCAAGTGGTCCGGCCACGGCAGCGAGGACGGCATCGAAGGACTGATGGCCTGCATGGTCACCAAAGCCGTGCACGAAGGCTGATGCGGCGGCGTGAGGTAAACACAGGGTTGGCGGCAGGCCTTGCGGCGATGGCCGTTCCCGCTTCGGATTTGGAGAAGAAGATGACAGGCGAACTCAAAACTGGCGGCGACAAGGGTTACCTGCGGATCGCGACCGAAGAAGCTTTTGCCACGCGCGAACAGGTCGATGTGTTCCTGCGGATGATCCGCGATGGGACGGCGGACAAGGGTATGGTTTCGCTCTGGGGGTTTTACGGGACCAGCCCGTCGGAGCGCGCCACACTGATCCTCCATCGCCTGCTCGATCTTGGCGAGGGCCGGATCGCCGACATGGATGCAACCGGGATCGACAAGGCGATCCTTGCGCTGACTTCGCCGGGGGTGCAGCCGCTGCTCGATCATGATGAGGCCAAGCGCATCGCGACCCGCGCCAACGACAAGCTGGCCGAAGCCTGCGCGAAGTACCCCAGCCGCTTCATCGGCATGGGCACCCTGGCGACGCAAGATCCCGAATGGTCAGCCCGTGAAGTGCATCGCTGCGCCCGCGAACTGGGTTTCAAGGGCGTGCAGATCAACAGCCACACCCAGGGCGAATATCTCGACGATCCGAAATACGATCCGATCTTCCGCGCGCTCGTCGAGGAAGGGCAGCCGCTCTACATTCACCCGGCAACGCCGCCCGATTCGATGATCCAGCCGATGCTCGATGGCGCGCTCGATGGCGCGATCTTCGGCTTCGGGGTGGAGGCCGGAATGCATCTGCTGCGGCTCATCACCAGCGGCATCTTCGACAAATATCCGAGCTTGCAGATCATGGTCGGCCACATGGGCGAGGCCTTGCCCTACTGGCTCTACCGGATCGACTACATGCATCAGGCCGGGGTGCGTTCGAAGCGCTACGAGCGGATGAAACCGCTGAAAAAGACCATCGCCGAATACATGCGCTCGAACGTGCTGATCACCAATTCGGGTGTCGCCTGGGAACCGGCGATCAAGTTCTGCCAGCAGGTGGTGGGCGAGGACCGCGTGATGTACGCGATGGACTATCCCTACCAGTACGAAGCGCGCGAGGTGCATGACATGGACGCGATGGCCATGTCGGCAGAGACCAAGAAGAAGTTCTTCCAGACCAACGCCGAGAAGTGGTTCAAGCTGTGACCGCGAGCGGTCAGCCACCGGCGGCTAAGATCGGCCCGGGAGCATGGTATGCGCTGGCACTGATCAGCGCAGCGCAGGCGATGTCGCTGCTCG
>Ga0307508_10007004_pt1 | contig 10513 bp, 11 predicted proteins | sample 9_EM_MG_FD_203089 | JGI IMG/M metagenome (GOLD analysis project Ga0307508, IMG submission 203089) | Populus trichocarpa ectomycorrhiza microbial communities from riparian zone in the Pacific Northwest, United States - 9_EM | ecosystem: Host-associated > Plants > Roots > Unclassified | place...
AGGGTATTCATTACTTTGCCTGGGGGAATCATTAGAATACTCATTATTTTGCCAGGGAAATCATTAGGATATTCATTACTTTGCCAGGGGGAAATCATTTTACTGATCATTACTTTGCCTGGGGGAATCATTAGAATACTCATTACTTTGCCTGGGGGAATCATTAGAATACTCATTATTTTGCAAGGGACATCATTAGGACATTCATTACTTTGCCAGGGGGAAATCATTTTACTAATCATTACTTTGCCTGGGGGAATCATTAGAGTATTCATTACTTTGCCTGGGGAAATCATAATATAATTCATTAATTTACCAGGGGGTAATCATTAAGGTATTCATTACTTTGCCAGAGGGGAATCATAATATGATTCATTAATTTGCCAGGGGTCAATCATTACGAAATTCCTTACTTTGCATGTTATGTCGTTGGTCAGCTTCAATTTCACTTCCACAATAGGCAATTTACTAATTTGGAAATTTACTAATTAGGAAATTTATCATCCCAATCTAGACAGTCAATTCAATGGTTCACAACACATTCTAATTCTACTCTATGCACTATGTGAAATTAGCAATCAATACTATAATGTTCTCTACTCATAAACGTGCCCTAGAAGAGTCATCAATATCATTTACTTGATGGGTTAATGAGACATCACCTTTTATTATGGGATGAGGAGGCATCCCCACTTCGGGCCCGTTTGCCCTTACTAGCTGTAGCATCCTTCATTCGAATCTGACACAAAACCCAGGTAATGTCATCAACAATCATCCAAACCGGTGATTCAATGTCACCTGGATCGACAATCCGTATCCACCATGAAAGTGCAACAATGACAATATAGAGACCACTTGAGCCACCTTTACCAAGACTGGCCCACGTTTCTTCTGTCGGGCATTCCTTATTATAGAACCCGTCACTCTGGACACGCCAAGTTGGCTGCATTGCTTTCCACCAAGCCATAAAACGAGAGGTATAGTCGGTCAACGCTACGATGACAGGTTCATGTTTCTTCTGTATATGGCATTTTATCCAATATGCAACTTCCCGAGGACGTGAGTCAGTGGATAATTTCTGCAAAATTCGGTCTTGTCACTTCCAGAACACAACAAAACAGGAAGAAAAACAACGTACACCTGATGGGGGGTCTTCACTCTCAAATTGGAAGTACTCCCTGAGAAGATGGTGCCAGTTCGTAGACAAGGAAGCGCCACGAAGATATATGGCCACTAGGTTAGGCATGAAAGCAGGCAACTCTATCTCGATGTCAACATCAGAGGCTACCGAAACGGTTGCAGCGGCCTTGGCAACAATCGCTCCTCCAACGGAATCTTTATCAATCACATCGGAGCCATGAAAACCCGGTCCAACGTGATTCCCGACACCACGAGAATCCTTTCTGGCGGTAGACACATTACGATCTGGAGAAGGGGAGCCGACAGCCAGGTCCATGGCAACAACATTCTCGGAGACTGCAGGAGATTCGGAAGAAGGGCTCGGATCGTCTATACCCATCTTCGAGGTGACTCAATCCTTTACGTTGGCGCCCGCGCGATCAGGAGCAAGGGAGTTAGTTGCAACAGGGTTCTTAGAGACCTGCTTGGAAATAGCAGGAGACTCAAGGGCAGGGCCAGGACCGTCTACGTCCATCTTCGAATCTGCCCCTTTTGTCGCGTTGGTGGACACACCATCGGGGGCAAGGGTCTTCGTGGCAACAGGGTTCTCAGAGACCTGCTGGGAAATCGCAGGAGAGTCAGGGGCAGGACTAGGACCGTCTACGTCCATCTTCGAATCTGCCCCTTTTGTCGCATTGTCTGGAAGGATGGGGGGGACCGTGTTCGGACCTTCTGGTGGCTAAATGAATTAGTTAGGAAGACAGCGCGGAGGAATAGGGATGAACTTACTGTGGAGTTGGCACTCTGTGTGGCATTGTTGCTGGACGTTTCCATCGATGGGTGAGAAGTCGCTGAGCTGTCGAGTTCAGAAAGAAAGTTTGATGAGAAGACAGACGTCATGTGAGGTTACTCTGGGCTACCTTGGTATAAAAGCCTCCTCCCCGCTCTTATCTCCCCCCTTCACTATACCAAACTCAGCACGAATTTTTGCTATTATTACTTTATTTTTGGCTATATTCTTCTGTTTGATATGTTCATACTCAGATACTCGTGGCTGTTTGGGTTCGACGCGACAAATAGCTGACTCATCAGTGCTGTCGCCATCGTTTTCTTCCCCTTCATTGGTTGCTTGATCGTCATCTCCGAGAGCTCTTTCAGCACGGCTTTCGGCACCTATCAAAGCTGGTAAGTCGAGATCCATCAATGGAACATAATAGAAAATGTACTGAATACCTCATGCAGGAAACCATCATACGCACTAGTAAAGGTTTTCTCGAACTCTTCTTTTCCAACGTAAGTTTCGAAGTCTTTACCCTTCGTCTCTCCGACGTGATGACTAACATCCACTCATTTAGTGTTACATCAGCACAAAGTCGAAATAGCAACCTACATCAAGGTTGCGATCTGACCTTCGTTCTTCGGGACTGGACCACCGGCGATAATTGTCACACACCAGCCCGTTTGCTCACGGATCGAACGTCCAATCGATATTAGGGATCGCGGTAGCTTCTCGATGGCGCTGGACATCATGTAAGTAATCTCCTTTTGGTGGAAGTATTAGTTCTTACCCTTGAAAAGCACGGTTATTTTCAGTGGGAGACTTTGCGACCATCTCTCGATGATACTCCTCGACCCTTTCCTTCATTTCCAGAGTTTCGGCTTCGAATTTCTCCTTCATGAATGCATTCATGAACTCGAAACGCGTTTTGATCAAGGGCTGGCCAGGATTCTCTTTGGCCCATATCACGGTATATTCCTCCCAGCTCTGATTTATCTCCTCTTTCCATTTGCTCTCGTATGTCAGGCCATGATACGCCTGCCACGGTTGCAACATCCTTTTCTTATGCAACTTGAGAAGACCATTGACCTTTGCATTACTGCTTTGGGCAATCTGAGACCCAGAAACACTTGGTTGCTTATGGTTACGGAACCATGTCCTAATTCGCTAAGTGAAGGTACATGAGTTGTCCATATGATGATGGCATTGACAGTGCACTTACTGTATCCTGCCACTTGGCTTTTGCTTTAACAGCACTCTCGAGTCCTCCTGCCTCTTGAGTTTTGGAAGGAGTGGGTTCAGCAATTGGCCAAGCCTCGTACCAACTGCGAAGAGTGTCCTGATAGAAGTCTTTTGTGGTGTTATCAGTTTCTGCTTTGGCAAAGTCCTTGCAGCGCGCCTTCAACCATGCTTCTTGTTCCTTAGAGGTCCATGTTTTACGAGTCATAATTCAGCCAGGTGTATGAGGTAGGTAATGACAAAAATGGAAGGTGTATAACTTGAGACGTGGCAAGCGAAGTTTGTGGCCTGACTTTTGACATGGCTAAATATTTGGTGCAAAAAGTTCCGGCTGTTATAAATCACACCTGACGAATTTGTCCCACTTCAAGTTTCCTTCCTTGCAACATGACCCAGACTGATCCAAAGGAAGTCTCAAACAGTGAGTACTCAGAGAAGGTTATCTCATGTCATACCCACTGATGGTGTCCAGCTGGCAGCCAGTCTCCGAAGATGATTCCCCCACCTGTCAATATGGCAACACACCCTATTCGTGGCAAGTCCAAGCAGTTGTCGGCTGAGCGCATGACTCTGCCTGAGCAGCCAGCTACAATTTCGACTGGTCAGAGCTCTCTGACGAAGACCAAGTCAGAGTTGCTTTGGGAGGATGAAGATGACGACCAACTTGCCGTTGCCCTCGCAACCCAGGAGTATAAGATTGCCAGTCGCACCCTCCAAGATATTCAGCGCGATGTATACATGAAGCGGAAGATGGACCCTGGTTACAGTGATACTGCCATTGCTCTTGCTAACTTAGAGGTTGTGCGTGCAAAGCGAGTCCTGGACCATGTTCAAGACTACATTGCCCAGAAGGCCGCTGATTCCTCCTATGGCGGCCAGCGTGCATCTACTCCGTCTCCGCCTCCTTCGACTCAGGTACCACGGGATCCACATGTGTCGACCCAGGCTCTGACTCCGAGTCCCTTCCCAATCTCTCAAGATACTGCACATGCCATTGCTGCGCTGTCTCCCCCAACCACTCCGAAGAAAAATGTGGGTCAAGGGTCCAAGCAATGCGGCAGCAACGCAGGCACCCCACGTACCCCTGGAAATACGTACTTCTCAACTCGTGACAATCTTGGCTCCCCCTATCCAAACAGCAGGCACATCTCCGTTGTTTGTGGCCGTCGCGTTGGAGTATTTACCAGCTGGTAGGTGATCAAAATGACTTTGAGACAAAGCTAATGTGGTACGCCATCTCACAGGAACCAAGCCAAGCCCTTCGTCGAAGGGCTTAAAGGAAAAGGCTCCTGGAAAGGCTTCAACAGCTACGAGGAAGCTCTAGCTGATTACTTACAAGCTCATGAGTGGGATTTGGTCCAGGTTATTCATGATGAGGGTGCCACTGGAGATCTTTCCATGGCCAGCGAAGAAATTTAGAGGCAGTATAGTAGTAGGACTCGCAATCGATAGTTGTCCCATTGTTTTTTGTTTCCCTTTTCTGTGCTAGACCGGGTGGTATAGCCAGGATTTCTGCTGTAAATGATGAAATTTGTTGACATGGTTTTGAGCATATTGCCTGGAGAAGCCCACACTACATGAACATAGTACAGAGGACAAGGCATAGGTTCTACGACGTACATAGATCGAAGCGCCCAGCACGTATGATCGATATCTTCCTGATGTGGTACATAAGTTTCGTTGGTCAATTAGCCAAGACTTCGCTGTAAATGATGCAATCCGAGTCTGTTTTGAGCATATTGCCAGAAGCCCACGCTACATGAACATAGTACAAAGCACAAGGCATAGGTTAATGTATCCAACTCGCAGAGCCCAAGTGCATCATGCATACAGTGGTACTAACTGATCAATAAGTACAATTGAATTCATGACTGATCATTCGGAAGTATACTGTATTGCTATGGGTATGTCATTCATATCTATCTTTCTAGCCCTCCATCCCCGTCACAAGTTAGAATACTTCAAAAAGCACGGTTGGGATGCAACCTGGATCGAGACCGCCCGTCAAATTGTCCGTGATGAATTCGACTGGTCATATGCCATGACGGATGCAAATGCCAAACGCCGATGAAAGCATTATGCAGATAGATCCAGATGAGCTGGTGAGTTATATACTTATTTAGTTTCGATTTCTATCTCTGATTACATTCATCTCAGGCCTCGTCGAACATATTTGATAACCTGCCTGATCTCGCAGCAGCTGGTACAGATTATTTAGTTTCGATTTCTATCTCTGATTACATTCATCTCAGGCCTCGTCGAACATATTTGATAACATGCCTGATCTCGCAGTGGCTGGTACAGATTATTTAGTTTCGATTTCTATCTCTGATTACATTCATCTCAGGCCTCGTCGAACATATTTGATAACCTGCCTGATCTCGCAGCGGCTGGTACAGATTATTTAGTTTCAATTTCTATCTCTGATTACATTCATCCCAGGCCTTGTCGAACATATTTGATAACCTGCCTGATCTCGCAGCGGCTGGTACAGATTTCCGTGACGAACTCGACCGCTTTCTTGCAACCGATGTGGAGGATGTTAAGGATGCACTTCAGTGGTGGTTTGATAGGAGAGCTGCCTTCTGTCGTCTGTCGCGTATGACATGCAATTATCTTTCGATTCCACATAAGTGAATTCCCCTGCCAATCACTATTGATGATCTTGTCCCGCTCCCGCTGTTTTCATAGCTCATTCTTGCCGGACACGCAATACCTTTGTTTACACACAGTTTCTTAAACAACTTATGTCACGACTCAATGTCCCAAGACAACCCCAAGCCAGCCAAACGACAATGTTTACCCAAATTTCGGACATCTCAACCTCCGAAAGCTACCACTGCCAACAAGGACTTGAATAAATCCTGGGTCACTAAAGTAAGGTTCTCTGAAGACCTTCGCATACGGACTGATGCAAAAGAACGAACCCACTCTGCACCTGCACCAGCTATGCCCGAGACTTCTTCAAGCAGCGTCTCCAATGATTTGGACCCGGGCATTTCGTTGGATGGCGACATTGGAATGGCACCCGCCCCCAACACACCAACAGAAGCGGCTCCGAAGCCCAAAAGGAAAAGGGACAGATCCACCTGTGTACGTCGATCAATTTACAACAGTCATTCCGTCATAATAAAACATTTTCAGTCCAAGTTAGTTGAGTGGCTTTCGCTTCGGGACTCGACACTCGACGAATTTCTGTGTCTCGACGGCCTTGGATCCAGTCTTGGAAATGTGTCGTATCGTCTATGCTCCAAAGTCCCTCCGTCAGGGCTTTTCAGATGTCAAGATTGTGGACACGGTTGTACTTTACTCTGCCAGCATTGCTTGATTCCGAAGCATCATGACCTTGAGCTCCACCGGATCCAGGTTAATTCCTTTATGAATAACCAGTGGTTTCTTCCTCACTTGTTTTTCACCTAGAAATGGAACGGCAAGTTCTTCGAGAAGACGACGCTATCAAGCCTGGGTCTACATATCCAACTTGGCCATGATGGGGGCCAGTGTCCATGTCCTGTACAAGGCCCTCAAAACTTCATCGTATTCAACACTTCTGGCGCTCATCCGGTCAATATCGACTACTGCAACTGTTACCCTTTGAGTTGACCTACTGATTGCCGGGTTCAGTTGTTGCGGAGACGATGGTTCCCTGCCACCCTCGTTCGCCCTCAGACTGTTTTCACTTTCGACTGCTTAGATATGTTCCATGAGCTAACGCTACAGGGTAAAAGTAATCTTTTTGATTTCTATCATACAATTCTCCGTAAGACAGACAACGCCGGTCTCCACAAATCCATCGTAAGTAAGCCCCCTTTTGGTCCACATAAAGTATCTACTGAAGCGATTCCAGACTCGATATCCGGAGTTCCATCGTGTGTTCCGTCTTTGGCGAAACATTATGATGCTGAAACGTGCAGGGAGGGGCCATGATCCGTCTGGTATTAACGGGACACCGCCGGGTGGCCTTGTTGTCGAATGCCCTGCATGTCCCCAAGTGGGTCGAAATCTTCCTGTTGGTTGGGAAAATTCAGGCCCGTTACTGTAAGCACTGATTCTTTTTCGAGGCTTTGTATCATCTTATCTCACAATGTTTCTTTCAGTTATTTATACATCCTATATCTTGCAGTTGACGCCAACTTCAAATTGAATGGTAAAGACTGAAAACTTCAGGATGTCGAATTGATGCCGGGCGAAGGTATCTTTGTCGAGGAGTCGGCGTATCAGCAACATATTCAGAATTATGTGGGTCAACCTGAGGTAATGGTTTCGTGCCTTCGCTCTTATTATTTCACTCTCTTGACATTTCGAGCATAGGTCAATACCTGTCAATCTGAACACGACGCCATTGTCAGGGCTAGTACACGAAACACCCCAGGGTACATGGTTTCTGGAGTTGGCCTTGTACTTTGTTCCAGACATTCACTAGTTCGAAAAAATGGAGTTGCCGATCTTCAAAAAGGCGAAAGGTAAACAAATTGTCGCCCTCTCTGATGGTCGCCTTGCTAACTGTTGCCACTAGATATTGCAGTATGGATTACATCGTATTATCTGCATTGATTGGCGTCACGCTACTACATATCATCATTACATACGATATAGCATGCCAGTGGTCTAAAAACTTTAAGAAGAGGATGTTAGAGTTTCCGGAAGATATGGGGATTGGTGCTGATGTGAAGATAGACACTGTGATTCCCAGCTGGCATATAAATGGACATGGGCAGCCCTGTCGTCAAAATTTCTGTCTGGGCTTCATGAAGGGTGCTGGACGCACATGCGGCGAGGAGATCGAGGCAAGCTGGTCCCACATGAACCCTCTTGCGGCGAGCGTACGGGAAATGGGACCCGCCGCACGACATGATACACTGAATGATCACTGGAACGGATGGAATTTTCATAAGACTGTTGGCTTCCGTAAGCGTCTTTCGAGTTGTTACTTACCGTGCTGAACCTTTCCTGACCTTTTGGCAGGCAGAGCCTTTCTCAAGAAGTTGAGGGAAGCGGCAAAGATGAAGGCCAGACATGAGGACATCTTTAAACAACTTTCAGCGACGTTTTCGGCGACTGTTGTTAAGAAATGGATGGCCATGGTGGAATGTTGGGAAAATGATCCCTCAACCCAAAATCCTTACGAGGAGCCACAGTCCGGTAAGAAACGATTGCTTCGGTCCTTATGTAGATCTGAGAAAGGTACTAGAAATTACGCTACAAGACGTGCGACTCAAGCTACTAAAGGATGAGGCTGCGGAAAGAGGAGCAAAGGGCACGCCGCCCCTTCATAAGGTGTCATTGACAGGATTTATGACTACTGGATTCGAAATAGAGGATAGACAGTAAGTACATTTACTGTGCTAAATGTCACCAGACACAACGAACCGATATATTACAGATATCAACTTAGAAGTGAGGTGGCAAAAAGAAGAACAGTGGGGAACAGCAAGAAACAGCAGGCTGACCTGTATGACAAGCGCATTGCATTGCAACGTCAGATATACGCCTGGCGCCAAGCCCAACTCGTTTATACCCCCCATGCTGCTACGATGGTCGCTTCAAGCACCTCCCTTGACGAAAACGGGTTTCCGCGTGTTGAAGTGGCTGAAAATACCCCGCTCTTCCTTCCCTCTTCCTTCCCATCTCACATCCAATCCTTGTCTGAAATGGAACGCATTTGTAACATGGAGAAAAGGCTTCGCCTGGCACAAGCTGAAGATGCGCTAGTCAAAATATGCAGGCAGCGTCGGATTGTACAAGGTCTATGGCAATTCAAACGATTAAACATGACGGGTATGGGGAATCGACCAAATACGAAGATGCTGACCTTATACAATCGCATTTCCGACAAGATTGAACGTGCTGCGCAAAAATATCACACCGCTCGTGTGGCGCTCCTCCTCTTGGACCCTGAAGGAACTTGGAATGATCGACTCAAAGAGTTGAGAAGGGAAGACATACGTGGTCCCAGCAAAGATGATCCCAACGACAGGAAGACATCCAATGGTCGCTTTGAGCCTTCTTGGATTTGGCTCGTCCAACGGAACCCTGGATCGACAAGTCAAACGAAAGACGAATTCAATGCTAGCATGAAGGTTGAGTGGGCAAGAACACATGCCAGAATGATGAGGTGGGATGAGGAGTATAACATTGTGCAAGAGGAGATGAGAAGGGTGTTGGCGTGGTTCGAATGGAAGGCATTGTGGTGGGAAGAACAAGCGGACAGGAGGGCAGCTGGGCAGTCGGATGTTCTGCATGGAGCATCTGCTTACGCACACAAGCAAGCCCACATTGCCCATTGCATGGCGTTACGTTGTGCGGCGGACTGGTTGCCTGTGCTTCGAAAACTGGGAATAGAGCCGGCGTGGGGTATCAACTACCCACAAATTAAGGGTGACGAAAAGGACAGCACTGACTGAAACACTGCCCCCAGACCTTCCGAAGTAGATGACAGAGTGGATGTGGTGGATGATGACGACGATGGCATTGATGTTCAAGAAGTTTCGTCTGATGAAGAAGATGATGAGGACGTTGATTATTTTGATTTCGATGATTACTGATTTGGCGACCCGTGTCACATGGTTTCTCATCATGATTTCTCCTTGTCTCTATGCCTTATTTGTTTCATGTTCAGTTACCATTGACTAATAACCACACCTCCATTTCCATTGGCGGAAACCCAAAATTGTAACAGATGCTTCAAATTGTGCAGTCACATGTTGTTTTTTGGCAGGTATAGCAATTCTGATTGAAGTTGCTGGATTGGTAATTGCTTTATAATTAAATAATTGATTCTGGTTATTTTATGTGGCTTGGCAATTTAATGAACCATGAATGATTCCGCCCTGGAGAAGGAATGAATGAATACCCTAATGATTTCTCACTGGCAGGGATTGAATGCCCTAATGATTCACCCAGGCAAAGTAATGATTGGTAAAATGATTTCTCTGGCAAAATTATGAGTTTTCTAATGATTTCCCCAGGCAAAATAATGAATACCCGAATGATTCCTCCAGGCAAAATAATGAGTATTCTAATGATTCCCCAGGCAAAGTAATGAATACCCTAATGATTTCCCCCAGGCAAAGTAATGAATACTCTAATGATTCCCCCAGGCAAAGTAATGATCAGTAAAATGATTTCCCCCTGGCAAAGTAATGAATACCCTAATGATTTCCCTGGCAAAATAATGAGTATTCTAATGATTTCCCCCTGGCAAAGTAATGAACACCCTAATGATTTCCCTGGCAAAATAATGAGTATTCTAATGATTTCCCCAGGCAAAGTAATGATCAGTAAAATGATTTCCCCCTGGCAAAGTAATGAATACCCTAATGATTCCCCCAGGCAAAGTAATGATCAGTAAAATGATTTCCCCCAGGCAAAGTAATG
>Ga0307508_10007005_pt1 | contig 10512 bp, 5 predicted proteins | sample 9_EM_MG_FD_203089 | JGI IMG/M metagenome (GOLD analysis project Ga0307508, IMG submission 203089) | Populus trichocarpa ectomycorrhiza microbial communities from riparian zone in the Pacific Northwest, United States - 9_EM | ecosystem: Host-associated > Plants > Roots > Unclassified | place...
AAATAAGTTTATATATATATATATATATATATATATATATATAAAATTATCTTAACGGATATGGATATTGAATAAGGTATTAATATTGTTAATTCTAATCCAAAATCCAATCCAAATCTAATCACACACACATATGTGTAACATTTATAATTTTATCATTTAATATATATTTTATTTTATATTTAATAATAAATAGGACCTAGATAATAGGACCTAGATAATGAATATCTATATGAATATCAAAAATAATATCTATATTTATATCTATATTTAAAAATACAATGAATAAGTTATAAATATTATTTAGTTTTTTACTCATTAAATAATAAATAAAGTATGAATATAGTAAAATTACACGAAAGAAAATGATCTTTCACTTCAAAATCTCTCTTTTTTTTTCTAGTATTTGGATGAATGGGAATATATTATATGATCCTGAAAAAAATCAATGCTGGAATATTCAAATCAATTTCTTTAAAAACGATTATTAAACATCAAGAAATCTTAAAACATACCACTTTTCAATATTTATTTATTTTAGAAGTCCATCCGTGTTCTAATCGGCTAATCTCAGGTGGAGTCAGCTAGAAATTTACCGAGCGGGCACGCTGGTGCCCAAAACACTCTGTGTTTTGGCTTAACCTAGATTGGCTCGGCTTGAATTGAGCCAAGCGGAAGCTGTATTGAATATTTTAAGGTAACATTTGGAGAAGCGTCACCATCGCGGTATACCGGGTCGGTTGGTGGGGTCCAGAGTGAAAGCTTTTTTTTTGAGAAACACACAAAAGAGAAAAAAAATGAAAAATAAAAAAATGAGAGACCCAACCAACCAGAGGCCGCGTGCAATTGCTGGTGAGTGAGGATAATATTTCATCATCCTAAAAGCTATCAAACCTTAAAATTAAACTTTTTGTTTACAGGCAGTACGCTATTCTTATTCATATAAAATATTTGCAGGCACAGAATATTATTTAGTTCGTTATTAAGGAGGTCGTGTTTTATTTCACTCATATATTTAGTGAGCTTGAGAGAGCTCTTGCTCATTGTTTCAAGTGGGTTTGGCCGTCAATGAATCTCACCCCTAGCGTGCAGCCATGTCGATATCCCCCAGTTTATGCAAATAATATGTTTAATTTCTCTTGAAATAATTGTGCTGTTCTTTCGAGTGTTCGATAAACATATTAATTAACTGTGGTTAAGTTTTAAGGTTAATTAAGGCACAATTTCGAGCGGTTTTCACATTCGATGTACAGGTTTTATGCTACAAGGGAGACAGGAGAGTGATCATGCTATAAAATGAAAACGAAAAAAACAGAAGAAGAAAAAGGACAAGGGTTATTAATTAATTAAGGTGATATAATTTATAGGGTGGAAAGATTACGGTGCACGTTTGGCTACTAAGCCACAAAAGCCTTACTTGAATGTCTCCTTCAACAGAGAAAATCTACAATTCTAATTGAACTATTTTCATCATTAGTCTGATCGTGTACACCACGCGGAGTAGATTGAATTTGACCCCCAACTCACTATAATGACTCCAGTTTTTTTTTTTAATAATTAAATTAATGAACATATGAAGAAATACGGATGTTGTTTTCAAGATAATTGAGTTATTTAGCAAAGGAGAAGATCATATCATTTAATTTAAGATTTTCGATTCAATTTCTTATATGTCTTTTAGTGAGATAACTTATAGCTATGTTTAATTAGTTCATTTATAAAATATCAGCTTTAATAAGATTTCTTTAAACGAATGATATAATATTTTTCCTGATACGTATTAAATATATATATATAAATTTCCAAATTCAAGAAAGAAATATAGAAGTTGTAGTATTTATGGAGGGAGCTGGGATGCCTTGCCCTAGCTATGATCATCCTTCAATTGATTGCACTAGATGTACATCAATGTCACCATGTCCTTTTCTTTTTCTATTTTTCTTTTAATTCGCTGTTTGTTCTCTTAAAAAAACCCAACTCATCTTCACCGTTTGATATTCTCACATCATCATATCGATCCACTCTCTCCTTATTAACCTCAATTGCTAGCTGAACATTCTCTTCTATAGTCTACATCAGTTGCTGGTAGAGGTTATCACCTCTCTCTCTCTCTCTCTAAAAGCGTAGTTATAGCCATTATACGCCCCCTTTTTTCGTGCAAAGCTTTTCCAGCAATCAAGCTCCCACTTGAACGATAAGAGAGAGAGAGAGAGATTATTAGGGCATGTGTGTGCTTCTACTCATTCTCATTTCCTTGCTTCTTATTTAACCATCTCTCTTTTTTCTTCTCTACTCTTCATGTACCTTTCTTTTTCTCTTTGGCAGCCCCTTTCCTTTACTTTCCTCGGGATCTGATCATTCCCCTCTCGTTTAGTCTCTTTGGACAATCAGAGGTTCCATTAATCAAGAGTACAAGTGGTTGGGGGGTTTCAGTTCAATTCCCGAGGATCACTTTTATTGCTTTCTTCATTCTTGTTTGTTTGTTGCTTCTGTTCTGCGTTTTACCTTTTCTTTTCTGGTTCGGTTGCCTTGTTAAAAGGTTAAAAGGGAGTGTTAAAAGCTAGCTTAAAGTGTATCTTTCCTTCGAGCTGATTGGTGGGTTCGAGTTTGGATTCATTAGCAACGAGATCTAACGGGGAGTTCTTACTTGGCAAGAGTGTATTATTCTAGCTACAGGATTTCCAAGGTTGGGTATCAAGAACTTCTTATGCTCCTTCCTTCACTCTTTATTGATATAGCTTTTCTTTTCTTCTCTCTCGTTTCATTTCATTTTTCTTTCTGGGATTCGTATGTCTTAATTTGATGGTTTTCCTCACTCCTTAATCTGAATGATAATCACTAAGATCGGAGAACTCCTTTGTGCGGGCAAATTGGAAGATACGGATTTCAAATATTCAATGGAAAAGACATCACTAGAAGCTATCATAACCTTACCATTCAAGTTTTGAGAACTAAGTTTGATCGGATTTTTGTTCTACGTAGTGCATGGTTTCATGGACTCAGCAGGTCATTTCATGCATCGGCTAATTAGCATGTTGAAATACTCAAAGAGCAATAGTTATAATTTTTCTAATTAATTTCTTATCTTCTTGTAATTCAAGTTTTCTGGAATTTTTTTGGCATATCAAAGCCATATTTCATTCAGAAAAAAAGGGGATTACTTTGGCTTGCTGAAGTGACCATATTATATGATTAGTTTTAAATTCTATTTTTGTGATAAGAATCGATTAAAGTAAATATGCCTTTAATTTCTGTATTACATGCTTTTTTTCCTTGGTTCATTATCATATGCATTTTCTTTCTTTATTTTGAGACATTTATGCGAAGATCTTACCTTCTGTATCGTGCATACTTTAGAATGAATCGATTTTTTTGTGTGGTCATGGAGGATAGGGATTGAGTCTATTAATAGCGAGTTCATATTCATAGCAAGTTCTTTAGTTTTAAAATCGTCCTCCGTTTACCCTTTTTCTTGATGCATACCACGTCTATATATTAATGTTGAACAAGTTAAAAGAAAGGTGATACAAAGCAAAGAAATATGCTCAAAATATGTGAGTGTGAGTATCTGCCATATTCTTGTTTGTGATGTTCTTCGACATGGATTTCATGGTAATCTTCTTCCTTACGGATGTTTCAAAAAGTAAAAGTTTTAAATTTGGTTTCCCTATAATCATCCAACATTCACCTTTTTTGAGTGGAGAGAACACTTTGTTTCATTAAACTTCCTTTTAAGTAATATATGAAGTAAAAGCGATCTTCAGTTTATTTTGGTTTGAAGGATAAAATTATAACACATGATACAAGGAAGAAAATAATTATAAAAATTTACTAGCGAGTTGGTTCATGTTATATATTCTGTGTATGTGTTTTTTTTATTAATTTTATTTTTGGAATGATCTCTTCTTCTTCTTCTTCTTTCTGTTATATTTTTTTTTAAAATATTTTGTTATCTAACTTTAGTTTCCAATGTAAACATAAAGCAGTGAATTAATTCATAAGACTGTTTTGAGAGAACAATAATTTTCAAAAAACTATTTCAATTAAGAACTTAATCTAGTTAATCTTTAACCAAATCTCGTGCTGTGTCATTTATACTCCAATGGTTGATATATATATGAACTTTACAATGTTCTTCACTGCTAGTACTCTTGAGTTAATTCATAAGACTGTTTTGAGAGAAAATTGAGCACAATATTATATGTGTGAGTGAGGACTCGCATTTAATGTCAGACTATAATCTATCATCCTTTTTACTTACATATGGTTGATATTGCTGCATTTCAGTTCTTGGAGGAGATGAATACCTTTTCGCATGTTCCCCCGGGCTTCAGATTCCATCCAACAGATGAAGAACTTGTTGATTACTACCTTAGAAAAAAAGTTGCTTCGAAAAGAATTGATCTTGATGTCATTAAGGATGTTGATCTCTATAAAATTGAACCATGGGATCTTCAAGGTAGTATAATAATCAATCCTCGAACTATTGTTTGCTAATGATCACATTTGGAAATGAAAAGCCTCTAGATCATGGTGTTATTTAAACTTATCAATTAATCTTGTTTGTTTGGGCAGAGTTGTGCAAACTAGGAACTGAAGATCAAAATGAATGGTACTTCTTCAGCCATAAAGATAAAAAGTATCCTACCGGAACTCGCACAAATAGAGCGACAAAAGCTGGGTTTTGGAAAGCTACTGGAAGAGATAAGGCTATCTACTCTAGGCATAGCTTGATTGGCATGAGAAAAACCCTAGTGTTTTACAAAGGACGAGCTCCGAATGGACAAAAGTCTGATTTGATCATGCATGAATATCGACTGGAAACGAATGAAAATGGAACCCCTCAGGCAAGTTTTTATTTTTTCCCGAGTTTTAATTTCTGCCGCTTAAAAAAAAAAAAAATTCTTATTCACATGCCAATGTGCATTAATTTAGCCTTATTAATTTTCTACCATATTGATGACTTGGAGATAAATCTGTAGGCATACCCAAAAAAGCTCACTAGAGAGCCTCGTTCTTTCAACTCAGCATGTTATTTTGATTGCCTAGCATGCCTAAGGGAATTGAGTGATACCTTGGGACATCGATTATGCATAATTGTGATTTTATTTCCAATTAATTATGATGTTTATAATTTTTATGCACAACTGATTTAAACTGTAGCATATAGCTGTATTGCTTTAAAGATTCAATTTCTTTGATCAGCCAAAAATCCTCAAATCTTCCCACTTTAAAATGTGCGGTGGGGAACTTTTTGGTACATAAATTAGATACAAAGACCTCTAGTACAGAAAAGATTCAGATAACTTTGTTTCAGATTCTGTTGTAGGGCTTCAATCAACAGGTAGAATAATTTGATTCCAGCACTTCTACCCGAGAAGAAATCAGAACGAAATCTAACTTAATTTAAATTCAGCCTCTTGCAATTTTTAGTATTGTTGTTCTACAATTACTTTGGCTTCCCTCACAATCAAATAAAAATTCTTGCATATTACCTGTGAAACTAAAGTCAAATTGTCTGATAATGAGATTGTTTGTAACCGCAACAGGAAGAAGGATGGGTTGTCTGCAGGGTGTTCAAGAAGAAAATGCCAACAATGAGAAAAGTTAGTGACTACGACTCACCATGTTGGTATGATGACCAGGTCTCATTCATGCCAGAAACTGATTCTCCAAGGCGAATTTCTCAACCTTATGCATCATACCTTCATCATTATACTTGCAAGCAAGAGCTTGAGTTGCCATACAATATGCCTCATGACCCTTTCCTCCAGCTACCTCAATTAGAAAGCCCAAAAGTTCCACAATCAGCAGCAACTGCGAGTTGCAATTCAGTTATTGCTTATGCTTATGACAGGACCAATGGGAGCACTTTGCAGTCATCTACCCTTACACAAGAAGAACAAATGCAGCAATGCCACCAACAAAATTTGAACTCATTTTACAATAACAATAATAGTGAGCAAGCTGTGGACCAAGTGACTGACTGGCGAGTTCTTGATAAATTTGTTGCATCTCAGCTCAGCCACGAGGATGCGTCCAAGGGAACCAATAACTACTCCAATAAAGCCACCTTTCATGCAGCTGAGCAGATGCATATGCTTGCCAACGATTCCAAAAGGTCAGAGACTGCACAGGAATATGCCTCAACGTCGACTTCCAGTTGTCAAATTGATCTGTGGAAGTGAAGGCTTATAATAAAGCTAAAATAATAGAATATTCATACTAATTATAGGAACTACGTACATTTATATGGGAAAAAAGAAGTATGATATCCAAGTTTCTGTACATGATAAAACTGAAATGGTATTGCTGTAGCTATGGACTTACTGCGTCCATACGGATGAATACTAGGTTACTGGATAGTGAACAAATACCAAGCAAAAATAAGTTAGTACTGTCAGGTGGGATGTATAGCTGAGATTTGTTGGAACTCACTTGATCAGCTATTGAATGTTGGATGTACTGCCTTCAATTTGCATTTGAAGGAATTATGATTGTAATGATCGATCGTTTTCTATTTAGACCATCTCTGTATGTTCAATCTTAGCATTAAGGTCTCTATTTTATTTTTCCGCTTCGGTTTTCACAGCAACAGTTTGAAGATTGTAAAATTCATTTTTCACTCGTTTTCATGAGGAAAAATGTAGTCCACCAAGAATGGTAAATATCTCGCAAGGAAAGATTCATCATGAAATTGTAATCTATGTTTGATTTTACAGTCTTCTGCTATTAATTTCTGCAGCTGTACTTCTGTACTCCCTTTTCACCAATGGCTTTTTGGTGATACTAATTTACTCGGTGCCTGAAAAAAAGAACAAAAAAAAACAGCTATTTCATGTTTTAAAAATGTAATTTCTGGATGGCGAGTCAATACTAATGAATCTCTACAGCCTACATAGCCTCATTAATCATTTTGAAATTGAATCACAATCTTGTGAAATTAGATATGTTGACGTGTTATACATCAGCTAGTTTCCAATACAATTGCAGAGAGTGTTTTTTTTTTTTTTTCATTTGATATACATTTTCACCTCATCTAATTATAATTAACATTAGATACATGGCCGTTGAATATCCTCAGTTTGGAAAATGCCTAATTGATCAACCTATCATCTAAATTTGATCTTATAGGGATGCATGCGTTTAGAAGAATCGTTGCTTCCAATACAAGAAAGAGTCATTGGGACTCTAATTATCAGAAATGGGTTGTGCTGAGCCATTTAGACCTGCATCCCTGTTAATAGGTGTCTAGTTATTTAAGAAAGGAACTAGAAATCAATTTGTTAATATTGCAAGCGGCAAAGAATAGTTTTGATGCTATAAGTTGTGGCCAGATGATTTTGCTGCTATCAGGATATATATATATATAGGAATATTGCTTAAATATTCAAAATTAAAGTTCATGTATCTTAGCAGATAAGAAAGTCAGAAGAATAGCTGGTTTTGTTTTCAAACTCCATGATAACATGCTTCTCCTAAGTTTTTTTTTGGGTTACATATCCTGATGTTGTTGTTTAAGATGCAACGCGGAAAGTTAATTATCTTCTCCGAAAAAACGCATGGCATGCAGAAAGTCAACTTCTTCCAAAACAATCTTCCCTTAAAATTAAATTAACTCACAGGAAATGGATATTGAAGGAAGTTAGTTCACACCATAGCATATTCTATTTTAGCTTGGTTTGAACTTTGAAGTACTCTAGAGAAAGAACAAAAAACAATTTATATATTTGTTTGAGCTGAAAAACCCTAATGTTCTACGGGAGGATATTACTAGTGAAGTAAAGCGAAGACATGAAATGACGTTGTCCCTAATTGAGCTAATATGTATGATTCTATGTAGACTCCCCCTCTTCCCAAACAAGAAATTAGGGAGAGAACAACTCGAAACACTATTAAGACATAGAAAAGGAGCAACAAAAACTCGTACTCAAAGAATGAAAATCAACTAGCAAGCTGTTAGTTTCAAGACTTCGCAAAATTATTTTTAGATAGTGCAGGAAGCTTGGTCAACTACCGTCCTGTGTGCACGACACAACTGCTTGGGTGAACCTCTTAAAGAATCCACCATATTCGACTCGTGACTTTTTTCTCAGTTATACATACCTGTACAAGAAGATGAATCCAAATGCATCCGAGGAACTTCTTGATAAATATTCTATCAACTTCTTGACAAGTCGAAATATATTGGGTCGAACAAACTTTGTTCGACAACCCACTTCAGCGAAATTCATATGGATGAGCTGCAAGAGCTGGCCTTGGATTAGGATGATTGAAGAAAAATCATGGATATTTCTGTGTACTTGACCACGAGAAGTACACTTTGAAATTCTTACATGGGGGTTTAAATACGGATGGCAAGGAACAAGGGAACATATTAATCACTTTGTCTAGATAACATGACTGATTAACAAGAATGAAAAGTTCGTGCTTTTTCGGATGTTATTGACCAGGAGAGCAACCTCTTACTTGGGTTGAAGTCAATCAGTAAAATCCCTTTAAAGCAATGAAAATTTCCAAAGCGACATAATGAGTGGGCGTGCTCTCAAGGCCTCATCATGCAAAAACTCTTACCACTTGTTTAGAGAGAGGTAGAGAGGCATATGCTTAATTAGAGGACTCCTTATGGAGGAAAAAGGAAAAAAGAAGCTAGAATTGATAGCAAATACTTCTTGCTGAGGGTGCATGTTTGATATAGTTTTATGTTTTAGGTGTTTTTAAAAAAATTATTTTAGGTTTAAAAAAAATATTAAATTAATATTTTTTTAATTTTTTAATAGTTTTAACGTATTAATAAAAAAATAAAAAAATATTTTAATATATTTTTAAATAAAAAATTATTTTAAAAAATAACTTTTATCATAATCTGAATCTCTTCCTATGATTTTGACATGCTATTGGCAGACTTGTCCTTTCTCTTTAGGGTTTGATACTCTCACGGTTTCATTGCTTCACTTGTGACACAAGAAACCAAGGACATTTACTTTTCATTGTCTCGCATTTCATATGATCACAAGAAAGAAAATAAACACTACGTCCTGTAAACCTTGCGAAACCCAAAACAAGAGTACTGATGCAGTTTTATGTGGGTGAATAATTAGGATTTACACTTAAAAATGTTGTTTGCAGACTAAGTAAGACAACATCATTGACCATGTGAAGCAAACATAAGCCATGTGAGGCAGCATTACTAGCGTGCAATATCCTTGGATCTCTACAGTTCCCGGAGCCAAAATTCTTTTACTTCTCAAAATACTACCTTAATTTTGGTCCCCTTTCGGTTGCTGTCCATACTGGGACTCATGCATCAAATTAAGAATATGTTCAATATACGAAATATATTCATAATTTCCATGTAATCAACACACACACACACACACACACACACACATATATATTTCTGTAAGCTGTAAAGTTTAAAGTCCCTTGATTATTTTTATTTTGCGATTATGAGGATGAGGGATTTTCATCATATTTATTTTGAACCTTTGGGTCTTCATTTCACTTTCCACTTTCCAGTGAAAAAGATGTCATGCAACCCTCTTTAAAAGAAAGTGCTGTCAAATAGATATATCAAGTTGGCGCCTTCATGTAAATTATTTTTTTAAACGGTGTACTAACCTTGGTAGTATAAGCTAGTCATTTTACCTGTATTTTTGTCACATATTGGATAATTATTTTTAATAAATAAATAAATATATAGGTTTTCTCAACGTGTTTTCGGATATAAAAAAAATTTCAATCATAAACTAAAATTTTTATACAAACATCTAATTATATAAACCGATATTTGATCAAGAAATAACTAAAATAAAGATTTTAATTTAATCTTCCATTATGGACCATTTACTCAATTGTGTTTAATAATATTATTTCTTAGAATATTTTTTTTGTTTAATCAAATGATTATTTGTTTTGATAAAAGGTTAAAAAAAAAAGACTTTACAAAAACCAAATTGAACAAAACTATAATTCTCAACAATCAAACAACTCAATGTTGAATAAAAAAATTAAAAAAAAATAATTTTTTTTTTAAAAAAAAACAAAAGATTTTGGTCAACCCAAGTAAACTTGGTAACCCGGCGGCCATGAGTACAGGATTGGGATAGCTCCATAGAAAGGAAAGTGAAAAAAATGCACAAAGATCAATTCTAAAAAATAAATAAATTTGAAGAATGAATTAATTGGAAAAAAAATCAATTTTAAAAAAAATCTAAAAAAAGATCAAAGTCAACCCGTGTTAACTTTCAAAACTTCTGAATGTGATCATGAGATTGAGATTTCTTTATAGAAGGCAAACCCAAAAATAACCATAAAGCAAAATTCTCAATAAAAAAAATGACAACCGATTAAACTAAAAAAAATTAATTTAAAACAAAGCAATGAAAAAAAAACCCGAGTCAACAAACCACATGATCATGGATATAAGATTGGGATAACCTCATTAAAAAAGTAAAAAAAAAATCAAATGTTGAAGAATAAAATTGAAAATACATCAATTTTATAAAATGT
>Ga0307508_10007006_pt1 | contig 10512 bp, 6 predicted proteins | sample 9_EM_MG_FD_203089 | JGI IMG/M metagenome (GOLD analysis project Ga0307508, IMG submission 203089) | Populus trichocarpa ectomycorrhiza microbial communities from riparian zone in the Pacific Northwest, United States - 9_EM | ecosystem: Host-associated > Plants > Roots > Unclassified | place...
ACGACTTGCGCTCGAACGCCGCCCGCGCGCGGTCGTAGAACTCCAGATCGGCCTCGGGGAACGCCGCCGGCGATACCCGCGCCAGCTCGTGGGGCTCGCCGTACACCGCGTCGAGCCGGGCGCGCAGCGCCGCGCCGCCAAAGCCGCGCGGCCGCCGCATGCCGAGCGCGACCGCGACGACCAGCCAGAGGCCCATCATGAGGAAGAACACTTCCACGCCGGCATTGTGCCACGCGCGGCGCTCGTGCGGTCGTGTCAACCTCGCCGCGGCGTCACTTGCGAGCGGTGAGGAACGGCTCGGGCTCGGCCCGCACGTGCTCGGCGACCGCCGCGTCGATATCGACCTCCTCGAAGTACTGCCGGTTGATCTTGCCGAACCCGGGCAGGCCCTGCTTGTCGTCATCGAGCCGGTCGGCGAACGCGACGAACGCGGCCTTGAGATCGGCGGCGGCCTGGTGCGCGCCCTGGTAGATCTCGATCAGCTGCTTGTACGCCTTGCCGAGCGCGTCGCCGCCGCCCTCTCCGAGCAGGCGATGGAGCTCGAGGTCGACACCGAACTCGAGGCCGAGCCGCTGCAGCGCGTGGCTGAGCAGCTCGTTGGTCATGCCATCGATCACGTCCGACGCGAACCAGGCGTCGAACGCGTTGGGGCAGCTCGAGTTGAAGAAGTACTGCGCGAAGCCGCCGTTGCGCACCTGGAAGTCGAGCTCGAACATGAACGCGACGTCGCGATGCGATTCGTCGGCTTCCTTGTCGCTCTCCATTCCGGCGGTGCGCTTGCGCAGCAGCTCGCCCAACTTGTCATCCGGCAACTTCAGCTCGGCACGGCTCAGCATTCCCGGCGACTATAGCGTCAGTTCGCGGGCTCCGCGATCACCTTGGCGCGCAACCCGCCATCCGGTGGGCGCTAGCCGATGACCCGCAGCGCCTCGAGCGCGAGGGCGCCGAGCGAGAACGCGATCCGGGCGCAGATCGGGGCGACCACGCTGCGGCCGCCGGCGACGTACATCCAGCCGAGCCCGGCGCCGAACACGCCCGCGCCGATCCGCGCGGCGGCGTCGCCCGGGGTGACCAGCGCCTCGGCGACCGCGCCGCCCAGCACCGGCAGCGCCACCGTGCCGGGCAACAGCTCGCGCAGGCGCTCGACGATCCAGCCGCGCAGCGCGAGCTCGCCGGCGATCGCGACCGCGGCCACGACCAGCGCGACCAGCACCAGCTGCGAGCCGCTGCCGCGCACGACCGGAAACGCCGACCACTCGACGGCGCGGCCGCTGATCAGCTCGACCAGCGGCGCCCCGGCGACCACCGCGATCGCCAGGGCTGCGAGCCCGGCCGCGGCGCCGATGCCCGCGGCGAAGCCCTCGGCGTGCATCCGCTCGCTCCAGGCCCGGCGGCGCAGCCAGCGCGACGCGCTGGCCACCACCAGGAGCGGCAGGGCGACCGGCAGCGCGCCGGGCAGCGGCACGATCGCCAGCGCGACCACCGCCGCGACCTCGAACGGCACGAGGCCACGCAGCGCGCGAGGTGCGTCGGGCAGCGGCATCCGGAGCCGATGATACCAAGCCGCCTGGCCTCGCGGCCCGGGGGTCCGCGCGATACGATGTCCCCGTGAGTGATGCAGGGGATGGCGACCACGGCAGCTCGGCCACGCCGACGAGTCCGGACCCGTCCGCGCGGGCGGCGCAGCCGACCGTGATCGACCATGTGGCGTCGACCACGCGGCTGCCCCGGGGCGCCGCGCTCGGTCGCTACCTCGTGACCGGCTATCTCGGCACCGGCGGCATGGGCGTGGTCTACAGCGCCCACGATCCGGAGCTCGACCGCCGCATCGCGCTCAAGGTGCTGCGTCCCGAGCTCTCGGCCAGGTCCGAGGCCCGGGCGCGCTTGCTGCTCGAGGCCCGGGCGATGGCGCAGCTGTCTCACCCGAACGTGGTGCCGATCTACGACGTCGGGCTGGTGCGAGACCAGGTGTTCATCGCCATGGAGCTCGTCCAGGGCATGACGCTGCGCCGCAAGTTCGACCGCACGACCCCGTGGCGCACCGTGGTGACGGCCTACCTCCAGGCGGCGCGCGGCCTGTCTGCCGCCCACGCCGCCGGGCTCGTGCATCGCGACTTCAAGCCCGACAACGTGCTGTTCGGCAACGACGGCCGGGTCCGGGTGGTCGACTTCGGCCTGGTCACCACCGAGGTGGTCGCGCCTGCGACGCAAGGCGCGATGGACTCCGCCCAGGCCCGGGCGGTGGCGATGCTCGAGACGCCGCCCGGCCTGGTGGTCGGCACGCCGGCCTTCATGGCGCCCGAGTCGATGGGGGCCGCCGCGGTCGACGCGCGCGCCGATCAGTTCTCGTTCTGCGTCGCGTTGTTTCATGACCTGTACGGCAGGTTTCCGTTCGGCGGCAGCACGCTCGCCGAGCGCGTCGACCAGATCGTGCGCGGCGAGATCGAGCGCCCCGCCGGCAGCGCGGTGCCCGAGCGGCTGTTCCCGGCGGTGGTCCGAGGGTTGCGCGCCGACCCCGACGATCGCCACCCGTCGATGGACGCGCTGGTGGCCGCCATCGAGCAGGCGGTGGCGCCGCGGCCGCTGGTACCGGTGGGGGGGCCCGCCGCCGACTATGCCATCGAACGGCAGCGCCACGACGGCTTCGTCGGTCGCGCCGCGCTGCTGGCCCGGCTCGATCAGCTGCTGATCACCGACCGCGCCGACCGGTGGGTCGTGGTGACCGGCGGCCCCGGCACGGGCAAGAGCGCGCTCCTGGCCACGTGGCTGGCACAGCGAGAGCAGCGGGGCGAGGTCGTGCCGCACCACTTCATTCGCCGCGGCGAGTACGACTGGGACGACCCCGCGCACCTGGTGAGCTCGCTGATCTCCCAGATCGAGCAGCGCTTCCCCGATCGGCGCGAGCCGGTCACGGAGGCGCCCAAGCACCCCGCCGCGCGGCTGGCCGCGATGCTGGGCCGCGTGTCCGCGACCGAGCTGGCGCCGCGCGGCGAGCGCATGGTCGTCCTGGTCGATGGCCTCGATGAGTACGATCCACCGGCGCAGCTCGCCACCGGCGATCCGCTCGCGGCGTTTCTCCCGCACGCGCTGCCCCGGGGGGTGAGCTTTCTGTGCGCGAGCAGACCGCGGCATCCGTACCTGCCGATGCTCGAAGCGCGCGACGGCGAGCTGGTGCGGCTCGATCTCGATGATCCGGCGCTGGCCGCCGACAACGACGCCACCGTCCGCGAGCTGTGGGAGCGCGGCGCCCCACCGCTCGCGCTCGATGCCCGGTTCATCGACGAGGCGGTCGCGTGCGCGGGCGGCAACCTGCAGCACGCGGTGACGCTCCGCAAGCACCTCGCCGGCCTGCCGGCCGAGCAGCGCCGGGTCGAGCGCATCCCCCGCGGCCTGGCGGCGCTGCTCGTGAAGCTGTGGCGGCGGATCGCGGCCGATCCGATCGCCGTGCGCGGCCTGGGGATCCTGTGTGCGGCCCGCGAGCCACTCACCCTCGACGAGCTGAGCGCCGTCGCGGGCTGGACCGACGAGGCGCCGCGACAGGCGTTCGTGACCGGTGCGCGCGAGCTGCTGGTCGAGAGCCGGCGCGCCGACCAGCAAGCCGAGTACCGGCTGCACCACGACGCGATCCGCGCCCACATCGCCGCGACCCTCGGCGCCGCCGTGCTGCGGGGCCATCACGCGGCGCTGGCGCGACAGCTCGCGACCTGGCCGCCGCCCGCGGACCCGATCACCCGGCGGTATGCGCTGCACCACGCGCTGAGCCACCGCGCCGAGGCCGGCGACTGGGCCGCCGTGTGGCAGCTCGCCGCCGAGATGACCTTCCTGGAGGCGAAGTGCCGCGACCAGGGCGCCCACCAGGCGGAGGCCGACGTGGCCCGGGCCGCCGAGCGCTGCCGCGCGAGCGGAGACGAGGTGCTGTGCCGGCGGCTCGATGACCTGGCGCGCGCCCTGACCCGGGAATCGCACTGGCTGCGACACGCGCCCGAGGCGACGGCCGCGCTGATCTGGAATCGCCTGCGCCGCGCGGGCTGGACCGCGGACGAGCTCGATCACCAGCTTCGCCTGCCCCCCGGATCGAGCTTCCTGCGGGTGCGCCACCAGACCGCGCGAGACAGCGCCGCGCTCGTCCGTGACCTCATCGGCCATGGCAACGGCGTCACCGCGTGCAGCGTGACGCCCGACGGCCGCCGCGTGGTCTCCGCGTCCGAAGACCGGACGCTCAAGATCTGGGACCTCGACACCGGCTGCGTCGTCGCCACTCTCGAGGGCCACGCCGGCCGGGTGCTCGCGTGCAGCGTGACCCCCGACGGCCGCCGCGTGGTCTCGGCGTCCGAAGACCGGACGCTGAAGGTCTGGGATCTCGCTACCGGCCGCGTCCGCAGCACGCTCGAGGGCCACGCCGATTGCGTCACGGCGTGCGCGGTCACGCCCGATGGCCGCCGCGTGGTCTCCGCGTCCGAGGATCAGACGCTGAAGATCTGGGATCTCGACACCGGCCGGCTGCTCGGGACGCTGGCCGGCCACGCCGGCTGGGTCTGCGCGGTCGCGGTCGCCCCCGACGGCCGGCGCGCGGTCTCGGCGTCGTACGACCGGACGCTGAAGCTGTGGGATCTCGACACCAGCCGCGTCGTCGCCAGCTTCGCGGGCCACGCCGGCTGGGTGCTCGCGTGTGCGGTGACGCCCGATGGGCGGCACGTGGTCTCGGCATCCGAGGATCAGACCCTGAAGCTCTGGGAGCTCGACACCGGCCGCCTCGTCGCCACGTTCGAGGGCCACGCGAGCTGGGTCACCGGCTGCGCGATCACCCCCGACGGCCGGCGCGTGATCTCGACGTCCTACGACCGGCGGCTGAACGTCTGGGACACCAGCACCGGCCGGGTGCTGGCGACCCTCGAAGGCCACGCCACCTGGGTCACGGCGTGCGCGGTGACGCCCGACGGCCGCCGCGTGGTGTCCGCGTCCGACGACCACACGCTGAAGCTCTGGGACCTCGACGCCGGACGGCTCGCGAGCTTTGAAGGCCACGCCGGCTGGGTCACCGCGTGCCGGGTGACGCCCGATGGCCGGCGCGCGGTGTCCACGTCCGAGGACCACACCCTCAAGATCTGGGACACCGGCACCGGCCGGGTGATCTCGACCTTCGAGGGCCACGCCGGCTGGGTGACGTCGTGCGCGGTGACCCCCGACGGCCACCGCGTGGTCTCGACGTCCGATGACCACACGTTGAAGCTCTGGAACCTGGCCACCGGCCAGGTGATCTCGACCTTCGAGGCCCACGCCGGGTGGGTGTTCGCGTGTGCGGTGACGCCGGATGGCCGCCGGCTGATCTCGGCCAGCGTCGACCATACCCTGAAGGTCTGGGAGCTCGCCACGGGCCGCGTGGTCACGACGCTGAACGGCCACAGCGACGCCGTGTACACCTGCGCCGTGACCCCGGACGGCCGCCGCGCGTTCTCGGGGGGCCGCGACCGGACGCTGAGGATCTGGGACCTCGACCGCGGCTGCCTGCTGTTCACCCTCGAAGGCCACGCCCACAGCGTGCATACCTGTGCCGTGACGCCGGACGGTCGCCGCGTCATCTCGGGCGCGTTCGACGACACCCTGAAGGTCTGGGACACGGACTCCGGCCGCCTGCTCGCCACCATCGCGGGCCACACCTGCAGCGTGTACGCGTGCGCGGTCACGCCCGACGGCCGGCGCTTGATCTCGGCGTCCTCCGACCGGACGGTCAAGCTCTGGGACCTCGACAGCTACGCGTGCCTGCTCACCCACCGCGGTGACGCTCCGTACATCGCGGTGGCCGCGACCGCGACCGCGATCGTCGCGGGCGACGACGCCGGCAACGTCTGGTTCCTCGACGTACCCCGTGACGACCTGGACCACGCGGACCGGCCCGGCGGCCGCGGGTCCCCCGCATCAGACACCCCAGGCATCGCGCGGCTTGGGTGAAGCTGCGCGCGATGTTCGCGGCGTGGCACGCAACGCGCGGCCGCGTCACGCTGTCGTCCAGGCATGACCCGATCGCTGCTCGCCATCACTTGTCTCGCCCTGGGGCAGGTCTCGGTCGCCGCCGCCGAGCCGTCGGCCGATCAGCTCGAGCAGCGCCGCGCCGCGCTCGAGGCCCGGCTCGGCGGCCATGGCTTCACCATCGTCGTCGAGCCGCCGTTCGTCGTGATCGGCGACGAGGCGCCGGGCACGGTGAGGCACCACGCCCGCGGGATCTTGCGCTGGTCGATCCAGCTGCTCGAGGCCGAGTACTTCCAGGCGCGGCCCGCCAAGCTGATCGAGATCTGGCTGTTCAAGAACGAGCACACCTACCGCAACGGCGCCAGGCAGTACTTCGGCGACGAGCCGGACACCCCGTACGGCTACTACTCGCCGGATCACGACGCGATGGTGATGAACATCGGCCCCGGCGCGGGCACGCTGGTCCACGAGGTCGTGCACCCCTACGTCGAGGCCAACTTCCCCGACGCGCCGGCCTGGTTCAACGAGGGCCTCGCGTCGCTCTACGAGCGGCCGAGCGAGCAGCGCGGTCACATCTGGGGGCTGCCCAACTGGCGGCTGCCGGGCCTGAAGCAGCAGCTCGCCGCGCGCACGCTCCCTGCGCTGGGCACGCTGCTCGCGACCAGCCGCGACGAGTTCTACAGCGCCGAGTTCGACGCCTACGCCTACGCGCGCTACCTGCTGCTGTACCTCCAGGATCAGGGCAAGCTCACCGCGTTCTACCAGCGGTTCGTCGCCGACAAGCACGATCGGACCGGCAAGGCGGCGCTCGAGGCGGTGCTCGGCGAGACGCTCGAGCGCTTCGAGCCCCGGTGGCGCGCGTGGGCCGTGGCGCTCCACGGCGACAACCGCTGACCGTCGCGCTCCGCGTAGCTCGTGGTCGCACGGCGCGCGGAGACGCCGCGTAAAGCGCCGGCAACTTGCGGCCAAACCTCGGAGCGCCGCTGGCATGGTCAACCGCAACCTCGGCGCCCCATGACGACAGACCATCCTGCTCCCGATCGACTCACGCTGCTGTATCAAACCCACTCGCCGTATGCGCGGAAGGCGCTCGTGGTCGCGCACGAGGTCGGGATCGCGACCCGCATCGACGTGGTCCACCAGGACACCAGCCCGACGCAGCGCAACGCGGAGGTGTTCGCCGCGAACCCGCTCGGCAAGGTGCCCGTGCTCCTCCGTCCCGGGCTGTCGCCGCTGTTCGATTCGGACGTGATCTGCGCCTACCTCGACACCTTGCACCCCGGTCGCAAGCTCATCCCGGCGTCGGGGGAGGCGCGATGGCAAGCGCTGCGGGTGCAAGCCCTCGCCCAGGGCATGGCGGATGCCGGGATCGCGGTCCGCTGGGAGACCGTTCGCCGTCCGGAGCCGCTCAGGTTCGCCACGCTGCGAGACGGCTACGTGGACAAGCTGGTCGCCAGCTACGACTGGCTGGAGCGCGAGCTGGACACCACGTCCGCGGTTCACCTCGGTCACATCGCCGTCGCCACCGCGCTGAGCTGGCTCGAGTTTCGCGCGCTGCCAGGCTTCCGGGATCGCCGCCCGCGGCTGGTGAGCTGGTTCGATGACTTCGCGACCCGGCCGTCGATGCGCGCCACGCCGCTGTCGGGCGAGACCCACGACGGCGCGGCGCCAGGTGCCGGCACCCCATGATCGACCTGGTGCTCGCCGATCACACCGCGGGCTGGACGCCCGGGGGCGCGGCGTCGTCGAGGATCTCGAACGCCGCGCGCGACGACCGCAGCACCGTGGTGGTCGCGCCGCGGCGCAGCGTGACCTCGCAGCGCGCGATCTTCGAGTTGAGGCAGATCTTCACCCCGCCCGGTGGGTTGTCGTAGCGCAGCGCGACGAAGTCGGCCGCCGCGGCGGAGATCGCGATCGCGATCGTGCCCGCCGGCCCCGAGGTCTCGATCCGCCAGTCGTACGGCGCGTAGCGGCCGCGGGCGCGGAGCGCGCGGCCGAGCCCGTTCCATGCCAGGGTCTCGCCGCCGAGCCGCAGCATCACCGGGCTGAGCGGCGGGCTCCACACCGGGCCGAGCTTGAGCCGCGCCGTCGAGCACTCGAGGAACGCGTCGGGCGCCTCGTCGAACCCGGCGACCTGGCCCCAGGCGTAGCGGTCGGTGTGCTTGGTCCCCCAGTTGTGGTTCTGGCTGCCGACCCAGTCGTCGATCGCGACCGGTTCACCGTCGATCACCAGCGTCCCGGTGAACCGCGCGAGCGGCCGGCCGACCAGCGCCTTGGCCTTCGGGAACGGCGCCGCGTACAGCCGCTCGGGGAGGAACAGCAGCGGGGCCTGGCCGCCGCCGTAGCGCAGGTCCCACGCGATCGTGTGGCCGTGCGATGCCGCCGTACCGCGCAGCGCGGCGTCATCGAGCCGCGCCGCGCCGATCGCGACGTCGAGCCGATCGCGCGCGAACGCGCACCCGGCGATCGGGTGGACCTGCTTGACCGCGACGATCCGGCCGACCGCGGAGCCGGCAGGGTCTCGCCCGTCGAAGGCGATCGCCCAGAGCTCGCCGACGGCGTCCTGGGGCCGGCCGTGCGGCGCGAACACGGTGTAGCGGATCCAGAACGCCCGCCGGCCGGTGGCGTCGTTCGCGCGCTGGAACCAGCTCTCGTAGTGCCCCGTCGCCGCGCCCGGATCGTAGCGTGCGCCATTCCACTGGTCGCGGGTCTGTGCCGCCATGCCCCTATCCTCTGCGCGCCCTCACGTGCCCGCAAGTCGCGATGCCCGGCGGCGTCGCCGGCGGGCAGATCACGGACCGGTGGGACGGAAGTGGAACGGATAGCTGACCTGCACGCCCGCGTCGCCCGGCTTCGGGAACTGGATCGCGGCGATCACGCCGGCGACGCAGCTCGCCACCTCGCGGTCGAACCCGGACCCGGACGAGCGCTGGACCACGCCGGACGCGCCGATGAAGAACGCGACGGTGAGGTCGCCGCCGAGGCTGTGGTTGGCGAGCAGCTGCTTCTCGTAGCAGTAGGCGATCTCGTCGATGTGGCGGCGGATGTAGCGCCGGATGATCGCCTTGTCGAGGCACGTGTCGCAGGCCGCGACCGGCTGGCCGATCACCGGCAGCACCGCGTGGTGATCGCGCGCGGCGATGCCGTCGTGCCATCGGCCGCGCCAGCCATCACCGGCGCGGTCGCCGTCGTGGATCGTGCGGTAGGAGCCCGCGCCGATCGTGCCGCACGGCTCCGCCGGGCAGCCGCCGCCGGGTCCGGGTCCGCGGAGCGCGGCGCCGAAGCTGCCCCGGCCGTCGCCGTCCGCGCCGCGCAGCCCGTTGCTGCTCGTGTCGTCGAAGCCGCTCGCGTAGTCGGCGGTCGCCCCGAGCACCTGGATGACGTCGGCGAGCCGCTCCGAGCCCAGGATGCCGGCGCGGGTCGCCAGCGCGATCTCCGCCTCGCGCGACAGCTCGGGCGCCTCGGCGGTGCGCGCGACCCGGAGGTGGCCATCGGCCCTGGCCGCGTCGGGGTTTCCCGACGCACCCGCCGGCAGCGCCATCGCCGCGGCGCTGCCCGGGTTGCCGCCGTCGCCGCGATCCAGGACGGTCGCCGGCGGCGGCGGCGGCTCGACGTGCTCGGTCCCGTGGATGCGACCGGTGAGCGGCTCGAGCATCGCGCCGTCGAGGTTGGCGCCTTCGACCTCGGGCGGGGCGCCATCGAGCACGGCCAGCACCACGAGGTGAACCGCGAGCGAGCCGGCGACGTAGCCCAGCGTGCGGCGGTCGAGGCTCGCGAGCAGCGGACGGGCGTGGCGGCGCGGCCGCGCGATCGCCGAGATCGCAAACGTGGTCTGTCCGCTGCGCGCGCGGATCCGCCCGCTCGGCGGCAGCGCCACCTCGATCGCGCCGGCGACCGATGCGCTCGGGCGCGACCGGCCCGCGGCGGCGAGCTCGGCGAGCGGCGTCGCCGTGCCGTCGAGGATCAGCTCGCCGTCGATGCCCGCCCCGTAGTTGAACACGAAGCCGTCGCCCGATGGCGCGACCAGCGGGAACGCCGCCAGCGGCGCGCTGTCGAGCGCGAGCTCGACGCCGGGCGCCGTGCCGATCCGGAAGTACGGGCTGATCCGCTCGCGGCGCAGCCGCGCCAGCCCGAGCGTCAGCCCCACGAGCCCGAACGCCAGGCCGCCGAACGCCACCCCGTCGACGGCCGGGCCGAGCATGACCGGCCGGAACGCGTAGGCGGGCTTGTGCTCGATCGAGGTCCAGACCTCGCGCCGGTCGTGGTTGGCGGCCGCGTTGTGCAGCGCGGCCAGGAACGCGATCGCCGAGGCGAGCGCGCACGCCGCGCCTCCCGCGAGCACGGCCCACGTCGCCGGGCGCACCCGGCCGCTCCGGGGGTCGATGCAGTGCTTCATCCCGACGATCGTGTCGCCGAGCATCGCGGCGACCTCGACGGCGCGCGCGCCACCCCGGCCGGTCGCCGGCGCGAGCGGCTCCGCGCTCGCCCGGTCGATCAGCGTCGCGCCAACCGGGAGCTCGGCCGGGCCGACCGGTCGCGGCGCGG
>Ga0307508_10007007_pt1 | contig 10511 bp, 12 predicted proteins | sample 9_EM_MG_FD_203089 | JGI IMG/M metagenome (GOLD analysis project Ga0307508, IMG submission 203089) | Populus trichocarpa ectomycorrhiza microbial communities from riparian zone in the Pacific Northwest, United States - 9_EM | ecosystem: Host-associated > Plants > Roots > Unclassified | place...
CACAGGCAGCGTATAAATGCGACATTTATCCTTTCTGGAATAGGCGGCAGTGAGCAAAATGGTGTCAAACCCGCTGAGCTTCGAAGTTCCCATGCAGTACTGTCGGTCCAGAAAGATTCCGAATGGTGGGCGCATCTTCGCCAACGCCTCATTAACGGATGTTTGGATTGCATTTTCCGTGGGTTCAGAATTATCCGGAGCAGAAAAGATCTTGAAAGCGATGACCGCTCGATAGTGGGATTTTGGCAGCGACAGGACGGCATGGGGGACATCAGGATGGAATGCAACCCAGGAACACGGCTCTGCTGTGAGCCCGTTCTCAATACCATTAACAACCAAACTTCCCTTTGCACCCCGGACAGTGTCTCCCAATCCGAGGAGGAAAGTCCCAACCAAGTTCATTTCAGGAGTGTCACGATGAGATTTGAAATGCCCTTCTGGTCCATAGAGATGAATTTTATAAGGCTTGGCTTGAACTTTGCGAGGAAGGAAACTCTCGGCCCACTCGGCCTCGATCCGATCTAGGAGTTCTTTATCCACAGAGAATTCGTCAGAGGGGATCTCGCAAGCATTTCGGACATCCAAATCGATTTTAGTGGCCTGATTTCTGACATCTCCGTAACCTGACACGGCGGCGTGTTTCAGCCATTCAGGGAGGAGGTTTAGAACGGTGTCGCCACCCGGGTGGACCTTGCCGTCAAACTGGCAGCCCTCGCGAGTAACTCGGAGATGGAACGCCTCGTGGAAATACCCAGTCGATGCAGGAAGTGGGAAGTTGTCGAAGATATCACGAAGTGCTTTGATTGCGTCCTGCAGGAATGTTTTAGTGTGCTCGAAGATAGCTTGACTTCGGAATATACGTACGTTGTTACTTTCCAGGTGTTCCTCCGATTTGATGTCCTTCTGAGCTTTGCCTGCTTTATTCCCCCCGTCCTCGTCCTCGTCCTCGTCCTCTTCTTCATCTTCGTTTTCATCAATACCGTAATAATATTCATAAGCCTGGATCATTGTAGGACAGCTCCCAATACTTTCAAGTACGTAGATATTAGAGAGAGCATTCTTGATGTCAATTGCGGTGGTCATTGGCGAGTGATTGCCAAGCTGAGACAAAGGTCAATTGAACCAAGGGTTTAAATTTAGAGGCGGATTGTGTATATACCTCATTTTCGAGTCGAGCCTTCTTTTGAGCGATGCTTTGAGACATGTCGATTGAACTTGGCGATGGGGAAAGCGAGTGGGTCCTCTTTTCCAGTGACATGGCGGGGAGAGTGAAGTTACTTTGACTCGACGCATGTGACTAATATATGTCAGGTGCGGCAGTCTTGAATCCATGTAACTCGCGGGTGACGCGTAATTTCTGGTGTGACACTCAAAGTGACTCATCTATGAGCGTAACGCGTCCCGCGGCTATAGCGCTAGCCACCGCTATCCGTCCGCATTTGGGCCCACCATCCCATAGACCATTGGGAAAATAGTGGCTGCTTTCGGCATCGTCGCCTGCGCTGAATGGTTCGATCTCATCGTTAGACCTTGTCCCTCGTCGTTGTCGTCGTCACTATAAACATGTGTAAGGAGCTATGGTCATTCAAATTTGTTTTAGGCACGTTACCAGCTGGGGAACGTCCTATCAATGCCCTATCTAATCACCTGGACGTTCTAGAATTTAATTTTCTGCCTCGTGGGAAAACGTTCATACGGATAGCTTGATAAGGGGAGCAATTTAACGGTGACGATCCATATATGCGGCAACTCCCTTTAGGCAGCGACGGAATCCTTTATAAACGCACCAAGGTACCGGAAATCCCTCATCCTGAGTGTATCATGCATCTTAGGAACAGTGAGGCTCGAACGCATAGTCGCAACAATACTGATGGCATCGATCCAACAGCCTCAAACCACTCTCTGGAAAGTGAGGCTTACGGAGATGAAGGCGCCCAACATATCGGCGGCACCTCCTGCGACGCCCCCGAACCCTTGTGAGAACGAACCATTTCTCATCACAAGAAGCCACTAATGCAAATGATCATGGCTCTAGCATGGCAGCTGATCTGAGTACAACTTTCAAGCAGACTTCTACACCACAATCGGAGTGCCGGACGAAATTTGAAATAGTTCAGTACGCCTCGTGATTCCGTGATTCCGCAGCTCGTGAGGCGTTGAGCGGGCCCATTTTCCTTTCAAGTTCCAGTAGAGTCTGGGGAAGGTGATCGTTTCGTGTCCACTCTCAAACCCCTCTGCGCCCTACCCTCAACCGCCACAATATCCCGTAGGAGTGACTCTAGCGCACGGTATCCCTGGGAATCATGGTTTCTTCGTTCATCAGATTGCAGTGCACAAAGGGCAGGAAGGCAAGTTCAGCATGTAAAGGTTGAGTAGGCCCATAGCTCAAAAGAACATCCCAAGCATCCTTGGCCTCGGCGCAGCACACCGCTTCATCGATAGATACACCCACGACAGCAGAAGGCTCACAACCTCTCATACCTCCAGGATGTGACGTTGAAAATCGAGGAACCTGATTGTTCACACCCTGAGACAGTGCGTTGGCAGAGTGAGTTCGATATTCTCGGCTCCGACGCACAAGAACCTATAAGCTCCTCGAGTTTAGCAGCAAGTGCAACCACCGGGGTTGTAAGCATCAAGTAGGAGAGGAGGATCGGTGATAAGAACACTGACGATCCTTGCATCCATGCAGGATGAACATACAGCTGACGAAGCCACAAGAGCCGCTGATATAGCTACACAGCTAGAGTCTTTCGATATTGAGTCAGGAGAGCATTCAACGCGTTGCACAGGTAAGACATACGAAACCAGTGATCCTCGTTGCACGGGATTGCCTAACTGACGCTGAGAATTCTCGTTTACGGTAGCGGAACGCCTTACACGTCTTCCAGCCTATGAGATGTTCATTTCGATCGCCGCATTCATCACATAATACGTGAAGATTGAAGTACCTTCCGGCGAAATTTGCGTGGTTCTCGCTCTATGGGATGTCGCAAGGTCATCGAATGGCAGCCGCGGCGCTTATAGAGCGAGGAGATAAGTGTCAAATTCCGTACACTGATGTGATGATTCGACTGTCGGCCTGTACCTGTAATCTGCCTGTAGTCCGGTGAGATCTGCGAACGGGAAAATGGTGATTTTGCTTGCAACGATGGCACAATTGTAGGTGTATCCCCACCCACATGAATGAAACTGGGATAGGTATATCATAAGCAGTGCGACTCGGATGCACCCAACAAAGTCGAGGCCTGGTGCGAGTTCAGTTTATTGTACAAAGCGCAGGCGAAAAGCTGCGGGTCGTCAGCATGTGTGGTTAGAAATAGAATTATATGAAGATAAATAGACAAGCAAGGCTCACAGGGAAGCCAGCGCCAAGTAGACTACGGATGATCGTGCTTGCGGAGAGGCCGGTGGTTGATTATTCAAGGTAGGGATCGATTATGAAGTCGAAGTTCCCTTACGGACGACGCACATATGCATTGCAGAGCGTCAGTGATGTGACGCAAATTTACCCATTGTGCGGGCTCGACAGAGCACCGAGCCACATAACACACGCCAACAAACCGGAAAGTTCTATCGTCGCGCGGAGACCAAACGATCGCGCGGATTTTGTGTGTCGAAACACTTACTCGCCTAATTACTTAGCCCAGGTGCTGGATTGGTATATTCAGCCAAGGGATTAACGCGCTACAAACGTGATTCGATTCTTGCCCTGCCCGAGAACACTCCTCTGATAAACACCATTGCCGCCCCTGTTCGCTATTTGCCACTCTCATCGCCCTCCACACTTTCTCCAGGAAGAACGACCAAAGAGTACGAGAGGTATATGGAATCTTGGCTCGCTGGGCGGGACTCGTTCCCTGTATACTCTGCACCGTCGTCCTTCTTCTCTGCCCAGGTAATCGCGTTTTCGTCCAAACGCAAATAATAGAAAGGTATATCTTTCACGTCGTTCAACCACGGCACCTCTGATGTCGCATTCGCTCGTCTCCCAAGTAGGACGTCAACGTGCGCCTCGGTAAACGGATATACTTTGGTTTCGGTTGAGTTCTCGGTGTAGTCGTCTTCGCACATTCCTCTCTCGCTGTTGAATTTGGTGACCACAGGCAGCGTATAAATGCGACATTTATCCTTTTTGGAATACGCGGCGGTGAGCAAAATGGTGTCAAACCCGCTAAGCTTTGACGTTCCCATGCAGTACTTTCGGTCCAGAAAGATCCCGAATGGTGGGCACATCTTCGCCAACGCCTCATTAACGGACGTTTGGATTGAATTTTCCTCGGGTTCAGAATTATCCGGAACAGCAAAGATCTTGAAAGCGATGACCGCTCGATAGTGGGATTTTGGCAGCGACAGGACGGCATGGGGGACATCAGGATGGAATGCAACCCAGGAACACGGCTTTGCTGTAAGCCCGTTCTCAAGGCCATCAACAACCAAGTTTCCCTTTGCTTCGTCCTGTTCAGTATCTCCCAAACCGAGGAGGAAAGTCCCAACCAAGTCCATCTCAGGAGTGTCACGATGAGACTTGAAGTGCCCTCCCGGTCCATAGAGATGAATTTTATAAGGCTCAGCTCGAACTTTGCGAGGAAGGAAACTCTTGGCCCACGCGGCCTCGATCCGGCCCAGGAGCTTTTTTCCCACTGAGAATTCGTCGGAGGGGATCTCGCATGCATTTCGGACATCCAAATCGATTTTAGTGTCCTGACTTCTCACGTCCCCATAGCCTGACACGGCGGCGTGTTTCAGCCATTCAGGGAGAAGCTTTAGAACGGTGTCGTCACGCGGGCGGACCTTGCTGTCAAACTGGCAGCCCTCGCGAGTAACTCGGAGATTGAACGCCTCGTGGAAATACCCAGCCCATGCGGGAAGTGGGAAATTTTCGAAGATATCCTGAAGGGCGTTGATTGCATCCTGCAGGAATATTTTAGTGTGCTCGAAGATAGCTTGACTTCAGAATATACGTACGTTGTTACTTTTCTCGTGTTCCTTCGATTTCTGGGCTTCTCCTTCTTTATTCTCCTCGTCTTCATTCTCTTCTTCATCTTTGTCTTCATCAATACCGTAGTAATCTTTATAAGCTTGGATCATCGTAGGACAGCTCCCAATACTTTCAAGTACGTAGATTTTAGAAAGAGCTTTCTTGATGTCAATTGCAGTGGTCATTGGCGAATGCTTGCCAAGCTGAGACAAAGGTCGATTGAACCAAGGGTTAAATTGGAGGCGGATTGCGTATATACCTCGTTTTCGAGTCGAGCCTTCTTTGAGCAATGCTTTGAGACATGTCGATTGAACCTGGCGATGGGGAAAGCGAGTGGGTCCTCTTCTCCAGTGACATGGCGGGGAGAGTTTGACTCAGGGCACATGCACGTCACGTGAGCATGTCATATTGATGAAAGTAATTTCCGCGGCTATGCCAGCCTATAGGCCATCGGGAAAATTGTGGCTGCTTTTGGATCATTGCCAGCTTGATCCCATCGTTATGCCCTGCCCCTCATTGTTATTGTCATCTATAAACCCTGAATCCACATACAATTAATTTCTCCACCTGTTGCCCCCTTCTTGGTGTTGCCACTCATTGAATATGGGTAGCAGCAGTGTCATCTCTGACTCCCAAAGTGAAGATTTTCTAGGCAATCAGGAAGTTATGACAGTGCATAAGTGAAACATGGAGTAGCTACAGTACAAACATTACTTGCATGATTTTGGAAGAGGTTGTACATAAAAATACTGTACTCTTCTGACCATAGGTTCTCCCCATGTGCCATGTGACAAGGTTCCAGACTAAACTCATAGTTAGTTCCTAAGTTCTGAGCTGTTGTGGTATATGAATTTAAGCTCTGCCCATGTGTGGTGCCAAATCGGGTTTGCTACTGCCAACTGCACATCAACAAGGTTATATATTTATCTCTGGGCTTAGAATTGGGAATGAAATGTGTCCCACAATGGCTTTTGAGTTTCTCTCTATTGCATGCAAATGGAACTGCAGTCTTGAATTTTATGTGCAAGTTTTGGACATGGAGTAAATTTGGTCCTGCAAGCCACTTGTGCTGCATAGAAAATTCCCTGGAATGTTGGTGAAATCCTTTACTGGGCAACTTGAGTATTCTCAATTCAATATCCCAACAGTGCATTCATGTAACGGGGTTCACAAATTTCACAAATTTGTAATACACATTTGGCATGCCCACACACCCACCGCCGGTGCCACTGGCACAGAAGGTTCGGGCTAATTCAAGTCATTAGCTCTTTTAATTCACTTTCCAATGTGAATGTATTAAAAGTGCGGGAAACGTGCAGTGGACAGACTGGGTGGCCAGCCAAGGGGTCCCAAACTTGAGCAAAATGGCAAAAACATATACTCATACTCCACACTCACTCCACAGCATGAAATTTACATGGGAGTCCATTGATATTATACGGACAAAGTTCCAATTTTGGAAAGAACATTAGGATAAGCATTGAAAGGCTCATCAATGAGCAATTAAGTGCATTAGAAAACTTAAGGCGAGTTTTTTGGCATTTTAGAAGAATTTTGGGCCTTTTTTTGGAATTTTGGAATTTTTTAAGCACCCGAATTCACTGCTGGTGTGACGTGTGACCTAAACAATTAGGTTCTGTCCTCGATGGGTTGTGACGCGTGACTGAACCACCCTAGAGCCGCATTCACATTCTGAATTTGGCAGCTTCAAGAAATGGATGAACCTGAATTATCCGATTTGCGAGCAGTCCTAGTGGTGGCCGATGCAGTAGTGAGAGAAGTACGCGGGGTCCTTGATTCAGTGGCAGAGGCCTTCGTCACAGCAGCCTAAGAGACACCAATTGATTTGGATTGTTCCAACAAGTCTCAAGGATTTACTTACAGAAAGCTCCTGGATAGCTTTAGCAACACCAGCAGACGGCCCTGTGACCTTGACAAGGTCCTCGGGAAGGACGTTGTCGAGATCTGCGATATTCGATGGTTCCCCCATAGTATTATATGATCGAGAGCCAGGAAACTGCACGGTTACACCGTGACGGCTCCGCAGGTCATTGAGATTTTGACCACCTCTGCCGATGAGCGCACCGTGTTGCACTGCCGGGACGAAAACGCCGTGAACTATCTTGTCTCTGTGCTCCTTGGCGGTCTTTTCTAGCGCAGCCTTGAGTCTAGCGACGAGGGCTTTGGGGCCACGGAGTCGCACTTCGTCGGCGGGCTCGTCCTGTCTCGGGCTATGGTACCAAAGTGATGAGACTCCTCATGAGTTTAGAATGATGCTCATTGTGCTCACAACTGGACGAGACCAGCTTGGTGGCGAACATCTGATGGACCACCTGCTTGGGCGATAAGATCTCGCAGATTCTGCCCACCAGCACCGATGATGTTACGGTGGTATTTATGCTCGATGCGAACAACCTCCGTCATCTCGTCGGAGACCTCTGACGAAATAATAAGGATTGCCCTCTCTGCGGCGGCGATGGCTTTTTTGGTGCCTTTGAGAGTAATCGTGGTATATTTGCTGAAATCATTGTCATTCGGCTTGTCGACGTCGATCTGGGCACCTGTGTCATCTTTGATGGCGTTGATCGATGCGCCACCCTTCCCGAGGATTCGGGCAACAGCACGCGTGGGTACGGTAAACTTGGCCGTATGACTGCTCTCCTTCAGGGACTCCGCTGCCTGGTGACGTGATGTGAGTTATCGGAGCGCCTCACCCTATGAACCTTCCGCCATACCTCAAGGATTTCCGCTTTGGCACCAGAGACGCTTTTTTTCCCGCCCCTGATGAGCACTTCATCAAACTTGAGAGCCTTGCGTCGTGTGCCTTTGCCTTCATCAGAGCCAGTATCCTCAGAATCACGGGGGAAAGTGATCTTCACCAAGTACTTTTCCTCGAGTCGAATAACATGTTTACCCCCCTCTGTGGGTGTCGTGTGTGAGTGATACGATTTTCTCTCGCAGGATATTCAAAGGTACACTTACGCCCAATGAGACCAGCATGAAGAAAGCGAGGGATCTTCAATATTTCTTGCGTCTCGTCCGCCTATAACAATCATTAGTAAATGTAGTCTTAGGCTTTGGTCACTTACAAGCCTCTCGACTTGACTAAGGATACGTCTCTTGGCCTCCTCAACATTTTCCCTGCGGCCTGTGATCTGCTCAAAGCTTGACGTAGCACATGAGTCGTTCAAAATATTAATGTTGTGTACTTGCCTTCACTTTTGCTTGAGGAGAATTCTTAGCCTTGCCAGTCCCTTCGACAACTTTGTCTTCCGGCTCGTCATAGAAATCAACGTTGACACCGAGCGCCTCCCGCAGTTTGTTGATTCCTGCACCTCCAGCGCCGATCACGTGCCCGATGTACTCTCGACCGATCTCAAACTCCGTGCTCTATGAATAGGGTTATCAGTAGCCGCGAAAGGAGTGGGAACAATACAATGTGAAGCGCACGAAGCCGTTGTCAATTTCGTCGTTTTTAGCATCCTCAACAATCCTAATGATCTCCGTCACAGCGCGATCGACTTCGGACGAAGGGCCACGGATCAGGATTTCATCTACGCCAAGAGGCTGTGCACCGGGCCCAAGCTTTGCTTGTGCGCCGACCTTGATGGACAACAGCTTCTCTTCGCCGATTATTCTACATGGTGATTTGGTGGGTGAGATATGCCCTATGAAAGTTAAATAATGAAACGAAATCGGTTTGGCACACGCACGCATTGAGAGTGGTCCCAGCTTTGCCAACTACAGCAGAATGCCACTTAGCTTCTACTGTGATACGCACTGTCTTGGCGTCGGTAGTATCGAGTGAAATTGCTGGCTTGGAGGGTTGAACGTTAACACTTGTTGATGATGCCGTAATCTGGGCTGCGGCTGATTTTAAGCACACTCGGCTAGTTTGTATCATCTCGTCCCGAGCAACGGACGCTGTAGGTCGACGCCGAGGGTCATGATTCCACATCCTCTCCAACAAACACCACAAATACGCAGTCTCTTCCATTGTCAATCCTCCCAGCGAGCCGCATTTTTTCGGTCGTGCTCCTCCTTGCACGGCCTTGCATGCAGCAGCTTCTACTAGAATGTCTTTAAAAGGCGGCAACCGAGTACCAAGGGCATATATTGTCACGGCCAGGGAGTAAATGTCAGACTTCTCATCGACCCGGTCTTTTAATCCAGACGATATCTCTGGAGCCACAAATCTTCGACGGCCGCCTTGAACGATAGTGGTATTGGTGCGACTGACTTCGTGTCTGACGCGGCTGAGGCCAAAATCACACAGCAAGCCGACTCCGGCACGCGATACCACCACATTACGCTTTGGAAATACGTAAGCATGGAGTAAAGAATTAGGAGATCGATGCTGACATCATGTAGGTCGCCATGTATAATTGGGGGTGACCTTGTATGCAAATAGTAGATACCCTCAAATAAGCCCAAGACCTGCATTCATCGATGAATGCGCGTTTGACAGTATACAAGGCAGAAACGCACGACTTTTAGGAACGATCGAGAATCCGGATGCAATTTCAGGTACTCGATGGCAGAAGAATGTTCAGCGTGCTGCAGAATCATGGATGGAAAGGAGTCTTCGTCGAATTGTTGAATGCCAATTACAGCTACAATATTTGGATGCCGTAGCTGCCAGTGCGCGATGACTTCGCGTATCACAATCTTACAGACTCTTATTACCAAGGAGAACAGATCATGCAACAGTGAAAAGAACACACCTTCATACGCTCAATCTCTGACTTATCTAATCCTCCTGATTGCACAGGATGGAACTCACGCACTACTACGACTTCACCGCCGCGGTGGCCAAGGTACACAGTTGCCTCGCCGCCAACAAAAATCTTCTTGCCTTTGGAGACGCCGGATATCCAATATGATTCAGGTAAAAGGCCAGACGATGAGCTAATATCTTGAAGAAGCTTAAGTCTCTGGCTGGTTAATTCCCCCTCCATCGAACAGCCGTTGATGCACTGAAAAGGTGTGAGTTTGAACAAATGAGTACCATTGAACACAAAGAGCAAGTTGTCTGAGACATGGTGGCGTACCTTTTGAATCACCGTGACAATACTTGCTATTTCGCGCTCTGGGAGGCGAATGATACTCTCACGAAACACTCTCACGTCGTCAAACTCATCTTCGGAGAAAGCTCTGTTGGTAAAGCACACCGGGTGGATACGGTAAAGATGCCAAGGAATGTTGGCTGAATCTTGGGTATCTGGGCGCCAGCTGTACGAGTCTCCGTCTGTCAGAGAGACCATGACACTTCGCGGAATGTTGGCAGCGGGTTTCGCGCCGGATGATAGGTCCCACCACTGTCAGACACGTTGGCGCGAGGATGGCGTAAAAGGGTTTGGTGTTGCGCGCTACACAGCGACAGCGCGCTTGTCGTGAGATTACAATAACACCAATCACATGCACCGTAAATAATTCGTTCTTTTTACCCGGCGACAGGCACGGCAGACAGTAAGCCAATGAAGTATATAGGCCAGAGATCGCTGGGTGCGACGTGGGCAACAAACGTGCC
>Ga0307508_10007008_pt1 | contig 10511 bp, 6 predicted proteins | sample 9_EM_MG_FD_203089 | JGI IMG/M metagenome (GOLD analysis project Ga0307508, IMG submission 203089) | Populus trichocarpa ectomycorrhiza microbial communities from riparian zone in the Pacific Northwest, United States - 9_EM | ecosystem: Host-associated > Plants > Roots > Unclassified | place...
AAGCCCAAACATGAAAGAAAATAATAATAAAATAATTAATCTGTCATTAAATACCACCAACCCTCATTTCCTTGTGTAACTAGAATGAATAAGGAATCCTTATAAGAAAAGGATTTTGGAACATTAATGATTCCTTGTCAAACGTGAAAATTTTGTTGCAACCCATTAAAGATCCTTGTAGAACTAGGAAATTTCCATAACAAGCTCCCATATCCTCATAGAAAAAGGATCCTTGCCAAATAAAAAGTTCAGAAGTCAAATTTGTATAGCCTGTTCTAACATATATTGCAAGTTCTTCCCGAACTGATACGATCCAGGCAAGGTCAAATTCGGCTTTTGATGTAAAATGTGCAAGTATCCAGTTTTACAGAAACAATTATAATTCTCAATCTGACAGTTGGATCGGGCTGAAATTTTACATGGCGTTTCCTGACATGTTGTCCTATGTTGGGTTTTAAATTTCAGATCAATCAGAGTTAGGAAGGCATCGAAATACGGGTCAACAGAGGCTGTACGAATTTTGTTATTTACTTCCTTTTGATTTGTGGATTTTCTATTTTGCTAGGATTCTTTTTCTAAAAGGATGTGGCAGCTTATTTTGGGAATCTCCTATTTCTACAAAGATCTTTAAAGGGCTGCAACATAGTTTCCAAGTGTGGCAAGGATTCATCAATGTTATAGAATCCTTTTCTTACAGGGATTCCTTATTCATCCTAGCTATAAAAAAAAGGAAAGAAGATTTCAGAATTAATTCTACCTTCATATTCGATTCTCCTAGCTTATATGGGACTTCTAAAGGGCAACAAATCTGATTCTATTACATTTAGGATATTAAATTCGGATTTATTATTGTTATTATTATTTTCTTCTTAGTTTAGGGTTTATTTTATATTATTTGGGTTTAATTGAAAGTGGGCATCATGTAAGTCCACATAAGGGGTCCGTCCATTAGGGTTTATTTTAGTTTGGAGTCACTATAAATAAGGGCATTACCAGACATGTAAGGTTACGCAATTCAGATTAATAAAAATTCTTGTTTGCCGCACTTTGTGTGTGTGTGTGTGTGTGTGTGTGTGTGTGTGTTGGTGAGATAATCTCCTTTCCATGGTTCTCTAAAGAACTGAAAAATGACTTATCGAAGAACAACTGTCTTCGTGGCGTCATCCTTATACTTCTCGTTCGCGAATCAATATTCGTTGGGTGGGGGTCTCCGTTTCTAATAGTGTACCAGCCTAGGTACAAGTTATCTTTGTGTAACACTCCTATCAAACCTGATTTACTTGGCTTTCCGGGAATTGGTGTCTTTGCATGCTGGTTTCGTGACCACGAGGTTCGCATCATTAATGATACGATCCAAGCAAGGTCAAATTCAGATTTGATGTAAAATGTGCAACTATCCAGTTTTACGACAACAATTATAATTCTCAACGATTGATCTGAAATTTAAACCTAAGGTAGGACACCATGTCAGGAGACCCTTTAGGTGGACTTATATGAAACTCACTTACAATTGACCCAAATAAGTAATAATAACTCAAAAACTAAGAAGAAAATAATAAAAATAATAAAAATTCAAAAATTACCATCCTAAATATGTTAGAATCAGATTTTTCACCCTTAAGAAGTCCCAAATAAACTAGGAGAAGTCTGATTTGGAAAATTTGTGATAAGGGCTTTCCTCCTAAACTAAAGGCTAAGACCGCTTATTTCATCAAACTTGAAAATAGCTGATTCTCTTGACTTTCAGACTGAAGCTTCCCCGGATTGGTACTTGACGCTTTCAAATTGGTTCGCTGGCAAAGCTCTCTTACCGGCTCTAATGGTTGTATCGGATGTCGGATATAGCTGTATCATGCCTGCTTATGAATGTAATTATGTAAGATGAAGCATGGAAAGAAGAAGCTTCAAAGAAGATGGAAGAAAGAGGAGTCAGTGAACTAGACTAAAACGACAAGTCCAGGTTATTTCTGCCCCCTTTAATGTCCTTGATTAGCTTGGATTTCCTTGTTTAACTCGGACAAATAAGAAAACAAATTTCCTTCTTTATTGCTGATTTAATTACTTTCCTTCCTAAGTTAGGAAAAGCATTAAATAATCCTCCCCTCTTTACGAATAAGATCTGGCCAACTTCCTTACTTAATTAGGAGAATAAATTGCTCTATCCTTGTAGGTTTAGGAAAAAACAAGCCTAACAAGGCTAGTATTGGGCCGTACACATCAGCCTCTTGTTCCACACGAATTGGGCTCTTCTTGGATCTGAATTAGATGAATTTAAGGTTGTCCTTCATGCTCCTTAAATGTTCCAAACCCCTCTAGGTCCATTTTGCTCCATATGTTCTGACAAGCCCATTTAATCCTTATTTAAGTTTATTTGCCCTAGCTCTTGTAATTGGCCTAATTGACAACTCCAATGGGTCGTTGGCATGATTACGCTTGTTTTTGGGCTGATCCTCATCACTTCCCCTTTTCTTTTTGTTTTAAGGAGATGGATCATCTCTTTTTCTAAGAGAGGCTGTTACTTTTTTTTTTTCCTCTTACTTTCCTTCAATCCATTTACCCCCCATTTTAATTTACACCTCTCACATTCAGCTTTAATCCCCTTTTCTTTAGAAAATTCAGTCTTTCTTTATTTTTTTTCTATAGACCTTCTAGAGAAAACCACTCTTTATATCGTATTATTCTTCTTATAATAAAAGCTTAGGGTTTACACTTGTAAAGAATGTTTTTTATACTAAAACAATCTATGCAAAATACTGTTGTTACTTCTATGTTGTAGAATTATGACATATTTTCTATAAATGGTGTGTTCCTATTATTGATTCGATGACAAATCCTTTTAAGGAGAGGGGGAATGATAAGAATCAATAAGCATCATTGAAGAATCCATTAGGGGTATCAATGGCCTATTATAAGTTCTGAAACTAAGAAGTTCAAAGAGGAATTTAATGGGCTAAGCCAAGATTTTTGGGTTAAAAAGTTGCACATCTACCAAATTAAACCTTTGTGTATTCTTAAGGCCATATTTGAAACTATATATGGAATTTTATTGCAATTCTATTTGGAATAAAAATTAGATATCTCAAGCTTTCCATCCATATATGTTAGGTAACACATCTAGACGAGAGAGAAAAACGTGTTTGAAGTCAGGCTTAAAATCCACCAACAAATAACGAAAGAAAAAAAAAATGATTGTTTTCCATATGTTTTGTGGAATCTTAGAAAGCAAAGCATCTAATTACATGTGGATTCTTTATGCAGCAACAATCCTCATTATTCAAGATATTAGAAGTGGATTTGGGATTATTTTTTCTGATGCATAGTTTTACGCTAACAAGCATAACTTTTGATGTGATCCTTGGATCACGCTAAAACTTTGTTAGAAGATTCTAAAGACCTTTTTTATATTTAGTTAAATGTCTTGGTGACCAGAGTTCAGAAAGTCCTTACAACAAAGCCCAAAAGCTACTGTGTGGTAATTGCTTATTTTTATAATTGGTTTAGGATTATTTTTCTTATTTTATTTAGAAATCTTTTGTTACTTTTCTAGATTTGCTTAGGATGTTTTAGCTAGTATAAAAAAGATTAACTATCATTGTGATGTTACTTTTAGTTCTTGATTGTTAATAACTTTAGTTCCATGGTTTAGGTAGTCATTGGATCGAGTAGATTCAATATAATTTTAGCTTTCTTATGTTGTTTCTACCTTGTTTATGGGTTTAAGGATTCTTACTCTTCGGGTTCATATTAGTTGGTATCAAAGTAAAGCTTTGAAATCAAGTTATTTTCCGCATTGTTTATTTATAAATTCTTGTTATTAAATTGCAGTAGCTAGTATTAAAAAACGTTTTTTGCTACCTTAAGTTATTATTGAATTAGATTATTCTTATTATATAATAATAATAATAATAATAATAATAATAATAATAATAATAATAAAAGAAGCGAAGAAAAGAATTTGCATAAGTTCAGTTCAAATAGTTTCTTGCATGAATAGGGACACAATTAAATTTAGATTTTTGGGAAAAAATTGCAATTCTTGACTTCATGTACCAAAATTACAATTAAATTAAATGTTTTGTTTGAACTTGATTTCAAGTGTAGAGTTTATATTTGTTTCGGGTTACCTTGAATTTCATTTTCATATTAGTTTTTGTTGTTCTTGACTTTTTTTTTATTCTATTGGTTGAGCGTTACAAAATTGATATTTTTGGTTGTTTTTATTAGTTCCCTAAAGAACTAAATAGGAGAGCACGAGAGGTAAAAGGTGAAAAGGTAAGAGTATTACCATGAAAAGCCAAAGCTTTAAGTGAAACACGAGTGGAGTGACATATTATTGAGTATAAACACGTGGGTGTGTGAGGTTGTTTTGTTACAAATATAAAATTTTAGATTTGACAATGTCTTTTAATGATGAGTGATCACCTAAACAGGAGAATAACACTTTCTTTTTGTTACAAGTGATGCTACAACAATTAAGCTTATGAAAGTGGTGTTTGGTGATATAAAAGAACAAATGGATAAACAATATCGAGCTTTCTAATTTGCAAAAAAGACAATCTCAAAGGGTTCCTAATGCAAGGAGACAAGAGAAACTGTGCTTTAAGCCCTGAAGGGTGACAATAAAAAAACATCTATAAGATTAGTAAAGGAGAGCAAAGATAAATGACTTATAATGTTTATTAAATAAACAAATAAACTACTTGTTAACTAGGGAGCAACAGTACAACTCCAAAAGAATGCAAAATTTTCAGATGGTATTGAACCTTTAAAAACTCCAAAGTTGATTCATACGAGATGGATACTTCAATGAATAAAAGTCCACTAGATTTAATCATGAGGAAAATGACATCATTGATTCTAGTCTTAATGATGCTAGTGATGAAGAGGGTGATTTGGAGTGAAGAGAGAATATTTTTTGTTTGAGATGACACCTCAGTAATAGGAATGAGAAGTGTTGGTGTTTAATGCATTTATTGCATTCATACGGATATGGAAGAGAGCATATTGGACCTCAATATGGAAGTTTAATTTGTGGCCAAGACATTCATGTTCATGTTTGCAAAAATAAGAGTGAAGAAATTCTAGTTAGGAGACTTTTCAGAATATGTCATTGAGTTTAACTTATAAGAAAAAAGTGGTCAAGATGAAATTATGAAGAAAAAAAGATAGTATTGTAAATAATATTTTTTATACTAACAAACCTATGCAAAATAGTGTTGTTGCTTCTATGTTACAAAATTATGAAGATGTATATTGCCTATAGATGGTGCTTTTATTGTTGATTCGAAGATGAATCCTTTTGAGGATGGGGGATGATATGGATCAATAAGCACCATTGAATGATCTATTAGAGGTATCAATTGGACTTGTTACAAGGTCTAAAACAAAATAAGAACAAAAACAAATTTAATAGGATGAGTCAAGATGTTTGGGTTAAAAAGTTGCATATCTTTCAAACTAGACCTTCGTATACTTTTTGGGCCATATCTGAAGCTAAACAAGGCATTTTGCTGCGATTCTATTTTAGCTAAAAACTAGACGTCTCAAGCTTTCGATCTATATATGATAGGCCCTATTACTCATCTAATCAGAAGAGAACAACATGTTTGAAGTCAAACTTGATAGCAAACAACAAAAGTCAAAAAATGATTGTTTTTCATCTGATTTGGGTAATTTTACAATGCAAGATTTGAATTAAATATGGAATCCTTATTTTGTAAAGATTCCTTACTTTCCAAGAAGATCTGATGCAGACCAGCCCACAAACACCAGCAAGAACCCCTTACATGTTCTAAATGGGCCAATGACTTGGTCCAAGACAAAGGCATTAAATGCATTGGTTTTGATGGTTTCGACCAAGTCAGATTTGAAGGGTCCATTGGAGTATCAATAGGAGGCCTCTTGGTACATCTTATCCATGTGCAAAAGGGGCACAATCCAACCTTATTTGGGTCATGAGTTGAGGAGAAAACATAACAAAGAAAACAAAAATCCTACTACAACTTGGAAACAACATGGGCGAAGTGTCCAATCAAATCTGAAAGTGACAGATCTGATTATGAAGGTATGCCACCATTGGAGGATAGTGAAGGGGGTGAGTTAGCATTACCTATTAAGGAGTCCTTGGTTACAAGGCACACATTTCAAGTTTAGGTCTAGAAAGATGACAGTGATCAGCAAAGGAAAAACATTTTCCATACACGATGCTATGTACAAAACAAGGTGTGTTGTTTGATTATTGATAGTGGAAGTTGTACTAATATAAACTGTTAAAATACCAAAATAATATAAACAAAATGCTCTCTCCTCTTTTTCTTCTCTTCTACGTGATCAAATTTGGAATCCTTGCATCTAATTATGCATTAAGTTTGTTTTCTGTTTGCTTGGATTGGTTCTTTGAAAGTTTTTAGTCTAGTTTGCACTTTTTTCTTTAGTTTTGGAGGTCCTCTTGCTTTGGGTTCCTTCTTTTACTTTGTTGCTGGTAGAGTGGAGAGCATTATGTTGAAAAACCAAGTTGGGAGAAGAGATGATAACACTAGTCGCTTCCTTCATTCTCATCTAGTTCACTCCAGAGGTGTCACTCTCAAATGCTAATATGGCAGATTTGGCATATCCCCTACAAAGTGTATCCCTCAAATCTGATAATCCTCTTCTGCAAACCAACAAATGTAAGTTAAATTTCTTAAATACTGTTAGAGGTGAGGCTAGCTTAGACATTAGTGTTGGCTCTACTGTAAACCGAAACTTATTCTTCTTACCTCCCTTCATGGATGTTGCACGGGTGATAGTTAGTCCTCCTATATATGTCTTTGAAGAAGGTTGTACTCTTTGGCAATCCACCATTGTTGGACACTTTGTAGGTCCGAAACTTCCATTCCCATTTGTTAAATCTATAGCTAATAGATTTTGGGGTTCCCTTGGTTTACTAGAAGTGTTGTTGTCTTCATATAATAACTTCTTTATCTTCTCATTTGATTAACTTGAACATGCCTCTGCTATCCTAGACCATGCTCCATGGAACCTGGCTAATAAACATTTGGTCCTTAGAAGACGGACACCAAACATGCAATTCTCTAAAGTTGAGTTATCCAGAATTCCTGTTTGGTTTAAGCTTCATCATGTTCCTTTAGAATATTGGACTAATAAAGGGCTGAGTTATGTTGCTAGTACTCTTGGGGTTCCTTTACATGCTGATGTCAATACACTAATGCGCAAACACCTAACTTATGCAAGAGTTTGTGTTGAAATTGATGCTTCTAAGGTGCTGGTTAAAGAATTTGATCTAAATGCTTAAATGGTATAGTAAATTACTATCTCAGCTGAGTATGAATGGCCCCCTTCTAGGCAGCGATGGAAGAGACTAAGCTAAAAATGGTGGTTGATAGGACTAAACGGTGGTTGGAAAGAGAAAGAAGCGCAATCACAAGAACCAGTAGCTCTGGTGCAGCTAAAAGGACACAATTAGTGTATGACGAGGTGAATGAGGTTGTAGATTGCATTATGGATCATCCAAGCAGTGAATTTGCTGAACTTCCAAAGCAATATATGTCAGTCCTTGCCGCAAGAAAATTTTGATCTAGAAGTTTGCATGAACACAAGTGTCTTACCATACCCAGGTTCTTCGGCCAAGTATGAGGATTGTATGGAAGCTGAAGTTGAGAATATCACAATAGAGAATGTTTTGGATGATGATTATCCTAAAGTAACAAGCCTTTCTCTGCAATTCCCTTTATTTTCAACCAACACCGATAACCAACGACCAAGTAAAGCTAAAAACTCTATTGAGGATAGGAAGAAGAAGAGATCAAGCTCTTTGTGCGGGGGAAATTCGAGGTAATTTTGTGTCCGTAGTTGGTTTCGGTATCCTTCTATTTTGTTCACTATGTTTATTGAATATTGGAATATTAGAGGTTTGAATGATCCCGTAAAACATTCAGCTTTTCGTTGTCTTGTACAAAAGCATTCGGTAGCTCTTTTTGGTTTAGTTGAAACTCATGTTGCCGTGAATAAAGATAATGTTTCTAGACATCTTTTTCAGAATTGGGCTTATTTCTTTAACTATGATCATTCTAATAGTGGTCGTATTTGGCTATGTTGGGACCCTAATGTGTTGAATGTTGATCATTAAAGGCATAAATGTACTAGGTGTATTTGTAATCCCAAACAGCATGACTAACTATTCATACAAACCATGCTTAGTTTTAAATGCAGTTTTCCACTCATTACCATCTTTCATCTTAATCTAATGGTACCCACTTTTTAAGTCAATTTTAGAGAAAATACATGATCCATGTAACTCATCTAGCATGTCATAAAGCCTAGGGATAGGATGTCGATACTTTACCGTTATGTTATTGAAGGCACGACAGTCATCACATATCCTTTAGGTTCCATCATTTTTAGGCACAAGTAACACTGGCACGCGACACAAGGACTCATACTCTCACGAATGTACCCCTTCACCATCAGCTCATATACTTGACTTTGAAGATCTTTCGTCTCCTCGGGGTTGCTTCTATAGGCTGGACGGTTAGGAATCGAAGCTCCGGGCACAAGGTCAATCTGATGTTCAATTCCCTTTAATGGTGGTAATCTAATAGGGATGTCTTCAGGGAATACATTATCAAACTCTTACATCAAAGAAATAGCAACACTAGGAATAGCAGAATGAAGATCGTTAATGTTAAAATAAGCCTCCTTATACACAGGTAAGATCATCGGCTTGTTTGTGAAAAACGCAAATCTGATTTGAGTTCCCTTTGCATAAAAATTAGGTTGTTTCATTAATTTTTCCACACTATTATCATCACACAAGCTTACTTTCTTCACTCCTCGGGTTTTACCTCCACTCTTAACCGGTTTAATTAATGATTTAGGTTTAGCCGAATCTAATGGTCTTCTCTCACCATTGTCCTCACGTGAATTTTCACTCTTCCCATCCTCACATTCCCTTTTTAATTTTATTTAATCATTATACACTTATTTTGGAGAAAGAGGTACAAAAGTGATGGTTTTACCATCCTTTACAATAGTAAACCTATTTCTAAACCCATAATGAATCGCCTTCCGATCAAACTGTCATAGACATCCCAAAAGTAAGTGACTAGCATGCATTGGGACTACATCACACATAACCTCATCAGAATACTTCCCAATAGCAAACACAATCAATACTTGCTTAGTAACCTTCACTTCACCACATTCATTCAACCATTGCAATCTATAAGGCCTAAGATGCTTAACACAACTCAGATTCAATTTCTTCACAAGAGTATCACTAGCTACATTAGCACAACTACCTGATACGATCCAGGCAAGGTCAAATTCAGATTTTGATGTAAAAAGTGCAACTATCCAGTTTTACGGCAACAATCATAATTCTCAATCCAACCATTGGATCAGGCTGAAATTTTACGTGGAATCTCCTGACATGTTGTCCTACCTTAGGTTAAACTTTCAGGCCAATCAGAGTTCAGGAATTCATCTCAATACGGGTCAACAGAGGCTATACGAATTTTATTATTTACTTCCTTTTTTGACTTGTGGACTTCCTATTTGGCTAGTATTCTTTTCCTAAAAGGATGTGGCAGCTTATTTTAGGAATCTTCTAATTCTACAAAGATCTTCAATGGGCTGCAACATAGTTTCCAAGTGTGGCAAGGATTCATAAATGTTTCAGAATCCTTTTCTTACAAGGATTCCTTATTCATCCTAGCTACAAAATAAGAAAAGAAGATTTTATAATTAATTCTACCTTCAGATTTGATTCTCCTAGCTTATATGGGACTTCTAAAAGGCAAAAAATCTGATCCTATTATATTTAGGATATTAAATTCGGATTTATTATTGTTATTATTATTTTCTTCTTAGTTTAGGGTTTATTTATATTATTTGGGTTTAACTGTAAGTGGGCATCATATAAGTCCACATAAGGGGTCCATTAGGGTTTATTTTAGTTTGGAGTTATCTGGTGGGATGTTTGTGACAAATGCAACATTCCAAGAATGACAAAAGGCTGGGATGAATGGATTCGATGGGCCACTGTCTCTTGGCATGGCAAGAGTTTCGTCAATTTTTCTCGTAAACTGAGTTTTGTAGCTACAGTGTATCATGTATGGCAAGAACGGAATGCAAGGATCTTTGCTGGACTGTCTAGAACTTCAAATTTGGTCTTTAATCAAATCGAATGTGATGTGCCGTGAATGATTCAAAAATCGGCAACAATGAATCTGATGAAAATGGATGAAGGATGGGTCTGGTTGTTTGTCTTTCTTTTGGTGTTTAGGCTGGATTATAGTGATTTCAAGGTAAATAAGATGGAGGATAGACTAGAATGATACTTTGATAAGTCGATCTGGACGCCACAAAGATCAATCTAGGATTTCACACTCTTTGTGATTGAAGAGTGATAAGTCAGGTAGGGTTCTTCACAAAATCAATTTGGAAGAACAACTCTTAATTCTGTGAATTAAGTTTCAAATCTTGGCCAAAAGTCCTTTATTACATATTCT
>Ga0307508_10007009_pt1 | contig 10510 bp, 5 predicted proteins | sample 9_EM_MG_FD_203089 | JGI IMG/M metagenome (GOLD analysis project Ga0307508, IMG submission 203089) | Populus trichocarpa ectomycorrhiza microbial communities from riparian zone in the Pacific Northwest, United States - 9_EM | ecosystem: Host-associated > Plants > Roots > Unclassified | place...
TCTTTCTCCTATGTCCGTGGTTTCTCCCTCGAAGGGTTTTTTACACGGTTACGAGTTTTAACGAGGCATCCGAGGATTCTGTTTCTCTCATTCTCTCCTGTGTTCCTTTGCATCTTCCGTACGAGGGAAAGTGTCAGAATAAGGAGGCGTCCGGAGATGAGGAGGCGTCCGGAGATGAGGAGGCGTCCAGAGATGAGGAGGCGTCCTGACATGACTGAGTCCCCGAGAACCGGCTCGGGGGGACAGTCTTCCGTCCTTTGTCCTGACGGCCTTCCTGTATATAGAGAGATCTTGTACCCGCATAATACTGTAATACAATCTTCACGTTTATCGATCCATATATTCCAACAGAGTTGACGGTGCCAGAGCTGCGGGAGGGGCGGCGGGGGCCGGTCGAAGCGGGGCGATGAGACAGTAACAGCAGCTCGCTCGGCAACCCAGATACTCAGCAGTATGTCACGCTTTCGTATCATCAAAGTTTGCCAGTTTCTGGGAGACTTTCCGAAAAATCATAACTGGCTTTTTACAGCGACGGCGTGGCCCGTCCAGTGGATCAACAGATTCAGTCCCTGAGCGGACTCCTCCTATATACAGACTCGGCTGGCTACACCTACTACTGCGATTCTTACCGAATCGAAAACGGAACGGGCTATCGAGGTTTTCTGAAGGAGCACGATGCTGACCGGATGCCGAGTGTCAAGAGGCAACGTGTGTTGCAGTTTTTTGGAGTCAGCGTCAAGCCACATGCTTTCCGAGTCTGAAGCCGGGGGTGTTGCACGATGAATGGGTAAACTATCAAACTGGAAATACAGTTGAAGAAGAGGGGGAGTCTGAGCAGAGGAGGCATTACTCTTTTTATTTTATTTTTATAACTGCTGATGGCTATCCAAGTACATGTCGTAATCGCTCCACATATGTTCCGCAATCTCATCCCTTAACTCCATCATCACCAGCGCCCCAGCTCCCCGTCCGTCTTCCAGGTTTCCATCCTCCCTTGTTCCTTGCCCCTCATCCTCCTCCTGTGTCCAGTCGTCGTCTCTTTCGTCGTCGCTGTGCAATCGAATAAAGTTGTGCAATGCTGTGAGAGCAAGACAAGTCTGACTTCCGTCGTCAAGGGACATTCTCGAGGCGACCGTAGAGTAGGGCATCGATAGTGCGCTGGCTATTCCTGCTCTCCAGAAGATGCTCGATATATTTTCCCCACTCATCTCTGGTGTGTGGTAGGCTGGTTTGTCGTGCGGGATGCTCTATATTGGGCGATTTGAGCACCAGCGGGAAGGAGCCTTGCTGGGCTAACGAACGGTGGAGGGTGAGAGTTGGACATCGTGGGCGTGATGGTGGGGTTGGCTGGGGGGCCACGCTGGTAACTGGTGGTTGTTAGTAGAGTTTAGTTCTATCTATTGTGGCTCAGTGGGCATAAGCAGTTTCTGTGGCGTAGGTTAAGGTTTGTCTGGGCGGAAGTTTGTGCTTAGCTCCTTGGCGGACGGCGAGGATGGCCTTAGGCTTTGGCCCCAGTCTTTAGACTCTTAGAATCAGAAATCGTTGCGTGCAGAGTCAGTTTCTCAAATCGCTAACTCCAGGTGGTGTGCCGAACGGTCACCCCTCGCCCAGAAACCCATGGTTTCACGCCGCATCTAAATTTTGTGTGGTAGATTCAGAATGCAGGTGGGCAACCGAGCAGGCCGTTAATTATTCGCTTTTGTGGCGGAAATATCCTCGGCTGGCTGGGCGTCGAAACTGCGGCAAAAACGAATTGTCCGACTATATACATCGCTCGCTGCGACGGGAAAAACTGGGCAAAGTGTACGCCGCCACGATCTATATCGGTCGAATGCGAGTACGATTAAACAAAAAAAAAAAACATCGCTCGCCACGCAGCTAAAACCCTTTGTTTTTTCAATCTGATGCCGGCAATTGGAACTCCAGATACTTAGTTACCTAGTATCCCTTCTGCCGGGAATTTTTTTAAATTCTGTGGTTGCGGTTGGGTCAGGGGGCTGGAATACTGGAGCTGTCGAGTACATACTGGGCGGTGTTGAGACGCCGTGATACCCTCGCCTCACGCCTGCTCCTCGTTATTATCTCGATCATTTAGGTCAGCTGCCCGCACACCATCCCGAGTCGGCTCGTGCGGAATTTTACTTTTACTAGGCCTTGTGGCTGCCGCCTATCTCCACATCTCCAAGGCGAGAGAGATGTCGTCATCGATTGGCGAGCGGATAAGGGTTGCAGCGATCACCGACAACAGAATCTCGTCCGCCACGCAGGACAGCGTGGTTTGCGGTTTGGTGCGCTAGCCGTCGGCGTTCTTTGTTTGGCGGGCGCTGTTTCGACGGGTCCTCACGTTGGTTGTTTGTTCTTCGCTACATACTCTCCATCTAGCTCTGGATTCCGCAGCTAGACGCACACGACCGTCTTCGTCCCATCTCCATCGCCCCCGCCAGCGCCTCGCGATTCCATCGTCCACTCCCTCCGTCAGGTCGTGTGCCCTGCGCTCTACAGGCGCATCCAACCTCGGCCGATCAACCTATTTGATTTACTCTCGGCCTCTATCCCCGAGCAGTCGGCCCTGCCAACAGAGCCACGTTGTGCGACACCAAAACAAAGAGCGATGACTCTCCGTACGGAATGAACGCCTGGCTACTTGGTCCGAACTCTCGAAGCCGCCGCTTCGCAAGTACCGCCGTTCCTGCTTCGCCGTCCCGCATCTTTTCCTCGGCCGCCCCCTCCCAAAGTACCGCCTTTGTTTCTTCCGCCCTATGGCTCCCCCAGCCACCATAACGTCCTCTATGTGGACGTGCGGTGGAGTCAAGCGATCTTTGACTTTCTCGATACTCGGAAGGCTTACGGGATGACGCGGTCATCGGGAAATGGTTACAGAGTGTTTGGAATTGCGCGATTATGGAAAAAGGCTACTGTGTTGAGCTGCGTGAGAGCAGTGTGGGTACGTATCTATGTAAGTTGTAAGTACGAGGTACATAATGGGGGCGTTCTCCCCCGTGTTGTGTTCTTCTTCGCTTCCTCTCTCATGCAACCTCTCGTTCACCTTTCGAATCTACTTGTTATCCTCCCCCTGTGATCTCCGACGTCTGCTCGAAGCGCTCAGTTGCCTGCCTGTCTCCAGCGTTCCCTCGAAGCGATCGCTCGTGCGTCTGTCCAGACGCTCGCCCGTTTCCGGCGTTCGCCCGCTACCATTCGTCTCGGGCGCTCACTCGCTATAACATCACTGCCGCTCACTCGGTCTCGGCACCGCTCCCGACAGAACCCATACGGGCACCTCAAGCTCACGGACTGTTTCCTCTTTCCCTCCTTCTCTTTTCTTTTTCCTTCTCTTTCCTTTCATTGCTCGTTTCCTTTCCTTTGTCTTCCGCTCTACGGGATGGGCCAGGCTTTTTTTTTGGTTTAATCATTATTCGCATGCGACCTATCTAGATCATGGCGAAATTATATACAGTCCGTTTGCCCGAATGGCAGCCCATTGCAAGCTTTCCTCCTCCCTCCGTGCAGGCCTGTCCCAAGTGAAAATCGATGCGCACCAAGGAAAGGTACAAAGGAAAAGACAAAGGAAAAGAAGGTAACCACCGTCCCCCTAATGCTCACCGGTGGTTGCCATGAAGGCGGGCGGGGGGAGGAAGAGCGGCTGCTCCTCGCCCTCAGCGCCTAGCCTCGCGGTCGCCAACCTCCTCTCCTCTTTCTCTCCATTCGCGGAGTTCCTATTCCGACTGTCTCGCTCCCTGCGTCCGCCTCAGCCAAGGCCGATACCCGTCTTCCCACCTCCATGGTGGCAAAAAAGTCGTGTACCACCCTGCTAAACCTTCTACCGGACAGAAGGTCCCGGAACTGCTAGGGAGTCTCCCATCTCGGGATAGGCCTGGGAGCAGGGCAAAGGGTTTTCTCGCGACCACAACCCGGTCGTCGGGGCGATGATGTTATGGAGTCTATCGAGTGTCTCAAGTCCATATCTGAGCTCGGCTTCGATACCGGCAGTGAGGTTGAAGAGTTAGAGAAGGTGTTACTTGAGCTCCAGCACCGCGCTGAGCACTAGGAGGATGCCGTGAGAAATAGCTTCTATCACGGATCTGGCATGATAGACTTGTCGGCGCGCTCGCCAGGGCCATCATCACCACAGCCGGACCGTGGTGCAGCCTCGTCAACGCCACCGCCGTGTCTTATGTTTAATGGTGTGGAGTCGGAGGCATCAATCTCCACTCAATTTAATACATAATCATATTCCGCCTCTTCTTTTTCATACTCTCTTGGTGTGGGTACGACCTTGTGTCTGTTGTGGCGGTGGTAACCGAAAGCTCCCTATAATGCACTTGAACTACCAACCGGATTTCATTTACAGCTCCACTTTCCGATCTGCGAAGAACAAAATTTTAAGATTCTCTTTTCTCTCTTTTCGATGCTCTCCTGTACATATGTGTACAAATTTTTCTTCATTTGGCGCGATGGTGGCGATCACTCCTCACCCAGCTCCCCGGCCTCCGCCCCCCCCCTCCTCATCCTGCTCCCTCTGCCCACGGAGCTCCCACTCTGACACCTCTCACCCTCTATCTCAAGCACACTACCGCTGGGAAGCCCGGATCTTACGATGCCAGCTCGTCACACTTGTCTGCATTCTCGTTTCCAGGCAATCCCTTGTGGGCAGGGTAATATAGTTATCCATTCAGTTCCGGTACATAGTCGAGGTGAGGGTAAAAATTGCATATCATGGACAAAACGGTAGCGATATAGCATCAACCCGGTCAAAATGCGTCTTACCCGTGTCATAAAACGATAGCAATACGCGTCCAGCGGGAAACACCGTTTTTTCACCCTACATACACTACCCCATCTCCAACATCCGCAACCACCCAACATGTGGGCACGATGGCACGAGCTGCTAGACTAATCCAATCAGGCTTAGCGTGGAAAGCAACACTCCGACCACGCAAGCAGCACTTGAGCAGCGATTAACAACACTCCTCGCCACTATCATCCTCCTTGACAGTCACATATCCCACTCTCGATACTCTTATATCTCCGCTACCTTATCCTCCACCTTCCATTGCTATGCGCACTCCGACCTCCAGCGAAAGTTAACGGCAACATCATACATCATCTAACTTCCCGACCTCCTCGCACAAGGCATCCACCTCGTTCTCAACCGGCGCTTGCTCAATTTCCCGATGCGCAGCAACATCAACTTCAACAGTAATTCGCCATCACGCCTCTGATGTCTGCAGTTGCAGCCAAACACCTGGCTGGCAGTTCCAACTCCTGTAAAGCTCAACACATCCGGTTCTCGCATTCCCGTCTTCAAAAGCAGCTCGGTGGAGTGAAGAATACTCTGACGCGATGCCGATTGCTCCGAACGAAGAGCGCAAGTAAGTCCTCTCCATCGCCACCCGTTATCAGGATGATTGCTAAACCCCCCAGGTGAATATACCAGCAGGGCTTCCGCGAGTTTCTCGGGTGCGCGAGCGAATGAAGAAAGACGGACCATAAAATAGCCGTCTGGTCGAGCGCGTTTTATTACGGTCTCCTGCGATACCTTCACACGATCGGTACATCGCTCACCTTTGAAAGTTTCCCCATCACGTTCGCTTACCAGCTCGCGGAGACCTATGTTACACGGCTGGCAAGCAGCATCTGCGAGGAGCGATTGGTGGTACCTCCGGTGGTCGCTCTACTCCAACAGCCCGGGGCGTCATCGATTCGACCGGAGATATTTGTGATGGGTTTATTGTGGAGAGGAAATTCCAGATCTTGTCCGCCGAGGAGCGGAAGATGCTGGTGGAAAGTAACCAAACGTAGCTCATCCCGTGTGCATGATTGGCAATCAAAAGCATGGCAGAGGCTAACACCGCAACACAGACCCAATGGCGATAACCACTCGTGGCAATTTGCGGAACTGCGGTGGCCGGTAAGATACGAGCAGCTGAACCAACGGCTGGCGGCATCCAAGGCCGATAACCGATCCCGCGCCGCAGCAGAAGCGAAAAGGGTACGCGCTGATGATGAATCCTACCAACAGTGGGCCCTTCGGTCGCCATTGCGCGACGAAGCTACAGATAATCCCGAATGAGCGAAAGGGCGCTACGCTTGGCTGTTGCACAGCATTTTATACCCTTTTTTCTTGGTTTTAGGTTCTGTTTTGTTTTTGTTTTTTTGTTTTTTGTTTTTTTCTTTCTTTCTTAGCATTTGCTTATTGTTTTTCGCACTTACTAGAAAGAGACCGTCTGACGGAAGGAAGAGGAGTTGCAGGATGGTGCACTGACGGTGTTGTTTGCGTTTCTGGTAGGGAAATGTCTGTCCGGGGAATAACTGGGGGCCAATTTAGAGGTTGGGTCTTTTCTGCAGTCGATTGAAAATTTCCATCACGGTGAGATGAATTCAGTCCTTCTATTCCAATGAATCACGATCCGAAGCACGTCTGGCGACACGACCCAGGGCCAACAGGGGTGAGGTCTCCGTGAGCCGGTCTCGCTTTACTCCTGCCAAGACACCTCCCTCGCTTGGTGTTTCCGGCCGCCACTTTCACAACCAACGAAGGCGTGCCATTTGTGGTTCTGGACGGATTCACGCCACCGAAGGCGAGTTTCCTTCCAGACTTCGCACCCCTCCCTCAACCCTTGCTTCAGTCGGAATATGTTTTTACACGTGATCCGTTGTTGCCCCACTACCGTTTACCCAACAGCAGGCTCCATTCATCCCTCCAGGGTGCGGGCGATGGGGACACTCAGAATTCCGGTGCCAGCGAGGCTCAGCTACCTGCACCATCTGTGCGGGCAGCCACAGGACCGAGGAGCACCGGTGTGAGGTGGCAATGTGCGGCAAGGTCGGAAAGGTCTGCCCCCACACGGAGATGAAGTGCCCAAACTGTGGGGGCCGTCACCCGGCCCAGGACGCCAGGTGCCAGGCAAAGCGGGCTGCCATCGAGATTGCCCGGGGCAGGCGATACGGCACGGCCCACGCGGAAACACCGCAGCCCACGCGCCCGGCTGCCACCGCTAGCACTGGAGGATCGGCCCTGCTGAGCTGGGCCCCAGGCGGCGAGCCGGGGGAGCCCTCTCCAGACTGGACGAAGGACGCTATGGAGGTAACTGGAACGGAAGCAAGTGGCACCGCCCCACCCGTGGCTGTCTGATGGCGGTCCCACAGGTTGCCAAGCTGGTGGCGCTCCAGCACAACTGCGCAAGGGGGGGTCAGGTGTTGGAGACGGTGTTGGAAACGGCAGTCAGGATGGAAGCGGACTTGGTTCTCATTCAAGAGCCGAGAGAAGTCAAAGAGAAGGACAGCACGCGCTCCCACCCAAGTTTCGCGTTCATTAGGGGTGAGGAGCAGGTGCCGGCCAAGTGCTGGATAGCGGTCAACTGGGCATCAAGGTGCAGGGTGACGGAGTCGAAAGAATTGGCAAGAGAGTGCCGGAATCATGTGCAGGTGGTGGAGGTGGTCCCCCCGGGCGGGGAAGCCATCATCGTCGCCAACGTGTATGACCAGCACGAAGGAAGTGAGGCGAACAGACCAGCGCAGCGCGCGGCCTGGACCAAAATCGCCAGACACGGGCGAGTCATTGTCGCTGGCGATATGAATGCTCACAGCAAGATGTGGAACCCCATGACGACACGCAACAGAAACCACATCTTCTGGGAGCAGCTCATAGAAAACGAAGGTCTCTTTGTGTGGAACACAGAGGAGGCTACGAGGATAGGACCGGGGGCTGAGATCCATTCGATTATCGATCTCACCCTGTCCTCGCCGAATGTGGAGCTAAATTGGAGCCTGCTTGGTGAAGAGGCGACTGGATCGGACCACGAGCTCATCGCGTGGGAGGTGCAGGGCACCCCCGACCCGAGAGCTGACACGAGCACGGAAACCACCAGCTGGGACATCAGCGGGTGGGATCCCACAAGAGAGGACGAAGAGGAGGACCAGAGGAAGGCGGAGGAGAGGAGGGCGAAGGCGCGGGAATGTTATCTGGCAGGAGTAGGGAGAACCCCGGTCCTGTCGGATGACAGTACAAAGCAAGAGGTGGCTGAGGCGGCAGGATCGCTCAGGGAGGTAATGACCGTGACACTAGATGAGCATGCAAGAAAGAAGAGGTGGAGCTCACGGTCAAAGCCATGGTGGTGCGAGGAACTGAAGGAGCTGAGGAAGGACCTGGAACGGGCAAGGAGGAAGTGGAGGGTAGCCGGGATCTTACGGGTGAAGGCGGCAAGGCGAGAATTCAGGAGGGCGATAAGAAAGGCAAAGAGGGACTGCTGGAATCGGTTCCTGCAAGAGGCGGATGGGAACAAGGTGTGGACGGCGGCGAGATATACGACGCCCCGAATTGACAAGACCGGCCAGGCGCTAGTCCGAGAGGACGGGACCATCGCAGAGGGCCACCACGACCGCGAACAAGCGATCCTCCAGGCACACTTCCCACCGGGTCCACCGGGGAACTACACGGCGCCAGTGGAGGGGGGCCAGGCTTATCAGAGGGTGGATGCTCCGCTAGTCGGATCACTCCTAAAAGCGGCAGCCAACACCTCAGCCCCGGGGGACGACCGGATATCGGCGGGGATTATCAAGGTGTTCTGGCAATGGGATGAACAGCGGATCACCCAGCTGGTCCGAGCATGCATCCGGCTGGGATTCCATCCAGGCATATGGAAAACGGCGAAAGGGGTGGTAATCCCAATACCGGGAAAGCCAGACTATACGAAGGTGCGGGCATATCGGGTAATATCGTTACTCGACGTCATCAGCAAGCTTCTGGAATGGACGGCAGCCCACCTGATCGCCGACCACCAGGAGCGAAAACGAGGGCTTCACGAGGGCCAATTCGGGTGCCGTAAGAGGAGGTCCTGTGTCGACGCAGTTGCGATCTTGATGAATTGCACGCAGAAGGCATGGGAGCGAAAGAAAATCGCGGGTGCGCTCTTGATGGATGTCAAATCGGCGTTCAATAACGTCGACAAGACGTTCCTGGGGAAGCGAATGGAGGAGCTGGGGATGGAAGCGGATCGCATCAGGTGGACGATGAGCTTCATGTCCGACAGATGGGTCAGGCTTGTGCTGGACGGCGAAGTGGGAGAACCCAATGCAGTGGACACCGGTGTCCCGCAAGGCTCTCCGGCAGCGCCGATCCTGTTCATCACGTACCTGTCAGGGATTTTCGAGGCGGTCGAGCGAGCAGTCCCTGACATAAGTGGGCTGTCGTTCGTAGACGACATCGGATGGTTGGCGGAGGGGAAAAGAGATCAAGAGGTGGCGGCCAAGCTGTCGCAGGTGGCAGCAGCGGCAATGGAATGGGCGGCAGGGAACGGAGTGGCCTTTGACCATGGGAAGACGGAGGCGGCGCTCTTCTGGAGGAGGAAAAGGAAGGGAACGGAGACATCGGCCAAGGTGAAGGTGGGGGATAAAGAAATCCCCTTCAACAAGGAGGCGACGAGGTGGCTAGGGGTGTGGCTGGACTTGCAACTCACGCTTAAAGAGCACCATGCCACCAGGCTGAAGAGCGGAAGAAAGGCCATGACCCGGCTGCGCCGGCTCATGGGAAAGATGGGTCTCTCCCCCACGAACTGCAGAAGAGTCATGACAGCGTTCGTTCAGTGTGTCGCCATGTTCGGAGCAGAGTTGTGGTGGAAGGGAGGCAACGTACGTGGCACGACGGGCCGCGCGGAAGAACTCCAGTGGCTGGTCAACCAACAGGCGCGGGCAACAACGGGAGCCTTCCGGACCACCAATCTGGACGCGCTGTCGATGGAATCCGGGCTCAGGCCAGCATCAAACCAGCTGGAAAATAGGCAACGAAGATTCGGGGCCCGGCTCCTTAGCCTACCACAGGGGAGCGCAGCACAGGATGTCGTCAGGGCGCAGACGACGATCGGCAAGAGACTATCTACTGCCCTAGAACGCAGATGGCTAGCGACGGAGGAAACAGTCCTACTCGAATACCCGGAGTCATTCAATGCAGCGCTGATCCAGGAGGAACAGGAGGAGGCCAAGAAGGAGGCGGAGAAGGAGAGACCAGGGCTCGTTATGTTCACAGACGGGTCATGGCTGGAGAGCGAGGCTGCCGGATACGCGGTGGCATGGAAGAACTGGCAAGCCTGGGAAGGAATCAAGGCCCACATGGGGTACAACCAGGAGGCCTACGACGCGGAATGCGCAGTGCTAGCGCGCGCACTGGAGACCGCGACGAAGAGAGTCCCGACACCGAGCCATGTCACCATCTTCTCCGACGCACAAGCGGCGATCAAGAGAATGTCATCGGACGAGCCGGGGCCGGGGCAGAAATATGCACTGGAAGCGAGGCAGCACATCGCCAAGCTACGGAGAAAAGTGCTGGGCATCACTATCGAGATCAGGTGGTGCCCGGCGCATGAAGGTGTGGAAGGAAACGAGCAGGCTGACAAATGGGCCAAGCTCGCGGCAGAGGAGCCAGACACCCCGGGGGTGGAATGGCCGGACGAAGCACGCCCCAGGTCCCTCGCCAACATCAGACGGGAGATCTCGGAGAAGAAGTGGGCAGAGGCAC
>Ga0307508_10007010_pt1 | contig 10510 bp, 14 predicted proteins | sample 9_EM_MG_FD_203089 | JGI IMG/M metagenome (GOLD analysis project Ga0307508, IMG submission 203089) | Populus trichocarpa ectomycorrhiza microbial communities from riparian zone in the Pacific Northwest, United States - 9_EM | ecosystem: Host-associated > Plants > Roots > Unclassified | place...
TCGGAAGGGACCACGAGTACCAGCTACACATTTCACACAACCGTCATGCCGAAGTGGCAACCTCTCCGATCCGCCAGATCCGCAGGTGTACTCGGGTTGAAAACCACTCCGAGCGGCGTCGCATTCGTGGAGATAAAATACGCTGAGCGTCCAGTCGATCCCATGGCCAATTTGCGCCGATCGCCTGAAGTGATGGGGTTGAGTCGAACAGGAGATCGAGGGTGTGATTTTTCGCTTGGGTAGTGTGCGCTGATTACGGGGTGATGGTCCCACGGGACCGGTAAAGGAGGGGGGGCTACAACAAGTGGAAAAGAAAAAAGAAACACGCGAATTCGTCCTCGAGATGTCGCTCCATTACCAAGCTGAACATCGACCCATCGTCGGGTTCGATTCAAACGATGTGATATTCGCGACCCATGTTCGAGGGGAGCTGGTCGCCCACATGGACGACGAGTTCAGCCTTGGGGCAGAGTCCGGGCTGTGTGACTGGCACCATGATTTCCCACCAGGAACAAAAATATGAAGATGTTATCAATAGATATTTCTCGTCATCCATTGTTCAATGGGGCAAGAGTGGATCAAGGTACGCGTTCCATAGAAGCAGTAGGATTCAAATTCCAGAACACATGGATCCCAGAACATTATGTTCTGGGAGCGTGGTGTACTACCGTCGGACTGGTTCACTGTGATCTGCCGTTGGAAGCTCGGAGATGTGTCCTAACGTCATCATGCAACACGGACGCATCAATATTTATGTAGGGCTGGCCCAAATGTGGTGAAGGCAAGACTAAACTCGAAATAAAACCGAAGATTCACATTTCGTACACCATTTGGACCTCTCTAAATATTGATCCACCTGTGGTGTGATCAAGAACTTACACATGTCGCATTCTCAGTCTTTCTTTATCATAGATCCTGTTGGGTACGTGTCGACAGAGTGATCGAGATCATCGCCGGCATGGTTGTAAGGCACATGACCATCGTATACTGTAGCCTTCTATGGATCGCTAAGGTGAAGTGGCCACCACGCCCAGCGTTGATAAGGGACAGAGCATACGTACGGCCATCAAAGCACGTGTGCAAAACAGTTACTTCGACGGATTTAGGCTGTACTAGAGTTACAAAACGTTTACGGTCTTACATAAATACTACGGGGATTCGGAAAAAGCAGTGACCACCGAGGAAACGTCTTAATTCCCCAGATTCCCCGAAGTAAGAGCATGTGTCAGATGGTGACGAGATAGAGGGAAACGAGGCTTGATGCAATAAGACAGCCAAACAGACCCCTCCGGGATGAAAGAAAGAAGAGTGACTCTGATGGGAACAGAACAGACTGGAAACCCTCTCGCCCCGGGGTCACGAACGTTTTGTTAGCTTAACTCACCCTCCAGTAATTCCCTGCATAATTTCCTGATCTCCGCTCCAGGCAATCGAGACTCGAAAACCAATTCAAAAGGCATTGCATGGATATTCGCTGTGTCAGAGAAAGCGAGCGAATCGATCGGCACTGCAGGGTTTTCGGACACGCGGAATGCCCACAGAATGAACGCAGTATTTATGAAAATAGACCTATTTGCAACGTGCAGTCCCGGGCAAACTCTGGGTGTGGCAGTATCAAGAGACATGTCGTACGCGCGCAGATTATAACCAACATCATCTTACCTGCGACCGAAGCCGAACGTACAGAAACGCAGGTCGTCCCGCAGCTTTCCTTCTGCAGTAAACCACCGCTGGGGGTCGAATTTGTCTGGATTTGGGAAGACCTCCGGGTCGTTGGCAATCGCCCTGAGAACAATGTCTGAGTCACTTCAACCTGAACGACACCCCTTCGGACGTACCAATGGTTTCCGATAACTGTTGCACCTTTGGGAATCAGGTAGTTCTTCCATGTGACATCCATCGTTGCACGATGCGCGAATCCTAGTAGGGCATGCATTAGATACATACACGATCTTCAAAAGAGCAAACACACCTCCAATACTCACAGGTCGCCATCTTAGGCTCTCTAACACGAACGCGGTCACTTGGGAGAGCTTCTCCTGGTCACCAAACGTTGGCACTGCAATTATGTCAATAGTATGATTGATTAGCAACACAGAGTGGCACACATCTCTCCCGTCCGACAACGTTGTCTAATTCCTCCTGTACCTTGGCTTGAGCCTCTATATGCAAAGCAGCCGCCATCATCATTATTGTGATAGCCGATGCAGTCTGGAAATGAGAAAAATTAGGTCTGATTTACGATGAAATCATGGACAACCGGTAGTGTCAAGGTAATGGTTTTGGTACTCACGGTCTCCGAACCTGCACCAAACATGGAGCCGGCAACATAAGCCATTTCTTTATCCACGATTCCATACTCCTTTTGGTTCTCTAGCAAAAACTTGGCGAAGCAAGGTTTTGCACTACCTTTCTCCTGACTAAAGTCAGCCCCCGCAGATAACCCCGCAATGAATGCAAATCCAATTTACCATCTGTTCCCGCACCAAGTTTAGTTGCCCTTGGTAAAGAGCAAGCTCTTCCTGATGCCATTTCTTTAGCTGCGTGAGATACCCTGGAATGTACTTAAGGATAGGGTAGGTGTCCACAAGATATGCTCCTGGACGTATGGCTTCACCGAAACGGGACAAACAGTAATTTACCGCTACAACTTCGGGGTCGCTGTACGCAGTCGGCGTGGTTTTTCCATAGGTGATGGACATGATCACTGATGCAGCATACCTAAACCCAAGTGATCTAGGCCAAACCCCTTGATAGGCGGCGCGATGGAGCGTACCGTTTGATATGCATCAGGTGGTTCGTAGGATCGTCCAGGATGTCGAGCAGCACATTTTTTGCGTGCTGGACCTGTACCGGCTCGTATGTCTCCGCAATCTTGGGTTGCAACATCGCATGTAGAGCCCTTCATCACAAAGACAAAATGGTTTGAGACGGCATTTTCCTTTGAGATTCGAAACCATACTACCTCCGGAGTCTGCGAATTCGGTCCCCAGCTCCTACCACGAGAATTCCCATACCTCCTGAAAGCGTCTCCACAGCTGCGATCGAGCGGGGCCTGTCGGCAAGGAAGGCGCCTTGTTTCTCCATGATATCCATGGCCGCTCGATGACGACCGATTATTATGAATACTCGGGTCCCTTGTCTCAGTGAGAATACGGGGCCATACTCTTCGGTCATCCTGGCGAACACGAAAGGTGCTCTTCGGTTTGGTCATTGGTCAGATATACTTTCCAGTGTTGGGGCAAGAACAAATTTACCGGGAAGTAGGAAGTTGGTTTCCGAAAAGCCAGTGTCCAGGCGGTCCTGGGGGCAGGGGCAACTGTGCTCGAGTACTGATGATGTCCTTCAGGAACCAAAGTCCACAGAGAAGCGCCACGGAGATGAAGGACCAACCCAGCGTAAGTGTAATCATTTAAACCACACTTGCAATCCTAGAAATTTAAAACTTGTGAGGGAATTTCTATTGGGAGTTTGGTGGGAGAATGGCCACGGGGCGACGTCCCCAAGTCAGAAAGGAAAGAATGGTCTATTTGTCAGTGTGTGGACAGAATTGTTTCTTCGTCTCTAGAATCTTCTCTTGTGCTCGAGTTCAAGTTATACGGGTCGCCTGGGGAGGGCAAAGGCAGCCATGCATCTGGACAGCCTAGATTATTGATCAAAGTCCCCCTAAGTCGAATCTAGGCCAAAACACCTCCGAGTCCCTGCTTTGTCTGCTTCCCGTCCTTGTCTCTCATCCCTACTTGATCTTGCTCGTATGTCAGAGGTGGGGATGTTCATGGGCGACAAACACTGGTTGACATTCCGCCAATACGCAGTGTCCCCACTTTCTCTGCTGTCCTTGCCGGGTAACTGCCCCGGCCACGAGTAATGACATCCCTTTTTCTTCCCAGCCTCACAGAAGTTGTTTGAAGCGATTTGGACACGTTCGTTGTCACCGATCCGACTATATCCCCCATCGAGTACTTTGTGAACCTGCGCCAGATTCTCTCCGTCAACAACCTCCAGCAAGCTGGTGTTGCTCCGGCTTCTTCCGTACAGTTACACATTTTTTCCCATTTTCGTTTTCACCCTGTAGAGGCTTTAGGGGACTAACTTTTCGCCACCATGCATCGATGTCTCCTCATCCCAGAAATCCTCTGCACCATCCTCGAATTCACACAACAGTGCAGTGAGTCATTTACAGAGGATGGGCTCGACTGCCGAAAACTCAGCAAGCGAACGCTGGCATCCCTTGCTCAAACCTGCCGCGCAATCAGCTCACCCGCATTAGATCGGCTTTGGATGCGTCTCGATACCCTTGATCCCCTGATAAAGCTCCTGCCAAGACGCATTTGGTCCAAGATGCCCTCCCGGTTCATCACCGTATTTGTATGTCTTGCCTGATCATCATCTTTATCAGCACTACATTGCCACAGGGTCGAATGCTCATTGGCAAGAAACGTTGGTTGTGTTTTCGCCAATATGCAGTACGCGTCCAATTTCTCCACGGTCCTTGCCGGGGTATTCCTCCATCGGTTCAATTCAATGTCATCACTGCCCTCGCACAGTTCCCTGAAGCTTCCCTTCCCTTGCTTCCTAATCTTACGGAAATCGTGTGGGACGGATCGAAACCGTCGACCAAGGTCGACATGACAGTGCCCCTGGTCGAATTCTTTGCAGGGCCAAGGGTGACTTCTCTCTCGCTCTTCCTCAATGATTGGCCGCAGAGTGCCGCTGTACGGGCTGTACTCTTCGGTCTACCCAACACATTCCCGAACGTGACCTCATTCACCTTTACCATCCAGTGGGCTTGCCTCCAGCCCGACACCACCACTTGTTATATAGTTGACGTCGCAAGGAGGTGGCCACACCTGCAGGCTCTTCAAATCAGCCCGTGTTACCGACCCATCATGACGCAACTTGTCTCCAAGCTCGCTCTGACGACGCTGAGCATCACGTTGGATCCCTTTAACACGCTCTGGTATGACTGTAAGCTTCCGGACAGCATCCACACTTTCTCGTTGACCATATGTATGCATTCGAATGGCGAAAGGGACCTGCAATTCCTAGGGACACTGCAGGGGAGCCCGACGCGTTTCCATCTCCGGATACTCAAGGTATGCAACTTGCTACGAACGCTTCCGACGCGCCTCGATAACACTCAGCTACGCATCCTGACTATCGAGCTCACTCGTCCCATTGATTATTCGCCATCGTCATTGCTTACGGAGTCCCTCGCGGAATCTCTCTATGCATTCTCTGCATTACGCGTGCTGGATCTGAGTTCGTTTTCTACATTGAACCTGAACGATGCTGCATATGCCCGGATGGCTACGATGTGGCCAGAGTTGACGAGTTTGAAGGTGGGCATGACCGACATGTGCAAGGGGAAGCCGGCGGCGAGTGTAGGAGCGGTGATCGCGGTGTTGAGGTTTTGTCCTCATCTGCAGACGTTGCACATCATGTTCAACGGGTCAATTCCGCCTCCACCTCTGGTCGCAGTGGAAGAGGAAGAGAACGTTGACGCGAGAGGGGAGGACAAAAAGGAGGGGAAAGCGGGGGCGAGTCAGGTCAACGGATGGGGCATCTCGAATCAGCACATCACCCAAATCCACGTCGGCTACTCTCCATTCTGCGAGGGCATCGACAGCTTGAAGGACTTGGCGTCGTGTTTAAAATCGGTGATGCCGTGGTTGGAGATAATTCGGTCCAAGACTGACGTGGCGAAGTGGAGTATGGTGCAGAACCTGCTGGTAGGACACGGCGTACCTTCCCTCAGAGGTCAACCAACTCGACGCTTGTCATGAATGCGAAGGATGCGCACCAAGATAACACAGGGTTTGCATACCGCGAATCGCAACGGGACATTACAGTAACGAGAAGCATCGCGGAAACTTTTGGACGCCGCGGCACTGATCGCCATGTCAGTATCATTCGCTGTCTGTATTCTTATCCTGCTTGAATCGCTTTCAACTCCAACTACATGTACATATGTATATCGTCTGTCTGTGTTCTCGTGCTGTCCGAATTGCATGCAACTCTGTAACTACACGTATTTGTATTCTCATACTGTCGAAATACTCTGTACACAAGTGGCTGATTGCCTGCTGTGGCTTCCAAGCAAAATGTGTCCGGACGACGAATCCGGGAAGGTGTCGACGACGGAGAAAGCGTCAGTTTACTGAACATCTATGGCCAAGGTGAGCGCTCGCACCTCTGTGCGTGACAGAGATGACATTGGCTTACAAGGGCAATCCCCACTGGGAGAAGTAGAGTGACTAGTGAGTGTTTACATCAACGTTGAGGACGTGCAAGGGGAGAATATCTCCAAGTGTATACAGTTCAATGCTGTGGTTGGGCGGTTTGATGGTGCTACATACGAGATCGCTATTGTCGGGGGATAGTGCAAGGGAGAGAATGATTTCACCGCGTTCGATAGTGGAACCAAGTTGTGCGTGTGAAACGGGGTCCCAAAACGAGATTGACCCACCCGCGGAGCAAGCAATGAATTTCCCGTTAGTGGCGAGTGAGCAAGCTCGAGCATCAAGACTGGTAGGGACGGACCACTCGGAGCGCTCGGACGTGGAGATGGTGAGAGAGGTGATTTTTCCAAACGCGATGAAAAAGAGTGTGTCGCCGTCGCTCGACCAGGCCAACGGCGTGGATGGATACGGACCATTTCGCCAGTGGACGGAGATGTCGATCAAAGGCTTGCCTCCGGACTGCGCATCCCAGACCCTGAGAGAAGCTGGGTCCCCTGCTGATGCGGCGGTGGCGATGTACTTGCCGCTTGGAGAGAACTTGACACCATTCACGGGGTAATCGTGCTGGAGAGGGCCCAGCAGTCTTTTTCCCGTGGTGATGTCCCAAATATTGACCGTCCGGTCCTCTGACCCCGAGGCAAATTTTGCCGAATCATTGGACACATCGATCGCGAGTACCTGACCGGAGTGATCTTCAACTTTGAGCACTTCTGAGCTCGTCTTCGCTTTCCTCACTTCCACCGCCTTTCCATCCACGTTCAGAATCCATTCGCCGTTCTTGGATACGACGACGCTGAAGACACGAGCGTCCAAGTGCAATTCCGTTTCTGGTACCCCATGACCGTCCTTGACAAGCCATTGATAGAGCCACCCTTTGAAGTCGTTTGGGTATATCCCGCCGCCCACGATCTGGCTTCCGCCTTCCCTAAAGGTGACCGAGAACGGGATTTTATCCCCACAATCGATGTCTATCGGTTTCCCTGTGTTATCTTCGTGAACGATCAATATCACAACATCGTTTCCTCTGATACATCGGTACGTACCTGTCATCTTCGTCGACGGCGCTGAACTGATGATGCACCAGGAGACCGCACGCCTTAAATGCCCTGTTATCGATTATTGATACATATCAATTAGGCCCCACCACCTTGTGGTCTGGCTCCACTTCGTTTGGCATTGTACGGCAGCGAAGAAGAACCCTCTGTGGAGATCGGATCCCTGTATGGCAGCCCAGTGGCCTTCAATTAATCCGGATCCTGCAATGACGCAGCATGTGAATATATGCTAACCGAGACCTCGTGATGATCCCCTTTCATACAAGGGCCACCGAGAGCAAATGTCAGGTGGAGTCGCTACCTGACGAATACCTCGTTTATGATGTCAACGGAAGGTAGCGGAGAGGTGGATACTCGCTCCAGGCAGTGACATATCTCAAGAGTGCATATCAATTGTGGCCGACGAATGCCTTGTGTACGATGTCAGCATAGTGGGGTTAAGGTGGGAGAGTAGAGAAGTAGACGCACGATCGAGATCACTTGTAGCCATCCCGGTACGTTGGAACCCCGAGTTCTTTTGCAGGTACTCCACGCCGCGTGTCACAGCTGTTTCCAATTCAAGCCCACAACAGTCTGTCAGAGACGAAAACCATGGCACGACATACAGAGAAAACTACTCCACACATCTGGATGACATACAATATTTTCGAGTTGACGCTGGGCCGACAAGCTGTAAAGCACTGAGATAGTATTTAGGCCATTCCGTTGACGAGGACTGGCAAGTCCTGGCGGGAAAGTTGTATGCCAGCAAGATGAGACTGCGAAGTCGACGTTCTTCTAGAATCTACATTGCAGCTAGTCTGGTGACCAGACCGTCTATGAGGCAAGACGGCGATAGCAGACCACGTTGCAACGGGGCTCTTATTGCCTCGAGAGTTGGCGCAAAGGTTTGGGTCTGTCAGGGCGATTCATCGCGCCTTGCAGTTCCGGAAACCACCAGTACTCGTGTGAGACATTCCGATCCAAGGGGCCAACGCGAAACATCTTACCCGATGCTGTCGCCTCCATTCGCTGAATCCCATGTGTCACAACGTGTTGTGTTCCATACACGAGAACTCCCATACCTCCGGAAAGTGTCTCCTGCGATCGAGCGAGGCCTGTCGGCAAAGAAGGCAACTTTTTTCTCCATGATATCCACGGCCGCTCGATGACGACCGATTATTATAAATACTCGGGTCCCTTTGTCTGAGAGAATACGCGATCATAGTCTTCGGTCATCTTGGAGAACGCGATAGGTGCTCTTCGATTACCTGGTCAGACATATTGCGCAGTGTTTGAGCAAGAACGATTTTACCGAGATGTGGGAGGTTGGTTTCCGAAAACTAGTGGCCAGGCGGTCTTGGGGGTAAATTATGCTCGAGTACTGGAGATGTGCTTCGCGTACCAGGGTCCAAAGAGAAGCGTCGCGGGAGGGGTGAAGCACCAATGGCAACTCAGCGTAAGTGCAACCGTTTAAACCACAATTTCTATTGGGAGCTGCTGGTAGGAATGCGAGTGGTGTCTGTTTGTCAGTGTGTGGACGGGTTCATCTCGTCACCTACTAGTACTAGCATAGTAGGATCCTCAGCTTTGTGCTCGGATTTATACAGCAATACGACGAATCGCCTGAGGAGGGCAAAGGCAGGGACTCGACTATGCATCTAAAGTCGAGTCCAAGCCAAAATGCGTCCCTACTGGTACTAACCGTTGGACCGCTGCGCCACTTTCTTCACGGAGCATTCCTCCGTCGGTTCAACGTCGCACCGCCGTCACTGCCCCACACGATGCCCGGGAGCATTGACATCCTTTTTTTTTGTATTCCCAACCTCACTGCAGCTATTTGAAGAGAAACAGACTTGTTCAGTGGTCCGACTTTGCAGAACCTGCGACTCAGCCACGGTGTTGCCCCGGTTTCAAGTTATATACACATCTTCCCTTTTTCGTTTTCACTGCGCACGCGTGACAGCTTTAGGAGACTGACTTTTGCCACCACGTCCATGCATCAATGTCTCCTCATCCAAGAAATCCTCTGCACCGTCCTCGAATTCACACAGCAGTGCAACCAATCATTTACAGAGGATGGGCTCGAGGACCAAAAACTCAGCAAGCGAACGCTGGCATCCCTTGCTCAAACCTGCCGCGCAATCAGCTCACCCGCATTAGATCGGCTTTGGATGCGTCTCGATACCCTTGATCCTTTGATAAAGCTCCTGCCAAGACGCATTTGGTCCAAGATGCCCTCCCGGTTCATCACCGTATTTGTATGCCTTTCCCGATCGTCATCCCTATCAGTACTCCATTGCCACAGGGTCGAATGCTCATTGGCAAGAAACGTTGGTTGCGTTTCCGCCAATATGCAGTACGCGTCCAATTCCTCAACGGCCCTTGCCGGGATATCCCTCCATCGGTTCAATTCAACGTCGTCACTGCCCTCTCACGGTTCACTGAAGTCTCCCTTCCCTTGCTTCCTAATCTTAAAGAAATCGTGTGGAGGGAATGGAAACCATCGACTAGGGTCGACATGACAGTGCCCCTGGTCCAATTCTTTGCAGGGCCAAAGGTGGCTTCTCTCTCGCTCTTCCTCAAAGGCTGGCCGCAGAGTGCCGCTGTACGGGCTGTACTCTTCGGTCTACCCAACACATGCCCAAACGTGACCTCATTCACCTTTACCATCCGGTGGCCTTACCTCCAGCCCGACACCGCTGCTCGTTATATAGTTGACGTCGCAAGGAGGTGGCCACACCTGCAGGCTCTTCAAATCAGCCCGTATTGCCGACTCGTCATGACGCAGCTTGCATCCAAGCCGGCCCTGACAACGCTGGGCATCGTAATCGATTGCATGAACCCGGTTTACTGCATCGGTAGGCTTCCCGACAGCATCCACACCTTCTCGCTGGAAATATATGGTAGCCAGAATAACCTGCGTTGCTTAGACACACTGCAAGGGAGCCCGACGAATTTCCATCTCCGGATCATCGTGCCATGTTCGCAGGGAATGGGCGATTTCTCACGAACGCTTCCGACGCGCCTTGATAACACTCGGTTACACTCCCTGACTATAGAGGCCACGGGTTACTCCTGTCCATGCATACAATCATGGTCATGGCCCACGGAGCCCCTCTTGGAATCTCTATATGCGTTCTCTGTGCTACGCGCGCTGGACCTGAGTTCGTTTTGTGCGTTGGCCCTGAACGATGCTGCATACGCCCAAATGGCTATGATGTGGCCAGAGTT
>Ga0307508_10007011_pt1 | contig 10509 bp, 6 predicted proteins | sample 9_EM_MG_FD_203089 | JGI IMG/M metagenome (GOLD analysis project Ga0307508, IMG submission 203089) | Populus trichocarpa ectomycorrhiza microbial communities from riparian zone in the Pacific Northwest, United States - 9_EM | ecosystem: Host-associated > Plants > Roots > Unclassified | place...
CTTCATCCGCTTCATCCGCTTCGTGCGAGCCGTCACAGCTCGCCCACGTCCGTCACCCGGACCACGGCGCGGCCCTCCTCGTCGGAGGCGTCGAGGTCGACCTCGGCGGAGATCCCCCAGCCGTGGTCGTCATTGGGGTCGGCGAAGACCTGGCGGACCCGCCACAGGCGGTTCGCCGGCTGCTCCTCGATCTGCAGCAGCTTCGGGCCGCGCGCGTCGGGGCCGGTGCCGAGATCGTCGTACTCGTCCCAGTAGGCGTCCATCGCCTCGGCCCACGCGTCGGCGTCCCAGCGGGAGCCCGTTCCGCTCTCCTCCATCTCGGCCAGCTCCTGGAAGCGGTCGAGGGCGGCGAGCTCCACGCGGCGGAACATCGCGTTGCGCACCAGGACCCGGAAGGCCCGGGCGTTGGAGGTGACCGGTTTGACCTGGTCGGCGCGCTCCTGGGCCTCCTCGGCCGTCATCACCTCTGGGTTGGCGAGCTGCTCCCACTCGTCGAGCAGGCTGGAGTCGACCTGGCGCACGAGCTCGCCCAGCCAGGCGATCAGGTCCTGGAGATCCTCGGACTTCAGGTCGTCCGGGACGGTGTGCTCCAGGGCCTTGTACGCGCCCGCGAGGTAGCGCAGCACGATGCCCTCGGTGCGGGCCAGCTCGTAGTAGGACACGAACTCGGAGAAGGTCATGGCCCGCTCGTACATGTCGCGCACGACCGACTTGGGGGACAGCGTGTGGTCGCCGACCCAGGGATGGCTCTTGCGGTAGACGCCGTAAGCGTGGAAGAGCAGCTCCTCCAGCGGCTTGACGTAGGAGACGTCCTGCAGGCGCTCCATCCGCTCCTCGTACTCGATCCCGTCGGCCTTCATGGCCGCGACGGCCTCGCCACGGGCCTTGTTCTGCTGCGCGGCCAGGATCTGCCGGGGGTCGTCGAGGATGGACTCCACGACCGAGAGCATGTCGAGGGCGTACGACGGCGACTCCGGCTCCAGCAGCTCGAAGGAGGCCAGCGCGAAGGTGGACAGCGGCTGGTTGAGCGCGAAGTCCTGCTGCAGGTCCACGGTGAGCCGCACGATGCGGCCCTCGGCATCCGGCTTCTCCAGCCGCTCGACGACCCCGCCCGCGACCAGCGAGCGGTAGATCGCGATGGCCCGCCTGATGTGCCGCAGCTGGGACCGGCGGTCCTCGTGGTTGTCCTCCAGGAGATGACGCATGGCGTCGAAGGCGTTGCCGGGGCGGGCGATCACCGACAGCAGCATCGCGTGCGTGACGCGGAAGCGGGAGGTGAGCGGCTCCGGATCGGATGCGATCAGTCGCTCGAAGGTGCTGTCCGTCCAGCCGACGAAACCCTCCGGTGCCTTCTTGCGGACCACCTTGCGGCGCTTCTTCGGGTCGTCCCCGGCCTTCGCCAGCGCCTTCTCGTTCTCGATGACATGCTCGGGCGCCTGCGCCACCACGAACCCGGAGGTGTCGAAGCCGGCCCGGCCCGCGCGCCCGGCGATCTGGTGGAACTCCCGCGACCGCAGGGTGCGCACCCGGTTGCCGTCGTACTTGGTGAGGGCGGTGAACAGCACCGTGCGGATGGGCACGTTGACGCCGACGCCGAGGGTGTCGGTGCCGCAGATCACCTTCAGCAGACCGGCCTGCGCCAGCTTCTCCACCAGCCGGCGGTACTTGGGCAGCATCCCGGCGTGGTGCACGCCGATGCCGTGCCGGACGTAGCGGGACAGGTTCTGGCCGAACTTGGTGGTGAAGCGGAAGTTGCCGATGAGGTCGGCGATGGCGTCCTTCTCCGCCCGGGTGCACATGTTGATGCTCATCAGCGCCTGCGCCCGCTCCACGGCGGCGGCCTGGGTGAAGTGCACGATGTAGACCGGCGACTGACGGGTCTCCAGCAGCTCGGTCAGCGTCTCGGTGAGCGGGGTGGTCACGTATTCGTACGACAGCGGCACGGGGCGGTGCGCGGAGCGGACGACGGCGGTCGGCCGTCCGGTGCGGCGGGTGAGGTCCTTCTCGAAGCGGGAGACATCACCGAGCGTGGCCGACATCAGCAGGAACTGGGCCTGGGGCAGTTCCAGGATCGGGATCTGCCAGGCCCAGCCCCGGTCGGCCTCGGCGTAGAAGTGGAACTCGTCCATGACGACCTGGCCGACGTCGGCGTTCTTGCCGTCCCGGAGCGCTATGGAGGCGAGCACCTCGGCGGTGCAGCAGATCACCGGGGCGTCCGGGTTCACGGAGGCGTCACCGGTCAGCATGCCGACGTTCTCGGTGCCGAAGAGCTTGCACAGGTCGAAGAACTTCTCGGAGACCAGTGCCTTGATGGGCGCGGTGTAGAAGGTGACCTCGTCCCGGGCCAGAGCGGCGAAGTGCGCACCCGCCGCGACCAGGCTCTTTCCGGAGCCGGTCGGGGTCGACAGGATCACGTTCGCACCCGAGACGACCTCGATCAGCGCCTCCTCCTGAGCGGGGTAGAGCGCGATGCCTTGACTCTCCGCCCAAGTCGAGAACGATTCGAACAGGGCATCGGGGTCGGCCTCGGAAGGCAGCTGATCGATAAGGGTCACCCCACCATCTTGCCTGCCTCAGGGGCCGGGGAGGGAACCGGCGGCGCAGCGGAAGATCAACCGGCGGTATGGTGTGCCGTCGATTACGCGTCAACTCCGCCTGCAGGCGGGCCGAAAGGGGCGGGGCCAGAACATGATGGGACCGGCGCACTCACTGTCCGGAGCGACAGCATGGCTGGGGGTGGGTGCGGCGGCCGCCGCGCTGGACAACCCCATGCCCTGGCCGACGCTCGTGGTCGGTGCCCTGATCTGCGCGGGGGCGGCTCTCGCCCCCGACCTCGACCACAAGGCCGCGACCATATCGCGGGCCTTCGGCCCGGTCTCGCGCGCGCTGTGCGAGATCATCGACAAGATCTCCTACGCGACCTACACGGCGACCCGGTCGACCGCCGACCCGCGCCGCTCCGGCGGCCACCGCACGCTCACCCACACCTGGGTCTGGGCTGTCCTGCTCGGTGGCGGCTGCTCGGCGGCGGCCTGGTGGGGTGGCCGCTGGGCGGTGCTGGCGATCCTCTTCGTCCACATGGTGCTCGCCCTGGAGGGCCTGCTGTGGAAGCAGGCCCGGGCCTCCAGCGACATCCTGATCTGGCTGCTCGGTGCCACCAGCGCCTGGATGCTCGCCGATGTGCTGGACAGCACGGAGAACGGCAAGGGCTGGCTCTTCACCGACCCCAGCCAGCACTACCTGTGGATCGGCCTGCCCATCGTGCTGGGCGCCCTGGTGCACTGCATCGGCGACGCCCTAACCGTCTCCGGCTGCCCGATCCTGTGGCCCATACCGATAGGGCGCAAGCGCTGGTACCCACTGGGACCGCCGAAGTTCATGCGGTTCCGGGCCGGCAGCTGGGTCGAGATCAAGGTGCTGACCCCGGTCTTCTTCCTCCTCGGCGTCGCAGGCGCCGTGGGGGCGCTCAACGTGCTCGGCTAGACCACGCCGGCGCCCCCGGACAGGGCCTAGCCGTGCCAGGAGCGCCACAGGGCCGCGTACGCCCCGTCCGCCTCGACGAGCTGGTGGTGGCTGCCGAACTCGCTGATCCGGCCGTCCTCGACCACCGCGATCACATCCGCGTCATGAGCGGTGTGCAGCCGGTGGGCGATGGCGACCACCGTGCGTCCGTCCAGCACCCGGGCGAGGGACCGCTCCAGGTGCCGGGCGGCGCGCGGGTCGAGCAGCGAGGTGGCCTCGTCGAGCACCAGCGTGTGCGGGTCGGCGAGGACCAGCCGGGCCAGGGCGACCTGCTGGGCCTGGGCCGGGGTCAGCGCGGCGCCGCCGGAGCCGACCTCGGTGTCCAGGCCGTCGTCGAGGCCACGGGCCCAGTCGTCGGCGTCCACCGCTTCCAGGGCCTCCCACAGCTCCGGGTCGTCCGCCCCGGCCCGGGCGAGCCGCAGGTTGTCGCGGAGCGAGCCGACGAAGACATGGTGCTCCTGGTTGACCAGCGCCACGTGCGTGCGCACCCGCTCGGCCGGCATCCGCGCCAGCTCGGCCCCGCCCAGCGTCACCTCGCCCGTGCGCGGGGCGTAGATCCCCGCGAGCAGCCGGCCCAGGGTGGACTTGCCGGCGCCCGACGGGCCGACCAGCGCCAGCCGGGTGCCGGGCCGCACCCGCAGGCTGACTCCGTGCAGCACGTCGCTGCCCGCGCGGTAGCCGAAACGCACCTCGTTGGCGCGCACATCCCGGCCGTCGGGCGAGAGCAGCTCGTCCGCGCTGTCCGGCTCGATCTCACGCACCCCGACCAGCCGGCCCAGCGACACCTGGGCCACCTGGAGCTCGTCGTACCAGCGCAGGATCAGGTTGACGGGGTCCACCAGCATCTGCGCGTAGAGCGCGCCGGTGGTCAGATCGCCCACCGACATCCAGCCGCGCAGGGCGAAGGTCCCGCCGATCATCAGCACGGAGGCGAGGATCAGGACGTGCGTGAAGTTGATGACCGGGAAGAGCACACTGCGCAGCCACAGCGTGTAGCGCTCCCAGGCCACCCACTGCCTGATCCGCAGCCGGGACATCTCCTCGCGGCGCGCGCCGAGCCGGTGCGCCTCGATGGTCCGTCCGGCGTCGACCGACTCGGTCAGCGCCGCCGAGACCGCCGCGAAGCCGGCCGCCTCGGAGCGGTACGCCGAAGGGGCACGCCGGAAGTACCAGCGGCAGCCGGCGACCAGCAGCGGCACCGCGACCAGCACCGACAGCGCCAGCGGCGGCGAGGTGACGGCCAGCGCCCCGAGCAGCAGCCCCGCCCACACCACGGCGATGGCCAGCTGCGGAACCGCTTCGCGCATCGCGTTGGACAGCCGGTCGATGTCCGTGGTGATCCGCGACAGCAGATCCCCGGTGCCCGCCCGCTCCAGCACGCCCGGCGGCAGCCCCACCGACCGTACGAGGAAGTCCTCGCGCAGATCGGCCAGCATTCGCTCGCCCAGGATCGCGCCGCGCAGCCTCACCAGCCGTACGAACGCCGCCTGCACGGCCAGCGCCACCGTGAACAGGGCGATGGTGCGCCCCAGATGAAGATCCCGGACGCCGGTCGACAGATCCTCCACCAGCCGGCCGAGGAGATACGGACCGGCCATCGAGGCGATGACCGCGACCGAGTTGACGGCGATGAGCAGCACGAAGTCGCCGCGGTGCCGGCGGGCCAGCTCGCCCACGTACGCGCGCACGGTGGCGGGCGAGCCGACCGGCAGGGTCGTGCTCTGCTGCGGCGCGGCCGGATCGTACTCCGGCGGCTTGACGCCGATCATGCTGATTCCTCTGCCTTCTCAAGCTCGAGTTCGAGTTCGGTCTCGCGGGTGACGACGGCGCGATAGGCCAGGTCGCCGTGGAGCAGCTCATGATGGGTACCTACCGATCGCACGGATCCGTCGGCGATGAACACCACCCGGTCGGCACGGTCGAGCAGCAGTGGGCTGGAGGCGAACACGACCGTGGTGCGCCCCTCCCGGAGCTCCTTGAGGCCCTGGGCGATCCGGGCCTCGGTGTGCGAGTCGACGGCGCTGGTCGGCTCGTCGAGGACCAGCACTTCCGGGTCGGTGACCAGCGAGCGCGCCAGCGCGAGGCGCTGGCGCTGTCCGCCGGACAGCGAGCGTCCGCGCTCGGTGATCCGGGTCCGCATCGGGTCTCCCGAATCGTCGACCGAGGCCTGGGCCAGGGCGTCCAGGACGTCGCCGCACTGCGCGGCGGCCAGAGCCGTTGAAGGATCCACCGTTCCGGACGAGGGGATGTCCAGCAGCTCCCGCAGGGTCCCGGACAGCAGCACCGGGTCCTTGTCCTGGACCAGCACGGCGGTGCGGGCCAGAGCCAGCGGCAGCGCGTCCAGCTCGGCGCCGCCCAGCAGCACCGACGGGTCGTCGTCCTCGCGCTCCGGGCTGTGCCCGCCGAGCCGGTCGGCCAGCCGTCCGGCCGCGTCCGGGTCGCCGCACACCACGGCGGTCAGCAGGCCGGCCGGTGCCAGCAGTCCGGTCGCCGGGTCGTAGAGATCTCCTGCCGGCGCGGTGTCCTCACCGCCGGAGGCCACGGTGGACGTCACGGAGGACGCCCCGCGTTCCAGGGAGAGCACCCGGGCCGCCCGCTTCGCCGAGGGCCGGGAGAAGGAGTACGCCATGGCGATCTCCTCGAAGCCGCGCAGCGGGAACATCAGGAAGCCCACGGTGCCGTAGACCGTGACCAGCTCACCCACCGATATCCGCCCGTCCAGGGCCAGCCGGGCCCCGTACCAGGCGACGCCGACGAGCAGCAGACCCGGCAGCACGACCTGCATCATGCTGATCAGCGCCCACATGCGCGCGCTGCGCACCGCCGCTGTCCGGACCTCCTGCGAGGCGTGCCGGTAGCGGGCGAGGAACAGCTCCTCGCCGCCGATGCCGCGCAGCACGCGCAGTCCCGCCACCGTGTCCGAGGCCAGGGCGGTGGCCTTGCCGGCCTTCTCCCGCTGCTCGTCCGCGCGCCGGGTGGCGCGGGGCAGCAGCGGCAGCACGGCGAACGCCAGCACGGGGATGCAGGCCGCCACCAGGCCCCCGAGCGCGGGCTGGTAGAGGACCAGGGCGACGGCGATACCGATGGTCGCGATGAGCGCGGAGGTGAAGCGGGCGAGGGCTTCGACGAACCAGCCGATCTTCTCGACGTCGCCGGTGCTCACGGCCATCACCTCACCCGCCGCGACCCGCCGGGTCAGGACCGAGCCCAGCTCGACGGTCTTGCGGGCCAGCAGCAGCTGCACCCGTGCGGCCGCCGTGATCCAGTTGGTGACGGCCGTGCGGTGCAGCATGGTGTCGCCCAGCGCGGTGAGCACGCCGAGAGCGAGCATCAGCCCACCGGCCGTCGCGAGCCGCCGCCCGGAATGGTCGACGACGGACTGGACCGCGAACCCGACCACGGCGGGGAACGAGCCCACGGCCGCCATGTGGAGCGTTCCCCACAAGGCGGCCGCGATCTGGCTGCGGATCTGGCGTTTCTCCAGCCAGAGCAGGAAACGGAAGCCGGAGCGGGTGTCGGGGACACCCGGATCGGCATGGGGAAGGGCGCGTAGCGACATGACGTCCCGACGTGAGCGATGGGAAGGCGGTGAGGTGGGGGAGAAGAGGAGACGTGCAAGCGTCCCGTCGCTGGGGGCCCAATTTCAACCGGTTTTTCTCGGCCATGAGCCCGGATGCGAGAATGGGCCGCGATGCGTGGATCCGGGAGCGTACCGATGGCGGCCGCGGCGCCGGCGCGTCCGCCCGAGCGTCGGCAGTCGGCGGGCCCATCGACCCCATCCGCCCGCAGGGCGAGTCCAGGGGCGGGAGCATCTGGCTCCACATGGACCACGGCAGCGGCAAGTCCGGGTGCGTCAGCCAGTCCGAGGCCGACATGGAATACCTGCTGCGCACCATCGATCCGGCGAAGCACCCGGTCATCGTGATGGGCGACAGGGCGGGCCTGGAGGCCTGACCCGAAGGGGCCCAGGGGGAGGGGACCGGCGGCAGGCGCTCTGGCGCGCATCGCCCAACTCGCGCTTCACTCCAGTCCCATGAGACAACGACGCGTCATGTCCATGCTCGCGGTTGTGCTGGGCCTCGCGCTCCTCGCGGCCCCCGTCGCCGCCGCGCAGACACCCCCGGCCGAGTTCGGCTCCGACTGGCACGACCCGGTCACCGCCGCACCGCCCATCGCGACCCCGGACACCAGATCCTGCACGGTGACCGTCGCCGAGGCGCAGTTCAAGGACTTCACCCCGTACACCGGCACCTACACCCCGCCCGCCGCCTGCGGCACCCGCTGGAGCAAGGTCGTCCTGCACCTGGACGGCAGCGTCGCCGGCCGCCAGTACGACCGCCTCGGCTACCTCCACATCGGCGGCGTCGAGGTCCTGCGTACGTCGACCCCCGAGCCGTCGCCCGACGGCATCTCCTGGTCCGTCGAGAAGGACGTCACCCGCTACGCCGCCACCCTGCGGGCCGAGCAGCCCGTCGAGATGCTCATCGGCAACGTCGTGGACGGCACCTACACCGGGATCCTCGACGTCAAGGTGACGCTGACCTTCTACACCGCCGAGGGCCGTACGAAGGCCGCCGCCGTCCCCGACCGGGTGATCCCCCTGTCGGGCACCGCGCTCACCACCCCGCGCAACAGCGAGCGCATCGTCGCCGAGGTGTACGCGACCGGCTCCGGCGGCGGTTGCGAGGAGTTCTGGTACCTCGCCGTCCCGCCGGACGTGCCGTACTCCTGCCAGGCCGGCGCCGACGGGCCCAACCGGGAGGTGCGGGTCACCGTCGACGGACAACTGGCCGGAATCGCGGCGCCCTTCCCGCACGTGTGGACCGGCGGCTGGTCCAACCCCTTCCTCTGGTACGTGATCCCCGGCCCCCGCGCCTTCGACGTCCAGCCCGTCGAGTACGACCTCACGCCCTTCGCCGGGCTGCTCAACGACGGCAAGGAACACCAGGTCGAGGTCTCGGTGGCCGGCGTGCCCGAGGGCCAGAGCGGCTGGAGCGCACCCACCAACATCCTGATCTGGCAGGACGCCCACCGCACGCACGTCACCGGCGCGCTCACCGTCCACCGGGAGAGCGACCCGGTCGCCACCACCTCCTACGACCCGGACGGCTCGGACACCGCCCTGCGCACCCTGGACGCCGACGGCAGCCACTCCCTGACCCTGTCCGGGTACGTCGACACCTCGCACGGCCGGGTCACCACCACCGTCCGCCGCACCCTCACCGCCGCCTCCACCCACACCTGGAACGCCGACGAGACCACCGACGCCCTCACCGGCCGCTGGACCGACGACGAGACCCGCACCGTCGACGGCGCCACCACCCGCACCCGGCGCGCCTACACCATGGACGGCGAGATCACGATCGGCTCCGACAACCGGCTGCGCACCGTCATCTCCCTCGGCGACCACACCCGCACCGACGCAGGTGCCCTGCGCACCCGGCTCGACGACACCTACACCGGCGACGCCACCTGGACCCTCGGCGTCCCGCGCGACCAGCGGCACGCCGTGGGGACCTCCACCGAGCGCTACCGCCTCACCGGCGGCGGCAGTTGCTACGACCGCACCCTCGCGACCGAGCAGGGAACGCTGACCCAGGACCGCCAACGCTGCTGACAGGGCGGTGTTTTCCTGGCTGTAACAGGGGGCTCCTCCCCGGAAATCTCACTCCGGCAAGGTACCCGGAGGCCGTAGCGGAATACGGATTCCGTATTCCGCAAACCGGAAGAAACCCGCAGGAGGAGCCCCGTGTTGATACGCCGCGCCGCAAGGCTGCTGCGCACCTCGCTGTTCACCCAGGTCGCCGTCGCGCTGGTGCTCGGCGTCATCGTCGGCAGACTCTGGCCCGATGCGGGGACCTCGCTCCAGCCGCTGGGCGACGGCTTCACCCGCCTGATCAAGACCGTGATCGCGCCCCTGGTGTTCTGCGTGGTCGTCACCGGCATCGCCAAGGCGGGCAACCTCAAGGCCTTCGGCAGGATCGGCGTCAAGGCGCTCGTCTGGTTCGAGGTGGCCAGCACCTTCGCGCTGCTCATCGGCCTGGTCGCGGCCAATGTGATCGGCCCCGGCAACGGCATGCACGCCGACCCCGCCAAGCTCGACCCGTCCGCCGTGGACACCAAGACCGGCGGCGGGCACCTGCTCTCGACCTCCGAGTTCATCCTCAACGCCCTCCCGACCAGCGCGGTCGGAGCCTTCGCGGACAACTCGGTCCTCCAGGTCCTCGTGCTCGCGTGCCTGGTCGGCGCGGCTCTGCTGCACCTCGGCACCAAGGTCCCCGCCGTCCTCCCGGCCGTCGAGCAGGTCCAGGACGTCATCTTCACCGTGGTCGGCTACGTCATGCGGCTCGCGCCGATCGCCGTCTTCGGCGCCGCCGCGAGCCTCATCGGCCAGTACGGACTGAAGGTCATCACGACCTACGGCAAGCTGATCGCGGTCTGCTACGCCGTCGCGCTCCTCTTCCTCGTGCTGCTCGCCGTGGCGCTGCGGCTGCTCACCGGGCTGAGCCTGTGGCAGTTCGTCCGCTACACCCGCGAGGAGATGCTGCTCGCGCTGGGCACGGCCTCCTCCGAGACCGTGATGCCGCGCATGATGGAGAAGCTGCGCGCGGCCGGCTGCCGCGACGACGCCGTGGGACTGGTGCTGCCCACCGGCTACTCCTTCAACCTCGACGGCGCGTCCATCTACCTCTCGGTCGGCACCCTGTTCATCGCGCAGGCCGTGGGCGTGGACCTGAGCCTGAGTCAGCAGATCACCGTCGTCCTCGTCCTGATGCTGACCAGCAAGGGCATGGCGGGCGTACCCGGCTCCGCCTTCCTCGCGCTGTCCGCGACCGCCTCGACCCTCGGCGTCATCCCGGCCGGAGCGGTGGCGCTGCTGCTGGGCGTGGACCGGATCATGGACTCGATGCGGGTGGCGACCAACCTGCTGGGCAACTGCGTCGCCGTCTTCGTGGTCTCCCGGTGGGAGGGGGCGCTCGACACGGA
>Ga0307508_10007012_pt1 | contig 10509 bp, 10 predicted proteins | sample 9_EM_MG_FD_203089 | JGI IMG/M metagenome (GOLD analysis project Ga0307508, IMG submission 203089) | Populus trichocarpa ectomycorrhiza microbial communities from riparian zone in the Pacific Northwest, United States - 9_EM | ecosystem: Host-associated > Plants > Roots > Unclassified | place...
GCGAAGGCTTCCCATCCATCATAACTGGGTTAAAGACCACAGTGCCCACCCCTGACGAATAGACAATGCTATTGTCTGCTAACCTGATCGGAATGCGAAGGGGCGAGTAATTCCGCACTCAGTGACGGTGGGGCGTCATATGAGAAGTCGCCCCTGTGTCTGCAAGCCAATCAAAGTTAGGAGGGATGGGAGATGGAGATGTAGAGGGAGCACTTGCATTTCCAGCGAATTCCGACGGAGTTTCCGGAGTCTGAGCAGCGTTGGCCTTGTGCTTCTTCCTATTGTTTCAATTCTTCCCAACCTGGTCCTTGGCACGCACGTATTGCCTGCAAACGTCTTGGGAGTGTCCAGACGAGCCACAGAAAGCGCAGGTGGTGGAGGAGGATGAGGAAGCGACTAGGGCGGTCCCAATTGCAGGAGACTCTTCCTGGTGACGTCTGCGCTGGTTATCTTCGCGCACAAACACAATTTGAACCGCAGCCTTGTCCAGATCGTCCTTAAGCAACAGAGATGAAACAAAGGAGTTGTATTCCTCAGGGAGAGCTTGAATGAGCACCATTGCGCCGAGTTCGTCGTCCAGCTTAGGGTGAATGCAGTGGACCACAAATCGCGAATGCGGTGTAAAGCGTCGTCTACTCGGTTGATAAGCGACTGTAGGTCCTCCTCCTCGTGTTTTCGGATCGAAAATAGGTCGTCATAAGCGTTGAAACGAGTTCCAGGCCTCTTCTGCATGTGCACCTCCTTCAAGGCACCCCACATCTTAACAGGATCATCCTTAATCCCCCTGAAATGAACCCTCTGGGTGTTGTCAACCATCAACCACATAATGCCAGCAGCCTTGTCTGCTTTCAGCTGCCATGCTTCAAGTTTGTCCTCCTCCCCTTCCTTCGGAGTTGCACTGACTGTAGGCGGCTTAGATACGCCGGAAATGATGTGCCAGAGCGCCTGAGCGCGAAACCAAGCCTCCATGTCACCATTCCAGGTGTTGTAGTTGTTGGAGTTCCGTTTGTCAAAAAGCGGAATTGAGGAAGACATGAGAAGTGCGGATTGACTGATGAAGTAGCAGTGATATAAGTGAGAGGTGACGTGCAGGGACGCGTGTAGAAGTGTGTGCGAAGGATTTGGACCAAACGGAGTTGAAATGAACTCAAGAAAGTTGAAAATAGCGGAAGTGCCAATTGAGGTGAAATGAGAAAGTGATAGTAACAAGAGTTCCAGCAACCCAATCACGATGTAGGCATGTAGGGTGAGAGGGATACGTGTTCTGAGGCGGTGCGCCGAGTATGGCGTCGAGAATGCCAGCGGATGAGCTTAAAACGATGAAAACAGCGATAGGAGCGCAATCTAGAGGCCGGGGCCCATAACCTGTTTGTGTGAGAGACTGAATAGCTGAAGTCCGAAGTAAGAAGCTGTAATATACATGAGGATGTGTTCTACTGACCTGAAGTCCGAAGTAAGAAGCTAAGGACTTAAGGTGGGAATACCTAGGATATATATATACTGTGACATAACTGTGACATGTGAGTATCACATATCTAACAGTTTTTCATGGTTGGCATCTTTCCTACACCCTACCACATGCTGACCACGAAACCACACCAACAAGGGTGTTTTTGTTGTGTTTGGTGGCTTTTCTTCAGCCTACCACACACGCTGACCACAAAACAAACCAACCAGCATGTTGTTTCATGGTCGATGTCTTTCATATACCCTACCACTTGCCAAGCATGAAACAACACCCCCATTGGTGTCATTTCGTGTTCGGCATCTTCTGTTCACCTACCATATATGCCAAGCACGAAATCACACCCTATTTGGTGTCATTTCGTGCTTGGATCCTTTCCTATCCCCTCGAATGAACTTCAAGGGTTGTTTATTAATTATATTATATATTACTAAGTAATTGCTATATATATTTAATTCAAATATTTAAATATATACAGAGCCCATGGGAATTTTGCAGGAATTCCACACCTGTAGCTGCAGGACGGGAATTCTGTGGGTACGGGTGTGGAGCAGCCAAAAATGCTCCGCGGGACACCCGTGTCCATCACTATCACTACATAGTCTTTACCAGACTTTAGTTATCAGTAGTTACTTGGCCTGAAATATACCATATTTGGAATCTGAACCAGTTTGATTGTTAAATAACCAGTATATTGAATAGTATAGATACAGGACTGGTACAACTAACAATAACACTCAGCCTGGCAGTAGGGCCCGTCACGGGTAACCCATGGGTAATTCAACGAGTACCTGCACCCACACCCGCCTGAACCCATACCCGTGCTCATGGGTATGGGTTTTGGTGGGTATGGATATGGGTACTCGCAGGTTACGTGGATGCCAAAAACTGTGTGGGTTTGGACCACAGATTCCACATGAATCGACGTAACAAGGAGTGTCCAACCCCTTCCGTTGCATTGATTTGCGTTTGTTGATGCGGCAGGGAGGGAGAACCTTCCTGTCACGATGGTTCGTGTTTTTTGACGCGGCAGGGAGGGGACAACCCTCCCTGTCACGTTGATTCGCGTTTGTTGACATGGCAGGGAGGGAAAAACCCTCTCTGTCATATCGGTTCGCATTTTTTGATGCGGCAGGGAGGGAGGAACCCTCCGATGTCGTGTCAATTCATGTGTGGATTTCATATGGAATATTTACATTTCATGTGGATTCCATATGGAATCCATGTATATACCAGATAGAATGGACATATTCCACATGGATTCCATATGAAATAATGGGGGACAGTAAAGTACTGGATGGATGAATAGGGTGCATTGTGCATAGGCTACAAAGCCCGCAAATACAGGTGTAACCAGACAGGAAAGAAGGATCTCCAGATGATGCTAGTATCGAGACCCCTCAACAACTAAGGTGAGTATCACCATCAAAAATAAATTAACATTTTCTTGAAAAAATTATTCAGATTTCAAGTACAAGCACATGGAGCAAAACACTGAGATAAGTGCTGGTTCAAAAAACAAGTAAGCTATATGTGCTTTGTTGTCTAAAAAATTAATGAATTGTCATCAGCCACTGTCACCATTACACCTGCTGAGTATTCTGGACAATTTGTAAGAGCCACAACTAACACTGCAAAAGTGACTGAGAAAATGGCAAGGCTTTTTCCCAGCCTTGAACCTTGCAATCTTTTTAGCATTACAGATAGAGGAATGCTTTTGTGTTTCCACTGCACCTGACACCTGACATTGCACCCCCTCCATCCACCTTATCTTCTTTGAACGATTTGACAAGATAGAAGGAGTTGGTGCAAAACTCTGTGATGGCAGCTTGAGATGACTTGGCCAAGTTGGATGTCCATTCTCCAAAAGCTGATCCACACTGATCCAAGACCCCTGCACTGCACCTCAGCACATGGAAGTTGTATGCTGCCAAGCTACGTGTAATGGGAGAGACCAGGAATCAGAGCAATGAAGTCACCAAAGCCATGGACAGGTTCCTGTGCATCATTTATAATTCCATTGCTCCTAAGATATTCAACATTCTCCAGAGTTATTATCCTCAGCAATTTGACTGTCAATTGCAGTAGGTTTCCACCCTTAAGTCCTATGGACAATATTCAAAGGCAGTCAATCTAGGGCATATCATCGGATGATGACAATTCCGAGTCTTGTAGATGAACTTGCCAATTGCCCCCTCATTTTGGGTGGTGCTTTTTTTACAGTCGCTGTCAAGAAGGGGTCCAGTGAGCTGATCCATCTCAATTTATTCATCAATGATGATCTGAATGATATCACCTGGGTTGTCCCTCTTGGTGATTGGAAAGGTGGTGAATTCTGTGTCCCACACACAGCTTGGCATGAAATTTTCAATTCGTCCTGGCCAAATGCTTGGGGCAATAACTAGAAGTCAACAAGACACTTTTAAAACATTCTTAAAAACATTGGTGTATGACCAAGGGTGAGAATATTTTTATTAAGTCTATAAATATAAGCAACATTATTATTAGTAATTCATGTGTCTGCTGGTTGTGCTTTATGGGACTTTTGCAAATCTCCTTCTATTTAAATTTTTTGTTATAAACTATAGCTTTCAAGATAGCAATATCTACCTAACACAACAATGCACATGGGCTTGTTATTTTCTCCTAACTCCACAATGCAATCTGGACTGTGATGACAAATTCAAACTAGCGAACTGTTTAATAATTCAAATGCACCGCCCTTTTTTTTACTACCTCATAGCCTCAGTGTGGGCTCACTTGTACAACTACCACTGCTATCAAGCTCACCAATAATCCTCTCTGAGATCCCAACATTCTGCTGATGCCATTGTACAGTTCTCTTGACAACATTCTGCTAAGTCCTAGCTGAGCACCTTCTCCAATACACCATGTTCTTGCTTGTCACCTTCAATTGCATGAAGTGCAGCCATGTAGGCTACATAAAGTGATGAAACTCTGGAAACTGGCAGATTTGTTCCATGTATCCAGACAGGCAGTTTGCAGAAAACAAATTTTTATGATTTTCTAGAAGTAGTAAAATCATGTGATCAGATGCTATAAATAGTGAGATAAACCCAAAATACATTTTCGGAGCTGGCAGTCAATTACCATAAAAGGAACTTTTTTTAGAAAAATTTTAAGCCCTATAGTGGGGCTTTCCTAGTAAAATCATATAAGTAGCTGCTTTTGTTGATAAGGAAAATGCAAAATACTGATTCCATAATTTTGTAATATAAACTAATAATAGAACAACATGTGATATTCCATTTGGCTATTTTTACATGCTGTAATGTACCGTTACTTTCCCATGTCTTCCTGCCTCTTCCGCCCTCTACCACAGCCTTTCCGACCTCTTTCGCCTGTCAGGATCCTACTGCTCCATGGGATGTCCCTGACCGTCTTTGCGAAATGAAACACTTGTGGAACAAAGAAGTTTTACCAACTTTATGGAACCTTCAACATGCCTCTCTGAACAACTGGAAGAAGGATGCTGCCTAATTACTGAGCAATATCACTATGTCCTGCAGCACTATGATAGGGCCAATTGGTCCCATCACTTCGCCCTCATCATTGCCATTTGCTTTATGCATGTCGTTTCCAATATTTGCTTCCGAAATGAGGATGTAATTTCCTCCAGCGACTCAATCTCTGTGACTGAGGAGATTCATCAGATAGAATGGATAGAATGGGTGCTGGTACAGTCAACATACCACAAAGGGACTGTTTCTCCCCTTCCCTTTCTTGTTATGATGTTGTCTGCCCTTATCGGATTCTGGGATTCACAAAGCCCTCTTGCTAAACATCTTAGATCCCACCAAAATTTCCTTGGTAAACATTGGACTGACAAACATGGTGAGCTGTCATTTTACCATCTTTCTCACTTCAATGATCAATTTACCATCCTCAGTTGTAGGACCGAAGCAACTCCATGCCCTGCAATTTCATTCGACTGGGCTTAGCCATTGCTCAGACTCCTGGAGTTCAAAAAAATGCCAAGTTGCCCCTTCCTGGTCTTCCACTTTCCACAACTCCTACCAGCTTCCACCAGCCCCCACATGCTTCTACTCCGAGCCTTGAAACAATGGCCCCTCAGACCAATGACCCAAAATACCTGTGGTCCGCTTCGGCCCAAAAGGCATGTCTTGTCCCTTTTGTGCTTTGGCACATTATTCCTTTGTTTATCATTTATTGTCTCCTTCGTCTTTTTTGTCCTATCCTTGTCCTATTGTAGTAGCTTGCCATTGTTTGTCCACTACTATATATAGCCTCCTGTAATAGATAGGATTTTCTAGCCATAATATCAAGTGATCTTTCCTGTTCTTGCTTTCTCTTTTAGTTCCTGTTCTTGCACGTCCCCAGCCTTGTCTTCCTGAAATAGGGCACCAGCATTCCATAAGGGTGCAGCCACTGGGCTGAAGCCAAGCCCTCTGTCCCGCGTTTACCCAGCTCCTGAGAATGCTCTGAGGTATTCCTTTGACCCACTTTCCCATGCTTTGGCACCTATTCCCACGGTACATTGGTATGTACATTACACATGCTCAGAGTCTGAAAATATGATTTTCTGACCTCAAATAAAAACAAATACTAAATAAAGATGTGAGCCAGTGTGCTATATTTAAGTACTGGTCACAACTGACAGAAAACATTTTCAACCCCCTAACCCAATTTTCCTAACTAACCTCTAACTCTCTAATCTAACACCCTAACAAACCTCTAACCCTTAACTCCTAATCTCCTAACTTCCCTAATGAACTGTTTTAGTTGGCATATGTTCTATTTTTATTACACTAAAAAAATAAAATTAGTTGGCCAAATATTCTATTTTTAGCTTTGTAAAAATGTTCTATTTTTGGATTGACTGTCTCACACTTGCAACTGGCAGTCTGGATACTAGTGTCTGGTTTGCGTCGGAATTGGGAACCTGACCCGACCCCGATTCACAACCTGTACCTGAGTAACTCGGGTTGGGTTCCTGCTCGGAGTTGGCCGGGAATCAGATCGGGTGCCGGGTATATAATATAATATATTACACAATCCACAGAACACATACATTGTAGCGCTGAAATGGAGCCACCAAATGCGGCCACCACGGGAATAAACGGGGGTAAACGGGTATAACTACAACTGTAGCGTCCAAAACGGATGCAGCGCTTTCGGTAGTCACCACATTCACACTCATATCCCCGCCTGCTGCCCGTGCACAGGCAGTTCATTGGCAATGAGGATATCCAGCGGTGCATCAGCAACAAATGGCCACGACGACTGCACCACATTCACTTCATATCACTGCCTGCTACCGGAGGCCAGGCAGTTCATTGGCAATGAGGATTTCCGGCCCTGCATGCTGCATGTGGCCAGGCAGTTAATCGGCAAATGTAGAGTCCAAAATGAATGCAGTGCTTTCTGTAGTCACCACATTCACACTCATACCCCTGCCTGCTGCCAGTGGCCAGGCAGTTTATCAGCAATGAGGATGTCCGGCAGTGCATCAGCAACCAACGGCCACGAGGTGCATCACATTCACCTCATCTCCCTGCCTGCTGCAGGTCTGCTGCCAGTGGCCAGTTCACACTCATATCCCTGCCTGCTGCAGGTGCACAGGCAGTTCATCAGCAATGAGGATATCCGGCGGTGCATCAGCAACGAACGGCCACGACGACTGCACCACATTCACTTCATATCCCTGCCTGCTGCCGGAGGCTGGGCAGTTCATTGGCAATGAGGATTTCTGGCCCTGCATGCTGCATGTGGCCGGGCAGTTAATCGGCAAATGTAGAGTCCAAAATGAATGCAGTGCTTTCTGTAGTCACCACATTCACACTCATACTCCTGCCTGCTGCCAGTGGCCGGGCGGTTTATCAGCAATGAGGATGTCTGGCAGTGCATCAGCAACCAACGGCCACGAGGTGCATCACATTCACCTCATCTCCTGCCTGCTGCAGGTCTGCTGCCGGTGGCCGGGCAGTTCCAATGAGGATTTGTCTACGTAAATATGTGAAATATTGCTAGTCCAGATGGCTGCCGGCCAGGCGCTGCTGTTAGTACATACTGCAATTAACAAAGGAACAACCTTTCACTGATGGGTCTTGTAAGGGCTACTGTGGTTGGGCGGAACGCGGTACTAGCAGGGGATCCAAAGAGAATTAGATTATTATGTAATACTAATCTAATCACAAACATACCTAGCAGGGGATCCAAAGAGGAAAGGATAAGGATCCACCTGCAGGTGCGGCCTAATATACGAAATAATGGACATAAGAGATAAGTCCGAAATTAGTAAATACGTGTAAGGTACGGCATACGTGTCGTGTCAACGTGTCATAAGCGGAAGGCGGGTCGGAAGGGAAGCGGGTCGGGAGCGGGTGGTGTACGATGTCATGCGACCAAAGGCGTTGCGGAAGAGAGACCAGGTGGCAGGAGTGGGAGCGGAAGCGGAAGGCAGGCGGGAGTCGGAAGCATAAGGGGTTCCCCTTACAGGTCTGGGACAGGGAACTGCCGGGCTTACTAAATAAAGGGCGGGGTTCCTTCATGTCCACCGGCCAGAGTGTGTGGCCTGTATATGACTATTGCCATTAAACAAAGGACTAATCAGTCATTGAGGAGTGCCGGGATCAATCAAGCCCACAGGGAACTGCCAGACGATACTGCTTAACTAAATAAAACAGCAGGGTGTTTTCATGAGCGCCGGGAACAATGTCTGAGTGTGACCCATATATTTGCAAGAAGGTTCACCAAGGAGGAATGGCCCTCAGATTTTAAGCAGATAAGAATATTCGCACGCAAAACAGAGACTGATGTGCCATATTTATTGAAAAGATATGTCCAAAAATGTGTTGTTCACCAAAGATTATCGAGTTACAAGCAAATGTCCGAACTATTTTGTAGGCCATTGCCGAGATGGCAGCCACAACATCCAATAAGAAGAAGAAACAGACAAGAAGAAAACCAAAAGCAACATCTCACAGGTCTCCCAACCATTCATCCGGAATGTGTCCAAAGGACTGTGCTGTGTACAGACCTGCGGCAGCGGTATTGCCAGCATCGTTACTGGACTGGACATCCTGTTCATCACTGCCCTCGTCCTCACCCTCCGAGTCAAACAATGCCGCCAAATCAGTCATGGAGGTAGGAGGAGGATTGACAAGCAGCGGCAGACTGCTGAGCCCGCCGGCAGGAGTCGGGTCTGCTTGGTTAACACCATGGTCAGACATCCTGGACGTAGAGGAAGAATCACTGTCCATGTCATCATCACTTTCATCGCTTTCGAGAAACAATGAAGCCAACTCAGAATGAGATGCCTGAAACACGACGGGTGTTTGTTGTCTGGCAGGCCGTGAATCCATATTATTACCATCGGCATCGAGCGCTGAAGAAACCAAGGGCAAAACTTCAGATATTACAGGCACATCGGGGGTCCTTGCCAGGCTGGGTAAAGAAAAGTCTGAGTCTGAAAACCAGGCGGCCGCCAGGTCTGTGTTACTGGCACAACCGTCACATCACAAGAAACACAGCCGGGACCTGCCGGGTCATCTTCTTCATCGTCCGTGAGGAAAGCAGCTGCTGCCGTCAAAGCATCCAAGGGAAATGTGTCCGCAAGCGGACGGGGCCGAATTTCATCTTCACTGTCTGTATATTCTGGAGGCAGCCTGCGATGGGCGCACTTTGCATCCAACGGACTCGAGGCAAGTTGTCGGATATCCTCTGATACCGATCGGGAGAAAGGAGCACGAGAAACATATTCGGCACCTGCCGGGTCATGTTCATCGTCTGAAAGGAAAGTGGCTGCTGCCTTCTGAGCATCCAACGGAAATGTGTCCGTAAGTGGTCGGGGCCAAATTTCATCTTCACTGTCTCTATATTCCGGAGCCGGCCTGGGATGGGCGGACCTTACATACATCCAACGGACTTGACGCAAGTTGACGGATATCTTCAGATGCTGACCGGGAGAAAGGAGGGAGACTGGATGGCAATGGAGTCTCCCAGAAGACTGGGACCGGCGCCGTCTTATCCCAATCCAAAGTGATGTCCATATGGTTTTCATCAACGGAGACTGAATCCAGTGACTGCGGCAAGTGTGATATTGGCAGGTCGGGAACCACGTAGTCCGTTATTTCCAAGTCCGGCGTTGGGAGTCTTGACACAATGTTTGGAAGTTGAGCCTCTGGCCACCTGGTTCAGCCTGTTTCCAATAATATCACTCCAATATCTCACCCAGTTCAACTGGGGGATCCCAGCGTTTGCGTAGAGGGTAGAAATTGAAATGATGGGGGATTTCCCCATCGGCTAAAAGTCGGATATCCATTATGTCTGGGCTAAGTGCCTCAAAAGTGGCACCGGGAGTTGGGTGAACAGGGTCTGGAGAATCTTCGCCTGTTTTAGTGCCATCAGCCAATTCTGTATTGTAGCCGGAATTGGCCTCCTCCAGTTTGCCATTATAAGCCGCACCCGCTAAATCAACCAAATCCGCGCGGTCTAGATCCACACCCCAAGTCCATTTCAATTCTGGTCGAGATTGGAAGTGCTGAAGATCATGTTCAGCAGCTTCTCTGACTCGCCGAACAATTTCCGGCCCTTTCTTCGGTTGACGAATCATCCCAAATATGTCTTTAACGGCAGCCCATTCTTGACAAATGCCGCTCAAACTGTCAAACGGCAACCCATCGGCTTCCGTTTCTTTGACCACGGCTGCTTCAAACATGGCATGGAAACTGGCCGTACCACAATTGGTCAAGTCCCGCTCAACATCGTCCTGAGTTTCAAGGGCATCGACCATTTGCCAGAGCTGCCGAAATTTGTCATATGCCCCCACGGTGATAGCTCGCAACTGGGGACAGACACGGCATTGCTCATCACCTGGCCCATCTAGATGCAGACCCCTACCCCACAGATACGACTGCTTCTCAAATGTGGTTACTGATTCGAACTGGGTCGTGAACTGCCGGTGCGTCTCCAAACACTGTGACAATGTAGGGGAACACAGAATTTCTGTTGGGAAAGGGGGACTAGTACTGTGCCACCAATCGAACTTGTATCTATCCACG
>Ga0307508_10007013_pt1 | contig 10508 bp, 9 predicted proteins | sample 9_EM_MG_FD_203089 | JGI IMG/M metagenome (GOLD analysis project Ga0307508, IMG submission 203089) | Populus trichocarpa ectomycorrhiza microbial communities from riparian zone in the Pacific Northwest, United States - 9_EM | ecosystem: Host-associated > Plants > Roots > Unclassified | place...
TCTCTATTCGCTGCGAGCTCTCGCCTCTAATACTACGCGTCGGCACTTAACCCTATTGGTTGTTGCCCAGCCTTACTCGTACACGTGCCTCTAGCTATTTACATAATATCTTACATAGACTCCTACAGAGCGGACAGCGGCCCGGCAAGACGGTGGCTGGGAGCTCCCAAGAGGCACGCCTCGAGTTTCTACCTGTTGGTATATCGAGATGAACACAGACGAAGATGGTGAAATATATTAAGATACATAGACGTAGTCGGAACATTCTCTCTATACAGAACGTGGCTCAGGGGCTCCTCAGCGGAAAGGACGGAAGACTGTCCCCCGAGCCGGTGCTCGGAGACACGGCCGGCCGGCATCTCCGGGCCGTCATCTCCGGACGTCGATCATTCTGACACTACCAGCTGAAGACACGGCATTGTCTCACCGGGCAATACCTGAACTGGACAAAGAAGCAGCCTACCGCCCAGTGCTGGTGGTGCCCGTACAGGACGCAAACGCGGGAGCACTGCTTCAAGGGGTGCCCGGTGAGGAAGGAGCAGCAGAAGACCTCGCGGGCGGAGGTCAGGAAAGAGAAAGGGCAGTGGAAGAGCCGCTGAAGGTTCGGAACCTACAAGCGGACGAGAGATGCTGCAGCAGGGCGGTACTTGACTTCCTCCACAACGGATGTAGGGAGGCGAGTCCCACCCGCGGCTGAGGAGGACGCGCGGGGCGAGGTGTCAGAATGGGAGCTCCGAGAGCGGGGAGAACGTGAGGAGAGGAGAGCGGAGGCGGAGGAGCTGGGTGCCGAGGTTGAGGAACCGTTGTTTCTTCCCATGCCCGCCTTCATGGCATCCGCAGAAGAAGTGTGAGAGTGAGGGCGTTTCTCATTCTTTATCACTTTTGTTTTTTCCTTGGTGCGATCATCATTAGGGCAAAGGAAAGCTTGCAACGCGCCACTATCGCGCGGACAGCGGCGGGGAAACGGTCTAAAATGTGCGCCGCCATAGTCTAGATAGGCTTCATGCGAGTATGACAAAACCAAAAAAAAAACCACCCTCCCGCCACGCTCACAACTCCGTCGTGCAACCGTCCTCCGGCCAACCCCTCGGCACACGCGCGTAACGAATCCCTTTAGAGCTGTCAGATTCTCCCAGGCATGGTTAAGTCAGGGCTTTGAGATGCTTGGCCGGCCTGATTCGTCTATCAATCGTATTCTTTTCCAACAGTCGTTGACCTACACTGAGCGCAGAAGCGCCAGGCGAGGAGCTCCAGATATTGGTGTTGAGAGTCCGCTTGGCCACGGACCAACAACAGGCGCACTTTATCCGCCTCTGTATCAACAACTGTAGTCGGTATGCGCAAGGAAGAGACAAGTTCTTCCTTTCCAGACGGCGGTTGTTAGTTACAAAAGTCCAAATAGAAAATTTGGTAGGTCGATCGGTCCACCACCCCACATAATTTAGAGACCACCGTCGCAATCCACAGCCAGCAATGCACAACCATTTAAGTTTTCTAACCCAGTTCACAGATGATAGACAACATCGTAGCAGATCACCTCCTGTTGTCGGATTGTCAATTGGAGCGTTGGTTAATGAGGTATTCACAGAACAGTGGTGGTGGTAGTTGTCGTGGCCGTGGTGTTGGCAGACGGTCGATAAGAGCAAATTAGATACAAAAGTCCAAATGGAAAATTTGGCGAGTCAACTTCTTCACAGCACCGCAACTCCTCTAGTGTTACATGACATACCACCCCCAAGGCGGCAATCAAGCGTCTCCACGTACTCAGCAACAATCGCTCCTTCATCAAGGCCTATGATCGATGAATGTCCACATTATATTACAGCAGTCTTTATTGGAACTTTGGTTACTACAGCTACCACTGTTGTCAAGCAGATAGAATGAAGAGCGGCGAGTAGATGCTGGCGAGTAGGTGGCGGCGAGCAGATGGCGCCGAGCAGATGTCGGCGAGCAGATGGTGCCGAGCAGACGGCCGCGAGCAGATGGCGGCCAGCAAATGGCGACCAGCAGATGGCCGCCAGCAGTTGGCGATGAGCAAATGGCCGCCAGCAGATGGCCGCGAGCAGATGGCCGCGAGCAAATGGCAGTGAGAAGATGGAGGTGATTAGGTGACGGCGAGCAGATTGCGGTGAGCAGGTGACGGCGAGCTGGTGATGGCCAGCAGATGGCGGCAAGCAGATGGCGGTGCGTAGAAGGCACCGATCAGATGGCCGCGATCAGATGGCCGCGAGCAGATGGCTGCGAGCAGATGGCCGCGAGCAGATGGCCGTGAGCAGATGGAGGTGATTAGGTGACGGCGAGCAGATTGCGGTGAGCAGGTGACGGCGAGCTGGTGATGGCCAGCAGATGGCGGCAAGCAGATGGCGGTGCGTAGAAGGCGCCGATCAGATGGCCGCGATCAGATGGCCGCGAGCAGATGGCCGCGAGCAGATGGTCTTGAGCAGATGGAGGTGATTAGGTGACGGCGAGCAGATTGCGGTGAGCAGGTGACGGCGAGCTGGTGATGGGCAGCAGATGGCGGCAAGCAGATGGCGGCGCGTAGAAGGCGCCGATCAGATGGCCACGATCAGATGGCCGCGAGCAGATGGCCGCGAGCAGATGGCCGCGAGCAGATGGCCGCGAGCAGATGGCCGCGAGCAGATGGCCGCGAGCAGATGGCCGCGAGCAGATGGCCGCGAGCAGATGGCCGCGAGCAGATGGCCGCGAGCAGATGGTCGTGAGCAGATGGTCGTGAGCAGATGGAGGTGATTAGGTGACGGCGAGCAGATTGTGGTGAGCAGGTGACGGCGAGCTGGTGATGGCCAGCAGATGGCGGCAAGCAGATGGCGGCGAGTAGAAGGCGGCGAGCAGATGTCGGCGAGTAGACTATGGCGATGATGATTATTTGATCGTATGCGACCCTATTGGATCCGTCGGCGAGTAGATGGCCGGCGAGCGAATGGTGGCGAGTGCTCGGCAGTGAGCAGCTGATATCCTAGACTTGCGGCCAACGCGCTTTTTTGGCGCTGGACGGGAGTGCACTGGAAGTGCACTGGGTCGGCCAGCAGCTCGGGCAGACGAGAAAGGCCTTGTAATTGCGTCCTGTGTTCTTTTCAGGGAGCGGTCAGCCACCATCATAATACGACCGACAATTTACTCTGGTGGTATTGGAAAACGAACGGGAGCATAATCTAAAGATTCTGTCGATCGGCGCAGATACCATCCCCTTATTAGCATGATATGGACTCGTCTCAACGCGGAATTGAATTGAATGTAACTTCACGCTTTAACACGTTGACGCAGCGTCGCTGCTTCTCTAGGATGCGGTTTTATCACAGAATTCTATCTTTATCATTACTACACGAGTTGCGCGAGTACGAGTAGGTGGGAGTATGCATATATATATAATAAAAGGGTATTCTTCTACATCTTCGGCGTTTGCTCGATCTGTTCGTCTATTCTGTGTTGTTCTCAGTGTTTACCTTTCGGCAGTGGCAGAGAAGCCCAAAGTACATACTCACACTCATACTCACACTCGCGCAACTCACATGCATACACACTTCTCATGCAACAAAAACACAATTTCGCCTGTTCCCACGGTCGAACTTCGAGTGCCTTCTCCGACTGCCCACCATTACCGCAGGTGGATTGTGACAAGCAGATGGCGGCGAGTAAATGGCGGCGAGTAGATGGCGGTGAGTAGATGGTGGCGAGTAGATGGTGGTGAGTAGAGGGCGGCGAGTAGAGGGCGGCGAGTAGACGGCGGCGAGTAGACGGCGGCGAGTAGATGGCGGCGAGTAGATGGCGGCGAGTAGATGGCGGCGAGTAGATGGCGGCGAGTAGACGGCGGCGAATAGAGGGCGGCGAGTAGACGGCGGCGAGTAGATGGCGGCGAGTAGATGGCGGCGAGTAGACGGCGGCGAGTAGACGGCGGCGAGTAGATGGCGGCGAGTAGATGGCGGCGAGTAGATGGCGGCGAGTAGATGGCGGCGAGTAGATGGCGGCGAGTAGATGGCGGCGAGTAGACGGCGGCGAATAGATGGCGGCGAATAGATGGCGACGACTGCATATCGGCAAGTGCATGTCGGCGAGTTCATGTCGGCGAGTGCATGTCGGCGAGTTCATGTCGGCGAGTGCATGTCGGCGACTGGATTGCAGTGAGTGGGTGGTGGAGAGTCGATGGCGGCGAGTGGACTACGGTGAGCAGATGGAGAGCTGAAGGTGGCAAGTGAATGGCAGCGACCCGATGGTGGCCAGTGGGTGGCAGCACGTGGATTGCGGTGAGCGGATGTTGGAGAGTCGAAGGCCGCGAGTGAATGGCGGCGGCCTGATGGCGGCCAGTGGAAGGCGGTAAGTGAATAGCGGTGAGTGGGTGGTGGAGAGTCGACAGCGGCAAGTTAATGGCGGCGCCTCAATGGTGGCCAGTGGGTGGCAGTGACTGGATGGGCGACGAGTGTATGTCGGCGAGTGCATGGCGGGCGAGTAGATGGTGGCACGGCGAGTGGAAGACGGTGAGCTGATGGCGATGGCACGAATGCCGACGAGTAGGACGGCAATTGGAATGGTGTGTAGATTGGTGACCAACATTATGGAACCTCGGAGGATGATGGCGACCAGCTGACGGTAACTGTAGTCGAGCGCCCTGTTGCTACTCCTGAACTGTTGTGATATGGGGGTATCTTGCGCTAGTGAATTTGGCTAAGCTGAAGGCGTACACTGGCTCCGGAGGCCCAAGCTGTCATGTTAAGCGAGCCAACGAGCATCTAGGGACTAAAGACATTGTATGTAAGGCTAGTGCCAGTTGAGGTAGAGTACATGAAGCGATCAAGGCGTCAGAGTGCGGAGCACCGCGCGAGGTGCTAGGTGTCAAGAGGGTGCGGGGAGCGATCTCACTTCTTGACTTGGGAGGGTAAACTGCAAATGGTGGAACATCTGGCAACAAGTATTTTCGTGTGCGCATAGGGCTGAGCGCACATCACACATGCTCACAACAAATCACTCGCTCAGAACGACGTAGAATTCACATTTCAAGGCCACAACTACCGTACAATGAGGTATTTATACATTCGAATGTAGCGCTTTAATATCAATAGATCTATTCTGCGAGTCTTAGCTGAATTTTAGGCGATGAGATGAAGGAAGTGGGTAGCCCAGGACTTGAACCTCTGACTCGGAATACAAATATACTGTGAGTTGCCTGCTTAGCATGATAACAAGTCTTGCCACCTGCAGCGAAGAAGCCCGACGTGCAAGTGATAGTGGAAGAGAAAGAGGAGGCGAAGCGGTCAGCAGAGGGGGAAAGGGCAGGATTAACCATCTTCACGGATGGGTCGAGCGACAGCAGCGGAGCAACTGGGTATGCAGTGACGTGGAGGAGCAGAGGCAAGTGGGTGGGAGTCAAGACCCACCTAGGCTACAACCAAGAGGCATTCGACGCAGAATGTGCAGCCCTGGCACGGGCGCTGGAGCTGGCGGCGAGACGGAGAACAGTCCCAGGGGCAGTCACCATCTACGCAGACGCGCAGTCAGCGATGAGACGAATAGTGGCCGACGAACCAGGGCCAGGGCAGAAGTACGCGATACTGGCCAGGAAGTGGGTAGCGGCCCTGAAGCAGGCGAGGCCAGAGGTTCGCATCGAGATCAGATGGTGCCCAGCCCACGAGGGGGTGGAGGGCAATGAGATAGCGGACGAGTGGGCAAAGCTAGCGGCAGGGGAGCCAGACGCCCGGGGAGTGGAGTGGCTGAGATATGGGGACCGATACGGGATTCGGAGGATGCCCCCACCCAGGTCGCTGGCCAACCTAAGGAGAGAGATAGCAGAGAAGAAGTGGAGCGAAGCAAGGAGCTGGGCAGAGAGACGGGTCCGGGGAAAGAAGTACAAGCTGTCAAGGGACCAACGGCCAAACCGGGTGGTGGAGCAAGCGCCAAAGCGCCTGGCGGGACGCTTTCACCAACTCCGAACGGGGCACTGCCGCACAGGCCAGTACCTGGAATGGACGAAGAACGCAGATAGTGCAGCCTGCGGGTGGTGCCAATACAGGACGCAGACGAGGGAGCACCTGTTTAAGCACTGCAGGGAATGGAAGCGACAGCAGAAGATCCTGTGGGCGGAAGTGCGAAAGGAGACGGGGAAGGGGAAGGAACGCCATGCGATCCGGGACCTGTTCGCGGACGAGCGGTGCACAGGCGCCATTCTGGGATTTTTGCGGACTACCGAAGTGGGGAGCAGGGTAGGACCTAAAGAGAAGGCGGCGGGAGTGGGCTGAGAAATGGTTGTCCTTTTCTTTCCTTTCTTTTCTCTTCTTTCCTCTCTTTTCTTTCTGTCAGCTCTCTCTTTCTCTCTCTCTTCTTTTCGGTCACGGGAAGGCCAGGCGGGGGCAGGGGGGGTCACCGCGGGCCGCCGGCGGACTGTGAGGGGTCGCGGCGGACGGTGAACGGGGAAAAGGCTCTGTGTATTTATCGTCATGATCCAGTAGGGTCGCACACGATTAATGAAATCATCATCATCATCATCATCATGATAACAAGTCCAAATAGGCGGAATTCAGCTAAGACTCGCAGAATAGATCTATTGATATTAAAGCGCTACATTCGAATGTATAAATACCTCATTGTACGGTAGTTGTGGCCTTGAAATGTGAATTCTAGGTCGTTCTGAGCGAGTGATTTGTTGTGAGCATGTGTGATGTGCGCTCAGCCCTATGCGCACACGAAAATACTTGTTGCCAGATGTTCCACCATTTGCAGTTTACCCTCCCAAGTCAAGAAGTGAGATCGCTCACCGCGGGATCGCAGGCTGCGTTGCACCCCACTAGGCGAATTAGGAAACAGCTGCGCCACGGCATGAAGAATTAAAACTACCTTGGCGCTCAGTGTGCTCTACACTAGAGTAGAGTATATATTGGCACGTAGTTTTCCGATTGGTAACCAGCTGGCCGTCAAGTACCCAATACCTGGCACCACCACCAACAATCGCGTCGCCGACAAGAACCATTTACCCCTTTATCAACAACCCACCGACATACTATATTATTCGTGTTACCACCAACCAACCCATCACAATGCCTATCCCCGAAATGCTACAATTTGGTCGAATCTTTTGTGTAAGCTCAAGAAGCCGTTAGTTAACGACGGAAGAGTTTGACACATTGACGCAAGGAATCACGGTAAATCTACTCGATCCCACTTTTTTTTCTTCTTAATATTAGTATTGATAATTTTTTAATATAGGAATCTACGGCATGATTTCCCCTCATGCAGCAAGCAGATAACCGCGATGCGAAAGCACGCAAGGCGTACAATGACTTTCGTGTCGACCACCTATCAACCGTCTATCACCAATACCCGGAGTTGGGCTATTCCCATGCCCTGTGCAAAAACTACTTGGCTGGAAATCGATGCTGTTGCAGACCGACTTGCAGAAGGAAAGAGTACGCCGGTGTTTGACACAGACTTGATCTGTCATTGCAAGTAAGTGACCTAATCATGTGAAAAAATTAAAAAGCTTACACAATAAATAGATTTGCCCGTCGATATTTCTTTCCCTGCTGCCATATTTTCCAATTTGCTACCACAGTTCTCACACCGGAAAGATGGCAGATTTACGTGTCTCTTTCGATGAGTGGGTTTGAGGTGAACAAGACCATGGGACGCGTCCCCGTCGGCATTGAAGAGAACCCAGTTGTAGTCAATACGACGACTCGTAGTGTTCTTCGACTGCGCGAATGGGAGGAAAGCCTGCGACAGCAGCTGTACGCAGTTCAAGAGATGGCGAAGGAGGATCACATGACGGGGGATGCTTAACGGTATTTGCGAACGGGATGGATTTTGTTGAGGAGGTAGATGAACCACTTGCGGATGCATTGCCCGGACAGATTATGAAGAAAAATGGTCGTCCGTGGGAATTGTGATTTAATAGAACTGTATATATAGAATAGAATGCACACTGCCCAAATTGTCGTTCATGTCATGTATGTGTAGTGTAGTCATCTCACTGTCGCCCGATATGTGTGCGCATATTATCTAAAGTTGCCCTGAGTAGCACTATTACACGTGACTGAGTTTTCTGTTAAATCAATTTTCATTTAATAAATAAATAAATAATATGTGTGGCTAAGGTGAATTCCGGATTGAGTTAGTGGGGTGCAACGCAGCATGCGATCCCCTCACCGCACCCTCTTGACACCTAGCACCTCGCGCGGTGCTCCGCACTCTGACGCCTTGATCGCTTCATGTACTCTACCTCAACTGGCACTAGCCTTACATACAATGTCTTTAGTCCCTAGATGCTCGTTGGCTCGCTTAACATGACAGCTTGGGCCTCCGGAGCCAGTGTACGCCTTCAGCTTAGCCAAATTCACTAGCGCAAGATACCCCCATATCACAACAGTTCAGGAGTAGCAACAGGGCGCTCGACTACAGTTACCGTCAGCTGGTCGCCATCATCCTCCGAGGTTCCATAATGTTGGTCACCAATCTACACACCATTCCAATTGCCGTCCTACTCGTCGGCATTCGTGCCATCGCCATCAGCTCACCGTCTTCCACTCGCCGTGCCACCATCTACTCGCCCGCCATGCACTCGCCGACATACACTCGTCGCCCATCCAGTCACTGCCACCCACTGGCCACCATTGAGGCGCCGCCATTAACTTGCCGCTGTCGACTCTCCACCACCCACTCACCGCTATTCACTTACCGCCTTCCACTGGCCGCCATCAGGCCGCCGCCATTCACTCGCGGCCTTCGACTCTCCAACATCCGCTCACCGCAATCCACGTGCTGCCACCCACTGGCCGCCATCGGGTCGCTGCCATTCACTTGCCACCTTCAGCTCTCCATCTGCTCACCGTAGTCCACTCGCCGCCATCGACTCTCCACCACCCACTCACTGCAATCCAGTCGCCGACATGCACTCGCCGACCTGAACTCGCCGCCATGCACTCGCCGACATGAACTCGCCGACATGCACTTGCCGATATGCAGTCGTTGTTGAAACAAAACACTGGCACACCTACTTCCAGCGCTCGTGACGCTGACACCCTTCCGGCGCACCTGTCCGGCGCACCTGTCTCCGGCAGTCTAGCCACGTTATTCTCTCCTTTGTACAATGCGTTATTCTCTCCTTTGTACAATGCATTTATGCGCTTACTCTTACTCTCCCTTTGGTCATGCGTTATTCTCTCCTTTGTACAATGCGTTTATGCGCTTACTCTCCCATTGGTCATGCGCTATCCTTTCCTTTGTATGATGCGTTTATGCGTTTACGCTCTTCTACATTTCTGCCACTTTCTACTCCGGCGACGAGTATCTCTGGCGGCATGTATATATAGCCTAGCATTTCCTTACACTCATTTCTTTTGTGTGTCGAATACAAGTCTTTTCCTCTGTACTCCTCTACGTCTCAACCTCCGCATCGAATTCTCCAGTTATCGAAACGGCTGTTACACCTTAAAAAGATTGGTAAAGATATCTGGCGCAGAACGCTGACGGTCTCTCGAGTGACACTCTCCCAGCGCTGACGGTCTCTCGAGTGACACTCTCCCAGCGTCGACGGTCTCGCGAATGCCACGCCGCATCGTCGACGGTCTCGCGAATGCCACGCCGCATCGTCGACGGTCTCGCGAATGCCACGCTGCGACGGCGTCGGTCCCACGAATGCCACGCCGCAGCGTCGACAGCGCCTACAGCGTCGACAGCGCCGACAGTGCCGACAGCGTCGACAGCGCCAACAGCGTCGACAGCGCCGACAGTGCCGACAGCGTCGACAGCGCCAAAAGCGTCGACAGCGCCGATAGCGTCGACAGCGCCGACAGCGCCGACAGCGCCGACAGTGTCGACAGCGCCAACAGCGTCGACAGCGTCGACAGCGCCGACAGCGCCGACAGCGTCGACAGCGCCGACAGCGCCGGACGTCGACAAGCGCCGACAGCGCCGGGCGTCAACGGCGCCGGCAATGCCGGACGACAACGGCGTCGACAGCGCCGACAGCGTCAGACAAGTGACAGCCTGACACCTACTCTAAGGAATTGGGAAAACACAAGGAGCGCGAGAGTCTAGACGGGAGACAAGAGTGGAAGTAGGACCTGTTGAAATTAGCGCTATCACACCTATCTCCTATTTTTCCTATTTCTTGTTTCCTTGTGGTTAGTGGGATAGATTAGATATGTGGTGGCGGCGGAGGCGGCGCGGCGAGGAGGGAACTCTCGGCGGCGTTGACATGTTCTGGACTCTGTTGAATTGGGTTTCGTTGACATGTTCTGGACTCCGTTGAATTGGGTTTTGTTGACATGTTCTGGACTCCGTTGAATTGGGTTTTGTTGACATGTTCTGGACTCCGGCGGGAAAGGAAGTTTATGTTGCGGAGGTCGAGACATTATGCCGACATCGCCATCTTGGCCAAGTGGCCGCTGCTGTATATAACGTCTCTCATTTCCGCCCTCATAGATAGACAAGTCCTCAAGTCTTCAAGCAATCGCAAAGCACTCTTTCTCTCTCTCTCTCTCTCTCTCTCTCTCTCTCTCTTCCGT
>Ga0307508_10007014_pt1 | contig 10508 bp, 8 predicted proteins | sample 9_EM_MG_FD_203089 | JGI IMG/M metagenome (GOLD analysis project Ga0307508, IMG submission 203089) | Populus trichocarpa ectomycorrhiza microbial communities from riparian zone in the Pacific Northwest, United States - 9_EM | ecosystem: Host-associated > Plants > Roots > Unclassified | place...
TCGTGTTTTCTTCTGTAGTTTCGTTCTTTTACTGTAATTCGTTTCTTCTTTTGTCTTTTTACTTACTTCTTTGTAATAAGTTTCCTGATTTTGCATGAGGTGTGCTTTTCTTGTTTTTTCTTTTTTTTCTTTTTTTAGGGACACCGAGGGTGGCATCCAAAGTTGGGGGCGATTGTGACCCTAAACCGGGCATAGGAATGCGGGTAGTTTCGTGGAGGTGTATGTTTGCTCACGACGGCAGGATGCCGGCCGGCACCATGCCGAAACAGCACTTTACCGGACGCACCTCGCCGGATCGGCACCTGGCCGGAGGTCAGCGGGCCGGCAAACACGGAAGCTGCACACCGCCGGAAGCAGAAGGGTGGCGCAGGAAGGGCTTGGCAATGGGTATATAAGAAGCAAGCTCCTCCCGCTCGTAGATAGAATGACATAACTTTCTTCTTCTCTTCTTTTCTTGTCCGCACAGCGTGACACCATCACTGCTCCAGCATACTAGTCTCCCCCCGGAAGGATGTGGGCGCGGTCACTGCCGAGCATACGGGGTACTAGCACGAAGGACACCATGCCTCTCCCGATTCCCTGTGCCAACTGCGACCCTGGAACCTCATTGGGCCGGCCAAGCCTTGACGCAGCACGGCGGCGAGTACGACTCAATATGACCCGACAGTATGAGTACGCATCGGCCTACTCAGAGGGCCCAGTCGTTCTGACGGATTACAGAGGGTCCCCAGGGACATGCCCTGATCCGGCGACTGGGAGGGCTGCAGGGGAGGAGGGCTGCAGTTCGTGACGCGGAAGTAACTTCCGCGTTGAAAAAATTCTTACAATCCGAAAGAGATGGGCTACTTAGATAAAGAAAAATTAGCACTCGAGACAAGGCTAAGGGAGAGGGAGGGTAGTGTTACACCGGAACGGGTTATCGCGAGTACGTAGATAGAGAAGATCCAGTGGCTAAGGATGGGGAGGCTCAGGCCGTGGCTAGGGAATTCAGAGAGTCTAGGCGGGAGATAAGGAACGGAGTCTAGCCCTCGGTCGAGACACCGGCCGAAGGAGATAGAACTCCGGAGATGAGGGAACAATTTGTGCATACGAGCGGGCGCAGCTAGGCAACCACGTCTCTCCACCACGATCGGAGAAAACTCTCCACCATGATTGGAGCAGACAGCCTTTTGACACAGCTGCCCCCCCCGCTCGGCCGCATCACACATGCAGCAAAGCAAACGGAACCTCATCTATCTTATCTACACCCCGACCATGACCAATGAATCCACCCACGTTCCCTCAGAGGCGCAGACACCTCGGAGGAATCCAAGTCCGACCCACCCGCATCTCGAGGAGGATACGCAATCCGCCTCGCGAGAAGAGCGGTTCGGATCACCACTTCTCACTCGCACGCTCACCGATAAAAAGAAGAAGACTCCTCGCCACGGTGAGAAAGAAATCAGCAAGAACGTTCTCACCAACACTACCACCGAAACCCACACACAAGATCTAAGATTATTCCATTGTAAATTATCGAAAGTAGCCTGATTACCTGTGATTCTCTACACACTCCGGTTCCGCCACAACCCCAGTGTCACAGTAAGGAAAGCCCAGGAAGTGGAATTTCTAGACTATATCATCGGAAGGAACGGGATAAGAATGTCAGAAGAAAAGGTGGAGGCAATACTTGGCTGGAAAACGCCGGAATCCCTGACAGAAACCCATACATTTTTGGGGTTCGCCAACTTCTACAAACGTTTTATCCAGGACTACTCCCGAGTGGCGAGACCACTTACAGAGCTGACCAAGAAAGACAGAGAGTGGAACTGGAATGCGGAAGCAGATGCAGCCCGATCCTAGCACACTTCAACCCCGCAAAAGAAGTGATCATCGAAACCAACGTATCGGACTTTGCGATAGGAGCAATACTATCGCAGCAGGACGAGGAAAGACGCCTACACCCGGTATCATTCCACTCCAGGAAGTTCCAACCCACGGAAATTAACTACGAGATCCACAACAAGGAACTCCTGGCGGTAGTGGACGCCTTCAAACACTGGCGACGATACTGTGAAGGCGCAACCCACCAGGTCCAGGTCTATTCAGACCATCAGAACTTGGAATACTTTACGACAACCAAAGTATTAAACCGACTGCAGGCAAGATGGGCACAAGAGCTGGCCGGCATTAACTTCCGAATCTACTACCAACCAGCCACTCAGAACGGAAAACCAGATGCACTATCAAGGCGTTCGGAGTACCGCCCTGAGAAGGGGGGGGTAGAAAAACAGCCAATAACCACGGTTTTGGGAAAAAATCACTTCGAGGAACGACTAACGCGGTCATTCATCTGCTCCTCGGTGCGGCTGGCATCGCTCCCGGAAAGAAGGTGCGCAGAGGAATTCCTGGCAAGCGTCAGGGAAGAAGGAAAAAAGGATGAAGCCTATGAACAGGCAAGGAAACAGGAAGCGGCAACGGAAGACCCGTCGCCGAAGGACCGAAAGGCTAAGGAAGTGAGCTGCGAAAACGACCTGCTTTATAGACGGAACCGGCTCTGGGTACCAAAGGGACTGGTGCAGAGGATTATGGAATCAGAACATGATACAAAGGTGGCCGGACACATGGGACAGGACAAGGCCATCGAGCTAATCCGACGAAACTTCTGGTGGCCAAAAATGAATGAACGAATCATCGACTTTGTCAGAAGCTGCCCGGAATACCAGCAGAATAAGGTGTCCCGGCACCAACCCTACGGACTATCCTCCCCATTGGAGTTGCCCTACGCCCCATGGCAATCCATAGCAATGGACTTCATTAAGGAAGTCCCAGCCTCGGAAGGCCACGACCAGCTATGGGTGATCATCGACCGATTCACCAAGATGGCGCACTTTCTCCCCTTGAGAATGGAGGAAAAGACAGCGGCAGGCCTGGCCATCATCTTCGCCCGAGAGGTATGGAAGTATCAGGGCCTCCCTGCCGATATCGTGTCGGACCGCGACTCCAGGTTCACCTTGGAAACCTGGAAGGAGTTTCTACGACTCTTGGGAATCTGGCCCCGAATGTCAACCGCATTCCATCCGCAGACCGACGGACAAACGGAACGGCTCAACCAGACAATCGAAGCCTACCTCCAAGCGTTCGTCAGTAAGGAACAGGACGACTGGGTACGCCTGCTGCCGATGGCCAAGTTCGCCTACAACAACTCAACCACCACGGGCAATGGTATGTCTCCGTTTTACACCAACTACAGCTTCCACCCCGCAGCCATGAAACCCGCGACAACGGAACCCCTGAACCCAGCGAGCCAAGTCTATGCCCACTGGATACACGCCGTGTACGACGAATCCCGGAAAGGGCTTGAAAACACACAAGAACAAATGTGCCGATACACCGATCCGGCGCGAAAGGAACCCCCGGCTTACCAAGTAGGAGACCTGGTAATGCTCAACGGGTGCAACATCAAAATGCGCCGCCCCTCGAAGAAACTGGACCACAAGAACCATGGCCGATTTCAGCTCGAAAAAATTGTCTTCCCACTGGCCGTCCGCCTCACACTGCCCCGGAAATGGAAGATACACAACGTCTTCCACGTCTCGCTGCTCGAACCCTACCAAACCAGCGAGCACCGAGCACCACCGGACCCTTCAAAGGTACTCCGAGAGGCTGACGACATCGAGCAGTCGGAGGAATACGATATGGACGAGGTTATGTCCTCGGTCGAACGCAGCCAGGGAAATAACAAAAGGATCCTTTACCTCATCAAATGGCTCGACTATCCGGAACGCAAAGACTGGACGGAGGAACCATTTGACAACTTTTGAGTAGGCGGCCTGGAGAAACTCCGAGAGTTCCACCAACGAAACCCAGACGCGCCGAGGGACTACCGGCTCACCGAGGGCTAGACCAGTTCCACCGAGGGCCTGGCGGTAGTGGGCTGAAGGGGCGGAGGACTTCAGTACCTAAGCATGACGATCAACAAAAAGACCCGCTTCTCGGGCAACCACGGAAAGCCGCCGACCGGATGCCCGACGAGGAGTGCACGTGGCCGAAACCATTGAGAGTCAGGAAAACCGTTCAGAACAGACATATCGACCTCTCGGCGACCGACTCGGACCGACGGAACCGGCGCAGGTGGCACATAAGCGGTGAAGTGAATCCCCGACAGCGCTGTCACTGCTCCAGCATACTAGTCTCCCCCCAGAAGGATGTGGGCGCGGTCACTGCCGAGTATACGGGTTACTAGCACGAAGGACACCATGCCTCTCCCGATTCCCCGTGCCAACTGCGACCCCAGAACCTCACCAGGCCGGCCAAGCCTTGACGCAGCGCGGCGGCGAGTACGACTCAATATGACACCACAAGTAAGAGTACGCACCGGCCTACTCTGAGGGCCCAATCGTCCGAGGCTCCCCGGTGCCAACTGGCTGGCCAACGATTGGGAGGGATGCAGGGGTGGAGGACTGCATTCAGCGGGCGAGCATCATGCCCAGCAAAAATTTATTCAGAAAGAGACAGGCTACCTAGATAGAGAAAGAAGTGTTAGCGCTCGAGACAAGGCTAAGGGAGGGGGAGGTAGTGTTACACCCGAAATATCTCGAGTGGGTAGCTAGGCTAGAGGAGGAGTACGTAAGGATGACGGAACGCACTCAGAGAGTCTAGGCGGGAGTTAAGGAGCCGGAGTTAGCTTGCGACCGAGAAGATCGGTCGTAAGAAGAGAAACTCCAAGATAAGGGGTCAGAGTGCAAACGAGCAAAAGAAGAAACTTGGCAGACGCTGGTTGGGCTCCTGACAGAGGGGTCTCATACGAGAGATCGGAGTCCTTACGGAGGAACCACATACGCAGAGGTCTGGGCCCTGCGGGGGAGGCCATGTACGAGTCTGGAGCAAGAGAGTTCCCCGCTCAGCTGCATGAAGAGCTCATCTCCCTTATCTACACCCGGCCAGAACCAATGAGTCACCCACGAGGTCCATGCACCTCAGGGGAATCCAAATCCGAGTCACCGCCTCTCACTCCAGCGTCACTCAGGTATAAGACCGAGGTTTTCCGCCCTGACGGAAGGGAGAACAGCACAAACGTCCTCACCTACACTACCACCAAACCCACACACAAGATCTAAGATTATTCCGTTGTGAATTATCGAAAGTAGCCTGATTACCTTTGATTCTCTCCGCACTCCGGTTACGAGACAACCCCAGTGTCACAGCGAGATGTTTGCGGTTTGTAAGGTGGAAGTGAGTGACGTATGTGCGAGGGTTACGGCGTGTGAGACGGAGGCGAGTGAAGTGCGCGACATGTTTGCAGTTTGTAAGGCGGAAGGGAGTGACAGTTGCGAGATGTTTGCGGGACGTGAGGAGGAAGGGAGTGAAGTGTTTGAGATGGTTGAGGTGTGTGTAATGGATGTATCAGATGAGGGACGATCAGGGACGGACTTGGTGAGGGAGTTGATAGACTGTTACTTGTGGATGGTGGAGATGGGAGAGTGTGACTCGGCAGAAGGGGAATGGGAGAACTGGTGTAGGTGGATGATGTGGGAAACGGTAGCGGGATATCGGCGAGGCCGGATGGAACGCCCCATTCTTCTGGATCCGTGGATTAAGTGGGAAGAACAGATTGGATGGCTACAGGACTTTGAGGAAGGAATTGCCAGAAGAATGACCGACACCGGAACTGCAACGACCGAAACCACGAAAACCGACACCGGAACCGCAACGACCGAAATCACGAAAACCGACACCAAAATCCCTATGACGACCCAAACCACAGACACTGAGAACCTGCTGTCCCGGTGTTGTACAATCGCCGGGGACGTCGAAATTAGAGGAAAAGAGGGGATGACAGCTGAGGACAAAGGAATGCAATGGACGGCCGAGGACGAAGGAATCGGATGGAAGTCCGAAGTGGACGCAATGGAAGAGGGGAATGTCGAATCGGACGGAGAATTGCAGGAGGCGTTCGGCAACACTTTCGGATTTCCTACCCGCCGACGATCAGCCGAAAGCAAGAGAGCTATGGACTTGACGAGCTCAGACGAGGAAATCGAAGATTGGTTTGATCAGGGGGAAGGAAAGGAGATCCAGATAGGAGAGCAATTGACGGAAACGGAGAAGGCTCAGGCGAAGCATCTGTTATACACCTGGAAGGATCGGTTTTGCGAGGATGTGAGGAAGTTGCCAGCGACGGATCTGATTGAACACTGAATTCCCACCGTCAAATGCAACCCGGTTCGGTCAAAGCCTAAGCTGTACACACAGAAGGAAGCAGAATGGCAAAAGAAGCATTTACCGAAACTGTTGGATGCCGGAATAATTGACTGGGTCAATTCGCCATGGAGCGCCAGTTGCAAGTTCCCAGTGAAGAAAAACGGAGACTTGCGGATGGTTCACATCTACTGCCCGATCAATAATGCCACGATTAAGACAAATTATCCGATGAACAGAATGGAGCCAATCATCAATGCTATGAGTATGTCCCGGTTCAAGTTGTATTGGTGGGCTGAGGCGCAAATGGCTATTGGGCGATCCCGATGCACCAACCACATGCATACAAGACAGCTTTCTGCTCGGTCTTGGGACAGTTTGCCTATCTGAGGATGGGACAAGGATTGACGGGAGCCCCTCACACCTACGCGCAGCTGAAGGACTTGGTAATGGGTCCGATTCCGGAACCGATAGGAGAACGGCCCTTAACTGGAGAATCCGAGGAATTCGCATTCATGACCTTCTTCGACGATGATATGGGAGCAACTAAATCATTTAAATCTCAGCTAGAGTTCCTCCACGAGCACTACTTTCCCCGTATGCACTGGGCCAAGTTGGTACTGAACCCAGCCAAGAGCTATTTCTTCATACCTAAGATCGAGATGTTGGGACTCCAAGCGGATGGTAATGGCATTCGGCCTGGCAACGGTAAATTGAAGGCCTTCAGGGATTATCCGGCCCCTACCTGTGAGAAGTAGTTGGATCAGTTTGAATACATGACAACCTACCTGAGAAAATTTATCCCGGGGCGAGCTGATCATTTCCGGATAATGTGCAAATCGGTGATCAGAGTGCCGGAGCTGGACCAAAAGAGGGGATTGGAAAAGAAGAGGGTTAAGGTGAGAATGAAAGAAATCAGGTTCAACTGGACGGATGAATCGGAGAAGTCGTTTCAAGCGGTCAAGCAATCGGTGTTGACAAATGCTTGTCATGGAGGAGATCCGGACAGGCAATATCACCTTGCTTGTGACGCCTCAGGATTTGCCTACGGAGGAGTGCTATTCCAGCTGGCCGATGATCAGCCAATAGGGACTGTAATGTCCTCGAAATTGGCGGGATCGATGAGGATAATCCAGTTCATCTCGAAGAAGTTTTTGGACACTGAAACCCGGTATCATACCATGGAGCGAGAGGCCTTAGCCATTGTCAGATGCCTTGAGGAAACCAGGTGGCTTGTCAACGAAAACCGACATCCGGTCTTGATCTATACCGATCACGAATGTTTGAAAACGGCCCTGCAGAATTCGGACAAAGGCCGCATCGTCGGATGGCAGCTAAGATTGAGTGAGTATGATTTCCGGATAATTCACATCAAAGGCATGGAAAATGCTCTGGCAGATGGGATGTCAAGATTACCGATCGACGCCCTGGATTTCGGGAAAGCAGGGAATGAAGAGAGCGCATTGGAGATCATGGATGCTGAGTCGGTAACAGCGACGGTGTTAACGACGAATTCGGTGGCATCCACAGCACCGTCGACAACGAATTCGGTGGCATTCGCGGCACCGTCGACAACGAATTCGGTGGCATTCGTGGCACCGTCGAAAATGAAATCAGTGGCATTCGCAAGACCGCCGACGAATTCGGTGGCATTCACGGCATTACCGATCCCAAGTGTTGAGACAGATGTGTCAGCAATGATGTCTGAAGAGGTGGAAATAGCGAAGAAGAGCAAAGGCGGAGAAATGGGAGTATTGGCTGGCGGACGAGTGGTATGCAGGAGTGGTGTATTTAAAGCTTTACGGGAAGTTGAGGGAAAAGGATGCTGGAGAGGACAGCCTGACGGTATGGAGGTGGTGGATCTGGAAAGCGGCCGCTTATCAGCTCATCGACGAACCCAACGACTACCGGTTGTTGGCCTATACGGAGCGCAATGGACGACAATCCTGGTGTGTTCAGGAGTCGGAAGTCAGAAAGGTCCTGGAATGGGCTCATGATTGTCACGGACACTATTCACCGGACCTGACTCTGAAACGGCTTATTGGACACTACTATTGGCCGACCCGGGCCAAGGACACGCATGCCTTTTGTCGAAGTTGTCGGAGTTGCCAGTTGACGGAACGACCGCAACCATCGTAAGTACCACAACCAATAATTCAGCTCCAGCCGATGGACATGTAAGGCATCGACGGACTATGACCCATTTCCCCGATGTCGAATCCCGGAGGCCACATGTACATCCTTATCGTTGTGGACTATTTCACTCGATACGCTTGGATGCAGGCGCTTCCGTCAATCAATGGCCCAGCTGTCGCTGGGGTTGTGGCAAGTATTTCCCGGAACTTTGGTCTACCGCGAAGCGTCTATACGGATAACGCCACATACTTCGTCAATGGAGTATTCCCGGAATTCCTGACGGCATGTGGGATTCGACAATTTCCCGCTCCTAAAACCCATCCCTCTTCTGTTGGATTGTTGGAACGATATGTCCAATTGGTTCTGTATGGAATCCGGAAGATTGTGGTCGGAGGAGGCGAGGTCTAGCAGTGGAGCACCTACTTGGATCAAGTGGTTCATGCGATGAATACTCGGGAAGTTCGAGTTCATGGCTGTTCTCCAGCCGAGCTTCTTTTGGGATACAACCTGGTTTTTCAGCACCACGAGTTCACCGTCCGCGATCAGCAAGCCGCCCGAGATCTTCAAGAACGGCAACATACCTGGGACCCTCAGAACGGCGCCGATTTCTTGGATACGCAATGAGAGGTTCATCTGGCTGGCCGGGACGAGGTAACTGAATCTTCCTGACAGCGCTATCTGACTCGATTCGTTCTACAGCAAGGAAAGCGGGGAAGATATCCAGTGCCTAGGGAGGGCGATTTGGTTTTGCTTCGTCAGGCCGCACTTGACAATCGATACGACAAAAAGTTGGAAGCCCGCTGGAAAGGTCCCTTTCGTTTGGGCGACATCGCTCATCATGGGCGAAGCGGGCGACTCTACGACTTAGCCACCGGTCGATTGGTGAAGACTAAGCAGGCAGGATTGAAGGACCGCATTCACCTGGACGATCTGCGAGTCTACGCCTCACACGATCGCTCTTCGGAAGCGGAAGTTGCGAGTATTGGAAGGGTCAATTATGGGAAGTTGGATTGGACGGGAGACAGGGCAGAGGAATGGAGAAAGATTGGTTTGGGAGACTCGGTGGATTTGGTCAGGCTGACGGAATCGGAGGTGATTATTTGCAATGCTGGTTGACGAGGGCGTCCTCGTCTTGAGGAAAATAGGGGTAGCTGAGGGCGTATTGGGTGTTAAATTCGTTGGGTCCGGGAAATTTGTTCTGTTATGGGATGAAGAAGGCTAGCGTCAATACTGGGGGTAGTCAGCCTTCTGGCTGCTAGGTAGCTAGCTATCGTATGTAGTTTTGCTCTTCATCCTGTACATCCTACACGCATCGACCAATCATAGGATCACATCCCCCCCCCTCTCAGTGTTTTTGCTCCCCGCCTTCCGCTTGAGTGTCACTTTTCAGTAAGGCCTGGCATAGGTCCGTCAATATCTATCGTCAGAGGTCTCCGCTATGTATACTTAAATGCCACTGTTACAGGTACTAACACACACTAGTGCGCTTATGCACTAGCGCTATATCTAATCGCGGCTTTATCTAATCGCGGCTATACCCAGGGAGAGAATTTTCGTGATGGCTCAGTGTGATCGATAGAATCCGCTTCAGTATCTAAAATCTAACTAAGAGTTCAGGCTTCGTAAGGTCAATTTACATTCCTCAGTGCAGGGTTGGTTAGATAACTATGCGAAAAACCCCTCCAAAACAGCTTCCTCATCCCCCCATCACCCTCAATGTCGGTAATTTGCGGGAATGACTGCGCTGAGGTTTCCCTATCAGTCTAGCACTTCTCCGAGTTCCTACTGCTGGTGGTGCAGCCGGTGCTGCTGCTCCTCTACGTCCATTCTCACCTCTGCCTCTTGGTACCTCCAAAACCGAATGTGCCGTGATCGACACCGAAACCGAATCGCTGGCTCTGCGTGCAGCCGCGGAGAGAAATGCTACATCAGCATAGAAACAAAAAGAAAAATGGAGCATTTTACTGCGTTGGAGCGTTGTGATGACCTTGCTGAATAGTACACGCAACCACTTATCCCCTGGACCGTAGAAATTGAGTTTCCGTGCCTTTTGGACCCTGACAATCACAACTCTCGATCGTAGTGGAAGAAATAGCCTATTGTACCCCCCAATACTGAAGGTTATTTTGTTCTTTGATATCTGAACTCTCATGCTATCAATTCTCAGAGCTATGGCCTTTCTGGTGGGAGAT
>Ga0307508_10007015_pt1 | contig 10508 bp, 5 predicted proteins | sample 9_EM_MG_FD_203089 | JGI IMG/M metagenome (GOLD analysis project Ga0307508, IMG submission 203089) | Populus trichocarpa ectomycorrhiza microbial communities from riparian zone in the Pacific Northwest, United States - 9_EM | ecosystem: Host-associated > Plants > Roots > Unclassified | place...
TCATATCCTTTCACTTCAAAGTGAAGTAAAGTTTCTTTACCTACAATTAATGAATTAACTTCCACCCCAGAAGTTGAAGCAATAGCATCAAGCTGTGCACGATACCATGCTTGAAGAAGTCTTCTCAATCCCTTCTTATTATCAGGCAGATAACCAGTCTCTTCTTCCTGTTTAGAAGGAAAGTCTTGTGACAGAGAAGCAAAAATTTTGTCGTGGATTGACCAATCTACAGCATCCATATAGGTGTCCAAGCTAGTTTTTCTTGGTTTCTGAAGTTTATCGATGTCAATCAGTTCTAGACCAGGCTTCTCAACGGGCTTATCTTGTCCAGGCATCTTAAAGTAACAGGGAGAAAGTGAAAGTGATGCAATGTCCTTCAAATCAGTAATCCATCCCTTTAAATAAATCCCTGAAAACAAAAGAATATTCTAAATTCAAAACTGCACAGTATGGCATAAAAAAATCAATTGAGGAGTCATAATTGTTAAGAGAGGAACAAAATCCTTATTGAAGCATTTTAAAGCTAAAAATGAAGGTTCACATAAAAGCAAATAAAACAGTATAAAGGAACATAGATAAGATCAATGAGTGCTCAGAATAATTAACATACATGAGTGCAGCCCTGCTCTCAAATACAAACGAAGGGATCGAGCTATCATTACATGTCCTTTAGCCACTGAATCGGAAAACAAAAGGCGGACAATTGCTTGATGAAATTCTTTCTTGTCAGTTAAAGTTCCATTGTTAGCTTCCTTGGGAGAGGCACTTTTCACTCTCAATGCATCGCTATCAGGAGTCTTAACACCATCTTTTGATGACAATCTTGGAACAAGTGTGACCAACTGCAGAGAATCTAAAGAAAACATTTGAGCAGTTTCAGGATGCATATAAGCAACACAAGTGGGTGCGGTGGCCAGCTCAACACCTTTGACATCACAATTGTGAAACAATCTTCTGTCTAAATCTTGAAGACGCAACAGGGCCTTTGCCATATTACTTTCTTTATTATAAGACTGCACAGTGGCATCTTGTTTATTAACAACCTTTTCGCGTCTTTTTGGAGCAACTGCAACTTCAGCTCCTGGAACAAGTTGAACTGAAAACAATCTCATAGGTCAGGATTAACACTAGGAGCCCATGACAAACCTTAATTTAACATAATTGTCAACAACCAATGATATCAAAACCAAAGCATATAAAAAAGAAAAGGAATATTATGCACAGACTTGCAACGAGTATAAAAGGAGATTTCTTTAATACAGGTGTGAATTCCAACATTGGATGCTGAGCTCAATTGAGGATCATATGACAGCTTAGCATGAGAAAAATCAATGCATCTATTATATAAATTTGCCAAAAGCAGCAGAATTTCAGCAGCTTGCCTTCACAGTAACAAGGAAGAATAGAAGACACATAAAAGTGGAAGAAAAATGCTAATATGTTACATGGTGAATGAAGTTCTTTCCAACCTCCTGCAGATGAAAAGAATGCTGAAATGATGTGACCAAATTGAATATCCTTAACTGAAATTTTCTATAAAAGATGTTAGATATGGATAAAACGGGCATCCTCTAAAAAAGTTGATTATGTGAATTTGACCCCGGGAATAGTTATGGGTTAGAATCATTATTAAGTGTCCATCAAAGCTTTTGGAAAGTGCTTTGTATGTATACATGTTCTTATACCAGGTCAGAGAATGTCTTATACTGCTTGTTGTCTCTTTTTACACGGTAAAATCTATCAAATTTAGGAGGGGGAGGGGATAGCAGACAGGAAAAATGTAAATTATATACACTTGTTTCATTATATTAATCGAAACTCTAATATGAAAATACATAATTAAGACCATAACAAATGTACCTTCAAGGTATTATGAATCCTATCATTTGGAAACAAGTTAACTTGTGTTGTGTGTGTGTGGTGGGGGGGGGGGTGTGGGATGGGAAATCTAGTACTCCCCACACAAACAAACTTGACATTGAGTTCAAACCAGATTTTTCTTTTAAATATCACTCTTAGACTCAGACTCCCCAATACACCTTATCTCATAAATCTATTGGCCCCTTAAACCTAAAAAAAATAGACAAAAATTCTACACCAAAATTACCTTGAGGTCAGAATACAAATGCAATCCCGAACAAACCACATAGATTCACAATATACCATAACAATATTGAGCAGCTGCAGAATACAACTTAACGAAAGGGGAACGAGTTGCAATTCTTCGGTAAGCAATGTATTGCAGTTGAATTTATCAAGATCACAAGCCACAGTTTGGTAATAGGACGTGGTAAGACCTCAACTTTTGTACTTCAATAGCTTCATGTGAGTCATTATTAGAGTTCAATAAAATCGTTTTTTTTTTAATGTACATCCAAAAGCACAGCATCATTTCAAGAATTGATAAATCAGTGTTTAATTCCAGAACTAAATTATACAAAATAAGAAATTGATAACAACAAAAATGAAATTCTTTAAACCACATAACTAGAAAGCACAACTCAAAAAAAAAAAGGCAAGGCTGGTAATCACTGAAATTTCATCAAGCTACTATAATTTGAGTGGAAAGTTGCAGACATCATCTTACCCACCGCTCTCTTGGGAGATGTTGAAACCACGAGGAATGTAATGACAGCGCCGCCATGTAACCACAAAGGAAATCTCATTCCTTCATTGACAATCCTCACCTGCAAGCAGATATGATTTCTCAAATGGGAGAAAAAGAAAAAGAGAAGAAAAGAAATAGCGCAAGAAATACCTGCTTTAATATGGAAGCCTCGGCTTGTTCAGCGTTAAGTTCTAAAACTTCCCAATCATCCTCACTATGAGGTTCAATGGTTACTAAAGTCGCGTTGACAACATTAGAAACAGCCCTGACTTGAACACTAATATGATCAGGCAATGAAATGCACTCTGCAAATTGTTGCGCAACCTTCACTCCACAGATAACCAAAAAAAAAAGAAGCAATTAATCCTTGAAATTTGCAGTCATTAGATTAACTAACGCTCCAGTTTTAAAAAAATTAAAATGAATCAGATGTAAATTGAGGTACCTCGATGGAGGAGGAGGAGGAGGTAGCACCGGACCAAGCGACGGTCCAGTGACGGTTGGCGGACGGAGAGCGTAGTTCAAGAGTGAGAAGTGGAGGGAGAGGAGCAGGGCGGCGAGTGGATTCAAGGATTTGGATTAGGTTGATAGGAAGAGAGACAAAGCAGTTCTCTATACCGCCCACGTGCTTCACTTGGAATTCCATTTTTCGATAACTCAAGGAGGAAAGGATGGAGAAAGAGAGCTATGGAATGGTGTTTTGTTTCAAGTTAATTAGAGTAGAGCGGAAGAAGATATATATATATATATATAGAGAGAGAGAGAGATAGAGAGAGAGAGAGAGGAGGAGGTGGTTAATGAGCTGACTGTTTTTTTTTTTTTTTGCGCTTCTCGAGGCTTTGCTTCTTTCTTTTTATCTACTGACTTTGAGTTTGGAACGACTTGTGAACAAGAGGAAAAGATGACTCCCACAACTGACGCTTGATACTGGTAGAACTGCCGTCTTTTCTTTTCTTTTTTAATTTCATGACTTTCAATATGCTCCTGTGAAACAAAAAGTTTTTTTTTAAAATCAAATTAATATATATATATATATAAATTATTTTAATATTTTAATATATATATATATATATATTTTTTAAGAAGTAATCTGAAACATTACATCTTATATAGCATCTCATCATAAGTTTTAAGATGGAATTGAGATTATATTTTTTATTTAAAAATATATTAAAATAAAATTTTTTTAATTTTTTAAAATTAATTTTTACATCACCATATCAAAACTATCCACAATTATAAAACTAATTTTATTTTAAATAAAAAAAAATCAAAATATAAAACAACATGGTTTATACCACAATCAACCGGTTTTACATGCCTTCTCTTCTTTTTTTTCCTCTCTCAATACTTCCCTTGTCCGCCATTAAAGTGTTGTTCGTGATGGATAAGAGAGAGCTTTAAAACTCTTAATAATAGTTATTAGTACTTGCACAAAACTCACTTTAAGAAATAGAAAGAAAAAAGAAAAATCACATTCCTATTAAAAATGAATAAAAAATATTTGCATAGATTTTAAAATATTTTTTTCAATTCTCTTCATATTTGAGATTCAAGGTTTTGCAGTTCAAATCATCACAGGAGTGCTAGTAAATACTTCAAAAACATTTCATGATTGCTTTAATTCAGTGGTGGTGGATGCATCCAGCTCTAGGCACGAAGATTGCCACTCTCCACAGGGCTAATCCCATTTTGCAATCAGACATTGACTGCATTCTCACTGAATAAATAAATAAATAAATAAACTTCGATTGAAATATTTTGCTCGAGTTGTGTCTGCGAAGAATATACTTCCACCCCAATAAAGAGGCTATCAATTCACCAAGCTACTACCCTGCAAATATTTCAACAATCCTACCATTTATATGAATGCCATTTTTCTCTTATATCACACCCAAGCAAATTATACCAGTCGATAATGCAAAAGCTCGAGCACGTACTATATAATTTATGAGAATTTCGCAATTTTAATCCACATTAAACTTTCCAAATAAAATAAGATTATATATATCCAATGATTCAATCTATATCATGACATGGTTATTTATAGCCATGTGAGTGGCATTGCAGTTTAGATTTTACAAAGAATTGAAAGTTGATAATTCTCAAGATTTTGAATATCTATTGAGCTGCTTCCAAAGTTTACATCACATGGGCTGCAAAACCTTGCTTTTGGCATCCCCATTAACGCCACAACACGACACCAATATGGGAAACCATAAATAGAAACTCGACTCCAGAAAACGGAAGTTGAAGAGGTAATAGCATTACTAATCAACTTACAGAAACACCATATCAAAGGAACCACTGGAGGCAAGGCATGATTTCCTTTGACCACCGCTACATCCATCTTCAATGAATCCTTGTTTGTCATGCAAACAAACATGAACTTGAATAAGTAATGGCTTTACTAATCAACTTTCAGACATGCCATATTAAAGGAATTACCAGAGGCAATGACGGGCATGATTTCCCTTAACCATGGCAACATCCATCTACAATGAATACTTGTTCGTCATACAAATGAACATGGACATAGCATGTCAGGACATATTATGAATGTTGCTACTAGCTAATACCCCAACCTCCATCAGAGGAAGCATAAAATCAACAGCAACTTATAATAATTTGTTGAGTCATAGAATTCTAGAGCAATGTGATGCAATAAAGCATCGCTTCATTTATAAAGCAAGCACAGAATGCATATTCCTGAACTATGATTTGTTTCAAGTTTGAAATGTCATCTACGCACCACATTATAGGCAATTGGCAAGGAAATGCCACATCAAACAGCTTCATTTATATTGTGTGTTGAACTTTGCACTTGAAGGACTTTCTAAGAAATAACGATCCTTTCAGAAAGGTTCTGTTCTGGTAAGTGAGTTCTTTCACCCATTAAAAAGACTATTAAGTCATTTAAAAGATTTAATCATCCAGAAACATTAAATTTCAATAACACTACGAAAAATTTCCAATAAAATCACTCTCCCACAACAATCTGCATAATAGTTTCACCTAATTATCAATCAAGGCCACTTACACTCGAACAACCATAAATGACCACATTAACAAAATCAATTTGTTGGTGTTAGATATTTTCTTCAACATAAGAACACCTGAAAATCCAAAATATCTGTGAACACACAAACATCCTCGTATAGATCACTGCATTTATTAAGGAGGAAAGGACTTTCACTTACCCTTGGACCTTGACCACCTGAAATTTGGTAGAATTAACTGATCAAAGTTGACCTTATATTTTAAAATTTCAATCAAAAAAACCCATTTAGAGAGGAGAAAACAAAATTATGAAAAAGATGGCTAGATATGATCAAGCATTAAAAAGTTAATCAAAAACTCACACCCATGGCCAAGTCAGCCAGACATGAGCCAGTCAGGAATCAGGTGTAGATATTGCCCCATAGCCTACCAAGCATGGCAGTAAACTTTATGCATCATCATCTTGAGACTTTTAGAAACAAGGAATGCAACCCCTCAATATTGGCCATGAGCCGTTCCGACAAAGCATCAGCATATTAGTCAACTCAAAATCCATGTGCTGCTGGAAAATACATGGATGTGAATGATCTTTCAGAAAAGTTGTAGAGAATATATAGATTCACAACGCAAAAGACAAAAAAATCTTCTTCCCACACATGTTCAGACAATGACAGATTTTTGTACCATGTTTTCTATAATTGAATAACCCACTCAAAATTACCCAGTTCAAGAACACAAAGTCTTAGTTTACTTCTAATAAAACTGTAGTCAATTTCAAGTTCGTTGTTGCCTAAAAAATTGAAAAAGATCAAATATAAACAATTCCTTGAGTGACTGTTCTGGTTCAGAGAACTGGATACAAAAAAAAAGGAAGGAAGGGGAGGGAGGCATTGCAAAATAACCAGAAAAGATATACATGTCGAGCAGCTACACATCTTATCCATGGACTCTACAACGCATTGTCAAAGAAAAGTTACAGTATAATGTTTGGGTGATGGACAAAATCCTAAAATCACCTACTAACAATCCTACTATTAACAGATGTCAAATTTCTTAACACCATCAAGTGTTCATCATCTGAAATGTGGAGCTCATCACGTAGGCTTGTCAAATTTTCTTCATCTTCCCAACTCAAAGGCCCTGCACTATACAATGCCTCAACAGTAGAACAATAGGCATGTAATTTTGACCTATGCACTTCAACTCCAAATTTCTCATCATAGGATGGGGAATCTTTTATCTCATATTCTGATCCATTTGATGATTCAGCATCACTATGCAAATCCTCTAAATTTTTATCACATAGGTTTGGACAAGGCAAGTTGTGACCATAGCTGCCTACAGCACTACAACTACCAACGGAGGACATACAACTATCAGTGTCAACAGATATTGAGGATTCTACAAGACTACCATCATTATTCCTACCTACATCCATTTTAGAGAGCTCAACTTTTCCAACATGAAAGGAAGAGTGCACATAATTCTCACCCAATATTTCATTTGGATAAATAAGCGTGTCTACCTTTTCAAAAGTAGGAGATGGATAAGCTGAACAAATTTGTTCATGACTACCATTTTTTTCAATCAGTCTCTTCTTTTGAGCAGTAACTGGATATGTTTCAAGATCACTGCCAAATGTTGACCTTCTCTTCAATGTTCTAGAGGAAACCATAGGGCGCCTTCGCACTTCAAAAATTTTCTCCACTGGAAAGCAATCATCGTCAGCAGCCAGGTGTATCCCTGTATCCGGTAGTCCTTTTCCCATAGGCACACAATAATTCTCCAAACCCTGTTGCAAAATGCCACACATATAAATGATGGTTAGGAATTGTAAAACAATAAGAACTCACTAACATAATTATACATAGCATCAATTTGTGACACTTGGAACACAAAATTCATGTAAATTAAGCAGATTAAACTCCAAAAAAGGAGAATATCAAATTCAGTCATATAGCAACTTGATCGTGAGCTACAACAATTTAATTACTTCCCAGATGAGGAAAATTGGCTGGCAATTTAAGTGCAGTTCACAATCAAACAATTTTAGTGATCAAAAGGACCTAATCAAGCAAAGCATTGAAGACTTCATGTTTTAGGGTGCATGGAAGGATAAATGGATGCAATGAATTAAAAAAAAAAAGCAATAATCCAGTTATTAATCCCATATAAACAGGGTCCTAAGAAAGATGATTAGGGCACAGTCTTGACCCTAGCAAATTTTGCTCGAGGCAACTGCTCTCAGGTCTCCAATTCAAGAACCATACTTGTGCACTTATCAAGACAAACTCTTAACACTACTGGATAATCAAAAGGAAAGAAAAACATAACAAAGCAAATGCAGATTGAATATTACCTTCCTCATGACAATCCATTTGCCATCTTGCCAGCACTGTCGAACTCTTAAATGAGATTTATGGACAATGAATTCTCCACACAATCCAAGTAACCTAACAAAAAAGCTTTTATCACCCATAACTTCCATTACTATTGCTGTCTTCCAAGCAGAATTGTGGAACACTTCAACAAGATCCCCAGGGACCCAATGATCATCCCCCGCCATCGGTGGCGAGCAAGGCCTAATTGCCTTCCTAGGCACCCTCTCCACAACTGCCTCTGCATCATTATTCATTGGAAACCAGCCATACTTCACACTGTACGTGTGCCCATTCCCAGAGATTATCTCGGCACAAAGCCAAGAACCCGTTGCAACCTCCGTTTTGCTTAATACCTCCACTTTCATACCTGCCTTGAATCTCATGATGGCTAAATTAAAATACCGACAAGATTCTACCAACCTGCCGTATCAAAAATTCAATTCAACAAATCAGTAATTTCACAGAAACAGAAAGATCATACAAATCCCGTTATCAACTACAACAAGAGAAAAAATATTAAAAAAAAATTACACAGAAAAGAACCATGAAATTATAACTCTGCATATAAAATCAGCCATCACAGAAGAGGTAATAAAATTAACCGGAAAATAATAGTAAACAAAAAATTGCAAAAAAAACCTAAAAAATCTTATCAACGTGCAAGTGATAAGAAGATTGTGAAAAGATAGAATTGATTAATAAACCATCTATTCATTCAAGCTTAGTGACCAGAAAACCCTAAATTAAGATGTGTATTTGAAAATTAACTATCAATAAATTGTTTCTCTTCAACATCAATTAATAAATAAAACCATATAAAATAACCGAATATCAAATCAATAAGAACAAAACAATGATGTATAAAGCACCAAAAATCACTGAATCAAACGCGGATTGTATTTTTTCACTAACCTTTTTCGCAGAGTTTGTTTTCTTCTGCTTTCGGATTTCTTTCTTTTTAAAAACAAAAAAAGAAATTGAGATTTTGTTTGTTGTTTGTGTTTGTGTTTGAATGGTGAAGCCGAATGATTAGGGTTTTCAGAATTCTTATTTAACTTAAAAGTTATATAATCAGACGGCTATTAAGCGTCACTTGATGACTACGAAAGTGGGATCTAGCGCGGAGATGTAGGGTGTCTGAGTAACCAATGAGGTTGCTACACGTAAATCCTCCTTTTATATAAAACATTTTTTATTTTTACAAAAGGAGCTCCTGTTATAAAAATTCCAAATTGGCCCGTTTCTTTAAATATATATATATATTTTTTTTTTATCATAATGTACATTAAGTTCTTGCCGAACTAAAGAGTTGTTTGACAGCGCCATTGAACTAAAGGTTTCATGTGATTTCGAGGCTTATGAGGCAAGTATTTCGGTAGGATTCAGTTTTCCATCAATTATTATTCGACCAATTTTGGCTACTTTGGTAATTATCAATAACCAATCCACCGACTTTAGCTGAAAGGCCAACTCATGTTTGGCCAATAATCAATTTGCAGTCCAAAACTAATTATATGAGTGTTTTTTTTTTAAAACAGATTCTTGTTGTTGGACCAAGCTTGGTCAAACAAGAACATCGGTACGGCATCACTTCTTGGTGGCTTGTCAGTTAAGACCAAATCAATGGCGACTTTGGTAAAGTTTATTATTATGTAGCGAATTTTAAAAAAATATTTTTTTATTTAAAAATATATTAAAATAAATTATTTTTAATAAAATTCATTTTATATCAAAACAATTTAAAAATATTTAAAAAAAATTTAAAATAAAGAAAAAAAAATTTCAAGAGTTTGGTGCACGTAAAAAAAAACCACATAATTTATTGAACAGATTTCTAAATCCAGCCAAGAGTAAAATATCCATAATATCACAATCTAGTAATTAAAAAAGATTCATGCGAGTGCGAGGGGGGGAGCAAAGAAATGTATATTTGGAAAGAATGGATTTTATTTTATTTGATATTTGATATTGCATTAAAACAGTACTGCCGCTGGTAGTGCCAGAAATGGCATTTCCTTTCTCCACACATTTTATTATTTTATATTGTGGATGCATATTTTAAAATTATTTAGTTTTAGAATTATAAATTAAATTCACTCTTATTAGATTTTGATTAAACCATTTTTTTGATAGATTTAAGATATCAAACGATATAGTTTAAATTTCTAATATTTATTTTAGAATCAAGAGCAATTAAAAATCTAAATTGAATATCCATCTCAAATGTAAAATATATAATATATTCATATACTGATATCGTTTTATTGTATTTGGAAATATGGATTTTCCTAGTTCAATTCCAATTTATAAATAATTCTCAAATATATTTAATTTATTTTAGATATTAAGAGCAATTAAAAATTTAAATCCAATATCCATCTGAAATGTGAAAATATATAATATCATATTAGCAAAAAAAACTAAAAAATATCATGTTTTCACTTTAGACTAATATACAAAATATTTGTGAATTTAAACAACGTAATGATATTTTAACATTTCTTTACAAAAACCAATAC